>Ga0075364_10001099_pt1 | contig 14449 bp, 14 predicted proteins | sample EndMetdeltDD1764_FD_71517 | JGI IMG/M metagenome (GOLD analysis project Ga0075364, IMG submission 71517) | Populus endosphere microbial communities from Tennessee, USA - Endosphere MetaG P. deltoides DD176-4 | ecosystem: Host-associated > Plants > Roots > Endosphere | place: USA: Tennessee... | reverse complement strand
CACCAGGTCGAGGATGCGCTGGGTCTCGGGCCGGGACTGGATCTTGGCCGGCTCGAAGCCGGAGCCGAGCGCGCGCAGGATGGCGAAGGCGCCCGCGGTGTCGAGCCGGCGGGTGCGTCGCATGTCCACGGACAGCTTGTCGGTCGCCAGGCCGCGCAAGGCCGCGCGCAGCCGCTCGTCCGCCGCGCCCAGGTGCAGCGCCGTCCAATCGCCGCTCAGCGACAGCCGTGGTCCCTGCGCCGTCTCGCGGACGCTGAACTCGGCAGGTTGGTCCAAGGACGCCTGGATGTTGCTCCCCCTCGCGGTCTGGCGGCGCGAGTCACGCACGACCCGCTTCGACGCTATCAGAGGCCGCGACTATGGGCGAACGCGCCCACGCCAAAGCTTGTTCCCCTGCAGAGCCGCGACATGCCGCCCCATTCCGCGGGTTGGGCCGTCATTAGCCCAGTTCCCGCCCGCTTTCGGCCCAAGTCGCGCCCGATGGATAGTGAGCCTCAGGGCGAGGGGACGGGGTCGAATGCAGGGGAGCGAAATCATGAACCAGCCGATCGAACTCGCGGGAATGTCGGGCGCGCGATACCGCTATCTGCGCCTCGAGGACGACCGCACGCTGCCCCCGTCAGGGGCCAACTTCGTGCTGGCCGAGCTGACCCCGGAGGGCCCCTCTGTGGTCTATGCGGGGGAGACCGACAACCTGGCCAATCCGGCCTGGCGCGCTTCGCTGGAGGAAGCCCGCAAGACCCGGCCGCACGTGACCGTGCTCACGAGGCTGAACGTGACCCGCGCCGTGCGCGAGGCCGAGCGCGCCGACCTTGTGGAGCGCTACCAGCCGCCGATGAACCAGCCTCCGAACTGAGCGGGCCGGCGTCCAGGTCGAACAGGACCTCGGAGATGCGGGGATCGGCGGCGCGGACGCAACCCGTCAGCCCCTCCAGGTCCGCCGGCCCCCGTCGCGGCCCGGGCTTGAGGCGGAGCGCCACCAGAATGGTCTGCGGGCCCAGGTGCAGGGTCCTCACGCGCAGGACCTCCTTGGCCAGGGCGCTGCGCTTGAGCGCCTGGCGCACGGCCGCCTGGATGGGCGGCGCCGCCGCTTCGCCGGCGATCAGGCTGCGGGTCTCGTTGGCGAGGAACAGGGCGATGGTCACGAGCAGCAGGCCGATCAGGATCGAGGCGGCCCCATCGGCCCAGGCGATGTGCGCGAAGGCGGCGGCGACTATGCCTGCGGCGGCGATCGCCAGGCCGATCAGGGCGGCCCCGTCCTCCAGCAGGGTGGCGAAGACGTTGGGATCCTTGCTGGCCCTCAGGAAGGTCGCCAGCCGCACGTCTCGCCCGCGGACGATGGCGCGGAACTCGCGGTAGGCGGTGCGGAACGAGAGCCCTTCGAACAGGGCGGAGGCGACCAGGACGCCAAGGCTGACCAGGGGCCAGGTGATGGGCGTGGGATGCAGGATCTTTTCCGTCCCCTGCCAGATCGCCGCCACGCCGCCGACGAGGAAGATCATCAAGGCCACGATGAAGGACCAGAAGTAGGTCTCCATGCCGTAGCCGAAGGGATGGCGCGCGTTTGCCGGCCGCGCCGCGCGGCTCTGGCCCACCAGCAGCAGAAGCTGGTCGGCCGTGTCGACCAGGGAGTGCACCCCCTCGGTGAGCATCGCCGAGGAGCGGGTGAGGCCGTAGGCGGCGAACTTGGTGACCGCGATGGCGAGATTCCCCGCCAGGGCGGCGAGCACCACCCGGCGGGAGCCTTGGACCTGCGCGCTGTGCGTCGCCTTTTCGCCTTGGGGCTTCATCGCGCCAACCTTCGCTGTTCTGGACCCTTAGGCGGCAACCCCACGGGAGGTTGCGGGGTTACGGTGGAGACATATCGCAAGGAGCCGCCAATGCCCCATAAGCAGACTGAAGAAGAAGCGCGTCGCTCGTTCGCCCATGGCTCCGGCGGCGCCTCCGCCGACCTGGCGGTCGAGGGCGTGCCGATCCACGAGGATCGCCACATCGAAACCCCTCACGCCCGCGAGGCCGAACCCCTGCCGGAGGGCGAGAAGCACGATCATCTCGCCGACAAGAAGGCGCTGGCCGAGAACGACCAGGAAGCCCTGCTCGACGAAGCCCTGGAGGAGACCTTCCCCAGCAGCGACCCGATCAGCCCCAAGCACATCACCTGACCGGCCGTCTGGCCCCTCTCCCCCGCGGGGAGGGGCCGGCGATCTCGTGATATCGACACCGAAAAATCTCAATTGTGAAAAGACAAGATCGTCCGCGCGCGGCGCGGTCGGCCTCCCGGAAAAGATTATCAAGGTAATCGAACACGCTAAACGAGAGCGTCGCGAATAAATAAGACGCGTTCTGAGTGAATTTTCACCGGAATCCCCGAGGCGCGGCGTCTTTAGCGTAAACTAAGATGGAATTAGTCTAGCAAGCACGCACAAGTAGAAGCGGCGCTGGGGCCGCCTTGAGCACCGCTGCGTCGTCGCCCGCCCTCCGAATAACTGAAGCTTAATCTAAACTGGTTATCGCAGGAGGAACGTGACGAAGAGGGCGACCCGTGTGTTGACGACAATCAACGATCCATTGCGTCTTCCCTGCGGCGCCGTCCTCGCCAATCGGATCGCCAAGCCGGCCATCACCGAGGGCCTGGCCGACGCCCTGGGCCTGCCGACGCCGGAACTGGAGCGCCTTTATCGCGGCTGGGCGAAGGGCGGCTTCGCCCTGCTCATCACCGGCAACATCATCGTTGACGGCGACCACCTGGAGCGTCCGGGCAACGTGATCATCGATGGTCCGCCGTCGGCGCTGCTTCTGGAGCGGCTCCGTTCGTGGACCCGCGTGTCCACCGAGCACGGCGCCCACATGTGGGCGCAGCTCTCGCATTCCGGACGCCAGACTCCCAAGGAGATCAACGAGCATCCGATGTCGGCCTCCGACGTCACGGTCGGCCTGCCTGGCGGCATGTTCGGCAGCCCGCGCGAAATGACCGCGGACGACATCGCGATGGCGATCGCGCAATTCGCCGACGCGGCCCGGGTCTGCAAGGAGACCGGCTTCACGGGCGTGCAGATCCACGCGGCCCACGGATACCTGATTTCCTCCTTCCTCAGTCCGATCGCCAATAAGCGGACCGACGAGTGGGGCGGATCGCTGGAAAACCGGGCTCGCCTGCTGCTGGCGATCGTGCGCGCGGTGCGCGACGTCGTCGGCAGGGCCTTTCCCATCAGCGTGAAGCTCAATTCCGCGGACTTCCAGAAGGGCGGCTTCGCCCCGGACGAAAGCGAAGAGGTCGCGCTCAAGCTCGAAGCCGCGGGCGTCGATCTTCTGGAGATTTCCGGGGGCAGCTACGAGAGCCCCGCCATGATCGGCGAGAACGGCGGCGGCCTGGGCGTGGAGCGCGGGCCGAAGAAGAAGGCTTCGACGCTGGCGCGGGAGGCCTACTTCCTGGATTTCGCCCGGTCGCTGCGGCGCCGGCTGAAGATGCCGATGATGCTGACCGGCGGCCTGCGCACGCGCGAGGGCATGCAGGGCGCGCTGGACGAAGGCGTCGACGTGCTGGGCGTGGCGCGCCCGGTCTGCGTCGACCTGGAATGCGTGCGGCCGCTGCTGGCCGGCGAGGTGGACGCCCTGCCCATGTGGGAGGAGCGCCTGCGCCGCGAACACGGATTGCTGGGGTCCAACTCGCCGATCCGCCTGATCCGCACCCTGGTCGGCTTCTCGAGCATCTATTGGTTTTACGCCCAGTTGTACCGGCACGGCCGGGGCGACCCGGTCGAGCTCAAGCTCTGGCCGCCGCAGGCCATGTTCGAGGTGAAGCGAGTCGAGTCGCGCATCCTGGCCGAACGCATGCGCGCGACCGCCCAGACCGGCCGCCAGTCGCTTCTGGCCTAGCCGACCCCAACCAGACCCACGTGAGACGCAGAAACTCGTTCTCATGGCGACGGAGACCAAAATGAAGATCCTGATCCTGGGCGCCACCGGCCAGATTGGCTACGCGCTGACCGAAGCGCTCGCGAAGACCCGTCACCGGGTGTCCGTGCTCGTGAGGGACGCCTCGCGCCTGAAGTTCCCCGAAAAGGTCGACGTCATCGAGCGTCGCGAATTCACCCAGGAGGCCTTCGCCAGCGCCCTGCAGGGTGTGGATCACGTGATCTACGGCATCGGTCCGCCCGAGCAGTTCACCTTCGACAAGTCGATCTTCGACAAGGTGAACTGCCAGCTCTTGGAGACCTTCCTGGACGCCATGAAGGCCTCGTCCGCGCGGCGGCTGACCTACATGTCCACCTACGAGGTGTTCAGCGTCATCGACGGCGCCATCGAGGAGTCTCACCCGGGCGTGGATGAGCGACCCCTGACCGCCTATTCGCAGTCCAAGGTGCGCGCCTACCGGCGTGTGGTCGACTTCTCCAAGGCGAACGGCGTCCAGCTCACGACCCTTCACCCCGCGGCGGTCTACGGCGGTCTCAACACCGCCGACGGCATGACCACCTTCATGGACAACCTGGCCTCGTGGAAATGGTGGAAGGCGCCGTTCGTCGGCCCCAGCAGCTTCCCGATCATCCACATCGACTCGCTGGTCGACGTGACCATCAAGTCGCTGGACAAGCCCGGCGCCTTCATCGTCAGCGACCTGATGACCAGCCTGGACGACATCGCCAGGGAAATGCGCCGCCAGACGCGATCCTATGTGCCGCTCGTCATGCCGGCCGCCGTGGTCAGCCTTGGCGTGTTCCTGATGGAAGCGCTCGCCAAGGTCGTCCCGGTCAAGCCGCTCATCGCCGCGGTGCAGCTCCACTTCCTGACGAGGGGCTGGGCCCCCAGCCCGGCCAAGGCGATCAAGGAGATCGGCTGGACGCCGATGTCGCTTGAGGAGGGCATGAGGCGCTTCCTCGCGGGACGCCCCGTCGCAGAGCCGGCGCCCCAAGGCCATTGGCTGACGCGCCCGGCGATGGGCTAGGCCCAGGCCTGGCCTCAGCCCATCGGGCTGGGGTCACCTCTGCGCGGCGCCGATCGTGTCGGCCATCCTGGCGTCGCGCAGGCCCATGGGCCTGGGCGCCCCGGTGGTGGTGTCGACGCTGGTCTGGTGTTCGATCTCGGCGTTGAGCTCCGCCCCGGCCAGCACGACCACGACCGACAGATAGATCCACATCATGAAGCCGATCACCGCGCCCAGCGGGCCGTAGGTGCGGTCGAAGTGGCCGAAGTTGCCGACGTAGAGCGAGAACAGCTCCGAGGCGGCGACCCAGAAGACCATCACGCCAACGCTGCCCCAGGTGATCCAGCGCCATCGCACCGGATCGCGGCTGGGGGCGAAGCGATAGAACAGCGCCAGGCCGAAGGTCAGCGCCACCAGGAGCAGCGGCCAGCTGATCCAGCCGAACACCACCGCCGCGTGGCGGCCCACGAAGACCTCGATGGTCGGGCCCGCGGCGAGCAGGGTGATCCCGACGAGCACGAAGGCCAGGAAGCCCAGGGTGAAGGCGAACGAGACCAGGGTGCGCTTGAGGAAGCTGCGCCGCTCGGTCTCCTCATAGGCGATGTTGAGGCCGGTCATCAGCGCCTTCACCGCCCCGTTGGAGCTCCAGAGTGAGATCAGCAGGCTGATGATGAAGGTCAGCGACTGGCCGCCCTTGTTGGCTTCCGCCAGGCGCAGCATCTGGTCGCCGAGGAATTGCAGGGTGTTGGGCGGCAGGAGATAGGCCAGCAGGGCCAGGTGGCGCTGGGCCTCGGCGACATTGGCGAACAGGCCATAGAGGGCGACGAAGGCCGCCAGCCCCGGAAACAGCGCCAGCAGGGTGTAGAAGGTCACCCCGGCCGACACCAGCGGGACCTGGTCCTGGCTGAACTCGCGCGCGGTGCGGATCAGGATGTCCTTCCAGCCGCGCCGGGGGATTTCGCGGAGGTTGCGGGCGAAGCGGCCGCGGCCGGGCTCGAGCCGGCCGCGGGCCTGGCGAGGATCCTGCAGCAGGGCGACGCCCGCGGCGGCGAGCACCAACAGCGGGGCCGCCTCCCAGGCCAAGCCGACCTTCCGCTTGCGCGCCATCCCGCCTGCCTCTCCACACCTGGAACTGCGCGGCAATGCTTGAGGTCGGCGGAGGTTCCTCAAGCCGCGTCAGGCGTTTGCGCGCAAGGCCTCATAGGCTTCCTGGGCCTCCAGCCATTCGGCCTCCGCCTTCTCCACCGCGGCTTCGGCGGCGTCGCGCAGGCGGCCAAGCTCGGCCGCCTTGGCCGGATCCTTGGCGAAGACCGTCGGGTCGGTCAGGGCCGAGTCGATGCGCGCCAGCTCCTCCATCGCCCGGGCGAGCGTGGCCTCGGCGTTCTCGGCGCGGCGCCGCGCGGTGCCGGTGGGGACCTTGGCCTTGGGCGGCGGAGCCGCCTTGGCCTCGGGCTCGCGCACCTGCGTGGGCGCGCGGGCGGCCATCCGGGCGCGGTCGAGCACGAAGCGGGCGTAGTCGTCCATGTCGCCGTCGAAGGGCTCGATGGTGCCGTTGGCGGCCAGCCACAGCCGGTCGGCGACCAGCTCCATCAGCGAGCGATCGTGGGTGATGAGGATCACCGCGCCCTGGTAGTCGTTCAGGGCGTCGAGCAGGGCCCGGCGGCTGTCGATGTCCAGGTGGTTGGTGGGCTCATCGAGGATCAGCAGGTGCGGGGCCTCCATGGCCACCATGTTCAGCAACAGGCGCGCGCGCTCGCCGCCGGAGAGATTGGCGACCGTGGTCTCCACCTTGCTGACGCCGATGCCGAAGCTGGCCAGCACCGCGCGACGCTTGGCTTCGGTGGCGTCGGGCAGGGCGCGGCGGATGATGTCCAGCGGCGTGTCGGTCGGGTCCATCGCCTCGATCTGGTGCTGGTGGAACCAGCCGACCTTGAGCTTGCCCGAGCGGTGCAGATGGCCGGCCTCCAGCTTCAGCGCGCCGGCGGCGATCTTGGCGAAGGTCGACTTGCCCGCGCCGTTGACGCCCAAGAGGCCGATGCGGTCGTCGACGTCGAGCCGCAGGTTCATCCGCTTGAGGATCGGCGCGCCGCCATAGCCGGCGCTGGCCTCCTCCAGGCGCAGCAGCGGGGGCGCCAGCGGCCGCTCGGGCGAGGGCAGGACGAAGGGCGCGACATGCTCCTCCACCACGGCGGCGATCGGCGGCAGCTTGGCCAGCATCTTGAGGCGCGACTGGGCCTGGGTGGCCTTTGAGGCGGTGGCCCGGAAGCGGTCGACGAAACTTTGCAGGTGGGCGCGCTTGGCCTCGACCTTCCCTCGATTGGCTTCCTGCAGGCGCAGCCTCTCGGCCAGTTGCCGCTCGAAGGCGTCGTAGCCGCCCACGTAGAGCTCCAGCTTGCCGTCCTTGAGGTGCAGGATGTGGTCGCAGGAATTGTTCAGCAGCTCGCGGTCGTGGCTGATCACCATGGCCGAGTGCGGGTACTTCTTGAGCCGCGCCTCCAGCCACAGGGCGCCTTCCAGGTCGAGATAGTTGGTCGGCTCGTCGAGCAGCAGCTGGTCGGGCTGGGCGAACAGGGCCGCGGCCAGGGCCACGCGCATGCGCCAGCCGCCGGAGAACTCGGCCATCGGCCGCGCCAGGTCCTCCTGGCTGAAGCCCAGGCCGCTCAGGATCTCGGCGGCGCGGGAGGGCGCGCGGTCGGCGTCGATCTCGATCAGTCGCCCGTAGATGTCGCCCAGCTCGTCGGGCGGCGCGGTCTCGAGGCTCGCCAGCAGGCTCGCCCGCTCCACGTCCGCTTCGAGCACCGTGTCCAGCAGGGTGACCGGGGTCGCCGGATGCTCCTGGTCCACCGAACCGATGCGCGCGGCGCGGGGCAGTGTGATGTCCCCGCCGCCGGGCTGCAGCTTGCCCAGGATCAGCTTGAAGAGCGTGGACTTGCCCACGCCGTTGCGGCCCACCAGGCCCACCTTGGCGTCCTTGGGCAGATTGACGCTGGCCTGGTTGAAGAACCTGCGGCCCCAGGCGTCGAAGGTGAGCTCGTTGATCAGCAACATGGGGGTCGGTACGCGGGGAAGGGGCGCGCGCTGACGCTCGCCGAAGGTTGCGATGGGGGGAGATCAGGAGAATGAAGGCTGCAGGGTCCCTGATCGCGGCGGGCTATTAGCAGATAGGGCGTGATGCGTCATGCCTGCGTTGCGAAAGCTGCTTAGCGCCTTGGCGAGGCGGAGCCTTGCGGTTATAGAGCCGGCCACTCGGCGGGCCCGCCCGCCCGGGCTCTCCACCCCTTAAAGACACGTGAGACATGACCGAACGCACCTTCTCGATCATCAAGCCGGACGCCACGCGGCGCAACCTGACCGGCAAGGTCAATGCGGTGATCGAAGACGCCGGCCTGCGCATCGTCGCTCAAAAGCGCATCCGCATGAGCCGCGCCCAGGCCGAGAAGTTCTATGAAGTGCACAAGGAGCGGCCCTTCTTCGGCGAGCTCGTGGAATTCATGATGTCGGCGCCGGTGGTGGTCCAGGTGCTCGAAGGGGAGGGCGCCGTCGCCCGTTACCGCGAAGTCATGGGCGCGACCAACCCGGCCCAGGCGGCCGAGGGGACGATCCGCAAGCTCTATGCGGAAAGCGTCGGCGAGAACTCGGTCCACGGCTCCGACAGCCTGGAAAACGCCAAGATCGAGATCGCCCAGTTCTTCACGGACGCCGAAATCGTCGGCTGAGCCGAAAGAAACCGAGGGGCCTTGAGCGGGTTTCCCTCCCGTCTAAAAACTTCAAGCGAATAGCGGATGATGCGAGAGCCCAAGATCGGGGGCTTCACTGAGCGTCTGTCGGCCCAGGCCGAGGCGCGCAAGGCCCTTCTAGCGAAGATGAAGCCCAAGCCCACCGTGCGGCCGGCGGAATTCGAGACCAGTGCGCAGAAGAAGGCGCGCGAACTGGAAGAGGTCCGGGCCCGCCGCGCCCGCGAGAAGGAAGAGGCCCGCCGCCAGGCCGAACTGGCCGAGGCGGCCCGGCTGGAGGCTCTGGCCAACAACGAAGAGCTTCAGCTCGAGCTCAAGCGCCAGGAGCGCAAGGACCGCAAGGCGGCCGCCAAGGCCGAGGCGCGCGCCAAGCGGGAAGCCAAGTCGGCCGCCCGGCGCGGCTGAGGACCGTCAGTCGCCGCCGCTCAGGCGGCGCGACATGTCGCCGTAATAGCCCTGGATCAGCAGTTCGACGGTGTCGCCGCGCTCCTCGGCCTGGAACGCCAGGTCCTTGGCCATCTGGATCGCCGCTGAGCGCGACATGCCGTGTTCGAGGGCCTTTCCATCGGCGAAGACGGTCCAGTCGCCGTCTTTGAGCGTCACCGCGTATTGAACCATTCTGCTACCCTTGCCACCTCAAGCGTCAGCGTACGGACCTCGGAAAAGGTTCCCGCGACGCCCCGGGCGCAGGGCGGCTCGCTTCAGCGCGCCGGCGGGCGGGCGCCCAGCTCCATCAGAAGGCGTGTGAGCAGATAGAGCCTGGGGGTGACCGAGCCCAGCTCGAGATACTCCTTGTCCGAATGGAATTCCCCGCCGACGGGGCCAAGGCCGTCCAGGGCGGGGACGCCCGCGGCGGCGGCCAGCGCCGACTCGGAGGCCCCGCCGCTGCCGGTCCGGCCGAGCTTCAGACCCGCGCCCGCGTAGATCGCCTCGGCCTGCGCGGCCAGGGCGTCGGTGCCGGGGTTGGAGGCCAGCGGCGGATAGGCCGGCGTTCTGGTGACCACGACCTCGGTTCCGGCGATCGAGGGCTTGGCGGCGTTGGCCTTCAGCGTCGTCTCCACCCGGTCCAGGTCGGCGCTCTCGCGCACCCGCACATTGATCTGCGCCGCCGCGTGCTCGGGGATGATGTTCTCCCGCGTGCCCGCGTGGATCACCGTCAGGTTGGCGGTCAGCCCATCGCCCGACTTGGGAAAGACATCGTCCGCCGCCAGTTGGTGCATCAGTTCGGCGGCGGCGTTGCGGCCGTCCTGCGGATTGACCCCGGCGTGGGCGGCGCGGCCCTTCACCTCGATGTCGAAGGTGGTCGAGCCCTTGCGCCAGACGGTCACCAGGTCCGGGGGCGAGCCGGGCTCCAGGTTCAGCTCCACGTCGGCGTCCTTGAGCAGGCGCCCGATCAGGGCGCGGGAGCCGGGCGAGCCGCGCTCCTCGGAGGTTTCGATCAGCAGGGTGATGCGCTTGAAATTGGTGAAGCCGGCCTGCCGAAGGAGCTGCATTGCGAACAGCCCCTGCACCACGCCGCCCTTCTCGTCGGCCACGCCCGGACCGTAGGCGCGCGTGGAGTCGGTCCGGTACGGCCGCTGCGCCACGACGCCCGGCCCGAACACCGTGTCCAGGTGGGCGATCATCAGGATGCGGCCCTTGCCGCGCCCGTCCAGGGTGGCGACCAGGTTGTCGGGCAGGCCCGGCGCCTCGGCGGGGACGGCTTCGACCTTCGCCCCCAGGGCCTCCAGGCGCGTGCGCAGGATCGCGGCGACCTTGGCGCCGCCCTGTGCGTCGCCGGTGCCGGAATCGATGTCGACGATCTGCTGCAGCAGCGCCAGCTCGTCGGCCCTTGCCGCCTGGGCCGCGCGCCAAGACTTGGCGTCCTTGGCCGGCGCGCCATGCGCCTGGGCGGAGATGGCCATGGCGAGGGCGCAGACGCCGGCCAGGACAGCGGAGCGGCGCATCGGCATCGGGCATCCTCCAGGGGGTTCGGGGGCGAGCATGGCCGCTTGCGCGCGGTCGGCAAGCGGAAAGCGGCGCCGGTTTGCCGCCCCCCGCCTTGCGCCGGGCGGTCGGGCGGGCGATATCGAGGTGAGCGGCGCGTTCGGCAGGGCCGCTCTACTAGAGATTCCGGAAGGGCTTCCTCCTCATGCGTGACCCCGTCACAACCGCGCTTGGCCTCGTGCCGATGGTCGTCGAGCAGACGAGCCGTGGCGAGCGCGCCTACGATATCTTCTCCCGTCTTCTGAAGGACCGGATCGTCTTCCTGGCCGGTCCCGTCGAGGACGGCATGGCCTCCCTCATCTGCGCGCAGCTGCTGCACCTGGAGGCGGAGAACCCCAAGAAGGAGATCCAGATGTACATCAACTCCCCCGGCGGAGTGGTGACGTCCGGCCTCGCGATCTACGACACCATGCAATACATCAAGAGCCCGGTGATCACCCTGTGCCTGGGCATGGCGGCCTCCATGGGCTCGTTCCTGCTGATGGCCGGCGAGAAGGGCCAGCGCATCGCGCTTCCCAACGCGCGGATCATGGTGCACCAGCCCTCGGGCGGCTTCTCGGGCAAGGCCTCGGACATCGAGCGCCACGCCGAGGACATCATCAAGACCAAGCGCCGCCTGAACGAGCTCTACGCCAAGCACACCGGCCAGACCGTCGAGACGGTGGAGCAGACGCTGGACCGCGACTACTTCATGACCGCCGACGAGGCGAAGTCGTGGGGCATCGTCGATCACGTCTGGGAGAAGCGCGACAACGACTCCTAAGGCGGCTTCCTAGACCCAGGTGTCGAGATTCTCGCCGGTGCCGGGGTCTGGGGTTCGTCCGCGTTTGGACTTGCGGTCGGTGACCTTGCGCGGCGACTCCTCGTCGGGGCGACGGGCCACCGGCTTGACCGGCGGGATCGGGCGGTAGGTGACGGGCTGGATCGCCACGAGCTTGCTCCGGTCGCTTTCCCACGACTCGCCAAGCAGCATGCGACTCGAGCCCTTAACCCGCGGTTAGTCCGGGGTTTGGGCGGCTCGCCAGGGGAGGGGGAACAGATGGAACAGGACCTGACCGCCTGGGTCGGCCGCACCGAGACCGCGCACGACATCCTCGATCCCGCGCGCTCGAACGCGCTCTGCGCCGCCGTCGGGGCGCCGGCCTCCCATCCGGCCGGCGCGCGCCTGCCGCTCCTGCATCACTGGCTCTATTTCTGGGACGTGCGCCCGCCCTTGGGCCTGGGCGTCGACGGCCACCCGGCCCGCGGCGGCTTTCTTCCCCCCGTCCCGCTGCCCCGGCGAATGTGGGCGGGAGGGCGGCTCAGCTTCATCAGGCCGCTGCTGCTGGGCGAGGCCGTCAGCCGCGTCTCCACGATCCTCAAGGTCGAGGCCAAGAGCGGCCGCAGCGGCAATCTGGTGTTCGTCACCGTGCGCCACGAGCTCTCCGGACCGCAGGGCGTGGCGATCGAGGAGGAGCAGGACATCGTCTATCGCGACCCCGCGCCCGGACCCGCCGCCCCGCCGCCGTCGGCGGACTCCGCGATCCCGGCGGCGCCCTGGCGCCACGAGATCGAGCCCGACCCGGTCCTGCTGTTCCGCTATTCGGCCCTGACCATGAACAGCCACCGCATCCACTACGACCTGCCCTATGCGCAGCAGGAGGAAGCCTATCCCGGCCTGGTGGTGCATGGCCCCCTGCAGGCGACCCTGCTGGCGGCGCTGGGCGAGCGGAACCTGGACGGGCCGGCGGCCAGCTTCGAGTTCCGCGGCCTCTCGCCCGCTTTCGCCGGCGCCACGGTGCATGTGTGCGGCGAGCCCGCCGAGGGCGGCCTGGCGCTGTGGACCGAGCAGGGCGGGCGCAAGTCGATGACCGCCACCATGACCGCGGCGGCGTAGGAAGAGCCTCAGTCCTCGAGTTCGGGCGGCCGCTCGATCCGAAGCCAGGCGTGCCGCCGCTCGATGTCCTCGATCAGCGCGCGCTTGTTCTCGACGAGGTCGGTGGCGGTGCGCAGCATCGAGCCCCCGTGCACCCGATAGCCCGCCAGCACCTCGAACAACTGCTCGGCGAAATGGCCGCGCTCGGCGAAGCGGCACCAGAGGTCGTAGTCCTCCCAGCCGAACCGCACATGGTCATAGCCGCCCACGTCGGCCCAGGCCGAGCGGCGCACCAGCGCCATGGCGTCGATGTAGTTGCCCGACACCAGCCGGGCGGGGTCGTAGCGCCAGTCGCCCATCAGCTCCACGCCCTGGTCGAACTGGCGCATGCGGGCGTAGACGAAGGCGGCGCCCGAGCGATCCGCCGCCGCCAGGGCCTGGGCGCAGATCTCCGGCTCCAGCCGGTTGTCGGCGTCCAGCGGCAGGACGAAGCGGGTCTCGGCCAGGTCGAAGCCGACGTTGCGGGCGAACCCCAGGCCGGCGTTGGGCGTGTTGCGGACCAGCAGGACGTGGTTGAAGCGCGCCGCATTCGCCTTGAGCCAGCGCCGGGCGACCGTCAGGGATTTGTCGGTGGAGGCGTCGTCCACGACGATCAGGTCCAGGGCCTCCAGCGTCTGCGCGCGGACGGTCTCCAGCGTCGATTCGATGTAGCGCGCATAGTTGTAGAGCGGCACCACCACCGTCACCTCGGCCTCGCCCAGGCGGTCGGCCTCGAAGACCACCTCGTGCGCGGGGACGTGCGGCCGCGGGCGCGGGGCGGCGGCGGCCCGGTGAAGGTCCAGCTCGAAGGCCCGGGCGGCGCGGCGGCGGCTTCCCACCACCTGTTCGACCAGGGACTGGAAGAGCTCGGCCCGGCGCTCGGGCCCGTAGTCGGCGAGGCTGTCGTAGAGCGCGGCCCGCGCGACGCGCGCGCGCAGCTCCGGATCGTCCGCCAGCTTGAGCAGGATGGAGGCCCAGGCGTCCATGTCGGGCGCTAGGAAGCCGGTCTCGCCGTCGCGGATCGCCCGGCGGAAGGGCTCGGTGGGCGAGGCGACGCACACCGTGCCGGCCAGCGCCGCCTCGAAGTACTTCAGCTCGCTCTTGGCCTCGCAGAAGATGTTCCCCACTTCCAGCGGGGCGATGCAGATGTCGAAGCGGGCGACTTCGCCCGGCAGGTCGTCGATGGGCACCAGCTCGCGCCACTCCACCTGTTCGCGCAGGTCGTCGAAGGTCGGGAATTCGTCCAGGTCCATCACCGGGGTCGAGCCGGCCTTGTAGAGCACCAGCCGCGCCTTGGGCCGGGCGCGCAGCACCTGGGCCACCGCGTCCGCGCACTGGGCGAAATCCTTCTGGTGGGTCTTGGAGCCCGTGGCGTAGCCGATCCGCACCAGGTCGTCGGGGGCCGCGCGCTTGCGGCGGGCGGCCAGGCGTGAGCGCCGGAAAGTCTGCGCCTCGAACCCGTTGGGAAGCACGAAGGCCGGCTTATACAGCCGCCGCATGCGGCCGGCGAGCACGTGGGTCGGGGCGGTGCAGAAGTCCGCCTCGCGGATCGCCTCGCCGAAGCGGGCGTAGAAGCGCTTGACCTCGTCCTCGTCGAACATCTGGCTGCGGATGCCGTCGATCAGCTTCACCGTGGCCAGTTCGGGCTCGAACATCAGGTCGTCGACGTCATAGACCACCGGCGTTCCGCCGCGCCGGGCCGCCTTCACAAGGGGCTCCAGGTCCAGGCCCCAGGGGACGCGCCAGACGAACAGCATGTCGGCCGCCTCGATCTCGTCGAGCTGCTCGGCGGCTTCCGCGGTGTCATAGACCGAGGCGGCGGCCCCGATCTGCCGGGCGGCCTCCGCCCATCGGCGGATCCGGTAGGCGTGCCCGGGCGTGGTGGGCTCGCCCGAGACGAAGACGATGCGCAGG
>Ga0075364_10001098_pt1 | contig 14451 bp, 10 predicted proteins | sample EndMetdeltDD1764_FD_71517 | JGI IMG/M metagenome (GOLD analysis project Ga0075364, IMG submission 71517) | Populus endosphere microbial communities from Tennessee, USA - Endosphere MetaG P. deltoides DD176-4 | ecosystem: Host-associated > Plants > Roots > Endosphere | place: USA: Tennessee... | reverse complement strand
GTGGGACCCAGACAACCCGGCACTGCAGCTCATCAAAGCCGTCGGGCGCAGATAGCGGGTCCGCGCCACGGCCGGATCCGATGGTCCAGGGTGCGCGCACCGCACCCACCACCATCGAAGCATCGCCGCGGCCGAATGGGTCGGGGACCAGGGATGCCGCGTCGGTAGCCTCAAGCGCCATGAGCACGATTCCGGACAAGCCGTCGCTCGACGGCATCGAAGCCCGCTGGAGCGAGCGGTGGAACAGAGAATCCACCTACGCCTTCGATCGTTCGGCGACCCGCGACCAGGTCTTCAGCATCGACACGCCTCCGCCGACGGTGAGCGGCTCGCTGCACATGGGTCACGTGTTCAGCTACACCCACACCGACATCATCGCCCGCTTCCAGCGCATGTCGGGCAAGAAGGTCTTCTACCCCATCGGTTGGGACGACAACGGCCTCGCCACCGAGCGCCGCGTGCAGAACTACTTCGGGGTCCGCTGCGATCCGTCGCTCGCCCACGACCCGAACTTCGAGCCACCGTTCCGCGGCGAACCGCCGAAGGACCATCGCGCCGTGCCGATCTCGCGCCCCAACTTCATCGCCCTGTGCGAAGAGCTGACCGCGCTCGACGAAGCGATCTTCGAAGACGTGCTGCGCCGGCTCGGGCTGTCCTACGACTGGTCGATGCTGTACACGACCATCGACGACCACTCCCGGCGGGCCAGCCAGCGCGCCTTCCTGCAGAACCTCGAGCGCGGCGAGGCCTACACGCAGGACTCCCCCACGTTGTGGGACGTCGACTACAAGACCGCCGTCGCCCAGGCCGAGATGGAAGACCGTGACACCCCGGGCGCGTACCACAAGATCGCCTTTCACCCCGTGGGCGGTGGCGACGACATCGTGATCGACACGACCCGCCCCGAGCTGCTCCCGGCATGCGTCGCGCTCGTCGCCCATCCCTCCGACCCTCGCTTCCAGCCGCTCTTCGGCACGAACGTCAAGACCCCGCTGTTCGGGGTCGAGGTGCCGGTGCTCGCCCATCACCTCGCCGATCCCGAGAAGGGCACGGGCGTGGCGATGATCTGCACCTTCGGCGATACCACCGACGTCACATGGTGGCGGGAGCTGAACCTCGAGTCACGCGCCATCGTCGCGCGCGACGGCCGCCTCCTGCCGGAGACGCCGTGGATCACCGACGCCGACGGGCTGGCGCGCTACAGCGAGCTGATCGGACGCAGCACGAAGCAGGCGCAGAAGCAGATCGTCGAGATGCTGCGCGCCAGCGGCGAGATGCTCGGTGAGCCGCGGCCCATCCAGCATCCGGTGAAGTTCTACGAGCGTGGTGAGCGCCCGTTGGAGATCGTCGCCAGCCGGCAGTGGTACATCCGCAACGGCGGGCGCGAGGAGGCCCTGCGCGCCGACCTCGTCGCGCGCGGCGACGAGATCGCGTGGCATCCGCCGCACATGCAGCACCGCTACACCAACTGGGTGGAGGGCCTGAACGGCGACTGGCTGATCAGCCGCCAGCGCTTCTTCGGCGTGCCGGTGCCGGTCTGGTACGAGCTCGACGAGGACGGCAACCCCAACTACGACACCCCGTTGACCGCCGATGAGGCGCGGCTGCCCGTCGATCCCTCGACCGACGTGCCCGACGGATACGACGAAGCCGACCGGGGTAAGCCGGGCGGCTTCATCGGCGACGCCGACGTGATGGACACCTGGGCGACGTCGTCGATCACGCCGCAGATCGCCGGGCGGTGGATGGAAGAGGACAGCTTGGGCGTCAACGACCTGTTCGATCGGGTGTTCCCGATGGACATGCGTGCCCAGGGCCACGACATCATCCGCACCTGGCTCTTCTCGACGGTTGTGCGCAGCCACTGGCAGCACGGCCTCGCTCCGTGGAAGCACGCGGCCATCAGCGGATGGATCCTCGACCCGGACCGCAAGAAGATGTCGAAGTCGAAGGGCAACGTCGTCACCCCCCTGGCCCTCCTCGAGCAATACAGCACCGACGCCGTGCGGTACTGGGCCGGGTCGGCCCGCCCCGGACTCGACACCGCGATGAGCGAAGACCAGATGAAGGTCGGGCGCAAGCTCGCCACCAAGCTGCTCAACGTGAGCAAGTTCGTCCTCTCCTGGGACGCACCCGGCGACGACGCGGTGGCGAGCAATCCGCTCGACACCTCGATGCTGGCCCGCCTCGTGACCGTCGTCGACGAGTGCACCACCGCGCTCGAGGGCTTCGACTACGCCCGCTCACTCGAGCGCAGCGAATCGTTCTTCTGGTGGTTCTGCGACGATTACGTCGAGCTGGTCAAAAGCCGCGCCTACGGCACCCACGGCGACGCCCAGGCGGCCAGCGCCCGCGTCGCACTCCGGACGGCACTCAGCGCGCTGCAGCGGATGTTCGCACCGATCATCCCGTTCACGACCGAAGAGGTGTGGAGCTGGTGGCAGCACGGCTCGATCCACCGCAGCCCGTGGCCGACCGGCGCAGAGGCCACCGCCGTGTCGGAGACCGCCGGCAACGCAGATCTGCTCGACTCGGTGAGCGAGATCGTGGCCCAGGTTCGGCGGGCCAAGACAGAAGCAAAGGTGTCTCAGCGCGCGAACGTCGATCGACTCGCCGTATTCGCCCCGGTCGAGCTGCACGCGGCGATCAGCGCCGGCCAGAGCGACATCTGCGACGCCGGTTCCGTGCTCGCGTTCGAACTTGCCACTGCCTCTGACCTGCGGTGCGAGGTCACATTGGCGCCGCCGAGCGCGGAGCCGGCCGCCATCACATGAGCTGTTCGGGTCGCTTTTCGTGGGCTGTGCGGGGGACGACAATTGTCACCCAGAATGACACGAAGCGTCCACCAATGCTCACGGAGCGGGAATCTTTGCAATCCCGTTGACCGGCGTTGACAGAACCATTGCACAGCACCGGCAAGAATGGGGTCCACGAACGACGTGCCAATCGAAAGCGATTTCCATCAGTCCCGCTGTCCCGCCCGACGGAAATCGCACGCTCGGTAGCACTTCTTCAGCTGGCACCATCAGTTGCTGATCTCCATTCCCGCCGCGATCAGCAACTGATGGTGTTTGTCTTTTTCGGCCAGGAGCAGCCACGCTCGGCCAGCGTCGGCCCGGCCGGCCCGGGGGCCTGTGACGGCGCGGCCGCCCCTACTCGCCGGGTTGGATGCCCGGTGCCGTCACCTCGTCCACGCCGCCTGCACCCTGGGAGTGGATGACGACGGCCGGCGCGGCGGTGACCGCGGCGAGATCGCCGCGCTCGAACGCACGCAGGACCGCGACGCGCCACGCCCGCTCGACGTCGACCCGGCGACCGACGTGGCTCGGCGCGCTGACCCGGATCGTGACCCGGTCGTCGGTGTGCTCGACCACGCCCAGAACGGTCGGCGCGCTCAGCAACATCGGTGCCACCGCCTTGTCGGCTGCGAACGAGGCCGCGAGCCCGCGGACGGCGGCGAGCGCGTCATCGATCGGCATGGTCCTGGCGACGTCGACGTGCACGAGCGCGGTCGCGGCCTTGCTGAGGTTCGCGACGCGCAGCACGTTGCCGTGTTGCACATGCCAAATCCTTCCCTCGCCGTCACGAAGGCGGGCGCTGCGGAGCGTGACTCGCTCGACCGTGCCCGTCGTCAACCCGAGGTCGACTTCGTCGCCGACGCCGTACTGGTCGTCGGACAGCACGAAGAAGCCGGCGATGATGTCGCGGATGAGCGTCTGCGCGCCGAAGGCGATCGCGCCGCCGACGACGGTCGCGGTCGCCACGAAGGCACCGATGTTGATGCCGATCTCACCCATTGCGGTGATGACGGCGACGGTCCACACCACACCGACCAGCGCAGCCCGCAGCGACGACGTCAACGCCTTGTGCCGAGCCTGGGCTCGCGGCTGATCGGCGGGTGACGTGCGGTCGAGCAGGCGCCGCATGCCGTTGGCGATGACCCGACGGATGACGAGGGTGGCGACGATCGCAGCAACCACGACGGCGGCAACCCGCAGCGGTGTGAGCAGATGCAGACGGTCGAGGTGTTGCACCCACACCGGTTGGGAAGCGGGATGGCGCATCCCTCAACGGTAGCCATCGCGGCACGCGGGCCGGCCGCATGCCGCCATTGCAACGTCGTGACGAGTGCGGCCGGCGAGGTGAACCGGCGCATGCGGCGCGGCTAGAGTTCGACCTTCATGGGTGACGCGGAAACCGATCCGGAAGTCGGGGCACCGCGCGCCAAGCGCCACACCCGGCATCGCAGCCTGCACTGGGTGGTGCTCGTCGTGAACAGCGTCATCGCCCTGGCCTGCTTCGCCGGCGCGGTCGGCCTCGTCGTCGGCCAACAGCTGCTCACCGACACCAAGAAGTCCGCCGCGATCGAGGTGCCGACGAGCATCGCCACGACCTCGACCGAGGCAGCGGGCTCGACTCCTGCGACCTCGGAGGCATCTGTCGTCACCGAGGTCGTCGGCGACACCACAGGGTCGACATCGGCCGAGATCCCCACCACCACCGAGGCCTTTCCGGTTGCCGATCCGCAGGCCCAGAACTTCTTGATCACCGGCTCCGACAACCGTGCCTGCCCCGACTCCGATTCGTCGAACCCGGTACCCAACCGCGACACGCTCGGCGAGCGCAGCGACACGATCATGATCATGCGCGTCGATCCGTCGACGAGCCGCGCCGCGGTGCTTTCGTTCCCCCGCGACCTGTGGGTGAAGATCTACGGCACCAACGGCAAGAACCGCATCAACGCCGCCTACGTGCTCAACGACCCGCAGAAGCTGATCAGCACGATCTACGCCAACTTCGGCATCGCCGTGCAGCACTCCATCCAGGTCGACTTCTGCGCGTTCAAGACCCTCGTCGACGCGGTCGGCGGGGTGTCGGTGTACTTCCAGTACCCGGCGCGCGACACGCACACCGGGCTCGAGGTCGATGTCACCGACGGCTGTTACACGTTCAACGGCGACGCCGCCCTCGCGTACGTGCGCAGCCGCCACTACAAGTACCTCAATCCCAACACGGGCAAATACACCGAGGACCCCAGCAGCGACTACGGACGCATCTCCCGCCAGCAGGACTTCCTGCGCCGCGCCGTCGCCAAGATCCTGTCGCAGGGTTTCGACATCGGCGTGGCGCGGAGCCTCATCGATGTCGCCCAGAAGTACGTCGTCGTGGACGCCGATCTCACGATCGACAAGGAGCTGCAGTTCGCGGGCGTGCTGAAGAACCTCGATCCGCAGAACATCCAGACGTATCAGATCGAGGGCTCTGGGCAAGTCATCGGTGGTGCGGCCGTGATCGTGCCCAAGCTCAACGGCGACAACATGAAGTCGATCCTCGCCATCTTCAAGGGTGAGGCCCAGCTCGCGACCGCACCGGTGCAGGTCTTCGAGTCGACGACGACGAGCGTGCCACGGACGACGACGACCATCGAGCCGACCACGACCACGGTGACCTCCACAACGGTCAAGGGGTCGCAGACGAGCACGACGACGAAGTCGGCCAGCACGTCGACCACGACCCCGCCGACCACCACCACCGTTCCCACGACGACCACATCGTCGCTGCCGGAGAGCAGCGCGACGGAGATCAACAAGGGCATCTTCCCGCCCAAGGACAAGACCTGTCCATGACGTGACGTGACCTGAGCAGGCGTGTCGGACCCGGGGCCGCCGCAGCCACACCGGCACAGACGTGACAGGCGACCGCACATCATCACCAGGGCTGCGAGCGAGCATGCCCAGACTCCGCGGGGAGCGACCAGTAGCGTCGCTGGGGCATGTCGAAGCGAAAAACTTCCCGACGGCACTCCCTCCCCCAGAAGCTCGTGTTGGTAGTGAACTGTCTCCTCATCGCCGCCTGCTTCGCGGGCGCGTCGGTGTTGGTGTTCGGCCAGGACTTCGTCAGCAGCCAGAAGAAGGTTCCGCCGGTGATCAACCTGGCGACGGCCGCGCAGGCATCACTCGGTCCCGCGGAGACGTTCCCCGTCGCCGATCCGCAGGCCCAGAACTTCCTCATCACTGGTGCGGACAACAACTCGTGCGTCGACCCGAACTCGCCGTTCGCGGCCGCGTTCGGCGATCGCAGCTCGATCGGCGAACGCAGCGACACGATCATGGTGATGCGCGTCGATCCGGCGACGAACCAGGCAGCGGTGCTGTCGTTCCCCCGCGACCTGTGGGTGAAGATCTTCGGACACGACGGCCAGAACCGGATCAACTCGGCCTACACCAAGAACGATCCCACCCTGCTGGTGAACACGATCTACCAGAACTTCGGCATCGGCATCGACCACTTCATCCAGGTCGATTTCTGCGCGTTCAAGACGCTCGTCGACGCCGTCGGCGGCGTGCCCGTGCCGTTCACGCTCGCGGCCCGCGACACCCACACCGGCCTCTACGTTCCGCAGCCGGGATGCTTCACGTTCAACGGCGACCACGCCCTCGCCTACGTGCGGTCGCGGCACTACCAGACCTACGACGAGGCCACGGGCAAGTGGACAGAAGACCCCCTCGCCGACCTCGGCCGCATCTCGCGGCAGCAGGACTTCCTCCGCCGCATCGTGGCCAAGGCGCTCGCCACCGGCGTGTACACGCCGTCGGTCGCGCGTGGTCTGATCCGCACCGCGCAGAAGTACGTCGTCACCGACGCGAACCTCACCCCGCAGAAGATGCTCGAGTTCGCGGGCGTGATCCAGCACGTGAACCCCACCAACCTGCACTCGTACCAGATCCAGGTCAAGAGCGAGACGCGTGGCGGTAACGCAGTCCTGATCCCCGTGCTGGACAACGCCAACATGAGGGCCATCCTCGACCTGTTCCAGGGGAAGTCTCCACTCGTCGGGGCCCCGACCGAGAACCAGACACCGGCTGTCGACGCAACGGCAGTGGCCGACCCGAACGCAACCGCACCCGCGACGGCTGCTGCCCAGCCGGCCAATTCCCAGGCAGCCAATTCCCAGGCAGACGGCGTGACCCAGACGACTGCCGCGCCGACGACCGTCGCGGCGCCCGCCGACACCGCCCCTGCCGGGCCGGTCGCCACCGACAACGATCAAGGCGTGGTGCCGGACCGCAACGCCACCTGTTGAATCAGCGCCGGCTGAGCGACACCCGAGGAGACGCTGCGAGCACAGCCGCCTCCGCTTCGCCGCGTGCGGGGTCCATCGGCAGCACGATGTCGAGGAACGCCCAGATCGCGCGGAGTTGCACGGCGAGGCCGTCGCGCCACGGGCGGAGGTGGTCGCCGATCATGTCGGGCGTCATCATCGCCACGTACGCCTGCACCATCGGTGGGAGGTCGGGAAGCAGCCCGGCCAGCTCGAGGTACAGGCCCATGTCGCTCGACGCGTGATGGGACGCGGCGTGGAGATCGAGTCGCCACACGGGTTGGGCGCTGATCAGCTTCCACGGCCGATCGCCGTCGGTCGCGATCGGTGCGGTGCTGTCGAACTCGCTGAGGATCAGCAGGGTGGGCGTCGTCACTCGCGACAACGCGGCGTCGCTCATCGACCGCGTGTAGGGCTGCAGGCCGACCACCGCGCCGATGCGTGAGTCCGCTGCCACCCCGCGCACGCCGGCCGCTGACGCGAGAGCGGTGTAAGCGCCGTACGAATGCCCGATCGATGCGATTCGGGTGGCGTCGATCGCGGCCGCGATTTCGGCAAGATCGTCGCCGGCGTCGCCGCCGAGCAACGTGTCGAGCACGAAATGCGAATCACCGACACGGTTGATCTCGTTGGTGCGATCATCGGCGAAGGTGCCACCGAGCCAGTCGGTCATCACATCGCCGGCGTGGTCGGGCGAGGCGACGATCGCGCCCCGCGCGGCGAGCGCCTCGGACAGCAGAGAGTACGCGAAGCGCATTCCGGTGCGGCCGTGCGACACGAGGATCAGCGGATACGAACCGGGGGCGATGTCGGCGTGCTGGTGCGCGTTCGCCGACTCGAAGCTGACCCCGGGGATCGGCTCGTAGGACGTGAGGGGCTGGGGCCCGGCCAGTGCCGGATACCAGACATCGAGCACCATCCTTCGCCCGCCGCGCGCGTGGTCGCTGAGCTCGACCGTTCGGCGTCCGACCGGGACCGCTGCCGGTTCGATGGGGGTGGTGGCCGACAGCGTGGTCATGACCGAGGAGCCTATGGGCACATCCCGAGCGCGAGTCGGCGGGGTGGCGCCACCGCTACGCTGGCCGCTCATGCCACGCGGACCCCGCCGAATCCTCTTGCTCGCTGCCGGCGCAGTCGCTGTCTGGTACATCGTCATCCTGTTCACCTGGGCCGTCCGTCCGCTGCACGACGCGATCCCGATCGGCAACGACTTCAACGCGGCTCCGCAACGGCTCGTCTCGCAGGATGTCACCTGCAACGGGCTGTTCGACAGTACGGCTCACGACGGGCCGTTGCCGACGCTGCGCCGGCTGAAACCAAACGGCGACCCGAAGTTTCAGCAGTTCGCCTACCAGCGCGAGGCGTGCACGCTCGTGCAGCGCGATGCGCGGATCGTGTTCGCGCTCGACACGCTGGGTGCGATCGTGGTGATCGCCGGCCTGCTGTACTTCGGTTTGCGCACCCCGCGAGAACCAGCCGGCTCGCACCGCGATCCCGCACCCGCTGTCGCCTGATCGCGGCAGCGCCGCGATCAGGCTTCAACGTCGGGTCAGAGCATCGAGAGGTTGGTCTCGTTCATCGTCCAGACCCGGCCACACTCGGCGAGGATGCCGGACGGCTGGTGCGCTCCCGCCGGGAGCACGAGGTTCTCGCCGACGACGGTCGTCGCGTCGATCCGCGAGACGTTGTCGGAGCCGAAGTTCGTCGTCCACAGATCCGTACCGTCGAAGGCGATCGCCCACGGGTTCTGCGCGCCGGCCGGTAGGAGGTGGTCGCTCCCCGTACCCGTCGCCGGGTCGATCCGAGACACGCTCTTCGACGTGTTGTTCACGGTCCAGATGCTGCCCACTGCGAAGACGACGTCGCGTGGGCCGGAGCCGCCGATCGGCAAGGGATGATCGATGGCGGCGCCTGTCGCCGGATCGATCTCCGCCACGCTGTTCGACATGTGGTTCGCGGTCCACAGGTGAGTCCCGTCGAACGCCACTGCGATCGGCTTCTTCGAGGCGACGGGCAGCGGGACGTTGGTCGCAACTCCGGTCGAGGCATCGATGCGAGTCATGTTGCTGGAGCCGAAGTTCGCCGACCACAGGTAGCCGCCGTCGAACACCAGGTCGACGGGACCCGACGCCCCGCCGGGAAGCTTGATGTCGACGCCTGTTCCCGTCGACGGGTCGATCTTGGAAACGCTGTTGGAGTCGCGGTTGGCGGTCCAGAGGTTCCCGCCGACGAACACGATCGACTGCGGACCGACCCCTCCGGCCGGAAGGGAGACGGTCTTGCCGGCACCGGTCATCGGACTCAGCCTGGTGACGCTGGCTGACTCGGCATTGGCGATCCACAGGTAGGTGCCGTCGGAGACCGCCGCAGCGGGAGCCAGGGCCGTCGGCGGCAGCGGAAACATCATCGCACCGCCGGTCTCGGGGGAGAAGAGCGTCAGGTTGTCGGATTCCGAGTTGATCGACATCATCAGCCCGTTGATCTGCACCAGCTCGGACGGCTTGCGCAGCGCAGGAAGGCTGAACGTCTGTGTGGCGGCAGTGTCGACGTTCATGCGGGTCACGTTGTCGGAGCCGTGGTTGGCGGTCCACACGTACCCGTCCATGTACTCGATCGCGTACGGGTTGAGTGCGCCATCGGGCAGCGCGTAGTTGATCCCGCTTCCGTTGACCGGATTGAGGTAGGTCACATTGCTCGAGATCGCGTTGGCGATCCACAACGACGTCCCTGCCACGACGAGGTCGCGCGGTTCTGTGGCTCCGGGCGGCAGCTTGAAGTCGACCCCGGTACCGTCGCTGGGCTTGATCTTGGACACGCTGTTCGATGCCAGGTTGGCAGTGAAGATCGATGAGCCGTTGGTCGCGATCGCAAACGGCAGCGAGCCCCCGACGGGCAGCTTGTAGTCGACGACCGAGCCGTTGGCCGGGTTGAACTTCGCCACCGATGACGAGCCGGAGTTGGCGGTCCACAAGAACCCGCCGACGGCGATGATCCCACGAGGGCTGCGACTGGGGTCGGCGAGCGGGAACGTTGCGCCACCCCCGGTGGCGGGGTCGATCCGCGAGATGTTGTGCGAGTCGACGTTCGCGGTCCACAGCGCTCCGTAGGCGAAGATCATCGCCACAGGGCCGGATGCGCCGGGCGGCATCGGGAACGTGACCGGCGGGTTCGACAGCCGCGTGATCGTGTTGCTCGACGCGCTCGCCACCCAGGTATCGGCACCGTCGGACACGACGGCGCGCGGGTTGTGCGGTCCCAACGGCAACGCGACGTTCGACGGGATCGGAAGGTTCGAAGGCGAACACTTGGCGATCGTCGGGAACCAGCCGAGGATGTCGACGATCAGGTGTGTGCCGCCGCCGTTGTTGTACAGGGTGACCTTGCCGTCGGCACCGACCGGAACGATCGTCATGTTCGCCACCGTCGCGCCTGGCGTGACGTTCAGGTTCGACGCCGTCGGCCGAGGCGAACCCGCTGGGTACACAGTGATGTACGACGACGCCGTCGGTTCGGTGGCGGTGACGTTCAACGCGACCGCGGCGACACCGCCGGCAGGGATGCCGCTGCGACCGGCGACGGTGACATCGATCGACCCGCCGGCGTTGACGGCGCCGATGCCGGCGAAGGCCCCATCGAACGTCGGCTCGCCGGTGCGGGTATCGAGCAGCCGCGTCGGGACCACACCCGTGAAGTCGGCGTTCGGGGGGAACCAACCGAGGATGTCGACGATCATGTGCGTGTCGCCGCCGTTGTTGTAGAGGGTGACCTTGCCGTTGGCACCGACCGGGACGATCGTCATGTTCGCCACCGTCGCGCCTGGCGTGACGTTCAGGTTCGACGCCGTCGGCCTGGGCGCTCCCGCGGGATACACGGTGACATACGACGCCGATGTCGGTTCCGTGGCGGTCACGTTCAACACGACCGCGCCGACACCGTCGGTCGGGAGGAGGTCGCCGCGCCCAGTGACCGTGACATCGATCGTGCTCGCCGCGCTCACTGCGCCGACGCCGGCGAACGCGCCGTCGAATGTCGGCTCGCCGGAACGCGTGTCGAGCAATCGTGTCGGGACGACGCCCGTGAAGTCGGCTCCGTTCGGGAACCAGCCGAGGATGTCGACGATCAGATGCACGCTGCCGCCGTTGTTGTAGAGGGTGACGTTGCCGCCGGCCCCGACCGGGACGATCGTCATGTTCGCCACCGTCGCGCCCGGCGTGACGTTCAGGTTCGACGCCGTCGGCCGCACCGAACCCGTCGGATACACGGTGACGTACGACGTTGCAGTCGGTTCGGTGGCGGTGACGTTCAACGCGACCGCGCCGACACCGCTTGCGGGAACATCACCACGACCGATCACGGTGACGTCGATCGACACGCCGGCACCGACGGGCCCCGCACCTGCGAACGCCCCGTCGAACGTGGGTTCTCCGGCACGCGTGTCCAACAGACGCGTCGGCACAACGCCGGTGAAGTCGCCTGCGACCGGATCGGGCTCGCCGGCAGTGATCGTCGGGATGTCGGAGCCGTCCGACTGACCGGCACCGGCGACGGCCGGCGCGACGACGCTGCCGCCAACGACCGCGCACGCGACCAACACGGTCGAGATCCGGCGCAACACGGCCGCCTTCATGACTGCCGCCGGCTGGGGAGGACCTCGAACGAGGTCGAGCGGGGCAGGGCCACCAGCGCGTCGAGCAGCGCCGTTGGCGGCGTGGTGAGACCGCGCCGGCCGAGATCGAGCCAGCCGCCGTTGGACACGATGGACACGGCGATCACGCCGTCGGCGCGGCGGACGTCGTTGCGCATCCGGAACCGGCTCCCATCATCGGCGAGGGCGTCCATCGTCAGTTCGATCGTGCCGACATCGAGCAGGCGCATCTCGGCGCGGTAGCTCAGCTGGTCGTTCTGGATCACGGGTCCGACACCGAGGCGGGCGAACTCGCTCATCGGGAAGCCGGCGGAGGCGAAGAACTGCATCCGGCTGTCCTCGCACCATTCGAGGTACGCAACCGTGCGCATGTGACCGTTCGCGTCGACATCTGCCCAGCGGACGTGCATGTCGACCGTGAACGGGACGACGTCAGCGAGGACGTGGGGGGAGGTGGTAGTGCTCATGCCTCGATGATCCGCGCCCGTCGCGAGATCGGCCAGTTCAAATCCTGAACCGACGCCACGGTGTTGCTAGAAAAGCACTCGTGTTCACCTATGGCCAGTTCTGTTCCGTCGCCCGCGGCCTGGAGGTTCTCGGCGAGCGCTGGACCCTTCTCATCGTGCGCGAGCTGCTGATGGGCTCGACCCGATTCAACGACCTGCAGCGCGGCCTGCCCAGCATTCCCCGCGCGACGCTGTCGTCACGACTGCGCGCGCTGGAGTCGGCGGGCATCATCGACCGCGTCGACGACGGCTATCGGCTGACCGAAGCGGGGGCGGCCTTGGCCCCGGTTCTCCGCGAGGTTGCAACGTGGACGAGCGCGCAGGCCAAGCAGTCGTTGCGGCCCGAGCACCTCGACACCGAGCTGCTCAGCTGGGACATGCGCCGGCGCGTCGATGTCGAGCGCCTTCCTTCCAAGCCGGTCGTCGTGGCGTTCGACTTCGAGGACCGGCGACCCAACGATCGCTACTTCTGGCTGCACCTGTCGCGGACCCAGGTCGATCTGTGCCGCACCGACACCGGCGCCGGCACGGACTTGTGGGTGAAGAGCCGGCTCGAACCGATCACGCGCTGGTGGTTGGGGCAGATCTCGTGGCCCAACCTGCTCCGCCATCACGATGTGCGCGTCGACGGTCCGGCTCCGCTACGACGCCAGCTGCCGACGTGGTTCCAGGGCTACGTCTTCGCCGAAACGCCCGCGATGTAGCGACACCCGTTGGCCGTTGGGGTCGCGGATGATCAGGGATGCGGGCGCTGCTGATTGATCGGCTGGCCGTCGACTTCGACCACGAAACCCTTGCTGCGCGCCGATCGCACCGCCACCCCGAGCCGTTCCAGGTGCCCGCGCAATCGGAACACCAGGTTGTCGAGCGAGCGCGCGCTCGGCACACCGTCGGGCCACACCGCCCGCTCGAGCTGCTCGCGGCTGATCACACCGGGTACCGACAGCAGCTCCTCCAGCAGCGTGGCCTCCAGCTCGCTGAGCACTGCCGCCGCTCCACCGCGGTGCACGATCCGATTCGGGTCGAGCACGAGTTGCTCCGAAGCCAGGTGCGCCACCCACCTGCTCAGCCGCTGTGCCCGGTGGATCAGGTCGCGCTCGTCGGCAGGCACCCGGATCCAGTCCTCGTTGACGCCGACGACATCGGGGGGATCGGCGTCGGCGGCGACGAGGAGCAGCCTCGCAACCCCCGCGCGGGCGAGATTGGTCCGCAGCGCCTCGTCGCGCGGCCATTGCACCAGTTCCACATGAACGCCGGGCAGATCGGCGGCGAGTGACTCCGGATTGGACACCGCGGCGACAATACGCGTGCTTGATTTCCGGGAAGATGGCGACTCTGTGAACGCGCTGTTAAGCCGACACCGGCGCGTGCGGGGGTGGGGTTGTCCCTACCAGGCAGACGCAAGCGGGCTCCATGGTGGCCGCACCAGGTCTTCTTCACACTGGACTCATGCTCGAAAAACTTGCTTCCACCTGTCATCGCCACCGTTGGGTCGTCATCGCGCTCTGGATCGCGGCCGCGGTCGGCATCTCGCTGTTCTCCGGTTCCACGGGCGGCACGTTCTCCGATGGCGGGCGGTTGAAGGGCACGGACAGCGACAAGGCCTACGAGATCCTGCGCACCGAGTTCCCGACGTCGTCGGGCGATTCGGCCACCGTCGTCTTCCACCGCCCGGACGGCATCGCCGAGTCGCAGGCCGCGATCACCGACTACCTCCACGTGGTGTCCGGCTTGCCGAACGTGGCCGCCGTGAACCCAACCGTGACGTCGCGGGACGGCACGATCGAGTACGCCTCGATCGACATGCGCGATGACGGATCGGAGGAGGAGAACGGGCTCGGCGAGGACACCGCAGACGCGATGACCGAAGCGGCGACGTCGTTACGCGAGTCCGGCGTGCAGGTCGAGTTCCTGGGGAACAACTTCACGGACGGCAGCGTGCCCTCGAGCGAGGTCTTCGGCCTCCTCGCGGCCGTCATCATCCTGCTGATCGCGTTCGGCTCGGTTGCCGCGATGGGCCTGCCGATCGTCACCGCAATCATCGGCATCGTGATCGGTCTCTCCGGCGTCACGCTGTGGGCCAACGTTGTGGAGACCCCCGACTTCACCGTGCAGGTGGCATCGATGGTGGGCATCGGTGTCGGCATCGACTACGCGCTCTTCATCGTCACCCGTTACCGCGAAGCGATGCAGCGGGG
>Ga0075364_10001097_pt1 | contig 14462 bp, 10 predicted proteins | sample EndMetdeltDD1764_FD_71517 | JGI IMG/M metagenome (GOLD analysis project Ga0075364, IMG submission 71517) | Populus endosphere microbial communities from Tennessee, USA - Endosphere MetaG P. deltoides DD176-4 | ecosystem: Host-associated > Plants > Roots > Endosphere | place: USA: Tennessee... | reverse complement strand
GTACCAGGTGGTGGGTTCACCCGAACTGGTGACGTTGTAGGTGCCGTAGTCCGCCGTCTTCTCGATGAGGTGGCGGATGGTGGTGGCAAGGGTGTGGGTGAACGTCAGCCGCCCCACCTGGTCATCGACGACGGCGGGGTCGACGCCGCGCCCGGCCAGCGAGGCCATGGTGCGGACGAAATTCTTGCCGTCGCCGATGACCCAGCTGGTGCGGACGATGTAGTGGCGGGGAACCGTCTGCACGACAGCATCGCCGGCGGCCTTGGTCTGCCCGTACACGCCGAGGGGGGACAGCGGGTCGGTCTCGACGTAGTGGCCATCTCTGGAGCCGTCGAAGACGTAGTCGCTCGAGACGTGCACGAGAGTGATGTCGTGTGCGGCGGCGACGCGCGCGAGTGCGGCGACGGCCGTCACGTTCGCCAGCCACGCTTCCGTCCGGCCCGCCGGGGTCTCCGCGGTGTCGACGGCCGTGTACGCGGCGGCGTTGATGATCGCGTCGTACTCGTGCCAGCGGCGAGCGGTCTCGATCCCGGGTGCGGTCACGTCGAAGGTCGCCCGGGTGGTGTATTCGATCCCGAGCCGGGTGCCGTACTCGGCTCGGAGAGCACGGCCGACCTGGCCGTTCGCGCCCGTCACGAGAATCTTCTTCGGGGGAATCGAGCGTTCACGGCGGGCGCCGAACAGTCCGAACTCAGTCACGCCGGTCATCGTCCCTTCGACCCGTGGAGCGCGAGAATCGACCCGTCCTCGCCCGCGCGCACGATCGATTCCGTGCCGTTCCCGACGGCCGTATCGATCCTGCAGGGAGACTTCGAGCGGGTGACACGCCCGCGGCATGCAGGCGTCACCACCCGTTCATATCAGTAGCGGATGACGATCTCGTCACGCCCATGTGGCCGGATTGAGTCACTCTCACGGTCGAGCGGCGCGCGCCGGGGAGGACCCGCGCGGTGTGTGACAATTGCCTCGTGGCGACGGATGACGACCAGACTGCTGGCCGGCCATCGCTCCGCCGAACGGCGGCCCGCGGCAGCGCGGTGACGCTCGGCGCACAGGTCGTGCGCATCATCATCTTCCTCGTGGGCACGATCGTGCTCGCCAGACTGATCGGTCCCGAGGACTACGGTCTCTTCGCGATGGTCGTGGCCATCACCGGGATCGCCGAGGTCTTCCGCGACTTCGGTCTGTCGATGTCGGCGCTCCGATCGAAGGATCTGACGCAGCAGCAGCACTCGAACCTCTTCTGGCTGAACGCCGCCGTGGGCGCTGCCCTCACCGTGATCGTCTTCCTGTTGTCGTGGCCGCTCGCAGCCTTCTACGGCGAGCCACGCCTGGTCGAGATCACCCAGCTCGTCTCGATCGTCTATTTCCTGGGCGGCCTGACGGCGCAGTTCCGGGTGCATATCAACCGGTCGATGCGGTTCGTCGCCCTGGCCGTCTGCGATGTCGTCCCCCCGCTGATCGCCCTTGCGACGGCGGCCGTGATCGGCTTCTTCGGCTTCGGGCTGGTCGCCCTCGTCACACAGCAGATCGCCACGGCAGCACTGACCCTGCTCCTCACGGTGATCCTCGCTCGCTGGCGCCCTTCACTGCCCCGACGCACGCCGGGGATGAAGAACCTCATCTCGTTCGGCGTCGCTTTCGCGGCGACCTCGGTGCTGACCTACGCAACGCGGAACGTCGACAGCATCGCCATCGGCCGCGTGTGGGGCGCGAGTCAGCTCGGCCTCTACGACCGCGCGTTCCAGCTCTCGGTCGCCCCCATCAACCAGATCAACGTGCCGATGTCGCGCGTCGCCGTGCCGGTGCTCACCCGGGTCGTGGACGACCGTAAGAAGTACATCGCATCGCTGCGCGAAGCCCAGCTCGTCGCCGGATACGTGACCTCGAGCGTGCTCCTCGTCGCGGGTGGACTGGGCGTGCCGCTCGTGACCCTGCTGCTCGGGCCCGAGTGGGGCGCCGCGGGCGTCGTCTTCGGAATCCTCGCCATCGGGTCGTCGTTCCGGGCCATCCAGCAGGTGTCGTACTGGATGTTCATGACCCAGGGTCTTGCGGCGAGCCAGTTCCGCCTCTACCTCGTGGGGCAGCCGATCATCGTGGCGTGCCTGCTCGCCGGGCTGCCATGGGGGCCGGTCGGCGTCGCGATCGGGAACGCGCTCGGGTACGTGATCTTCTGGTTGCTGGCGCTCCTGTGGGTGGGCAGGGTGTCGCAGCTCAACGTGCTGCCGCTCATGGGTGATGCGCTCCGGATCGTGCTCACGTGGGCAGCGCCCGCGGGTCTCGCCGCACTCGCCGTGGCGCTCTTCGTGCCGCTGGCGCCCATCTGGCAGGTGCTCATCGGTGTCGCCGCCGCACTCGCGTGGTTCCTCATCGCCTGGGTGCTGATTCCGCGGGTCCGACGGGACGTCGCCACACTTCTCAGGTTCACCAGACTGGCTCTTGGAGGGCGATCGTGACCAGAATCTTCTTGACTGTGGACGGTCAGAACGAGAACATCGGGGACTCGATCCTCCGCCGGGGGCTGCTCAAGACCTTCCAGGGCATCCCGGGAGTCGAACTCCACGTGAACATCGGCCCCCGCGCCGACAACCTGCCGCAGCCGCACCACGGGCCCGGCAACGATGCGCGCTACATGACGGCGGTCGGGCTCGACGGCACGGAGATCACCTACGAATCCAGTTCGGCATGGCACCGCGCCGCCGCCGCATCCCTTCTTCGCGGACGGGTGATGCTGGTGCAGCATGCCGGCGAACGGTATTTCCCGAAGCCGCGCCCCTGGACCGGATGGCGCTCGCTCGTCAGTGCACTGGGAGCGAAGCTCCATCGTGGATCGGGAGTTCAGGTCGGTGGCAGCGCCGCGATCACCGTATCGAAGGCGCCGTGGGCGGAACGTGCTGCGTGCCGGCTGGCCGATCCGGTGATGTGGCGCGACTACGAGACCGCCCCGGTCTTCGGCGTCGGGGGTGTCATGCCCGACTTCGCCTTCGGAGAGGGGCCGGACCCGATCGCAGACGGGTTGGGCGACGCGCCGTCGGATCGTCCTCTGCTCGCGGTATCGATGCGCGGCGACCGGGATCCGCTCCCGGACGAGAAGCTGGCCAAGCTGCGGGCGATCGCGGACGAGCGGGGACTGGAGCTCCAGGTCTTCACGCAGGTGCGTCGCGACGGAGAGGGCGCGCTCCGGATGGCGGAGCAGCTGCATCCCGGGCGCGCGCCCATCGTGTTCGGTGACGAGGCGCACGACGTGTGGGAGAAGCGCATACGCGAATTGTTCCGCCGGTCGGCGATCGTGGCCAGCGATCGTGCGCACGGCGTGATCATCGCGGCCACCGAAGGAGCGATTCCGCTGCCCCTGGCTGCTGGCCCCGCGGTCAAGGCGTCGCGTCTGCTGCGCCCCGCGGGGTTCGAGACCGCCACCGACATCGGGCCCGCGATGGACGCGTATCTCGACGAGATGCTCGCCGACCCGCGATCCGTCGTCGACCGGATGACGAAGGCGCGCGCCGATCTCGACGCGGTGCGCACGAAGCTCCGGGCCCTCGCCGCGCGCTGAGTCGCCCCGCCTGCGTCTCAGCTCCGCGTGGCGTCGGTGTCGAATGCCTGACCGCTGAGGACGTTGCTCCTGGTGGCGCTCTTCCACAACCGCTGCACCTGATGCGCGTACGACGCGTTGAGGGCGGCCGAACCGAGCCAGCGGAACCGACGAGGCGACGGCCCGGAGGCCCGATAGCGCATGACCGCGATCTGGTAGCGCAGCTTGCGACGGTCGCCGAGGGTGAGAGTGGCGCGGTGCTTCGTCAGGTAGGCCTGCACTCCTCGGGCGCGGCCCTCACTCGCGCCGCTGAGCTGGCCGCTCTCGTGCTTGCGGTACCGGGTCGTGAGTGCAGGGCTCAGCGCGTACGTCATCCCCGAGAGGATGCACCGGTAGAAGAAGTCCCGGTCGTTCAGGTGCCGGAGTGCCGGGTCGAATCCGCCGACCGACCAGAACGCCTCCGAGCGGATCACGATATTGCTACCGGTGACGCCGTGCGCCTTGGCCGCGGCGTCGCGTGCCGTCACTCCGGGTGCGAGTTGGATGCCCGGCGCGCTGGAGGTGCTGTTGAAGACCTCGATCCCGGCGATCACGAGCGGCGCGGCCGAGGACTCCAGGACGCGGAGGGTCTGAGCGAGGTGCTGCGGTGTCCAGAGATCGTCGTCGTCGAGGAATGCGAGTACTGGGCTGCTCGCGGCGCGGGCACCCGCATTGCGGGAACCGGACGCACCCGGTTCGGCGGAGTTCGAGACCAGGTGTACGGGGACCGACGTGCGGGTGCCCGCGGCGGCGACGGCAGCGTCGGTCGCGGGGTCGGGCGCGTCGCTCACCACGATGATCTCTGCGGGAGGGCGCAGCTGCGCGATCACGGCCTCGAGTGCGGCAGTGAGCATGTCAGCCCGCAAATGGGTGGGAATCACGACGGATACAGCGGTGGACGGCGCGTCCTCAGTGGTCACGCGGTCACTCTAGCTGTGGCACGGAGTACCGCTTGGCGTGTGGTATAAGCGAGTTCGCCCCGCCTTCATCAGGTGTTTGCAGGACGGCGATGCGGCGAAACACTCCCGAGACAATGACCCACTAGGCTCGGGCGCGTGACCGGGGACCACAGCACGCTACGAGCACGCACAGAGTCTTCAGTGGCGACAGCGCGGGAGTTCAGGCCCGACATCCAAGGCCTGCGCGCGATCGCGGTGCTCGCGGTGGTGCTCTACCACGCCGGGCTCCCGTTCCTCCCCGGCGGCTACATCGGCGTCGACATCTTCTTCGTGATCTCCGGCTTCCTCATCACGTCGCATCTGCTGGGAGGGCTCGCGCGGGACGGGCGTGTGAAGTTCGCGAGTTTCTACGCGCGACGCGCGCGACGCATCCTGCCGGCGTCGTTCGTCGTGGTCATCCTCACCGTGGCGGCTGCTGTCCTGTGGTACCCGCCGCTCCTGATGAAAGAGGTGTGGCAGGGCGCCATCGCGACAGCACTCTACGTGCCGAACATGCTGTTCGCGGTGAACGGCACCGACTACCTCGCCGAGGCGACGCCGTCGCTCTTCCAGCACTACTGGTCCCTGGGTGTCGAGGAGCAGTTCTATCTCATCTGGCCGCTCCTGCTCGCACTGGGGTGGCGATTCGTGCGATCGCGTCGCGCGCTGTTCGCGTGCCTCATCGCCCTCGTGGTTCTCTCGTTCGCGGGTGGCGTGGTGTTCACCTACCTGTCGCAGCCCTGGGCGTTCTTCTCCTTGCCCACGCGAGCATGGGAGCTCGGAGTGGGCGGCATCGTCGCCTTCGCCGTGCTCCACGGGAGACGGACACTACTCGGTGCGCGGTCGGCCGCGACGCTCGGTTGGATCGGGATGGCGGGAATCGTCGGCTCGATCGTCCTGTTCACAGAGGAGACGCCCTTCCCGAGCTACTGGGCCGCGATCCCAGTGGCCGCAACGGCACTCGTCATCTTCGCGGGAGCCACCCCATCCCGGGTCGGGCCCACGGCCGTGCTCTCGTTCTCGCTGATGCAGTTCCTGGGTCTGATCTCGTACTCGCTTTATCTCGTGCACTGGCCCGCCCTGATGATCCCGGACATGGCGCTGGGGGGATCCCCCCTGTGGCTCTCCGTGCTGATCGCCGTGGGCTGCGTGCCCTTGGCGTGGTTGATGTACCGCTTCGTGGAGACTCCGGGACGGAGTATGCCGCTCCTGTCCCGCGCGCGACCGGCGCGCACGCTGTGGCTTTCGCTGGTCTCGTCCGTGGCGATCATCGCGCTCGCGAGCGGCGCGTTCCTCTACTCCCGGTCCGTCCCCCTTCACGCGGGTGAGGCGGCAGTCGCCGCTGTTCCGCTCACCGTGGACCCGGAGGGAACGGACTTCGTTCCCTCGAACCTCAGCCCGAGCCTCCGGTCGGCGGCCGACGATCAACCCGTGATCTACGCGGACGGCTGCCACCTCTCCTACAGCGGGGTCGAGCCGCAGGACTGCGCGTACGGGGATCCCGCCGGTCGGGAGATCGCCCTGTTCGGCGATTCCCATGCTGCGCAGTGGTTCCCGGCGCTGGAGAACTACGCGGAGGCGAAGGGGTATCGACTGCAGGTTTACACGAAGTCGGCTTGCCCGGCGGCGGGCGTGGAGATCCTGCGGGACAGTGTGCCCTTTACGCAATGCGACGAGTGGCGGGCCCGCACCATCGAACAGCTCAACATCGACGACCCCGAGCTCGTCGTCGTCTCCGACTACTCCAGTTCCGTGTTCGACTACGCCGGCGCAAGCCGCTCGGATGCGTGGCGGACGGGTCTCGAGGACACCCTCCGCGCGATCGACACACAGACGGTGATCTTCGCCGATACTGCTCACACCGCTCGCAGTACGGGGGTATGCCTCTCTGCCCACCTGACGGAGGCAGACGACTGCAGCGTCGACATCAACACGGGTTTCGACAAGGACGTGCGCCGCGCGGAAGCAGACGCCGCTGCCGACGCCGGAGCCCAGATCGTCGACTTCAATCGGTACATCTGCGGACCGGACGAGTGCCCGGCAGTGATCGGCAATCTTCTCGTCTATCGTGACGAGCACCATCTGACGGCGACGTTCGTCGACGAGCAGCTCTCCGCCCCGGTCGCCCAGGCCATCGACCGGATCCTGGACTCACCGGACATGTCAGGTGGCGAGTGAGGTCGGTGCAGCGCAATGCGGGTGCAGCCACGAAGCGGCGCGCCGTCTCGCTGCCGCACACGCGTAAGTTGACGCGCCCCCACCGGACAGCATCGAAATGAGGCAGCACGTGACGGACCCGAGTCGCAGAGAGACGGGACACGAAGGGCACCGCAGTATCCGATTCATGCCTTCCATGCGGAGCGCATACATCGAGCGGTTCGAGGGGGGGCCGGACTACACCACCTACTACGCCAACGAGGAGTACCTCGATCCGTCGCTCGTGAACCCCACCCTGTATCGGCGAACGTCGCGCAAGGCGTTCCTGCGGACGATCTGGCGCGGCGACTACGACGTGCTGGCTCTGCCGGAGCCTTGGTGGATCGTCGAGACGCCGTACACGACGCTGCTCGCGGCGACAGCGCGTGTGCGCACGCTCTTCCGTCGCCGCCGGCCCGCGATCGTCACGTACGCGATCGACAACGCCGTGCCGGAGGTGCTGCTCGGACTGCCGGGGTGGATGCCGGTGTGGCTGCGGCGACTGGGCCTCTCGATCTTCTCGCTCCCGTACGTGCTTCTGCTCGACCGGATGGCCTTCGGTACGGAAGGTGCGGAGAAGAACTACCTCGGGGGACTCATGCTGGGCCTGGGGAGGAACCTCGGAAAGAAGTCCCGCACGTTCCTCCCGCTGTCGCCCGCGTGCGATTGCCCGAACGTGGAGAAGGATCCGAACGCCGTGCTGTTCCTCGGCCTCCTCGAAGTCCGAAAAGGGTTCGACACTCTGCTCAAGGCCTGGCCGGGAGTGCTCGAACGGCTGCCGTCCGCACGTTTGATCGTCTGCGGGACGGGACCGCTGCAGGCGGATCTGGATGCGGCGATGAGTGCGATGCCGTCGATCGAACAGGTCGCCGGCGCGAGCCGACCGCGCATCCATGAACTGCTGCGCGAGTCGACCGTGCTCGTCTCGTTCCCGCGCACCCTGTGGCGGTGGCGCGAGCAGATCGGCTTGAGTCTCCCGGAGGGGATCTCACACGGCTGCCACATCGTCACGACGCGCCAGACCGGAATCGCGGACTGGTTGGAGGAGGTCGGTCAGAGCGTGATCGAACCCGACGCGCCCATCGAGGCATTCATCGACGCGATCGTGTCGGCGATCGAACAGCCGCACCCCGTGCCGCTGGCAGATCTTCCCGAGGTGAGCGGTCGAGCATCGGCCGAGTGGTGGATGGCGGGAAAGGTGGACACCAATGTCTGAGCACGACGCGATCCGGTGGTCGGTCATCACCGTCAGCTACAACAACGCGGCCGCGATGCGCGCTTCCTACGGACGACCGGTTCCCGCGGACGTCGAGTGGATCGTCGTCGACAACGCGTCGTCGGACGACTCGGCCGATGTCGCCGAAGAGCTCGGGGCGACGACCGTGCTCCGCCTCGACACGAACATCGGCTTCGGCCGCGCGAACAACGAGGGCTTCAAGATCGCTCGCGGCGAGTACGTCGTCTTCGCGAACCCGGACCTGGCCGTCGACTTCGCGACCCTCAGCACGTTGGCCGCCGCGATCGAACGCGACCGCGGGCTGGTCGCCCCCCAGCTCCTGCACCCGGATGGCGAGGAGCAGCCCAACGGGCGCGGCGCACCGAGCCTCACGAACAAGGTGCTCAGCCGACTCCGCGTCGGCTTCGTGCGCCGCTCCTACTACATCGTGGCCGAACCCGACGAGGAGCGGTACGTGTCGTGGGCGATCGGTGCGGTCGTCGCCGCACGCGCGGACACGTTCCGCACCCTCGGTCAGGACGGCCCGTGGGACCCGAGATTCTTCGTGTACTACGAGGACTCCGACATCGCCCTGCGGGCGTGGCAGTCCGGCCTCACCGTCCGTGTGATCGGTTCGGTGCGTTGGACGCACCTCTGGGCGCGCGACACGGCGAAGAAGTTCCGGCTGCGTCCCTGGATCCTGGAGTGGGGCGGCATGCGGGTGTTCTACGGGACGTGGCCGCTCTTCATCCTCGGTTCCGGGGGAAGACGGTGGCGGAGGCTCCGGCGCGAATATTGGGGTCGCGTGGTCGAACCGCGTGCGACAGAGGGGGAAGGCGAACGATGACCACCAGGATCCGCGAGGACATCTCGCTCATCATGACCGTGTTCAACGAGTCGGGGGGGCTGCTGCCCTTCCTCGCGACGGTGGAACGGCAGACGGTGCTCCCGGCCCGTATCGTCATCGTCGACGGCGGCTCTCGCGACGACACCCTGGACGTGCTCGAAGCGTGGACTCCGCCGGAGGGTGTCGAGAAGCTCGTCGTGTCCGCGCCCGGCGCGAACACCCCCACGGGTCGCAACACGGCGGTCGACCATGTCGATACGCCGTGGATCGTGGTGGCCGACGGCGGGACGGAACTGAACGAGGTGTGGCTCGAGTCCCTCGCGGCGAAGATCGCCCCCGGGGTCGATGTCGTCTCCGGGTGGTTCGAGCCGCTCCCCGGTACGGTGCTGAGCTCGACGATCGGCGCCGTCATCACGCCGACGCTGGATGAGATCGACCCCGACACGTTCATGCCGTCGTGCCGCTCGGTCGCCTTCCGGACGGAGGCCTGGCGGGAGGTCGGCGGTCAGCCGGTGTGGCTCGACCGCTGTCAGGACCTGTACATGGACCTCGTCATGAAGCGCGAGGGATACACCTTCGTCTTCGCCCCCGAGGCGATCGCCGCATGGGATGCGCGACCCACCCTCGGTGCGCTCTACCGCCAGTACAAGGGCTACGCGCGCGGTGACGGCAAGGCGGACCTGTGGCGCAAGCGGCACGCCGTCCGGTACGGCTCGTACACCGCGGGCATCCTGCTCCTGCTCGGTATCGTCTCCACGTGGAAGCCCCTGCGCCCGGTGGCGCTCCTCCTGTCCGTGCTCCTCGGCGTGGCCGGCGGCGCGTACATGGGCAAGTTCTGGCGGCGTGTGTGGCGCCGGCGCGGCAAGGTCATCCGCAACCCGTTGCTGTCGCTGCTGCTCGCCCCGATCGTGGTCGTCACCGGCGATCTCGGTAAGATGGTCGCCTACCCCGGCGGCCGCGCATGGCGCCGCGAGCATCGGAGTGAGGTTCCCTGAACATGACGAACCTTCTGCGCGGGTCATCGGGACAGCGCGCGCAGGTCGAGCTTCCGGAGTTCCCGGGCTTCTTCTTCGGGTTCACCCTGCTCGTGGCGGTCAGTCGTGGTGCCATCCAGGTCGCCGTCGGGCAGTCGCTGGCATACCTGGTGCAGACCGTCGTCGTCGCGTCGTTCGTGATCTACGTCCTGCTGCGCAATCGACCGGTCGCGACACCGTGGGCGAAGAAGGCCAAGTTCTTCGTCGGCGCGTTCGTGCTCGTGGCGATCGTGTCGTCGGGTGTTTCGCTCTGGCTCAATGACATCGAGTTCGGTCTTCTCCTCGCCGCGGTGATGGGGTTCGTCGCCATACTCATCGCCGGCGGGGCTTCGCTCGACCTGCGCTGGAAGGGAATGCATCGAGCAGGGAACGCCGTCGTGGTCGTGGTCCTGGTGCAGGTCGCCGTGGCGACGTTCCAGCAGGTGTTCAACGATTACACGCTGCCGGGCAACACCCACCTCAGAGAGATACTCCGACCGGCTGCTCTGACGGGCAGCTATCTGCACTATCCGATCGTGCTCGCGCTCCTGTCGCTCGCGCTGGTCGGCATGTACGCGGCGCACCGCCGCTGGACCTACATCCTCACCGCTCTGATCGGCATGGCTGCGGTCATTCTCAGTCAGAGTCGTTCAGGCATGGTCCTCGTCTTCGTCGGACTGGCCGTCGGAACGGTCTTCCTGAGGGGGCTGGGAGGTCGCCTCCGAATCCTCCTGGGAGCCGTCTTCGCCGTCGCGACGCTCCTGATCGCCTTCCCGGATAGCAACATCCTCGGTCGTTTTCTCAGCATCGGCGTCGTCGAGGGCAGTGTGAACGAGATCCGGGTGGGGATCTGGGACAACGTCCTGGACCTCTGGGCGAGGAGCCCGCTCCTGATCGGAAGCCACACCGGCGAGTTCACCAATGTGACCAACCGCCTCACTGAGGCGGAGAAAGCGGGCATCACCGAGTCCGGTGTTCTCGCCCTGCTCATCAATTTCGGAATCCTCGGACTGCTGACCTTCTACGGACTCATGATCACCGCGGTGCTCTCGGCGCCCAAGCGCTCCTGGTATCAGGCCGCGTTGGTGGCGGCGATCGTCCAGAGCTTCTTCTACCAGTCGGTCGAAGTGTTCCCGTTCATGGTCGTGTTCGCGATGATCCCGTTGATCGGTCGAGCGTTCGACGCCGATGCGCCGCCGCGATCTCCGAAGAAGTCCACGTCGGCCGACAGGCATCTCTCGCGCGTCGGCCGACGCTGACTCGCCGTTCGCTTACGCCGAGATCGTGTGCAGGTCCAGGCGGGGAACGTCTGCGAACGCGTCGCCCAACAGCTTGCCCGTGGTGTTGTTGACGACGACGAGGTCGAAGCCTGCCGGGTCGAGGTCGTCGGTGTCGACGAGGAGCTCGCGCAGAGCGGGGATCGCGGTGAGAACGTAGCCCAGGTTCTGGCCGATCAGCGACGCCGCGTGCACGGTCGGGTCGAAGATCCTCAGGTCGTAACCGAGCTTGAGCAACTCCGCGACGAGCGTGACGTTCGGGCTCTCGCGCATGTCGTCCGTGCCGGCCTTGAAGGCCAGGCCCGCGATGAGCAGGCGCGTCCCCTCGGGTGCGCGGGCGATGACGCGATCGAGCTGGAAGGCCTTGTGGGACTCGTTGGAGGTGATCAATGAGTCGAGCAGTTCGACGTGAGCATCCGCCGACCGCGCGATGTACTGCATGGCGCGGACGTCCTTGGGCAGGCACGAACCACCGAAGGCGCCGCCGGGGCGTGTGTAGTACGGGGAGATGTTGAGCTTCGTGTCGGACACGAAGATCTGGTGCGCCGTCGCCGCGTCGACCCCGTACGCTGCGCATACCCGGCCGACCTCGTTCGCGAAGGCGACCTTCACCGCGTGCCAGGAGTTGTCGACGAACTTGGTGATCTCGGCCTCACGGAAGCCGGTCTCGAAGACCGGAGCGTCGATGCTCTCGTGCAGTCTGTTCATCGTCGGCGACGAGTGCGCGTCGACCGTGCCGATGACGATCTTCGGCGGGGCGAAGTAGTCCTGGACGGCGGTGGATTCGCGTAGGAACTCGGGGTTGTAGACGAGCTCCACGCGCTCTGCGAAATCGGCGCCGAGCGCGGCGGCGAAGATCGGCGCGATCAGTTCCTCCATCGTCCCGGGACGGAACGTGGACCGGAATGCGACGGTGATCGCGCTCGCACTCGACGCGTCGACCGCCAGCGCGATCTGCCGCGCGGACTCCGCGATGTAGCCCATGTTGTGCGATCCGTCGGGGGCGCTCGGCGTGCCGACGCACACGATGACGAGGTCCACGGTGTCCAGGGGCGGAAGAGCTGTCGCTGCGGCGATCGTGCCCGCCTTCACGCCGGCACTGAGGAGGTCCTCGATCTCCGGCTCCTCGATCGGGGCACGCCCTTCGTTGATGCTCACGACCTTCTGGTCGTTGACGTCGACGCCGAACACCCGGTGCCCCTGAGAGGACAGACAGGCCGCGGCAGTGACGCCGACATAGCCGAGGCCGACGATGACAATGCTGAGGGGATTCGTTTCGCTGTGTGGCATCTCATACTCCGCGTCGGGGCGCCACGAGGAGATCGTGGCGATAGGGGGGACAGGGGCGTGGCAGCAGGCTAGTGAGCGCTGTCGCCGGGAGCGAGGACGGCTTTGGCGGTCTTCGCGAGGATTGCGAGGTCTCCGACGAGCGACCAGTTCTCGACGTAGTAGAGGTCGAGTCGCACGGCGTCCTCCCAGTTCAGTGACGAGCGCCCACTGACCTGCCAGAGGCCGGTGAGTCCCGGGCGGGCCAGCAGCCGGCGGCGCGCGGCATCCGTGTAGAGGGCGACCTCGGCGGCGATCTGCGGACGCGGGCCGACGATGCTCATGGACCCTCCGAGCACGTTGAACAGCTGGGGAAGCTCGTCGAGGGAGTACTTGCGGATCACGCGACCGACCGGGGTGATGCGGGGGTCGTCCTTCACCTTGAACAACGGGGTCTCGCTCGTCCCCTGTGCGTCCAGGAGCGCCTTGAGCTCCTGGTCCGCCCCGACCCGCATCGAGCGGAACTTCAGCATCCAGAACGGCCGGCCGTGCTGGCCCACCCGCTGCTGCTTGTACAGCAGCGGGCCGTTGCTGGTGCTGGAGACGGCGATGGCGACGACGATCAGAACGGGGGACAAGAGCACGATGAACGTCAGGGCGGCGACGATGTCGAACGCGCGTTTGACGAACCGCTGGCCGAGGGAGAACCTCGGTGTCTCCACGTGGATGAGGGGCAGACCGGCCACAGGGCGGGTGTGCAGTCGCGGTCCGGCGATGTCGATGATGCTCGGGGCGAGAACGAGGTGCTGGCGCCCCGCCTCGAGGCCCCACGAGATGTCCTTGACCTTGTCGACGGGGAGCTCGTCGGTGCTGGTGATCACGACGGTGTCCGCATCGATGGCGCGCATGGCTTCGCTGACCGCGTTCACGCTTCCCATGACCGGGATCGGCGTGCCCGGGATCGTGCCGGCGACCGTTCCGTGGGGGATGCACGCACCCACCACGACATAGCCGGATCGGGGCGAGCGGGCCAGCTCGCGCGCGATCTGCGTGACCGATTCCTCCGACCCGACGAGCAGCACGCGGGCCGACCACTCGCCCGTGGAGCGCTTCGCGACCAGCCACTGGCGCCAGAGCCACCGGACGATGAAGAGCACGACGATGCCGAGGGGAAGGCTGATGAGCAGGAACCCGCGAGCGACGTCGATCCGGGCCAGGAACGCGACGATCGCGATGACCCCGAACAGGCGAACGCTTGAGGTGGCGATCCGCGCATACTCCGTGGAACCGTTTCCGATCACGCGGTATCCGCGCGAGTCGCTCCACGACAGGGCGCCCATCCACAGGACGACCAGGAGCGCGGAGAACACCCAGTACGAGACGTCGTTGAGACGGCTGTCCTCGCGCATCGAGAGCTGCGCGTTACCGAGACCGAACCAGGCGATCTGCGTGCCGAACACGACCCAGACGATGGCGAGGAAGTCGCTCACGATGAGACGCCGCTGGAAACGCCGCCTCCAGTCGCCGGACCAGTGTGCGCCGGGGATGACCGGACCCGACCGGCGAGCGAGCGTCATGTCCGCCCGGTCGTCGCCGTGATCAGATCCGGAGTCCGGCAGCGACCTCGACCCGTCGACGTGAGAATCGGTCGACACAGTACCCCCCTCCACGCGCCCCAAGCGTCTGACAGGGGGAACCGTATCAGGTCTGTGTGACGGCCGTGTGTCGATGGAACGGCTGTGACAGGCCGGTTCCGGGGCAGGGCGGCGGCGGCGTCGGAGGCCGCTGTGTCACCCGGACGACGGGCGCGCGACGACGCCGCGCGCCCGTATGCGCGCCTCGGACCGAACGTCATCGTCGCCCGTGTCAGACCGTCAACGTGCGACCGGCTCCGTGGCCGTCGCCTGTTCGGGAGTGGGTGCCGTGTCGGGCTCGGGGCCAGCGTCCTCCGCGTCGGTCTCGCGGCGCTTGCGACGGGCTGCCGGAACGACGTCGGGCGTCGTTCCGTACCCGCCGTAGCCGTAGCCGTAGCCGTAGCCGTAGGCATCGGGCCCGCGGGTCGGCACCATCGACAGCACGATTCCGGCGACGCGCGCGTCGACCGTGTCGAGAGCAGTGATCGCGCCGGTGAACTGACC
>Ga0075364_10001096_pt1 | contig 14469 bp, 16 predicted proteins | sample EndMetdeltDD1764_FD_71517 | JGI IMG/M metagenome (GOLD analysis project Ga0075364, IMG submission 71517) | Populus endosphere microbial communities from Tennessee, USA - Endosphere MetaG P. deltoides DD176-4 | ecosystem: Host-associated > Plants > Roots > Endosphere | place: USA: Tennessee... | reverse complement strand
TGTGATCACCACCGTGCCATCGGCCGCCGATGGCCAGATGAAGCGGCCACGCTCCAGCTTCTTCGTGAACAGGCAAGCGCCCTGGCCGTCATGCCAGATCACCTTGATCAGGCCACCGCCACGACCGCGGAATACGAACAGGTGTCCACACATCGGGTCGCGCTTCAGCGCCTCTTGCACCATCAACGACAGGCCGGGGAAGCCCTTGCGCATGTCCGTATAGCCCGTGGCCAGCCAGACCTTCACGCCAACAGGAACCGGAATCATCGCAGCCCCAGCACGCAATCGAGAATCCGGCCAAGGGCATCCGTATCGATGTCGCTATCCACGCGCACGCGCCGACCCCGTCCAAGCTCGATTGTCACATCGCTACGCTTCCGACGAGGATGGGATGTGGTGGGCGATTCCGGTTGAACGGGAGAGACTGTCGAAGCGGCCTCGGACACGATCACCGGCACCAAAGTCGCCGTATCAGACCTTGGCTCCTCGATCCGGCAAAGCTCTTTGCGCCAACGAAACAACTGGCTGACATGGATGCCGGCCGCGCGGGCAATCTCGGAGATGACCGCGTCTGGCTCAAAGCAGGCAGCGACGAGGCGCTCTTTGTCTTCGCGTGACCAGCGCCGACGGCGCTCTACGGACGTGATCACCTCAATTGGATGCTTCGTCATATGACTACTCCTGGTGTTACCACTAGGACTGGCAGTCAGAAGGCCGTCATCGCAAGACGGCCTTCACCGTGGGCTTACCCTACATCCGATTGTTGTTTGATCTAATCGAGGAAAACCGACTGCATTTCCATATCAAGTTTGCCCGAATGGACGAATACGATCATAAGCTGTCCGGGCCGCGCCGGAAAATCGATACGGTCAGCAAGAGTTTCTTTCAGCTCCTGTTGCATCGGCCAGTCGCGTACTATGGCCATGAAGCAGATATCCATATTCATCCGGACGATGGCAACTGCACGGCACAACTGAAAGACCAGATTGGGGCGCTGAACTTCGTAGGTAAGCGTTTGTGCGGTAAGCCAGACGTGGTGAAAATTGTGCAGCCGCGCAGTTCGGAGCGTGAACCCATGCTACAGCTTTTGGACTGCACTCTGGGAGCGCTGGCAGCTTACAGGAATGGTCGACACGAGCTGGAAGAGATCAGCGACACGAAGAAGCGTTTGACCCGCCTCGCGTTTGAGCTGACCGAATGGCCGGACATCACGGGTAGCTGCTATGACAAGCGCAAGCTCAGTAGATGGAACTCGGTTCCGAGGTTTAAGAAGAGCTGAGAGCGCGACCGAAGGGGCTAGTCTGTGGTTTACAGACGATCTGGTTGAAGACCCAGGAGTTCGCCCGCATCGGTATACAAGAGCTAGCGTTGCGTTGTACGATTCGCAACATGGGGCGTGTTGCGGAAGGACTCATCCTATTGATTGAACGTCAATAAAAATTATCGCTAGCTGATCTTGCGGAGCCGTTCGCGATATTATGGTGATCGCTAACCTTAGGGACGATGCCTTGATGTCCGCGATAGCCTGTGCCGCCTAGAAGAGCCGCTGGTGAGATGTCGGCTTAGGGCGAAATGTCGACATCAACAAGCAGTTGCTTTGCGCCAATTGCCTATACTCTGCAAAGCCTTCATGAAAACCGGCTTTCGACCCTTATCGCCACCATTTGCGGTCTTTGAGCGTCTGGTGAGAACTCGACGTTTAGTTCAACTCGTGCAGGCGACAGGCTTAGCGGCCTGCCTTGCCGTATCAACCCGCCGGAAAGCCGCCATCATTGAGTGCTGACTCTTTGGCCGGAGAGGGACGCCATGCTTATTCGACGATTCGCACTGCTGCTTGTTTTGGCTATTCTCATCGCAAGCAAGGCTTACGCACAGACGTGGGAGGACATCAATCCGATAGCCGCGGGCTGGTCCGCAGAGCGGCTTGAGGCCGTGCGACTTGAAGCGAAATCACTCCGGCCGACCGCGCTGATGGTGATCCAGGACGGGCGGGTGATCGCCCGCTGGGGCGACGCGTCCCGCAAGGTGAATATGGCATCCGTCCGCAAGAGTCTGCTCAGCGCACTTTACGGTAGCGCAATCGCGGAAGGGCGCATCGACCTTTCAGTCCGCCTTGCCGAACTCGGCATCGACGACGACGCACCCAGCCTTACAGTCGACGAGAAAACCGCGACGGTTCGTGATCTGCTAATGTCGCGGTCGGGTATCTATCATCCCGCCGCCCATGAAACCGCCGATATCAAGCGCAAACGTCCGGCACGCGGAAGTCACCCACCCGGATCGTTCTGGTTCTATAATAACTGGGACTTCAACGCTTTGGGGACGATCTACCGGCAGCAGACAGGAGAGGACATCTTTGCAAGCTTCGAAAAGAGGATTGCTCGCCCGATCGGGATGGAGGATTTCTCGTTGAAGGACGGCAGATACGCTTTGGAAAAGCTATCCAAGCATCCCGCCTATCCTATTCGGCTCAGTGCCCGAGACGCTGCCCGTTTCGGTCAGCTTTTTTTGAATGATGGGAAGTGGGGAACCAAGCAGATCATCCCGGCATCCTGGATTAGGGAATCGACGACTGCTTATTCTTGGGCGAAGCGGATACGGCAGGGCTATGGCTACATGTGGTGGACGCTTCCCGAGGATACCTGGGGTCCGCATGCATTCTACGCTTCTGGCTACGGTGGGCAGATTATCGCAGTCGTGCCCTCGAAGCGGCTGGTGGTGGTACAGACCGTGGATTTAAACCAGAATCCGACCGGTGTTCGCACCAGCGCATTCATCGAACTGCTCAAAAAAATCGCTCTCGCTTCACCGTGAAGAGCGTCGTGCCGCACAGACCTGGACAAGTCCGGCTCAATTGGTTTTGAGCTGCCTGGCGATACCTCCGGCCCAACGCAGGCTGACCATTCCCTCCCCGTTTCGGGCATCTCCAAATAGGCCGTTAATGGCAGCTTTGGGCCGTCGGCAGTCCTTCCCTTCGCGCCAGAAGCGGTCAAGGATGCCTAGGCAATCGGACATCGCCGCGATCAGGTTCGCTGCGACAGATTTCAAACCCAAACCCCATGTGCATCCTTCAAAGTTTAGGCTAGTCTCATCAGTACCGAGGGGTGCCCTGTCAAAGGGCTGAGATACTGTTGGGCGAACGCAGCGCAGTGACCCTTTGAACCTGATCCGGATCATGCCGGCGAAGGGACGGGTCAGACGCCTCTCTCTTTTGCCGGCCTCATAAAAGGGGCCGCAATGACGTTACATAGCCAACTTGCACGACTGAGCGCACAACGTCCGCCTACGCTTGTTACGTTGACCCTTCTATGCTCCCTTTCGGTGCTACCATTGAACATCTTCCTGCCGTCGATGGCGCACATCGCAAGAGATTTCCAAAGCGATTATGCTCTCGTGAGCTTGTCTCTGGCGGGCTACGCAGCTGTCGCCGTTATACTGGAACTGATCATGGGGCCGATGTCCGACCGGTTCGGGCGTCGGCCGATCGTCATCGTCAGCCTTGTATTCTTCACAGTCGGGTCCATCGGTTGTGCTCTTGCATCCAATATCTGGGCCTTTCTTGCCTTCCGTTCGCTCCAGGCGGCGATCACCTCCTGCTATCCAGTTTCAATGGCGATTATCAGGGACAATGCTGGCAAGGAGCAGACAGCAAGCCGCATTGCCTATGCAGCGATGATCTGGGCGCTGGCACCGATGATCGGCCCGGCGCTTGGCGGTTTGGCGGATGAGGCCTTGGGCTGGCGGGCTATCTTCTGGGGCCTCGCCTTCGCGGGTACCGTAATGTTGACCTTGTGTTGGTTCCAACTCGGTGAGACGAACAGAACCCGCTCTGGCTCCATAGCGCAGCAGTTTCGCGCGTACCCAGAGCTCTTTCGCGCATTGCGCTTTTGGGCCTACGCGCTGTGCATGGGATTTTCCGTCGGCACGGTCTACGCATTTCTCGCCGGGGCTCCTTTTGTCGCTACGATATTCAACGTCTCGTCGGCTGCGCTTGGTCTCTTCATCGGCAGCATCACTGCTGGCTTTGTTTTTGGCAGCTTCTTCTCTGGACGTTATGCCGGCCGATATCGACTCACGACCATGATGATCATTGGGCGGATCATTGCTTGCGGCGCTCCGGTGATTTGCCTGACCCTGCTTTTCAATGACGTAAGGAATGTGATCGCGTTGCTGGGCCCTTGCATTTTGGTTGGCGTTGGCAATGGCTTGACCATGCCAAGTGCCAATGCCGGTGCTCTCTCCGTACGACCTAACCTTGCTGGCAGTGCAGCCGGACTGGCCGGCGCGATTACGCTTGCAGGTGGAGCCACCCTGTCCTCAATCACGGGCGCCGTGCTGACGGAAGGCAACGCGCCCTTCGCGCTGTTCTCCATCATGCTTCTGTCTACCGCCCTCGCGCTGTTGGCTTCGGTCCTCGCTGCGCTCGCCGAGAAGCGCAGCTCGATCGTAACGACATGACTGCAACCAATCTTGCCAGGAGTGATGAATGGTGGATCAGACGCCTATTTTAGCAGCCAGCGGCGTAATTCTAGATGGGCAGAAGCGCATCCTTTTGGTTCAGCGGGCCAACCCGCCAGATAAGGGATGCTGGACCCTGCCCGGCGGGCGCGTCGATCCGGGGGAAACATTGGAGCTGGCCGTGATCCGTGAAGTCTTCGAGGAAACAGGACTGGTGATCAGGATCGTCAATGAGCTGGGAAAACTGCATGTCCCGGACGGCAAAGGGGGCATATATGAAATTCACGACTTCCTGGGCGAAAAAATCTCTGGCGAAGCGTCCGCCGGGGACGATGCCGCAGCCATTGGCTGGTTCAGGAATGACGAGCTTTCCAAGCTTCCGCTGACGCCAGACTTGTTGCACTATTTGAATCTGTACCGCGTCTATCCATAGTCACGCGAAGTCACACTTTTGCGGCGGCCAGTGAACGGTTTGGGCCGGCGTCGTCATGGCACAGAAGCGCCAATTGCCGTCTTCCGCTTTGCGCCATTAGCGAAAGTTACAGACTTCTGGCCGCACACCGCAATTTGTGGTCAGAAGGACCCAGCTTCGATCGCTGGTGCCACATACTGAGCCCAACTTGGTATGAGCGGGACGCAGACCAGGAAATAGATGAAGCAGCAGGCGTAGTAGATTACCGGGTCCCCGTAGCTCCGATCACCGACTTTTCCGTGAGCAAATTCGTGTCTAAGAGCAGGACCTGGGCTATGATTGAAGATTAGGTCGATGTGCAGCACGATGTCTTCGCCGAAGATCGCGACCAACTCGTTTCGATGAGTCTCTAATAATGTGGAGAGCGACCGATCCTCCTGCGTCAGATCGTTCCGCATCGTTGAAGTGTCGGTACTACTGTTGACCAGCACGTGTCGGAGGCAGTGTTCCAGTTGAGGAATGAGGATCGGCCCTGCCGAGAGCGTATCTCCCTGCATCAGACGTGCAAATCCAAGAGCAAACGTTGCAGCGTGATGAGGTGGGACGAATGGGCTTTGCAACACGATCAAGCGAAAGTGCCGCTCGGATAATGGGAATTCTCCTGCGAGGAACCTTCGGGCGGGTTCGAGCTCGCCTTTCACAGCAATCTCTATCGAGATCTGCAGATGCTGGATCATCTTGCTTTTGATCCAAGCCTCGCTTGGCGGCGATCCATCGAGTGGTGCTCCCTCGATCTCAGCGATGATTTTGCCCTCGCTGTCTAGGTGGGTGGCCGCGAACATGTCTACGAAGGTGCCCTCCTTTTCAGTAGCTTCCTTTCTCATCTCCGTCGCGCTGACAGGACGAATTAACAACGCGAACTGCTTGAGCCCTTCTGGTAGAGATAGTTTTTCGAAAACCTCAATTGTGCCACTGACTACATCGGACAAATCAATCGGCATCTCGAACGAACCCATCTCTTCGAGTGATTTCTCCTGTAGGTTCCGCATTTCTTTGCGAAGCTCTTCGCGCCGCTCTTGAGTCCCCGGTATCTCCCGCAACTCCCCAATTGCTTGTCGATACCAGTGCGCGGAACCGGACGACGAGCCTGTCTGTGCCGCCATCTTGAGCGTCTGCTCTACGGCAGCAAGTTGACAGCGTCGCCGATCTTCAGGCCGATTGGCTTGCTTATGAGCAAAAGCTGCAAGGTCCCACAACTCCTTGATAGCTTCCGGATAGGAATCGGGTTTATGCTCGGCTGCAGTTGCTGCCGCCTCTATATCGGCAGCGAGCTGGTCCAGCGTTATCAGAGAATGTCGTAAAAGCAGCGTTGCAATCCGATTCAACGGCACGACGTCGACGTGGAAAAGAGCGCGGCTGTAGAGCGAGTTGAGCAGCGCCGCGACACGATCGTGCATCGGTACAGTCCGCTTGTTCGACCTCACGTGTATCTGAGACGCTCGCTCTATAAGATCGACCTCTTCTAGGGAAACACCGTTATTAGTCTCGAAGCGGCGTTCGTAGGTTCCGTTCATGAGGCTTTCCACGCACTCACAGTACGCGTCCACCGCAATCGTGGCGGCCTTGCCTTTCTTGCGGTCGTTTGTCCAAACCACATCAGCCAGCCGAGCCCGGAGTGCTGGGTGTTCAACCTCATCCACAATCTCAAAGAAATAGTCCGTCTGCTCACCAAGCCAGTCCTCGGGTATGGCCGTGCGCCGATTCCCGATCGACATTTTCGCGCCGAAAGCACCCGCCTTATCATGCAACCGAAAGTGCAGACTGCAAACAGACGCGAGCAGACGGTAAACGCTGAATGCGGGCTCATTGTCATGGTTGAGTCGCATTGCCTTCATGAACTCATTCTCAAGGCGGCTACCGTAGGCAGACTTTAGGTCGCGCACGATCGCGTTGTAGTCAATGCTCCGGAGGTCCGCTGGCGTGACAGTGGCTTGTGGCGACCGCGGAGCCTCTTTTGTTTCGTCCGACGTTACCGGCTCTTCATCTGCATCGTCCATCATTTTTCCTCCACGTTGCTTTGCGTGCTAGTTCATTGTCTGTCGCGTATCTTAGCAGAGAAAATTATGCCGAACCTGGTGTTGCTTAGCCATGTCCGCTTCGGGCCGACAGGCGTCTTCCGATTCGCGCCAATTGAGGACATTCTCATCCATATTTCAGTGCCCCTTGAAAACAATCCCGAAGATGAGTATGTACTCAATAATGAGTTTAGACGAGATTGATAACATGACTGACGCGAGTGCGCCGATTGGCGGTATTGAAAGGCTGCAACAAATTCTTGCGGCTGTGCCGATCACACTTGGCCTGCCTCAACTTCAGGCGATGGTGGCGGTCGCCGCGTCCCCGGGTCTTTCGGTAAACGAGTTGGCAGAGCGCCTCAACGTTCCTCAACAAACCGCCAGTAGGTATGTCGCGCAGTTGACGGGACGATATCAAGAGTTTGAGGAAAAGGATGAGCCACAACCGATTGTTGAACAACGCGTGAGCCTCAGCGACCCCCGCAAGCGAGCACTTTATCTGACATGGTATGGCAGGACGGCGATTGAGAAACTGATCGCCGCGGGTTGGGGAAACTGAAAGGTCGGGAAGCATCAGATGACAGCATCAAGCAAACTTGAAGGCCTCGTGCTAGAGAACAATTGGAAAGTGCTTCGGCTCCTAGAAAAGGAACCGAATTCGACCGGAGGCAATTTCTCCTGCAGTTATATTGTTGAGCGACCAAATGCCGATGGCCAGCGAATGGAGACGGGATTTCTGAAGGCATTCGATTTCAGCCGTGCATTTGAAAACGGGGCCGATACGATCAAAATACTGCAATATCTGACCAATTCTTATGATCATGAGCGGGCTGTCCTCGAGCATATCCGTGATCGGCGACTCTCGCATGCGGTCACGGCCATAGACCACGGCACCACACAAGTCGAAGGTTTCGGCCAGATGGAGGGCCGCGTTTTCTATCTCGTCTTCCAGCTTGCGGAAGGCGACGTGCGGGTGCAAATGGACAAGCAGACGGCGCGAGACACTCTGTGGTGCATGATGGCGATGAAGGATATCACGCTGGGCCTGTTTCAAGTCCATCGGGAATTTATCGCGCACCAGGACGCCAAGCCTTCGAATGTCCTGGCATATCCTGGCCCAACGTTCCGCATCGCGGATTTCGGCCGCTCATCCATGCGCGGCAGGACGGCTCCGCACGACGATCTGATGATTGCCGGCGATCGCACTTATTCACCCCCGGAGCTCCTCTACGGTCAAGTCGATCCCGACTTCGCCAGACGCCGAGTTGCGTGCGACCTCTACATGCTTGGCAACCTTGCAGGCTTCTTATTCTCTGGCGTTAACCTGTCGGCCGAGCTAATGGCGAGACTGGCGCAAGAGCACCACCCCTCCAATTGGACAGGGACATATGCGGATGTCCTGCCATACGTCCAGACCGCGTTCAGTTCGGTGATCTCCGACCTCCGCCTTCTGGTTGACAACCGCGTTCGAGATATTGTGATCCCGATGATTATCGAACTCTGCCAGCCAGATGTCAGTCGCCGCGGCCACCCACGGGGGTTAGGTGGGTATAGCCAGTTCTCATTGGAACGCTACGTGTCTCAGATGTCGAGAGTAGCAAAAGAGCTCGAAGTGAGAATCCGCATCGAACGCAAATTGGCTCAGTAGCACCATGAATAGCTCCGCTTGGATGAACCGAAGACTGCTTGTCCCTCGCTGGCGTAGCTTCGTAACCACGGTCGCCGCGCGGGAATTGAATTCCCGCCAACCGAAAAAGGCCAAACCCGATAACAGTGGCACCGAGACTAAGTTGCGCATCGCAAGGTGGAAGACAAGTCCGAACCTCTTAACCGCAATGAAGGTCGTCGAAGCCGCATTGGGCGAGGCTCGGTACCCGGAGGCCGTCGATGCGGCACGGCAGATTCTTGATAAATACCCTACGGCAATGCCTATGGTGCAGCGTCAGGCGGCGGCCTTGCTGAAACATGCTGGCGTACCAGATAGCCGGCACGCGGACAGAGGCGATGTCCGGGAAGACGCCAAGAGCTGGCGGGCATCGCTCAAGCTTTATCCAAATGACGCGATCGGATGGACTGAGCTCGCACTGCATCAGGTCGTGAACGGGCACTCAGACGCGGCCGCGAAATCTGTAGCGATCGCACTGGCGATCGCACCCCACAACCGACATATCCTCCGGTCCGCGGCTCGGTTTTACCTTCATCGCGAAGAACACGATCGTGCGCATGATCTGATCGCGCGAAATCCTGCGTCTCGCAGTGATCCATGGTTGCTGTCGGCGGAAATCGCCTTAGCCCGAGCGGCTGATCGCTCGCCTCGCTTCATGAAATTCGGCGAAACCCTCCTTAAGGCCGGCGACTTTTCTGCTTTGGACTTGAGCGAACTGGCAGGCGCGATAGGGACGGAATATCTGCTTGAGGGTAGACGTGGTCTGCGCAAGCTCTTCGCGACAAGCCTTGAGGACCCGACCGCAAGCTCGCTCGCGCAGGGCGAATGGGCCAGCAGGGAAATCGGGGCAGAACTTGTGCCCGATGAATCGTTCCAGCGCGTACCAGAAGCATTCGAGGCGATGGCATTCCATCGATACAGGGAGTTTCGATTTAGGGAGGTCCCGGACATATGTAACGATTGGGCAAAGACAGATTGCTTTTCAGTCAGGCCATACGAGTTCGGTTCGATCGCGGCCGCACATGCGCAGGACTTTGATCGTTCAATTGCGATGGCGTATTCCGGCTTAAAACTTCGCCCTGACGGCACACGATTGCTACATTCCTTGGCCTTCGCACTTGCATCGACCGACAGGGTCGACGAAGCGCTCGACGCCATCATGCGGCTCTCGCCGGACAAACTTGATGCACGCGGTCGCTGTATCCGCCTTGCGAATATCGGGCTATGCGCGTTTCGTCTCGGTAGGTTTGATGACGGTATCGCGACGTATCGCGAGGCCATCGAACGCCTTGCGTCATTGGGAGCTCATTCCGAAAGTGCGTCTGCCCGCGCCTACCTAGCGAGAGAGGCAACTTATGCTGGACTGGGAGATGCGCCGAAGTTTCTTCAGGAGGCCGAGGACCACCTACGCCAGTTCAAATATGCAGAGACGCATTTGGTTCTTAAAAGGCTTCGTGGAGAAGAAGTCGATGCGATGATGGAAGACAAGATAAAGAAGGCGGAAGAGGCAAAGAAGTTTGCTACGTTGCGATCCGTTAGGTGGACGACCCCTGGCTTGCCTGGTCAGGAAGATATCATTCATCGTTTACTGATATAGTCCGACGTTTTGTAAATCAGAGTTCAAGGACGCTTTTTTAGCGCACATGAAGAGCGCCGCATACTGAAAGACTGACGGCAGCCTAAGCCAGAATCGGCCATCTACTTTGACTGTCAATGTGTATAGGAAATACTGACGTGGTCTATTTCAGTGGCATTATAAAAACTACTGGGTCTCTTGGATGAGCGATGAGGCGTCGAAGTTAGGCAGAAATTCCACTTATCCCCGCTGTCCAGATTTCCCGAGCCAGCTCTGAATGTCTGGCAGGTATCCGACTTAATGGGCTCCGAGCGCTTGGCCGTGTGAACCACCATAAGCCTCATGAAACTTCTCCAACTCTTTGAGAAAAGAGTTCGCATAGAGCCCTGAACAGACCGGAAACGCTCGGCCATCAAATAAAAAACTCAGGACGGGTGACCGTTCGGGCTTTCGCCTCGGCCGCCATGTAACGACTGGAAAGAAGCCCCGAATATATATTGTGCGAATTGACTTCACATCCTGCCACGCAACAAAAACAGGCTTCCTTAACACGCGCCGAACCGTGAACCCTTCTGGCGCTAGGGTGACCTTGGAGCGCTTGAATATGCTAAAGAGGTAAATCGTAGAGAACCAAGCAAACATTAAAGATAGCAGGCCGAAGGCGACCCCAAAAATATGACTCAACGACGAAATAGAGACTAGGGCCAATGTCATAGGAAGCAAAACGACCGTTCCAAAAACGGAGAACCATCGGCTCGAACAATAAGTTTTTGTATCCAATTTACTCGCTCAAAAACAGTTTGCCTTGTTTCGGATAATAAGTCCGAACGTCAAACATTGATATTCCGAATTCTCTCTATTTCACTTCCGATCCTCAAACGAACGCGCTCCGGGACATGATCAGCCTGTGACATAAACAACGCCCGGTCGAAGTAATCCTCTGATTCATTCGAACCATACCGTTTATGCGCGTCTGCCAGAGTCAAGCTGAGCGTGATACGAAGATAGTCTGTTTCGAGACGTCCATCGGCGTTTTTTTGCAAAATCGCCTCTGTGGCCTTCAGTCGCAAGATCGCAATGGACAGAGCTTTTTTATTGGATGGCATCCGGGCGAAAATGCAACTCGCCAACCCGGCCTGAGCTTGGACGTTTCCGATAAGCCGTGCCGAACATTCCTCGTAGAATTCTGTTGCGGTATCGTGGTCCAATCCGATCAAAGCCGTCAGTTTGAAAATACAAAAATCAGTTTCATCCGAGACTGATGGCAGCTCGCGTTCCATAATTTTGATGATTTCAAGCGCCTCGTTAGAGTCTCCAAAGGCAAGTCTGTCAAACACATCTCTGCCTAACTGGAGCTTGCGAACATCGCTGATCGCCACCCGTGACGCCCATCGGTCCCGCGCGGCGTCGACATTCCAACATCCGTCGAAGATGGATGGAAGATCCGCTTTTAGATCGTTCGGGTCTCCCATCCAGATAATCGAGTTCGAACTGTCGATCACAAAACCCGCGGGCAAGCTGCCTTGTCCACTCGCCTCCAGCCACGTCCTCGTGACTGATCCGCGGAATAGCGCTGAGTTCAGCGGGCCGGGTTGTTCAATGGCAAGCATCGCTTTTGACGGCCCTTGCTCGATAGCAAAAGCGCACGCGTTCGTATCCCGTACCATCACCGCGACGCCGTGACACGGCACGTTATGTCCAGCACCGATCTCAGCGAGTTCCTGAACGATTGGAAGGCATCCGCCGCAGTCAAGATTCCACAAAACTACGAAGCTCAATCGATCGAATTTTGTTGGAATGGCTGCGGGGCCACTTACTCTTAGCGGCGGAGCCTGATCCTTCGGCAGAAGACGGGTAGTTCGCACGGGTCGCTCCTGCAATTCAGAACTCAAAATAAGCAAACGTTTCCATATGGCCCACCACTGGGAACACAAAAGCAATCGGCGGTCATCCCGCAATTAATAGACCAGTGGCAGGGTTGACCTTGCGGGCACAATGCCATCGCTCTCGGCATGTCTTCGTCCTCCTGTTGAACATCAACATCGGAAGAATCATCTGAACGCGCCGCTACATTGTGAACCAGTGATTCCGAAGCGACCAAAATACCGGGTCCCTTCAAAGGTGACGCAATCATTTGCTCTCTAGGTGCTGCCATCTGATTTCCCGGCACGTGGGGCAATTGTTTCAGGTTGTTGACGCTATAGGAAATCACGCCGCCATCATTTTGCGTATCGATGAGCCACATTTTCTTGCCCAACTCGGTCGTCAAATTCAGGTCACGATAGTCATCAGTCAGGCCGTATTTTACCCTCAGCGCTGATATTTCGCCCGAAAAACCAATTGGGCCACCGATCTGGGTATAAGTTAGGATGTTGTTGCTTACGCTTACGGTAATCCCTTCATCAAGACGGATCTCTCGTTTTCCGTCAGTTTCAAAACGATACGTCCGGATTGTCCCGTAGAAGTCCAGTGACCGTTGAACCGTGTACTGTCGGTGACCGGTCGAGTTCGGTTTGGAATATGAGAGCATGAGCCATGTCGTCCCCGGAAGTCCCTTTTCCCATTTTCTCCCTATCGTTCCGCAGGAGGCGTATTCTGAGCGCATTCCATCTAGCACCGCTAGTCGCACCGTCGTCATATTATCCTGTGGGACTGATTTGATGAGAAATTGGTCATTCACGTCGAGGAAGGCGTATTCTTTTTGCTCGTCCAATGTCGAAAGGAACTCATTCTTCTGCCATTGGATGGGCTTGTCAGCAGTCGAGGAATTTAGGGAACTGTTCGTCTGCGCTACTGACGGGGTAGCCAAAGCCATCGATGTGGCCAAGGCAAAAGCGATGTGGATGAGCGACATAAACTTTACGCGAGCCATAGTATTCCTCCGTGTTGAGAGATTACAAACTCAAGCGAGACACTTAGAAATGGTATTTTGCGCGCAAAACGAATAAAATCACAGGTTTTGCAATTTGTGAATGCATATGCCCGGGGCCAATCACAGATCGGCTTTAAATACCTGAGTCAAAAGGGAAGTTTTTTGAATGAGCTTTTTTCGCGGCGTCCGTCAGACGTCGTTTGGATGAGTCCCACACCGCATTGCTGGCGAGTGATCAAACAAAAGACAGGAAAGAACCTCTGCTATTCACCCACCAAAATACCATCTTGAGCTGTTATTATTCATAACTTTGCTATCTATAGTTTTAATTCTATATGATAATATGCCGGTGCGAGGGGCCGTTAGGACCCTCTTCTTTTTATGGAGAGCTGCAATCATGAACGTATCAACCGCCCCACCCTCACCTCGACACCCGCCGTCACCCTGCCCTGCCCGGTCATCATCCTCGGCCGTGACGACAACGGCAGGCCCCACGCATCATTCTTTCCCGCCACCGATATCCACCTTCACCGAGCTTGGCGCATTACTGTTCAAGGCCCTCAGGCCCCGTCTACGACGCCATTTGCCCAACCGTCAGTTGGTGTTTGCCGGAACAGGCCAGCAAGTGCCTGCAAACCGCAATGTGATGCTTCAAAACCCGCTACCGAAGTCAGCCGCAGCCACCGCCGCCTCAACATCAGCATGGACCTTTGGACAACGCGAGGAGGATTTGGGCGATACGTGTTTTGTGGAAGCGAAACGCGGCGACGTAACGGTCAGCTTTAACCAGGCATCTGGGTGAGAACGATAAAGTCACGCTCAACCTTTTCGGCAAAGAGGCGCTCAACATTCGGCTCGAAAGCGTAGTGGTTCTTAATCTCATCAGGGCCTGGAAAGGCAGTGATGACCGTCGGATTGCCCTGCCCCAAGGTCCCAGGTAATGGATGTTTCCGTTGCTCAAGATGACGAAGCGGGCATTCGCGAGCATACTTGCGCGCCTGCTCCTGCCTATACGAGGATCTTTATCTTCCGATTTCGCTTTCAAGACGATCAGCGGCTAGCCGTCGTTACCCTGCAACAAAAATCGATGAATCCCTTCGCGCTTTTCTCAAAGTCCGCACCGAGACTTTCGATGTGCTCAGGCTTCAGCTTGACGTTCGGCTCAAGAACGACATTCGCGGGACCGCTTGTCATCGAAGAAGCGCCAGCGGCCTCCAGCGGCCGATTGATTTTGATCCTCGCCATCGCTTCCTTGCGTAGTACCAACGCCCATCCCCCGAGAAAATTCAGCTATCATTGCGCCTTCGGAATAAACCCCACAGTAAATCCGAACAATCGGCCAATCTTCCCTAAAGTTTCGAGCGTTGGGTTCGCCGTCCCGGCTTCGATCTCAGCAACTTGGCGCCTGGT
>Ga0075364_10001095_pt1 | contig 14473 bp, 11 predicted proteins | sample EndMetdeltDD1764_FD_71517 | JGI IMG/M metagenome (GOLD analysis project Ga0075364, IMG submission 71517) | Populus endosphere microbial communities from Tennessee, USA - Endosphere MetaG P. deltoides DD176-4 | ecosystem: Host-associated > Plants > Roots > Endosphere | place: USA: Tennessee... | reverse complement strand
ATGTTGCGACAGGCCGCGAACGGACGATCCCGCAGGCCATAAGCGCCCCCGCCGAAACACCCCTGCGCGTGGTCATCGCCGGCGGCGGGCCCGCCGGGCTGGAGGCGGCGCGGGTCAGCGCCGAGCGCGGACACGACGTGGTTCTGCTGGAGGCCGGTGACCGGTTGGGTGGCCAGTTGCGGATTGCCGAACGGGCGCCGTGGCGCGCCCAGATGGGCGTGATCGCAGACTGGCTTGCGGCGCGCGTGAAGGCCCTTGGGGTGGATGTGCGGCTGGGCATGAAGGCCGATGCGGATGCCGTATTGGCACTGGCGCCGGACGTCGTCATCGTGGCGACGGGCGGGCATGCCAACCCGGGCGACTTCGAAGGCACCGAACTTGCCGTGACGGCCTCGGCCATCCTTGCCGGCCATGTCGAACCGGCACAGGACGTGCTGCTGTTCGACGACAACGGGTACAATCAGGGGCTGTCGGCCGCCGAAGCGATCCTCGGCTCTGGAGCAAAGCTCCTCATCGCCACGCCGGAACGTGCGCTCGGCGCCGAAATGACGGCCTCGAACTACGCCATCCACCTGCGCAACATCTATGGCAAGGGCGGGACCATCCGCCCGGATACGCGTCTTGTCCGCCTTGAACGGCATGCCGCTTCCAACAGGCTCGCAGCGACGCTTCGCAACGAGATGACCCATGATCAGGAGACGCTGGTCTTCGATCAGGTCGTCGTCGAAACGGGCACGTTGCCGAATGACGATTTGTTCGATGCGCTGCGCACCGTGTCGGGCAATGGCGGCGCGCTCGACTGGGACGCCTATGTCGCCCTGCGCCCCCAGCCCACACCCGCCAACGGGTTCAGCCTGTTCCGCATCGGCGATGCGGTCGCCAGCCGCGACGTTCACGCATCGATGTACGACGCGATGCGGCTCACCCTTCCCATCGGATCGAAATCTTCCCCGCAAGCAACGAAGGAGCATACGCAATGAGGACGTGCATCGGACTTCTGTCGGCGACCGCCATCTCCATGGCTTTGCTGACGACACCGTCGCTCGCGGACACGCTGGCCGACATCAAATCGCGCGGCACCCTGTCGGTGGGTATCAAGAACGACTATCCGCCCTACGGCTTCCTCAACGAGAATGGCGAGATCGTCGGCTTCGAGGTCGAACTGGCCAAATATGTCGCCAATGAGCTGCTCGGATCTCCGGACAAGATCGAACTGGTGCCGGTTGTCGCCTCGAACCGCATCGAGTTTCTGAATTCCGGCCGTATCGACGTGATCTTCGCCACGCTCGGCGTCACCGACGAGCGCAAGAAGGTCATCGACTACACGGTCGAATATGTGAACTCGCCCGGACCTTCGGTGTTTGCCCGCAAGGAAGCGAAGTTTACCGAGTGGGAGCAACTGCGCGGCCAAAGCCTGTGCGGAATTCAGGGCTCTTACTTCAACCGGCATCTGACGGATGCGTTCGGTATCCAGCTCGTCAACTTCACCTCGCAGCCCGAAGCGTACCGCGCCCTGATGGACAATCGCTGCGTCGGCTTCGTCTTCGACGACATGACGCTGCGCCAGGCGCTCAAGCAAAGCGAATGGGCCGACTACAAGATCGCCGTCGAAACCTATGAGTATCTGCCGATTGCCGGCGGGCTGCGCAAGAACGACGCGGCATTCTCCGAAGCCGTCAACGCAGCGATCGTCAAGGCCGAGGGCGAGGGCAAGCTGATCGAGTGGGAGAGCGAATTCGACATGCCGCAATCCGACTATTTGGTCGAGCGCGCCGAGGCCGCTCGCGCTGCAGCCAACTGATAGAAAGCGGAGCGGCCACCGTTGTTTGGACTCGATTATTCCTGGCTTCTGGATCCTGTCTACCAGCGGTGGCTGCTTCGCGGCATCGTGACGACCCTTGAGCTTGCCGCCCTGTCATCGGCCGTCGCGGTCATCGCAGGCTTCCTGGGAGCCCTCGTTCTTTCGCTGCGCATCTGGTGGATCGATGCCGTGCTGGAGCCCTTCGTCGAGCTCTTTCGCAACACCCCGCCGCTGCTGCAGATGCTGTTCTTCTACTTCACGCTGACGCAACTGGGCTTCCGGGTCGAAGACCCTGTGACCGGGTTGACGGTGCCCTTGTTCAGCGCCTTTGCCTGCGCGGCCATCTCGCTCAGCCTGTTCGGCGCGGCGCTTTGCATCGAGGTCTTCCGTTCCGGTCTGGAGGCTGTCCCCAAGGCGACGCGCGAGGCGGCCCGGTCGCTCGGCTATGGGCGCTGGAAACTGTTTGCGAACGTCGAGTTGCCGATCGCCACCCGCATCGCGCTTCCCTCGCTCGCCAACGTCCTGACCAACCTGTTCAAGACCACGTCGCAGGCGTCGGTGATCGCGGTGCCCGAACTCATGTATTATGCCGGCCAGATCTACAACGACACCTTCCGCACACTGGAGGTGATGACCTTTGTGCTGGTGATCTACGTCGTCCTCGTCAGCATCCTGGCGGGCGCGATGAACCTTCTGGAGCGGGCGTTGGCCTTTCCCGGTTACGGAAAGGGTTCGTAGATGATGAGCCTGACCTACAACGAAAAGAAGCGCCTGACGCAGGCGATCCTCTTTGTCCTCCTGATCGGCTTCGTCATTCAGGACGCGATGACGGGCGGATCGCAGAGTTGGCAGCGCGTCTTCGCACGGCTCCCGCTTCTCCTGACGGGGCAAAGTGGCGGATGGCCCGTGACGGGCGGCTTCCTGCTGAACGTGTTCATCAGCATCGTCGCCATGCTCGTCGCCTCGATCCTCGGCACGATCCTGGCCCTCGGGATGCTCGCTCAGACGGCGAAACTGCGCTTGCCCGCATTCTTCGTCATGAACTTCCTGCGCAACTCGCCCTGGATCGTCCTTCTGTTCGCGATGCTTTATCTGCTGCCGTTCCGCATGAACCTTTTCGGCATACAGATAGAGTTTCCGGCCGCCGCCAAGGCCATCATCGGCCTCAGCCTGCCTGTTGCCGCCAACTTCGCCGAGATCGTGCGCGGAGCGGTGCAGTCGATCCATGCCGGCCAATGGGAATCGGCACGCTCGCTGGGTTACTCCACCGGGCAGATCTACCGGCGCGTGATCTTTCCGCAGGCCCTGCGCCGGATGATCCCCGGCTGGATGAACCTGTACGCCATGCTGATGATCGCAACCGCGCTCGCCACGGTTACCGGCACGCAGGAGGTGGTCACGCTGCTCCGCACCACACTCTCGATGGAAAGCCCGACCACCCTTGTCTACTTCTACGTCACGGTGCTCCTGATGTTCCTTGCCTATTGCTATCCGATCGCCTGGCTCGCACGGCGGTTCGAGACGTCCATGAAGGGAGACGCGCTATGAGCCCGCAGCCGGCGCCTCTCATCCAGATCCGCGATATTCACAAGTCGTTCGGGAAGATCGAGGTTCTGAAAGGTATCTCGCTCGACGTGACGAAGGGGGAGGCGGTCTGCATCATCGGGCCGTCCGGCTCGGGAAAGTCGACCATCCTGCGTTGCATAAACGGGTTGACGACGATCGACAGCGGCCAGATCCGCGTCGGCGACCATCATGTCGAGCGGTTGCACAGCGAACGCGCGATGCGGCCTCTGCGCCGGCAGGTTGCCATGGTGTTCCAGCAGTACAACCTCTTCCCGCACAAGACCGCCCTTGAAAACGTCATGATGGCGCCGATCCAGGTGCTGGGCCACGACCGCGAGGAGGTCCGTGCCCGGGCGCTTGCCAATCTTGCCAAGGTGCGCCTCTCGGGTAAGGAAGACCACTATCCGGGCGAGTTGTCGGGCGGGCAGCAGCAGCGCGTGGCAATCGCGCGGGCGCTGGCCATGCAGCCCGAAATCATCCTCTTCGACGAGGTGACGGCAGCGCTCGACCCCGAAACGGTCAAAGACGTCCTGACCGCGATCCGCGATCTGGTCGAAGACGGCCTGACCTGCATTCTCGTCACCCACGAGATGCGTTTTGCCCGCGAGGTCGCCGACAGGGTCTGCTTCACCGACAGGGGGCTGATCGTCGAGAGCGCACCGCCGGCGGAGCTGTTCGACAGCCCGAAAGAAGAACGGACCCGCGAGTTCCTCGCGCAGATCCTATGACCGCCAGATTCTCAGGAACGCCGCAGCTATGAGCGCCTCCACACCCTCTGACATCTTCGCGACCGACTTTGTCGAACGTCCCTACTGGTGGGACGCCGCGCCGCCCGAAGAAGACCTCAACGCCCTTCCGGCCGCCGTGGATGTCGCCATCGTCGGCTCGGGCTATGCCGGGCTCTCCGCTGCCGCCGAACTTGCCCGCGCGGGGCGCTCGGTGGTGGTGCTGGATGCCGACGCGCTCGGGGCCGGCGCCAGCACGCGGTCGGGCGGCATGGTTTCGAGCGGCCAGAAGCTCGTCGTCGGCGGCGCGATGAAGGGCGTCGATCAGGCGTTGTTCGCGCGGTTGATCGAAGACTCGATCGGCTCGTTCGAGCATCTGAAGGCCCTGGTCGACGGGGAGGGGCTGGATGCCGACCTCAAGATCACCGGCCGCTTCTTCGGCGCGCATGGCACAAGGGCAAAGAAGCGCCTGGACGATATGGGCCATGCGCTGCGCACCATGACCGGAGCGACCGTGCACTCCGTCGCCCGCCAGGATCAGCACAGCGCCATCGGTTCGGACTATTACCATGGCGGCATCGTCATCGACGATTATGGCGGCCTGCATCCGGGCAAGTACAACCGGGCGCTCCGCGATCTGGCACGCCGGCGCGGCGCGATCCTGCGGTCTCATGCGCGCGTTCTCGGTATCGACGATAGCGGAACGGGCAAGACGGTGCGGACCGCCCGGGGAGACATCAAGGCCGGCGAAGTCGTCATCACCACCAATGGCTACACCGACCGCAAGGCGACACCGGAGCTTGCAAGGCGGCTCGTGCCGGTCAAGTCCTATCAGATCGCGACCGAACCCCTGCCGCCGGAACTGCTTGCCGAGCTGATCCCCGGCGCACGCATGGTGTCGGACACGCGGCGCGACATCATCTATACGCGCCCATCGCCCGACGGCACGCGCCTGCTTTTCGGCTCGCGTCCCGGCATCCTGGACAGGCCCGACCGCGAGGCGGCATTGGGCCTCTACAAGCGGATGGTCGAGATCTGGCCGCAGCTCGAGGGCCGCAGGATCACGCATGCGTGGAGCGGCTTCGTGGCGATGACGCGCGACAAGGTCGCCCGCATGGGCACTATCGACAATGGCGTGTTCGCGGCCGGCTGCAACGGCAACGGCGTCGCGCTGATGACGTATCTCGGCCATCAGACCGCACTCAAGCTGCTGCGCCGTCAAAACCGGCCGGCGGCCTTCGACGGGCTGCCGCTCGACGCGATCCCGGCCTATGACGGCCGGCCCTATTTTCTCCCGGTTGTCGCCGGCTGGTATCGGGCGCTGGATGCGGTCGATCGCCGCTTCGACAACCCAAGCCGCTAAGCAGACTGGCCGGAGATCCACTCGAATGTTCGATCATGAAGTCGCCGTCATCGGGCTCGGCGCAATGGGAAGCGCCGTCCTGTACCAGCTTGCAAAGGCCGGGGTGGATGCTCTCGGCATCGACCGCTTCGCGCCGCCGCATGCGCAGGGATCGAGCCATGGCGACACGCGCATCACGCGGATGGCGGTCGGCGAGGGCGAGGATTACGTTCCCTTCGTTGTGCGCTCTCATGCGATCTGGAAAGAGTTGGAAGCGGCCACCGGCACGTCGCTCCTGACCGAATGCGGAGCGCTCATCGTCGCGCCGGGCAATCTGAAAAGTTCGCACCACGGCAAACCCGACTTTTTGGCGCGGACCTTTGCGGCGGCCGAGCGCTTCGCAATTCCGCATGAGCGGTTGGAGGCCGGCCAGATCCGAGCACGCTTCCCTCATCTTTCGGGGATAACCGACGACGCCATCGCCTATTTCGAGCCGGGCGGCGGCTTCGTGCGTCCGGAACTGTGCATCGAAACGCAGCTCGGGGAGGCACGCAGGCATGGCGCCCATCTGAAGACCGACACGACGGTGCTGGCGATCGAGGCGATCGACGGCGGCGTGCGGATAGAGACGGATGGGGCCGCTATCCGCGCGCGGCGCGTGGTCGTTTGCGCCGGCGCCTGGAATGCGGCGCTGCTCGGTGCGCCCTTCGACGACCTTCTTTCAGTCAACCGGCAGGTGCTCCACTGGTTCGAGCTCGAACGTCCGGAAAGCGCGAGCGAACCTGTCATGATCTGGATGCACGGCGCCGGCGACAGCGATTACTTCTACGGCTTCCCGCCACTGCCGGGAGAGGGCGCGCAGAAATTCGCGACCGAGACCTATCGCGAGACGACCACCGCCGACGCGATCGATCGTCAGGTACTGCCGGCAGAATCGGCGGAATTCTTCCGAACGCATATCGCGCAGCGGGTTGCGGGTGTCGGCCCACGGGTGGTGAAGGCGGCGGCGTGCCTTTACACGATGACGCCCGATCGCGGCTTCATTCTGGATTGGCATCCGCGAATGAGGGGTGTCTTCGTGGTCTCGGCCTGCTCCGGACATGGGTTCAAGCACTCTGCCGGTATCGGCGAAACCGTCGCACGGGAAGTCACCCGTGGAGGCGAAACCGAGCTTCGGCCGTTTACCGTGTCACGCTTCGGCCGGTAACAGGAAGGCGAAACCCAGGGGCGTAGCCGGTCGTCGAGCCGGTTGAGTTCGAGCACTGTCAGGCCGATCCTCGTCCCTCGTTGGATGGCGCGGCTCCCGGGCGCTCCAGGATGTCGCGCACGGAGGCGTCCAGGATTTCCTTCGACAAGGCGGGATCGTTGACGCTGCGCGACAGCACGATCGCCCCGATCATGGTGGAGGCGATCGCCATGGCGCGACCACGGCGGTCGCCCTCGTCGTCGGGCAGGCAGGCTTCGATAAAGTCGACATAGGCGACCACGCCTTCCTGCATGGAGGCGCGGACCGCCGGGCCCGCCCGCGCGGCATCGGGCCCCAATGCCGCCATCACGCAGCCTTCCGCCTGATCGTCGCGATGCTCGGGCGAGAGGTAGGCGCGCACCAGGGGCTCGAGTGGCTGCCCTGGATCGCGGGAGGCGAACTCGCGCCAGCGCTCGCGGACGGCGGCATAGCCCCGTGCGCAGGCATTGGCGGCCAGATCCTCCTTGGAGGCGAACTGCTTGTAGAAGCCGCCCTGCGTCAGCCCTGCGGCCTCCATCAGGTCCTTGAGGCCGATGCCGTCGAAGCCGTACCGGCGAAACAGACGGCTGGCCACGTCGATCACCCTCTCGCGGTTTGCTTCGGCCTGGGCTCGGGACACTCTCATGACGCTTCCTTTTTGGATTGCGTTCGACATCTATCGACAATATAGAGGTCATACGCAATCTATCAATCGCATGCGGGACGTTCTCCCGTCAACGAGGTGGCCCCATGAGACTTGCATCCCTCATTGCGCTTGGGTTCGCCGCGCTGGCAGCGGTGGTCGCCATCGTCGTCTATCCCTCGCTTGCTGCCAACGAGCACTCCGCAAAGCCCGCATCGATAGACGCGCGAACCGAGCCGCCTATGGTCGCGACGGTCGAGGCGCGCCGCATCGGGGCTTCCAGGCGGGCCTTCACCGGATCGGTATCCGCCCGGATACAGAGCAATCTTGGTTTCCGCGTGCCCGGCAAGATCGTTGAGCGCTTCGTCGATGCGGGCGACGAGGTGAAGACCGGCCAACCCTTGATGCGCATCGACGAACGCGACTTGCGTCTGGCGCTCACCGCCAGATCCAAGGCGGCGGACGCGGCGCGTGCAATGGCCGTGCAGGCCAGGGCTGACGAGAAGCGCTACGCCACCCTTCTGAAGCTCGGCCAGGCGACCCGCCAGCGGTACGAGCAGGCCAAAGCGGCGCTCGACTCCGCTGAAGGCCAATTGTCGGCTGCCGAGGCGGAAGCCGACGTCGCGCGTAATGAGGCGGGATACGCGCTCCTGGTTGCGGACGCCGACGGCTCCGTCGTCGAGACGCTGGGCGAGCCTGGCCAGGTCGTGTCGGCGGGGCAGGTTGTGGTGCGCCTTGCCCATGATGGCCAGCGCGAGGCGACCGTGTCGCTGCCCGAAACCATAAGGCCCGCGATCGGGTCCGAGGCCGAGGCCGGCGTCTATGGTCTTGGCGACCGGCGCTGGACGGCGACGCTGCGCCAGCTCTCTAGCGCGGCGGACACACAGACGCGCACCTACGAAGCGCGCTTCGTTCTGGGCGGCGAGGCGGCCGACGCCCCGATCGGCTCCACCGTCACGGTCTGGATAGCCGATCCGGTGGCCGCCAACTCCGCCGAGGTGCCGATCGGCGCGATCCTCGACGAGAACGGCACGACCGGCGTCTGGTTCGTCGACCGCGCCACGTCCAGGGTGTCGCTGCGGCCTGTGACGATCCTGGAACTTGGCGAGGAGACCGCGACGGTCTCCGGTGTCGAGCCGGGAACATCCGTCGCGGCGCTCGGTGCGCACCTCCTGCACGAAGGAGCCACCGTCCGGCCCCTCGCCGCCAAGGGGTTCTGAGCCATGAGCTTCAACCTTTCGGCTCTTGCCGTACGCCACCGCTCCGTGACGCTCTTTCTCATCCTCATCGTTGCGCTGGCCGGCGCCTTCGCCTTTCTCAAGCTCGGCCGCGCCGAGGATCCGGCCTTCACGGTCAAGACGCTCGTCACGACAGTCGCCTGGCCCGGCGCGACGGCGCAGGAGATGCAGGATCTGGTTGCCGAGCCTCTGGAGAAGCGCCTGCAGGAGCTGCACTACTACGACCGCGTCGAGACCATAGCGCGCCCCGGCGTCACTTTCCTGACGCTGACGCTCAAGGACGACACGCCGCCAGACGCCGTACAGGACGAGTTCTACCAGGCTCGCAAGAAGCTCGGTGACGAGGCGCGCAACCTGCCGAGCGGCGCCTTCGGCCCCTTCGTCAACGACGAGTTCTCCGACGTGACCTTCGGGCTCTACGCCCTCAAGGCGCCCGGCATGCCGATGCGCGCACTGGTGCGGGAGGCCGAAGCCATGCGCCAGGAGATCCTCGACGTTCCGGGCGTCAAGAAGGTCAACATAATCGGCGAGCGCCCGCAGCGTATTTTCGTCGAGTTCTCCTACGCCAAGCTCGCCACCCTCGGCATCTCGGCGCAAGACGTCTTCCTGGCCCTCCAGCGCCAGAACACCGTTGCGCCTGCCGGCTCGATCGACACGGCCGGACCGCAGGTTTATCTGCGCCTCGACGGCGCCTATAGCGATCTCCAGACGATCGCGGATACGCCGATCGTGGCGGTTGGACGAACGTTGCGCCTGTCTGACATCGCACATGTGCGCCGTGGCTACGAGGACCCCGCGACCTTCCAGATCCGCACGGAAGGCGAGCCTGCGCTGATGCTTGGGGTCATCATGCAGGATGCCTGGAACGGGCTCGACCTCGGCGAGTCGTTGGAGGTGAAGACCGCCGAGATCGGTGCCCGCCTGCCGCTTGGCATGAGCCTCACCAAGGTAAGCGACCAGGCCGTCAACATTGCCGGCTCGATCAACGAGTTCATGGTCAAGTTCGTCATGGCGCTCGGGGTCGTGCTGCTGGTCAGCCTGATTGCGCTTGGCTGGCGCGCCGGCATCATCGTGGCGCTCGCCGTGCCGCTGACGCTGGCGTTCGTCTTCCTGATCATGCTCGACACCGGGCGCTTCTTCGACCGCATCACGCTGGGCGCCTTGATCCTGTCGCTCGGCCTTCTCGTCGACGACGCCATCATCGCCATCGAGGTCATGGTGGTGAAGATGGAGGAGGGCATGGACCGCGTCGCGGCCGCCGCAGTCGCCTGGAGCCATACCGCAGCCCCGATGCTGTCAGGCACGCTCATCACCGTGATCGGCCTGATGCCCGTCGGCTTCGCCCAGTCGACCGCGGGCGAGTATGCCGGCAACATTTTCTGGATCGTCGGCTTCTCGCTCATTGCCTCCTGGGTCGTGGCGGTCACCTTCACGCCCTACCTCGGGGTCAGGTTGCTGCCCGAGATCAAGCCCGTGCCCGGCGGCGTGCATGCGATCTACGACACGCCGAACTATCGGCGCCTGCGCGCTGTCATCACCGCGGCCGTGCGCCACAAATTCCTGACCTGCGCGTTCGTCCTCCTGGCCTTCGGCGCCGCCGTGGCTGGTATGGGTGGGCTGAAGCAGCAGTTCTTCCCATCTTCCGATCGCCCGGAAGTGCTGGTCGAGGTGCGCCTGCCTGAAGGCTCAAGCATCGAGGCCACCGCCAGGACCGTTGCAAAGCTTGAGGGTTGGCTGAAGACGCAGCCGGAAGCCGAGCTGGTGTCGACCTATGTGGGCCAAGGCGCGCCGCGCTTCTTTCTGGCCATGTCGCCGGAGATGCCCGACCCTTCCTTTGCCAAGATGGTCATTTTGACCCGGGATGCCGAGACGCGCGAGGTGCTGAAGCTCCGCATGCGCGAGGCGATCGCCGAAGGGCTGGCGCCGGAAGCCTACGTCCGTGTGACGCAACTGGTGTTCGGTCCCTATACCCCGTTCCCCGTCGAATTCCGCATCATGGGGCCGGACGCGGGCGACCTCGTGCGCATCTCGAAAGAGGCGATGGCGATTATGCGGGGCGTTCCGGATGTGCGCGAGCCGAACCGCGACTGGGGCAGCCGCTCGCCGACACTGCGCTTCGTGCTCGATCAGGACCGTCTGAAGCTCATTGGCCTGTCGCCGACCGAAGCCGCGCAGCAGCTACAGTTCCTGCTTTCGGGAATCACCGTGACGCAGGTGCGCGAGGATATCCGGACCGTCGACATCGTCGCGCGCAGCGCCGGCGAGGAGCGTCTCGATCCGGCCCGACTGAAGGACTTTTCGCTGACGAGCCGCGACGGTCGACTGATCCCGCTGGATCAGATCGGCCGAACCGAAATCCGCATGGAGAACTCGATCATCAAACGCCGCGACCGCACGCCCACCATCACGATCCGGTCCGATATTGCGGAAACGGCTCAGCCGCCCGAGGTGTCGACCGCCGTGCTTACGGCGCTCCAGCCGCTGATCGCCTCGCTTCCGGCAGGCTACCGAATCGAAATGGGCGGCAACATCGACGAGTCGTTGAAGGCGAACGCCGCGCTCGCAAAGGTCTTCCCGATCATGATCATCCTGACGCTGATCGTCATCATGTTCCAGGTCCGCTCCTTCTCGGCGACCTTCATGACCGTGCTGACGGCGCCCCTTGGCCTTATCGGCGCAGTGCCCATCCTGCTCGCCTTCGACCAGCCCTTCGGCTTCAACGCCATTCTCGGCATGATCGGCCTTGCCGGCATCCTGATGCGCAACACGCTGATCCTCATCGAGCAGATCCGCGAGAACAAAGCGGAAGGGCTCGACGACTACCATGCCGTGATCGAGGCGACTGTCCAGCGAACGCGCCCCGTCATCCTGACGGCGCTGGCCGCAGTGCTGGCTTTCATCCCGCTGACGCACTCCGTCTTCTGGGGCTCCATGGCCTACACGCTGATCGGCGGTACCGCAGGCGGCACGGTCCTGATCCTTCTCTTCCTGCCCGCCCTCTATGCGGCATGGTTCCGCATCAAGGCACCGACGATTGAAGAGGGAACAGGCGCGCTGGCGACACGACGGAACCAACATGCCGACATATCCAGCGCATTGCCGGCGGAGTGACGGCAAGACCGAACGGATGACGTCGGTTGGCAAAAGGCGTCAAGGATTGCGGAGCGCCACCACGAGGCTAGGGTGGATCATTCCATCCGTTTGAACACTAGGCTGGCATTTACGCCTCCGAAGCCGAACCCGTTCGACAAAGCCGTCCGGAGCGGTCGACGACGTGCCTTTCCCGCCGCGATATCCAGTCCGGACGCGAGGGGATCGGGGTCGACGAGATTGAGGGTCGGGGGGACGATGCCATCCCGCAGCGCGAGGACCGAAAACACGGCCTCGATGCCGCCCGCCGCCCCCAGCAGGTGACCGGTCGACGATTTCGTGGATGTTATGACCGGGCGGGCGTCCCCGAACAGTGCGCGGATGGCGGTAAGCTCGCCCTGGTCGCCAACAGGGGTCGACGTCGCATGCGCGTTGATGTGGTCAATCTCATCAGGTTCCAGGCCGGCCTGACGCAGCGCCGTCGCCATCGCCCGAAGGGCGCCGCTGCCGTCCTCGGGCCCGGCGGTGAGGTGGTAAGCGTCGGCGCTCGTGCCATAGCCGACAAGCTCCGCGATCGGCACCGCACCGCGCGCCAGTGCGTGGTCGAGCTCCTCGATCACGAGGATGCCGGCACCTTCGCCCATCACGAAGCCGTCACGGGCGGCGTCGAACGGTCGCGAGGCCAGCGCAGGATTTTCGTTGTGGGCCGTAGACAGGGCCCGAGCCGCCGCAAACCCTCCAAGGCTCACGCGGTCGATGCAGGCCTCGGCGCCCCCGCACACCGCGGCATCAATCTCGCCCGCCCGGATCATCCGCGCGGCATCCCCGATTGCCTGAACGCCCGCTGCGCAGGCCGTGACCGGCGATCCGAGCGGACCCTTTAAACCATGGCGTATCGAGACCCATCCCGCCGCCAGATTGGCAAGAAAGGAAGGGATGACAAAGGGGGAGAGTCGCTTCGCTCCGCGCTCGTCGGTCATGCGCACGGCCCCGGCAATCTCCGGGAAACCGCCGATCCCGGTGGCGATCACGGTTGCCGTGCGCTCGCGCTCCGCCTCCGTCGATGGAGACAAGCCAGCCTGAGCCAGCGCCTCGTCGCTGGCGGCAAGGGCGAAGGCGATAAAACGGCCAAGCTTTCGCTGGTCCTTGACGGACACGACACTGTCAATGTCGAACCCGGCATCCGGGTCTTCCGCTTTCGTCGGAACCACACCGCCGATTTTCGCGGCGACGTCCGTCACCAGATCTTCGGAGAGGCGACGGATGCCGGAACGGCCTTCGACGAGGCGGCTCCAGACCGGTTCGATCCCGACACCCAACGGCGAAACGATACCCATGCCGGTGACGACAACGCGGCGGGGATGGACGATATGCGAGGACATGGTCGAACTCCGAAAAGCAATCTTCCAGAAGCCATATCTAGGAAAATAGAGTTCGATTGCAATCTAAAATCGCTTGGCGTGCTTTTGCCTGTCAGTGATGGGTAGCCGGCGATGCCGGTCACCCGTCATCGATACCTACACCGGGTATGCGGCCTCATCGTAAAATCAACGGTTCGCTTTGCCGCTCAAAAGCCGCTGTCACACCCGGTGGAACATTGCCTTCAACGTCTCCCACAGCTTTTCCGCAACCGGGCCGTGGGGCCGGTCGGCGCGGCGCATCGCCGCCAGCGTTTCGGTCCGTCCCGGCAGGGCGTGCCCCTGCAAGCTGACGAGCGTGCCGTCACGCAGATCCGCCTCGACCATGAAGTCGGGAAGATGCCCCCAGGCCAGGCCCTGCAGGAGCAGCTCCCGCTTCATCGCGTGGTCCGGTACGGAACAGGTCGGTGCCCCCTCGATTAGGAAGTGATCCTCGGCCGTGACATTGCGCGCCGTGTCGCGGATGACGCACTGCGTGAGCGTGCGCAGGTGCCGGGAAACCAACTCACCGTCCTTCGGCTCCTGTAGAAAGCCCGGCGCGGCAACAGGCACCAGCCGGACCTTGCATATGCTGATCTGTTCGAAATGGTAACTGGCGGCATCGGCACGATGAAAGATCAGGTCCGCGGTCGCGTCTTGCAACCGCTCGAACGGGCCTGTCACCGCCTCATAGTCGAGATGCAGGCGTGTGTGCGGTTGACCGGCAAAGAAGCTCGAGAGCGCGCCGAGGATCAACGGCCGCGGACACAAGTCGCCCAGAACCACTCGCAGCATGGTCTCCTCGCTGCCGGCCAGTTGCCGCGCAAAGGCATCGAGAGCATCGATATCGCGCAGCGAGAACGCGGCGCGTGCCTGGAACAGCCGGCCCGCTTCGGTCGGCTCGACACGATAACCGCTTCGATCCAGCAACGTCAGTTCCAGCTGCGCCTCAAGCCGGGCGACGGCCGCGAATACGGAGGGATGCGAACGGTGCAACGCGTCTGCAGCCGCCTGGAAACTGCCGAGGCGCGCGACCGCGTCGAAGCATCGCAGATCATGCAGTTTCCATGAAACCACTTTGTTCGATTCTCCGATAGTCCGTGTCCGATCTTAGTAATTTAAACCGACATTTCCAGCCGATATCCAGAGGTAACCGAAGACTGCAAGGAGATTCAGGGTGAGCGATATCCAATACTTCACTGCCGGAGACGGGTGCCGGCTTGCCTATCGGCTCGATGGCGATCCGCTTCACCCGGTGTTGATCCTGTCCAACTCGATCGCGACCGACCACCGCATGTGGGACGGGCAAGTCGCCGAACTCGCCAGGTCTTTCCGCGTACTTCGCTATGACACGCGCGGGCATGGCAAATCGGATGCGCCAATGGGCGCCTATTCGCTGGATCGGCTTGGGCGCGACGTGGTCGAGCTGATGGATGCGCTGAACAT
>Ga0075364_10001094_pt1 | contig 14481 bp, 11 predicted proteins | sample EndMetdeltDD1764_FD_71517 | JGI IMG/M metagenome (GOLD analysis project Ga0075364, IMG submission 71517) | Populus endosphere microbial communities from Tennessee, USA - Endosphere MetaG P. deltoides DD176-4 | ecosystem: Host-associated > Plants > Roots > Endosphere | place: USA: Tennessee... | reverse complement strand
TCGCGTCGAGCATCGCCACGCCTTTGTCGAGATACTGCTGTCCCCACGCCCAGCCGCTGCGCAGCGGCTGGGCGTGGGGACAGCAGTATCTCGACAAAGGCGTGGCGATGCTCGACGCGAAGGTGGGGGCGGGCCGGGTCGTTGCGGTGGGACCGGAGATCCTCTTCCGGTCCCAGCCGCACGGGAACTACAAGCTGTTCTTCAACGCTCTGTACCTGTCTTCGTCGAAATGACCTTGCCGTCGGCGTCGCGGATCTCGATCGGGCCCAGGTTCAGCTTCCTGAGCTCGGGCTCGATCGTGGCGCGATCGCCGACGACGACGAGGAGCATGCGCGAGGGGGCCAGGTACTTGCGCGCGGCCCCCAGCACCGACTCGGTGTTCACGGTCTGCATCGCCGCGGGCAGCTTCGCGTAGTACTGCGTGCCGAGGTCGTAGACGTAGATGTTCGACAGCGCGCCGGCCGCCTGCGCGCTGGTCTCGAAGTCGGCCGGCAGCGATCGGACGATCGAGTCGCGCCCGAGCTCGAGCTCGTCCTGCGTGATGCCCTTGTCGGTGAGCTTCTTGAGCTCCTTCATGATCTCCGACACCGCCGGACCGGTGACGTCGGTGCGGATGCCGGTGCCGATGAAGAACGGTCCGGGCTGCTTGCGATAGACGAAGCGCGAGAAGGCGCCGTAGGTGTAGCCGTGCGCCTCGCGCAGGTTCATGTTGATCCGGCTCGAGAAGAGGCCGCCGACGATCTCGTTCAGCACCTGCATCCGCGGGAAATCCGGCGTCGAGCGGGCCGCGCCGATCGCCGCCGTCCGCACCTGCGACTGCGCCGAGGCGCCGGTGTCGACGACGATCAGCTTCGCCGAGGTCGGCGCCGGCAGCGCCTGCCTCGGGGCCGGCAGGACACCGCGCGCCCAGCCGCCGAACGCCTTCTGCACGAGCGGCTTCAGCTCGTCGATCGGAATGCCGCCGGCGACGACCAGCGCGGCGTTGTTGGCGATGAAGTGCCGCTTCCAGAATGCCGTCATGTCCTCGGGAGCGATCTTCTCGAGCGACGCGCGCGTGCCCAGCTCCGAATAGCCGTAGGGGTGTTTCGGGCCGAAGAGCGCGGCGTTCATCACGTTGCTGGCGACGATGGTGGGATTCGCCCGCTGGTCGGTGAGCGACGCCAGCCGGCTCGCGCGCTGACGCTCCGTCTCGTCCTTCGGGAACGCCGGGTGCAGTGCGACGTCGGCGACGAGGTCGAGCGCGGCGGGGAAGTTGCGCGTCAGCGACGACACCGAGACCGAGATCGAGTCCATCGACGAGGCCGTCGCCAACGCGGTGCCGAGCTGCGCCGCCTCGTCGGCGATCTGCGGGGCGGTGCGCGTCGCCGTCCCTTCCGTCAGCAGCGCCGCGGTGAAGCCGGCCAGGCCCGGACGATCGATCGGGTTCTGCTCGCTGCCGCTGCGCACGACCAGGCGTGCCGACACGATCGGAAGCCCCGCACGCGGCGTGTAGAAGACCGTCAGGCCGTTGGCGAGCGTGAACGTCTGCGGCACCGGGAGCGTGAAGGCGCGGGCCGTGCCCGGCTTCGGCTGCTGGTTTCGCCACTCGGCCTCGGGATTGGTCGACTCGGCGCCTTCACCCGGCTTCGACGCGACGGCCGGCGGCGTCGGCACCGGCTCGCCGAGCTCCTGCTTGCCGGGCACCGCGTGAACGACGACGCGCGCATTCGTCGCGAGCTGCGTGGACGCGAACTGCCGCACCGACGCCGGCGTGACCGCGCGGTAGCGCGCGATGTCGGTGGCCAGGTAGCCGGGATCCTTGATGAAGTGGTTGTACATGTTCAGGCGATCGGCGACGCCGCCGAAGCCGCCGAGCGACTCGAGTCCCTGCACCAGCCCGGTCTCGATCGAGTTGCGCGCGCGCTCCACTTCGGCGTCCTGCGGGCCGTCGCGCCGGAAGGCCTCGAGCTCGGCGTCGATCGCCTTCTCGATCTCCTCGGCGGTGTGGCCCGGCCGGGCCGTGACCTCGACGTTGAACACCGACCCGAGCATGAGCGAGTACTGCTGCACCGCCACGCGCTGCGCGATCTGCTGCTCGTAGACGAGACGCTTGTAGAGACGGCTCGACTTGCCGCCGCCCAGGACGGTCGCGGCGACGTCGGCGTCGGCGTCGCCCGGCTTGAAGATCGGCGACGTGATCCACGCCATGTAGACGCGCGGCAGTTCGACCTTGTCGGTCACGACCTGCCGCTTCTCCGCGGCGATCGGCGGCGTCGTCACCGCGATCGGCGGCACGTCGGGCCCCTTCTTCAGCGGTCCGAAGTACTTCTCGACGAGCTTCTTGGTCGCGTCCTTGTCGATGTCGCCGACGATCGCCAGGCTCGCGTTGTTCGGCGTGTAGTACTGCTTGAAGAACGACTTCACGTCCTCGAGCTCGGCCGCCTGGATGTCGGCGTGCGAGCCGATGACCGACGCGTAATACGGGTGCGTCGAGGGGAAGAGCTGATGGAACATCGCTTCCTCGGCGACCGTGTAGGGCTGATTCTCTCCCTCGCGGCGCTCGTTGCGGACGACGTCCTTCTGGTTGGTGAAGGCGGCGCGGTCCACCTTGTCGAGCAGGTAGCCCATGCGATCCGACTCCATCCACAGCGCGAGCTCGAGCTGGTTCGACGGCACCGTCTCGAAATAATTGGTGCGATCGAAGTCCGTCGTGCCGTTGATCTGGCTGGCGCCGGCCCCTTCGAGAATCTTGAAGTGCTCGTCGGAGGGCACGTGCTTCGAGCCCTGGAACATCATGTGCTCGAACAGGTGCGCGAAGCCGGTGCGGCCGCGGATTTCGTTGGCCGGGCCGACGTGATACCACAGGTTCACCGCGGTGAGCGGCAGGCGGTGGTCCTCGCTGAGGATCACTTCGAGGCCGTTGGGGAGCGTGTACTTCTCGAACGTGATGGCCGGAAGACCTGCGGCGGGGGCAGGCGCCGGCTGCGGGGCGGGGGAGACCAGCAGGCCTATCACACCCGCGGTCAGGATCGTTCTGTGCATGATCGTTATCATAATAAGGAACGAGCATGGATAACGCGGTCATTCTGTCGGCGTGCCGAACACCAATCGGGTCCTTCGGCGGCGTATTCCGGGATCTGTCCGCGGTCGATCTCGGGGCCGTCGTCATCCGCGAGGCGATCCGGCGGGCCGACGTCCGGGCCGCGGATCTGGGCGACGTCGTGCTCGGCTGCGTACTGCAGGCCGGCGCCGGCATGAACGTCGCCCGGCAGGCCGCGCTGAAGGCAGGGGTGCCGGTCGAAGTGCCGGCCGAAACCGTCAACCGCGTCTGCGGCTCCGGGCTGCAGGCCGTGGTGCACGCGGTCGAGGCCGTCAAGGCCGGCTTCGTCGATCTGATGCTCGCCGGCGGCACCGAGTCCATGAGCAACGCCCCATACCTGATGAAGGGCGCGCGCTGGGGCTACCGCATGGGCAACGCCGAGATCGTCGATTCGATGCTGCTCGAGGGACTGACCTGCTCGATCAACGGCTGCCACATGGGCCTCACCGCCGAGGAGGTCGCGAAGCGCTTCGGCGTCGCGCGGGCGGACCAGGACGCGTTCGCCGCGGAGAGCCAGGCGCGGGCTGAGCGCGCGATCGCGTCGGGCGTCTTCGACCGCGAGATCGTCGCGGTGGAGGTCCCGCAGAAGAAGGGGCCGCCCCTCGTGGTCTCGCGCGACGAGTATCCGCGCGCAGGCACCACCGTGGAGAAGCTCGCCGCGCTGCGTGCCGCGTTCGCGAAGGACGGCACCGTCACCGCCGGCAACGCCTCGGGGATCAACGACGGCGCCGCCGCGCTCGTCGTCGCCACCGAGGACTGGGCACGGAAGAACGGCCGCAGACCGCTGGCGAAGATCCTCTCGTATTGCACGGTCGGCGTGGACCCTATGATCATGGGCATGGGCCCGGTCGAAGCGATGCGGAAAGCGGTGGATCGTGCGAGACTCACGCTCGGCGATCTGGACGCCGTCGAGCTCAACGAAGCGTTCGCCGCGCAGTCGGTGGCGGTCGTCCGCGAGTTGAAGCTGGATCCGGCGAAGGTGAACGTCCACGGCGGCGCTATCGCGCTTGGACATCCGATCGGCGCGAGCGGCGCGCGCGTCTTGACGACGCTCGTGCACGTGCTGCAGGCGCGCGGAGGCGGCCGTGGCGCCGCGTCGCTCTGCATAGGCGGTGGCATGGGCACCGCGATGGTGATCGAGGTTTCATGAGAATCCGTCAGGATGCGTTAGAACGTATCGTCGCGCACGCCGTCGAGGAAAAGCCGAACGAGTGCTGCGGTCTCTTGATCGGGACGGCCGATCTCGTCCACGACGTGGTCCGCGCGCGGAACGTGCGCAGGAGCCCGACGAAGTTCCAGGTGGAGCCGGCCGATCACTTCGCGGCCATCCGCCGCGCGCGGGCGTCAGGCCTCGAGGTCGTCGGCGCGTATCACTCGCATCCCAACGGCCCGTCGGGGCCGTCGGAGACGGATCGCGTCCGTCTCAACGATCCGACGATGGTCCACGTGATCGTGTCGCTGGCGCACGGCACGCGCACGGTTCGCGCGTTCCGCTTCAGTGACGGGAGCTTCAGTCAGCTGGAATTCGTCCCGGTCGTCGACGACCGGGATTAGCGATCGATGCCGCCCGGATCGCCGAGACCTGGACGGACGCGCACGGAGGTGCTGCCGGCGCCGATCGTCTTGTCCTTCTTCTTGAGCCGGAACTGCACGCGGTACTCGCCGGCCGTGCGATAGACGTGGTCGGCGGTGAACCGGCGCTTGATCTCGCTCTTGCCGGCTTCGTAGGGATCGCAGTCGGCCGTGTTGGTCGAGCGGGTGTCGTCCCCCCACTCCCATTCCACGCCCGCGCAGTAGAACTCTTCGCTGTCGTTCGCGCCGCCGGAGAGATCGGCGGTCACGACGACGCGGACGGGCGACATGCCCATCGAGGGATTCGCTTTGAGCGAAACCTTGGGTTTCTTATCGTCGATCGCCGTTCCCGAGAACGCCACGGCGAACAGCAGCGGCAGCGCCAGAACTTTCATGAGACATTATAATCCCGCTCTCATGCCCTCGATCCGGTTCGTTGCCGCCAGCCCCGCCTCGGTCGATACCGAGCTGCTCGTCGTCCCCGTGTTCGACGGCGAGGCGCTCCAGGAGGCGTTTCCGGCGGTGGACGCGGCGACGGGCGGGGAGATCGGCCGCGCCTCGGCGACCGGGGAGATTCGCGGCAGGCTCTACGAGCTCTTCGTGACCCCGGTCACCGGAGGATGGAAGGCGCGGCGCATCGCGGTGGTCGGCGTGGGGAAGGCGTCGGACTTCGACACCGAGCGCCTGCGCAAGGTGGCGACCGCGGCGGCGCTGATGGCGCGCGGCCGCCGGCTGGCGCGCGTGGCGTTCGTGCTGCGCGGAACGCTGCCGGCCGCCGCAGCCGTGCAGGCGATCGCGGAGGGCCTGGTCCTCGCGGCGTTCAGCGTGGATCAGTACAAGTCGGGAGAGAGATTTGGTCCGCCGGCCTCGGAGCTGACGGTCGTCGCGCCCGAGCAGGCCGACGCGACGCGCGCGGCGCTGGAGCAGGCCGTCGAGCGCGGACGCGTGCTCGGCGAGGCGTCGAACTTCGCGCGCGAGCTGGCCAACGAGCCGTCGAACGTCCTGACGCCGCGCGTCTTTGCCGACCGCGCCGCCGCGGGCGCGCGCGACGCGGGCCTGATCGTCGAGATCCTCGACGAGCCGGCGATCCGGAGGCTCGGCATGGGGCTGCTGCTCGGCGTCGCGCAGGGCAGCGTCGAGCCGCCGCGCGTGCTCGTCCTGCGCCACGATCCGCCCGGCGCGCCGAAGACGCCCGTGCTGGGCTTGATCGGCAAGGGCGTGACCTTCGACACCGGCGGGATCTCGATCAAGCCGGCCGACGGCATGGAGCGCATGAAGGACGACATGGCCGGCGGCGCGGCCGTCGCGGCCGCCATGCGCGCGATCGCGCAGCTGAAGGCGCCCATTCGCGTCGTCGGCGTCGTTCCCATGACGGAGAACATGCCCGGAGGCCGCGCCACCAAGCCGGGCGACGTCCTCACCGGCGCGAGCGGGAAGACCGTCGAGGTGCTCAACACCGACGCCGAAGGCCGGCTCATTCTCGGCGACGCGCTGTGGTACGCCCAGCAGCTGGGGGCGACGCACCTCGTCGACGTCGCCACCCTCACCGGCGCCTGCGTCGTCGGACTCGGAAAGATTGTCTCCGGGCTGTTCGGACGTCCGGACGCGTGGCGGAACACCGTCAACGCCGTCGCCAACCGCGCGGGCGACCGCTGCTGGCCGATGCCGCTCTACGACGAGTACTTCGATCAGATGCGCAGCGAGATCGCCGACATGGTGAACGCGGGCGGACGCGCCGGCGGCGCCTGCACCGCCGCCGCGTTCCTGAAGGAGTTCACCGGCGGACTGCCGTGGGCGCACATGGACATCGCCGGCACCGCGTGGGCGGACGAGGCCAAGCCGTTCCAGCCGAAGGGACCGATCGGCGTGGCCGTCCGGACCCTCGCGGAGCTGCCGTTCACGTGGGAACAGTGGTGAGGGCGCGCAACGGCGAGCCGGCTGGCGCAAAGGGCAGGTGCGGACGGGACGGGCGGCTTGGTAAGATCGGATCGTGATACAGCAGGGCGATCCGATCATCGTCCGGGTCGTGGAACAGCCCGTTCACGAGACGACGATTTCCGACGTGATTCTCGGTTCGCTCGGCCTCGTAGGGGTACTCGTGATCGCGGCGGTGATCTTCGGTCTCCTGCTGGGCGGTTCGCTCATCCTCTACAAGCGGCTGCGCCGCCGCGACGCGCTCGACCCTGACAACAACGCCGGATCGTTTCGCGTGACGCCGACGTCCTGAGTCGCTCCGCACGCCATCGCCGATCCGCCGCCGCCTCCCGCGGATCCGCTACTGGCTCGTCGCCTTCTTGGCCGCGATCCCGTTCATCCGCTTCAGGCCCTGCTGGTAGCCGACGACCGCGTCCATCAGCGCCTGCGCGATCTGCTGGCGGTAGTTCTGCGTCTTCAGCAGCGAGCCGTCCTGCTTGTTCGTCACGAACGAGATCTCGGCGAGCACGCTCGGCATGCCGGCGCCGATCAGGACGACGAACGGCGCCTGTTTCACGCCCAGATCCTTCAGCGTCCGGTTCTTCTGGCTCAGGCGCTTCACCATCGCCTTCTGCACCGTCTCGGCGAGATCGCGCGACTCGTTGATCTTGTTGTTCAGTGCGATGGCGCGGACGATGTCGGGCAGGCTGTGCATCGGCTTGCCGGACGCCGCGTTTTCGCGCGCGGCCACCGCTTCCGCTTCGGGATTGGTGGCGAAGTTCAGGAAGTAGGTCTCGATGCCGCGCGCCTGCACGTTGCGGCTGGCGTTGGCGTGGATCGAGAGGAAGAGATCCGCGCCTTCGCGATTCGCGATGGCGGTGCGCTCCTCGAGCGGGATGAAGACGTCGCTGTCGCGCGTCATCACCACCTCGACGCCGGCGCCGTCGAGCAGCTTCTGCAGGCGCAGGGCGACGTCGAGCGTCAGCTCCGCCTCGTTGATGCCGTTGCCATGGGCGCCGGGATCGTGGCCGCCGTGGCCGGCGTCGATGACGATGCGGGAGACGCCGAGGCCGAGCTGGCGCGAGAGCGAGAATTTGCCGTTGGAGTTCGCGACGGGAATGCCAGGCGGCTGCGCCGGCACGGACGTCCGGGCCGGCAGGTCGGGTACGGCAGGACCCCTCGATCCGCTGCGCTCGCTCGGGCCGGACGCACGCGACTCGAGCCGCTCGTCCTGGATCGGACCCTTCGTGACGCGCTCCGGGAGCGCGGCCGCGGGGCCCTTCGGCTCGCTTCGCTCGCTCGCGGCCGGCGGCGGGGGAGCCGGGATCCACGGCGCAGCCGCGGCGGGCAGGAACGTCGGGGCGCCCGATCTCGGTTGCACGACGGGCGGCGGTGACGGCGGGGGCGTGAGCATCACCGCTCTGGTGACGGCCGGCCGTTCCGGCACGACCGGCGCCGTCCGCGCCGCGAGGACCGGCGTGCTCGCCACCGTGCGGTGAACGTCGATCACGAGGCGGTACGGTCCGTAGAGCGGGTACACCGAGTAGTCGCCCGCGCCTTCCATGTCCATCACCAGCCGCGTCGTGTTCTGCGGATGGCGTCCCAGGCGGATTTCCTTCACGACGTCGCCGTCGAACTTGAGCGACGTGTCGACCAGCGCGGGCGCGGCCTTGACGTTGCGCAAGTCGAAGAACAGGCGCCGCGGGTTGGCGAGTTCCTCCTGGTGGTAGACCGTCTCCGAATCGAGCTCGACGGTGATTCGGACGCCGTCGGGCAGCACCGTGCGCTTGACGTCCTTCAGCGTGGCCACACCGCCGGCTCCGGGATCGGGTCGCGTTCTCGACGCGGTGTCGGTGACGAGTGGCTTCACCGGCGCGAGTGTGGGCGCGAGTGTGGGCGCGGGCGCGGGTGCCGCCGGCGCCGAACGAAGCTCGGGCTCCGACGGCGGTGTCCGCCGTTCGAGGCTCGCGAGCGTGCCGTCGACCTGCGGCAGCAGCTTGCTGCTCGGGTATTCGTTCCTGAGCAGCGCGAGGAGCCGCGTTGCCGTGCGCCGATCCGCCTGGTCGCCGAAGCGCTCGTAGGCGAGCGACGCGACGTTGGCGGCCTGCCAGAGCGCGTTGTCGCAGTAGCCGCTGATCGGGTGCTTGCGGACGAGGCTCTCGTACAGCGCCACGACGCGGCGCATCTGCGCCAGCGTCGGCCTGGTGGCGTCGTCGCGCACCAGCCGTTCCTGCGTCATGGCGCGCGTGTAGAGCTCGCGGGCCGTTTCGGCGCTGGCCGGCACCGCCGTCGCGAGGCACGCCGCGGTGACGAGCGCGCCGAGGAATACGTGTTTCATGGCAACCGCCTATCGAAGCTGAGCGTCCACTTCCTCGAAGTAGTCCTTCTTCACCAGCACCTCGCGCGGCTTGCCGCCCGCGGCCGCCGAGACGAGGCCGTCCATTTCCATCATGTCGACCAGGCGCGCGGCCCGGCTGAACCCGATGCGCAGCCGCCGCTGCAGGTACGAGATCGACGCCTGGCCGCTGGAGACGACGATGCGCGACGCCTCGTCGTACAGCTCGTCCTTGTCGAACTCCATGTGCTCCTGCGACGCCTTCTCGTCGGCCGTGACGGTGGTGTCGTAGGTCGGCTTGCCCTGCTTGCGCAGGAAGCTCGCCAGCCGCGCGCTCTCCTGTTCGGAGATGTACGGGCCGTGGAGACGCACGAAGCGCGACGAGGCGGGCGGCAGGTAGAGCATGTCCCCCTTGCCGAGCAGCTGTTCGGCGCCGTTGCCGTCGAGGATCGTGCGCGAGTCGATCTTCGACGTGACGCGGAACGAGATGCGCGCCGGCATGTTCGCCTTGATCAGTCCCGTGATGACGTCCACCGACGGGCGCTGCGTCGCGAGCACGAGGTGGATGCCGATCGCGCGCGCCATCTGCGCGAGCCGCGCGATCGATTCCTCGACCTCGTTGCCCGCCACCATCATCAGGTCGGCGAGCTCGTCGATGAGGACGACGATGAAGGGGAGCGGCTTGAGCTCGTTGCCCTTGTCGTCGAGCAGCGTCTCGCCGGGCTTCTCGGCCTGCATCGCGCGGATGTTGCGGTTGTACTGCTCGATGTTGCGCACGCCGAACGCCGCGAGCGTCTTGTAGCGCTCTTCCATCTCGCGGACCGCCCAGCGCAGCGCGTTGGCCGCGAGCTTCGGATCCATCACCACCGGCGTCAGCAGGTGCGGGATGTCCTCGTACATCCCCAGCTCGAGCCGCTTCGGGTCGACCATGATGAAGCGGACGTCGTCGGGCGTCGCCCGCATGAGGATGCTGGTGATCATCGCGTTGACGCTGACGGACTTGCCCGCGCCGGTCGAGCCGGCGATCAGCAGGTGGGGCATCGTCGCCAGATCGCTGACGAACGGCTCGCCGTGGATGGTCTTGCCCATGGCGAGCGTGAGCTTCGAGCCCGACCGCTTGTAGGCGTCCGATTCGAGCAGCTCGCGGAGCGAGATCGCCTCGCGGTTGGGATTCGGAATCTGAATCCCGACGGTCGACTTGCCGGGGATGCGGTCGATGATGACCGACTCGGCCTGCATCGCAAGGCAGAGATCGTCGGCCAGGCCGGTGATCTTGCTGTACTTCACGCCGGCGTCGGGCTTGAACTCGTAGGTCGTGACGACCGGGCCCGGATGGATCTGGACGACCGTGCCCTCGACGGAGAATTCGCGGCACTTGTCCTCGAGCAGCCGCGCGCCGTCCATGAGCTCGCGCTCGTCGACCTTCCGTTCCCCCTTGGGCGCGTCGAGAAGAGCGTGCGGGGGCAGCGTGAAGGCGCCCTTCTTGCGCTCGGCCGGCGCCTTCTCGGGCTCGGGCAGCAGCGACGGATCCGCCGTGTCCTTCACGTCTCTCGCGGCAATCGACGCCGGCTTCCTGATCGGTGGCGGAGGCGTCGGCTTCGACGAGGCCGCCTTCAACGCGGCGGCCGCGGCGCCGACGATGGCCGCGGTGCGTGACTTCGGCGCGGGCGCAGGCGCCGGCGCTTCGCTGCTGGCCCCCACCGCCGCGGGCGTGGGCCTCGACTTGGCGACGACGACCGGCTTCGGAACCTCCCTCGAAATATCCTTCGGCTCCTTCGAAAGCTCCTTCGTGTCCTTCGCCTCCTTCGTGTCCTTCGAGAGGTGTTTCTTCAGGACTTCCTGGCGCTGCTTCTCGCGCGCCTTCTCGTCCTTGCGCTGGGCGCGCGCGTCGAGCATCGCCGCCCACCGCTCGCGCGCCAGGTGCGCCAGCGAGGCGAACAGCCGTCCGAAGGAGAACTGCGTCGAGAGGATGATCGCGGCGAAGAGCAGCGTCAGGATCAGGATGATCGATCCCGTCCGGTTGAGGTACTCGGCGAGGAACGCCGCCAGGCGGTCGCCGACGACGCCGCCCGCGCGGAACTCCTTGCCGCCGACGTCGAGCGCCCCGAAGGCCAGCGAGAGAAACGACGAGATGCAGCCGAAGAGGAGCGCCGCTCCCAGGAGCTTGGTGTAGGCCGCGTCCATCGCGCGGCACCAGAAGTAGTGCCAGCCGACGACGACGAGGACGAGCGGGACGAGGTAGGCGGAGTAGCCGAGCATCTGGTACGACAGCTCGCCCACGAACGCGCCGACCCGCCCCGCGAAATTGGCGGGCGGCAGCTCCGATCCCGTGTTGAAGAACCACACCGGGTCGGACGCGCTGTAGCTCGCCAGCGAGATGAGCCAGATCAGCGCCGCGGCGAAGAGGGCGACGCCGAGGAACTCGCTGACCCGGCGCGAAAGGGCAGTCGACGCCATCAGATCTCCATCACCACCGGCAGGACGAACGGCCGGAGCCCGGAACGCTTTCGGAAGAACCGCTGCAGGTCCACTCGAATCTTCTCCTTGATCAACCCGGGGTCGGTGCGTTCTTCCACGCTCGCACCCTCGATCGCCGCGCCGACCAGGCCGGGGATCTCCTTCAGCAGGGCCTCGGTCCGCGCGTCCAGCACGAATCCCCTCGTGATGACGTCGGGCGTCTCCTCGAGCATGCCGGACTGCCGGCTGATCGCCACGACGGGGACGACCAGGCCGTCTCCCGCCAGGTGCCGCCGGTCGCGCAGCACCTCGTCGCCGACCTCGCCGCTGCGCGTCCCGTCGATCAGAATCCGGCCGGCCGGGACCTTCTCGGCGATTCGCGCCCCCTCGCCGTCCACACGGATGAGGTCGCCGTTCTCGGCCAGCACGACCTTGGTTCCCGGCGACGCCATCTTCGCCACGGCGGCGTGCCGGGCCAGCTGGCGGTACTCTCCGTGTATCGGAACGAAGTAGCGCGGCCTGACCAGGGCGAGCATCAATTTCAGCTCTTCCTCGCTGCCGTGTCCCGATACGTGGACGTGCTTGATCCCCTCGTAGACGATTTCGGCGCCGCGCCGGGCGATGTGGTTCATCACCCGCCCGATCGCCTTCTCGTTGCCCGGGATCTCGCGCGCCGAGAACACCACCACGTCCTCCGGGTCGAGCTTCGCGTGCCGGTGGTCGTTAATCGCGATCCGCGGCAGCGCCGCCTGCGGCTCTCCCTGCGACCCCGTGCAGATGCAGACGATGTCCTGCGACGGGTACTCGCGGAGCTCGCTGTCGCGGATCTGCACGCCCGGCGGCACCCGCAGGAACCCGAGCCGCTGCGCGATCTGCGAGTTCTCGATCGCGCCGCGGCCCACGAACGCCACCTTCCGGTCGAACTGATCCGCCAGGTCGACCAAAATCTGCATCCGGTAGAGGCTCGACGAGAACATCGCCACGACGATGCGGCCGCGCGCGCTGGTGTAGATCTCCTCGAACCCGTCCATCACGTCGCGCTCGGACCCGCTGAACCCCTTGCGCTCGACGTTCGTGCTGTCGCCGAGCATCACCAGCACGCCCTGCGACCCCAGCTCCGCGAAGCGGTGGAGGTCCATCGGCTGCCCGTCGAGCGGCGTCTGGTCCACCTTGAAGTCGCCCGTGTGCACCACGATGCCGGCCGGCGTGTGGATCGCCACCGCCACGCAGTCCGGCATGCTGTGGGTCACGCGCAGGAACTCCAGCGTGAAGCTCCCGATCGCGACCCGCTCCCGCGGCGTCACTTCCGTCAGCCGCGCCTTCACGTCCGCGGCGTGCTCGTCCAGCTTCGGCTCGAGCAGCGCCAGCGTCAGCTTCGTGCCGAGAATCGGCCCGTCGACGAACCGCAGCACGTGCGGGACCGCGCCGATGTGATCCTCGTGCCCGTGCGTCAGCACCAGCGCCTGGATGCGATAGCGCTGGAGCGGCCGCAGGTCGGGGATGATCAGATCGACGCCGAGCAGGTCGGGCTCGGGGAACATGACGCCGGCGTCGACGAGGATCGCCGTGTCGCCGCAGGCGACCAGCATCATGTTCATCCCGAACTCGCCCAGCCCGCCGAGCGGGATCAGTTCGAGCGCAGGCGTACCCGCGCGGTCCGGACCGTTTTCCAAACGAGATCCCAGCCTGTTCTTGGTGCGTTCGTCGTCTATGTCCGAAGAACACGCCGCGGCGGGCGCCGCAGAGGAAGCGTGTCCGACAGCCTGCCGCTGGGACGGCCGACCGTGACGCCGAGACTATAGCACAGGTCCGCGCCTAAACGCTTTACACTTTTGAGTTTAGGCTTCGTGCCAGCGCGACGAGGCGGTCGAGGTCGAGGGTCTCCGGACGGGCCGACGGGTCGATGCCGGCGGCCGCCAGCGCGGCCCCCGCGTCCGCGCCGATCGACGCCGCGAACGGGCGCAGCGCGTTCAGCAGGGTCTTGCGCCGCTGCGTGAACATCGACCGGACCATGCCGCTGAAGACGGCCTCGAGGTCCGCCGGCACGGCGGAGGGCTTGAAGGTGAGCCGGACGACCGCCGAATGCACCCTCGGCGCGGGCCGGAAGGCCCCCGGGGGCAGGGCCAGCAGCCGCCGCACGTCGGCCGCGGCGTTCACGAAGATGGTCAGCACCCCGTAGTCCTTGGTTCCCGGCCGGGCCACGAGCCGGTCCACGACCTCGCGCTGCAGCATCAGCGTCGCGTCCAGGAACAGGGGAGCCGCCGCTCGTCCCTCCGCCGGAGAAGGGGACCGTTCCCGTTGGGCCGCCGCGAGGAGCGCGAACAGGATCGGGGACGAGATGTTGTAAGGCAGGTTGCCGGCGACGCGGAGCGGGACGGCAGACGCATAGACGGCGAGATCGACGTCGAGCACGTCGGCGGTGACGACCTCGACGTTGGCGGGGGCTTCGCGGCCGAGGCTGGCAGCCAGGTCGCGGTCGATCTCGATTGCCGTGACGTGCCCGGCGCGCGACGCCAGCCGCGTCGTCAGGACGCCCGGTCCGGGACCGATCTCCAGGAAGCGATCCGACGGCGACGGCGCGATCGCCTCGACCACCTTGTCGGCCCACGCCGGCGCCAGGAAATGCTGGCCGAACCGCTTCCGCGGCCTGGGCGCTACACCTCTTCGATCGACTCGCCGCGCCAGAACTTCTCCTCGATCTCTTCGATCTCCTCTTCACTCATCCCGAAGTAGTGCCCGAACTCGTGGATCACCGTCTCCGCCACGCACTCGCGAACGTCCTCGTCGGTCTCGCACGAGTCCTCGATCGGGAATTGGTAGATCGAGATCCGGTCGGGCAGGTTGTTGCCGTGCGCCCATCCGCGCTCCGGGAGCGGCGTGCCCTGGTAGAGGCCGAACAGCGTGTCGTCCTCGGGGATCTCCATCTCGTCGAGGATGTCGTCGGGCGGCTCGTCCTCGACCACGACGGCGACGTTGCGCATCTCGTCGCGGAAGCGCCTGGGAATCAGCTGGAGCGCCTCTTCGACCAGACGCTCGAACCGCTTTCGCGTCATTTCCGGGGCCTCGCGGGGCGGCCTCGCGCGGCGGCGGGGCCGGCCCCTTGCGGCGCCCGCCGCGCGGACGA
>Ga0075364_10001093_pt1 | contig 14489 bp, 9 predicted proteins | sample EndMetdeltDD1764_FD_71517 | JGI IMG/M metagenome (GOLD analysis project Ga0075364, IMG submission 71517) | Populus endosphere microbial communities from Tennessee, USA - Endosphere MetaG P. deltoides DD176-4 | ecosystem: Host-associated > Plants > Roots > Endosphere | place: USA: Tennessee... | reverse complement strand
CGGGTGACCGACATCATGGCCGAGATCTCGGCCGCCTCGCAGGAGCAGGCCGCCGGCATCGAGCAGGTCAACCAGACCATCACCCAGATGGACGAAACCACCCAGCAGAACGCGGCGCTGGTGGAGGAAGCCACCGCGGCGGCACGTGCGATGGAGGAGCAGGCCGCCGGCCTGGCCACCGCCATCGCCGTGTTCCGGACCGGTGCGGGCGCGGGTACCGCGGCCAGGCACGCAGAGCCGGGCTGGCCGCTGGCCCGCAGCGCCTGATCCACACCCGGGCACCGTGACGGGGCGGCGCCGGTCGTCCGGCGCCGGCTCCGATGGATGGATGCCGTCCGCTCCCGGCGCCGCGCTGACCGTGTTTGCGTGGGCCATTCCGGCATGCACGGCCGGACGAACGGCCAGTCAACTTTTCCCGGGGCCGGCCGATAACCGGGACGAGCCGTTTCGTCCATGCCGGAAACCCGATGAGCACCAGCACCCTGCCCCACCCGCCGGAACAGCGCGAGTTCGTGTTCACCGACCGCGATTTCAAGCGGGTGTGCCAGATGATCCACGTCCGCGCCGGCATCGCCCTGGCGCCGGGCAAGCGCGACATGGTCTATGGCCGGCTCTCGCGCCGGCTGCGCAGCCTGGGCATCCAGGAGTTCGGCGACTACCTGGACATGCTGGAGCGCAACCCCGACGGCGGCGAGTGGCAGGCGTTCACCAACGCGCTGACCACCAACCTCACCGCGTTCTTCCGCGAGCCGCACCATTTCGAGCATCTGCGCGGCCATCTGCAGGAAGCGTCCTCGCAGGGCCCGCTGTCGATCTGGTCGTGTGCGGCCTCGACCGGCGAGGAGCCCTATTCGATCGCGATCACCGCCTGCGAGACCTTCGGCACGCTGACCCCGCCGGTGCGCATCGTCGCCACCGACATCGATACCCAGGTGCTGGCCACCGCCCGGCGCGGCGTCTATCCGCTGGAGCGGGTCGCCAGCCTGGATCCGGACCTGCGTCGCCGCTACTTCCAGCGCGGCACCGGCCCCAACGAGGGCGTCTGCCGCGTGCATCCGGCGCTGCAGGCGCTGATCGAGTACCGCCCCCTGAATCTGCTCGATGCACGCTACGACGTCGGCGGGCCGTTCACCGCCCTGTTCTGCCGGAACGTCATGATCTACTTCGACAAGCCGACCCAACGCGCGATCCTGTCGCGCCTGGTCGTGCACATGGACGCCAACAGTCTGCTCTACACCGGACACTCGGAGAACTATCTGCACGCCGCCGACCTGATCCAGCCCTGCGGGCGCACCCTGTACCGGCGCAATCCGGCGGTGCGCTGATGAGCCTGGCCAATGCCCAGCAGGACGACGTCCTGCGCTACCGCGACCCGCAGTTCCAGGTGCCGGCGGCCAAGCTGCTGCCGACCCAGTACCTGGTGGTCGACGACGGCACCGCCCTGGTCACCGTGCTCGGCTCCTGCATCGCCGCCTGCATCCGCGACCCGATGCTGCAGATCGGCGGCATGAACCACTTCATGCTGCCCGAGGGCAACATCGGCGATGGCGCGCCGGCGCGCTACGGCAGCTATGCGATGGAAATGCTGATCAACGAACTGCTCAAGCGCGGCGCCGCGCGCAAGCGACTGGAGGCCAAGGTGTTCGGGGGCGCCAACGTGCTCAAGGGCTTCACCAGCAACCCGGTCGGCACCCGCAACGCCGAGTTCGTGCGCAACTACCTGGAAGCCGAGCGCATCCCGGTGGTCGCCGAGGACCTGCAGGGCATCCACCCGCGCAAGGTCTGGTTCTTCCCGCACACCGGCAAGGTCATGGTCCACCGCCTGCCGCATGCGCACGATGCCGAGGTGGCTGCGGCCGAGTCGGCGGTGCGCGCCAAGCTGTCGCGCACGCCGGTCAGCGGTGGCGTGGAGCTGTTCCAGTGAGCGGGCGCTGCAAGGTCCTGGTGGTCGACGATTCGGCGGTGGTGCGCCAGCTGCTGACCGAGCTGCTGTCGCGCGACCCCGATATCGAGGTGGTCGGCAGCGCCGCCGATCCGCTGCTGGCGCGCGAGAAGATCAAGCGCCTCAATCCCGACGTGCTGACCCTGGACGTCGAGATGCCGCGGATGGACGGCCTGGCGTTCCTGGAGAACCTGATGCGGCTGCGGCCGATGCCGGTGGTGATGGTGTCCTCGCTGACCGAGCGCGGCGCCGACATCACCCTGCAGGCGCTGGCGCTTGGCGCGGTCGACTTCGTCACCAAACCCAAGCTTGGCGTGGCGCAGGGCCTGGAGGAGTACGCCGACGAGATCACCGCCAAGGTCAAGGCGGCCGCGCGCGCGCGCGTGCATGGCCCGGCCCGGCCGGCGCTGCGGATCGCGCCCGCCGCCGGGACCGCGCCGTCCACCGGTGCGGTCGCCACCCGTTTCCGCACCACCGACCGGCTGATCGCGATCGGCGCGTCGGCCGGCGGCACCGAAGCGATCCGCGTGGTGCTCGAGCAGATGCCGCCGGACGCGCCGGCGATCGTGCTGACCCAGCACATCCCGGCTGGCTTCAGCCGCGCCTTCGTCGAACGCCTGGACCGGCACTCGGCGATGCTGGTGCGCGAGGCGCAGGACGGCGAGACCATCCTGCCCGGGCACGCCTACCTGCCGCCCGGCGGGCAGCACCTGCGGGTGATCCGCGATGGTGCGCGCTGGCGCTGCCGGATCGACGACGGCCCGCCGGTCAACCGGCACAAGCCGGCGGTGGACGTGCTGTTCCATTCGGTCGCGCAGAACGCCGGCGCCAACGCGGTCGCGGCGATCCTCACCGGCATGGGCGACGACGGCGCCCGCGGTCTGCTGGAACTGCGCCAGGCCGGCGCGGCGACCCTGGTCCAGGACGAGGCCACCAGCGTGGTCTGGGGCATGCCCGGCGCGGCCGCCAAGCTCGGGGCCGCGCAGGAGATCCTGCCACTGGACGCGATCGCCCGCCGCCTGCTTGAACTGGCCGGCCACGGCAGCGCTGCGTGAGACCGGTCGACCAGCGGTCGCGATGCGTCGCCGCCGCGGGTCGTGGCGCCGCATGAGCGTGCTGCGCGTCCTGCTGCTGATGCTGCTCGGCTGCATCGCCGGCGCCGGCGCGGGCAACGCAATTGCGACCGGACGCAGCGGCGTCCAGCCGGAGTTCGACGACGTGGTGCGTCGCTTCGCCAGCGAGGACGGCCTGCCGCAGAACTCGATCACCAGCATGGTCCAGGCACCGGACGGCTTCCTGTGGCTGGGGACGTTCGGCGGCCTGGTCCGGTTCGATGGATTGAGCTTCCGGCTGTATCGCAGCCTGGCCGAGGACGGCCCACCGAGCGACCGCATCCTGCGCCTGCATGTCGATGGCCATGCACGGCTGTGGATCGGCACCGAGGACGGTGGCGTCGCGGTGCTGGAAGGCGATCGCTTCCAACGGCTGCCGTTGTGCGGCGGGCGCTGCAAGGTCAACGCCTTCATCGGCGACGGCGCCGGCCACGTCTGGGTGGCGACCAGCGCCGGCCTGTTCCGCGCCGGCGAAAACGACCTGGGCGCGGTCCGCGTCGATGCGCGCGCCTACGTCCGCGGCGTGGTCCAGGACGGCGTGCTGCTGCTGGCCACGCTCGACCGTCTCTGGCGCTGGACCGGCGAGCGCGCCGATCCGGTCGCGCTGCCGGCGGGCACGGTGGCGGTCACCGGCCTGGGCCGCCTCGATGCCTCGGTCTGGATCGGCACCAACACCGACTTCTTCCATTACGACCCGCGGCAGGACCGCTGGCGGCCGTATCTGGACGCGCACACCGTGCCGGACGTCTCCGGTGCGCTGCACGACGCCCAGGGCCAGCTGTGGCTGTCGGACAATTTCAGCCGCCTGTTCCGGCTCGATCGCGACGACCAGGTGCACCGCGTCGAGATGGCGCGCGGGGCGATCCTGAGCATGCTGGGCGACGGCGAAGGCAACCTGTGGCTGGGCAGCAACGGCGATGGCCTGTTCCGGCGCCGACCTGCGCAGATCGGGCGCATGCAGGACGCGGGCGCCGGCTTCGGCTCGGCCGCGCTGCCGGTGACCGGCGATGGCGCCGACGGCCTGTGGCTGGGCATGATCTGCGGCGGCCTGCGCCACTGGACCGCACACGACGGACGCGTCCGCGACTGGCCGCTGCAGGCCGCGCTGGACAGCAACTGCGTCTGGTCGCTGCATCGCGATGCCGATGGCACGCTGTGGATCGGCAGCGCCGACGGCATCCTCGGCCGCCTGCGCCCGGGCGCGGCCAATGCCGAACGGGTGGCGCGCTGGCCGCAGCGCCCGTCGATCCGCGCGATCGCCAGGACCGCCGACGGCCTGCTCGTGGCCACCAGCGCCGGCGCCTACCGGCTCGACGTGGATGCGCGCGGACAGACCGGGACCCCGAGGCCGATCGCCGCGCTGGGCGACACCACCATCAACGCGATCGTGCCGGCACGTGCAGGCGGCCACTGGTTCGCCGGCCACGAAGGCGTGCTGCGCCTGGACGGCGAGCACGTGGCCGAGCGCTGGGACACCGCCAACGGGCTGTCCAGCCGGTTCGCCCGCACGCTGCTGGAAACCGGGGACGGCGTGCTCTGGATCGGCACCTATGGCGGCGGCCTCAACCGGATCGCGGACGGCAGGGTCGCCAGCTACACCCAGCAGCAGGGGCTGTTCGACGACGTGGTGTCCTGCCTGATCGAAGACGGCAGAGGCCAGCTGTGGCTCAGCGGCAACCGCGGCATCTCCATGCTCACCGGCGAGCAGCTGGCCCGCGCCGCCGCCGGCGGCGGTTCCTTGCATGCACTGGGCTATGCGGCCAGCGACGGCCTCGAACCAGCCGAGACCAATGGCGGCGGCCAGCCGGCCTGTCACCGCGATACCACCGGCAGGCTGTGGTTCCCGACCCTGTCGGGCTTCGCGGTGGTCGAGCCCGGCCGCCTGCATCCGCCCTCGGCGCAGGCGCCGACCATCCACATCGAACGCATCAGCGCCGGCGGCACGGTGCTGCCGCTGCGTGCGCGGCTGGTGCTGGAAGGCGGCGTCCGCAACGTCGAGATCAGCTTCACCGCCCCCACCTTCAGCGCGCCGGAGAAGATCCGCTTCCGCTACCGGCTGGCCGGCGGCGACTGGATCGACATCGGCGACAAGCGCAGCATCCACTTCCCGGTGGTGCCCTGGGGCGAGCAACTGCTGCAGATCGCGGCCAGCAGCGAGGCCGGCACCTGGTCGGCGCATCCGGCGCGGCTGATCCTGGTCAATCCCGCGCCCTGGTACCTGAGCCCGCCCTGGCTGGCCGCGCTGGTGCTGCTGTCCGGCGCGCTGGTCTATGCCGCCTGGTCGCTGCGCACGCTGCGCCTGCGCCGGCACAGCGACGCACTGGCGCTGCTGGTCGGGGAACGTACCGCGGCGCTGGAGCAGGCCAACCTGCGCCTGGTCGAGCAGGCACACAGCGATCCGCTCACCGGCGTGGGCAACCATCGCCATTTCATCGTGCAGCTGGGCGAGGCCTGGAAACGGCACCAGGGCAGCGCCCGGCCGCTGTCGCTGCTGCTGATCGACGTGGATCATTTCAAGGCCTACAACGACCACTTCGGCCACCTGGCAGGCGACGACGCGCTATGCGCGATCGCCCACGCGATGCATGCGCAGCTGCGCGGCACCGCGATGCTCGCGCGCTATGGCGGCGAGGAGTTCGTGGTGCTGTTGCCCGACTGCGACATCGCCGCGGCGGCACGGGTCGGCGAGCGGCTGCGCGCGGCAGTCACCGCCCTCGCCCTGCCGCACGCCCCGGCCAGCGGGCATGCCCACATCACCATCAGCGTCGGCTGCGCCTGCCTGTCTCCCGGCCCGGACGACAGCAGAGTCCTGCTGATCGACCAGGCCGACCAGGCGCTGTACCGGGCCAAGGCGCTGGGCCGCGACCGGGTCGAATGCTGGAACGTGGCGACCGGCAACAGCTGACGGCGACACAGCAGCGACGCAAGTCCGCCGCGTGCATCGCGCCGCATTCCGCACACACGAAAACGCCCGGCGGTGCCGGGCGTTTTCGTCGAGCCGTGAGGCTGCGTCAGCAGGCGGCGGCCGGCACCTTCCCGGCAACCTTGCTGTAGTCCTCGATCTGGTCGAAGTTCATGTAGCGGTAGATCTCCTTGCCGCTGGCGTCGAGCACGCCGACGTCGACCATGTACTCGGCCTTGGTCGGGATCCGGCCCAGACGCGAGCAGATCGCGGCCAGCTCGGCCGAGCCCAGATAGACGTTGGAGTTGCGGCCCAGGCGGTTCGGGAAGTTGCGGGTGCTGGTGGAGAACACCGTCGCGCCCTCGCGCACCTGCGCCTGGTTGCCCATGCACAGCGAGCAGCCCGGCATTTCCATGCGCGCGCCGGCGGCGCCGAAGGTGCCGTAATGGCCTTCCTTGGTCAGCTCCGAGGCGTCCATCTTGGTCGGCGGCGCGACCCACAGCTTGGTCGGGATGTCGCGCTTGCCTTCCAGCAGCTTCGCTGCGGCGCGGAAGTGGCCGATGTTGGTCATGCACGAACCGATGAACACCTCGTCGATGGTCGCGCCGGCGACATCGGACAGGGTCTTCACGTCGTCCGGGTCGTTCGGGCAGGCCACGATCGGCTCATGCACGTCGGCCAGGTCGATCTCGATGACCGCCGCGTACTCGGCGTCGGCATCGGGCTCGAGCAGCTGCGGGTCGGCCAGCCACGCTTCCATCTTGGCGATGCGGCGCGCCAGCGAACGCGGATCCTGGTAACCCTCGGCGATCATCCACTTCAGCAGCGTGATGTTGCTGGTGAGGTACTCGATGATCGGCTCCTTGTTCAGGCGCACGGTGCAGCCGGCGGCCGAACGCTCGGCCGAGGCGTCGGACAGCTCGAACGCCTGCTCCACCTTCAGGTCCGGCAGGCCTTCGATCTCGAGGATGCGACCGGAGAAGATGTTCTTCTTGCCGGCCTTGGCCACGGTCAGCAGGCCGGCCTTGATCGCGTACAGCGGGATCGCGTTGACCAGATCGCGCAGGGTCACGCCCGGCTGCAGCTCGCCCTTGAACCGCACCAGCACCGACTCCGGCATGTCCAGCGGCATCACGCCGGTGGCCGCGGCGAAGGCGACCAGGCCCGAACCGGCCGGGAACGAGATGCCCACCGGGAAGCGGGTGTGCGAGTCGCCGCCGGTGCCGACCGTGTCGGGCAGCAGCATGCGGTTGAGCCAGCTGTGGATCACGCCGTCGCCCGGGCGCAGCGAGATGCCGCCGCGGGTGGAGATGAACTCCGGCAGGGTGTGGTGGGTCTTGACGTCCACCGGCTTCGGATACGCGGCGGTGTGGCAGAACGACTGCATCACCAGGTCGGCCGAGAAGCCCAGGCAGGCCAGGTCCTTCAGCTCGTCGCGGGTCATCGGGCCGGTGGTGTCCTGCGAGCCGACCGAGGTCATCTTCGGCTCGCAGTAGGTGCCCGGGCGCACGCCCTGGCCTTCCGGCAGACCGCAGGCGCGGCCGACCATCTTCTGCGCCAGCGAGAAGCCGGTGCCGGTATCGGCCGGCTGCTGCGGCTGGCGGAACAGCTCGGTCACCGGCAGGCCGAGGGCCTCGCGTGCCTTGGCGGTCAGGCCGCGGCCGATGATCAGCGGGATGCGGCCACCGGCGCGCACTTCGTCGAACAGCACGTCGGACTTGACCTGGAACTCGGCGATCACCTGCCCGTCCTTGATCGCCTTGCCGGCGTACGGCTGCAGCTCGACCACGTCGCCGTGGTTCATCTGCGACACGTCCAGCTCGATCGGCAGCGCGCCGGCGTCTTCCATCGTGTTGTAGAAGATCGGGGCGATCTTCGAACCCAGGCAGACGCCGCCGAAGCGCTTGTTCGGGATGTACGGGATGTCCTCGCCGGTGAACCACAGCACGCTGTTGGTCGCCGACTTGCGCGAGGAACCGGTGCCGACCACGTCGCCGACGTAGGCGACCAGGTGGCCCTTGTCCTTCAGCGACAGGATTTCCTGGATCGGGCCGCGCTTGCCGTCTTCTTCCGGCACGAACGGCGCGTCGGGACGCTTGTTCTTCAGCATCGCCAGCGCGTGCATCGGGATGTCCGGACGGGTGGTGGCATCCGGCGCCGGCGACAGGTCGTCGGTGTTGGTCTCGCCCGGCACCTTGAACACGGTGATGGTCAGGCTCTGCGGCACTTCCGGCTTGCTGGTGAACCACTCGGCATCGGCCCAGCTCTGCAGCACGGCCTGGGCGTTGGCGTTGCCGGCCTTGGCCTTCTCCTGCACGTCATGGAACGCGTCGAACACCAGCAGCGTGTGCTTCAGGCCTTCGGCGGCGACCGGGCCCAGCTCGGCGTTGTCCAGCAGCTCGATCAGCGGGTGGATGTTGTAGCCGCCCAGCATCGTGCCCAGCAGCTCGGTGGCGCGCTGCGCGCTGATCAGCGGGGTCTTCTCGGTGCCGAAGGCGACCGCGGCCAGGTACGAGGCCTTGACCTTGGCGGCGTCATCGACGCCGGCGGGGACGCGGTAGGAGAGCAACTCGACGAGGAAGGCTTCCTCGCCGGCCGGCGGATGCTTGATCAGCTCGATCAGCTCGGCGGTCTGCTGCGCGCTCAGCGGCAGCGGCGGGATGCCGAGCGCGGCGCGCTCGTCGACGTGGTGGCGGTAGGCTTCCAACATGACAACTCTCCGGGAATGCGGAACAGGAAAAACGGTCTGGGGCGGGCTCAGGCTTGCGGCACGATCAGCTTCAGGCCCTTGAAGTAGTCGCGGTAAAAGGTGGTGTCGTTGGTGATCAGCGCGTCGCACTGCAGCAGCGCGTGCGCACCGACCAGGAAATCGGCCAGCGGCCGCGGCGGCGCGCCGCGCTGGCGCAGCCGCCTCTGCATCTCGCCCGCACGCAGCGCCGACTTGGCTTCCAGCGGGCTGAAATGGATGCCCATTTCCTCCAGCGCGCCCAGCGCCTCGGCGCCGTTCTTCAGTGCGGCGCACAGCTCGGCCAGGGCGGCGTCGGACACCACGACCCGGCCGCTGCCCAGGCACTGGCGCAGGCAGGCTTCGACCGCATCGGCCTGCGGGCCGTCGGCGAGCAGTTCGACCAGGACGGGGGCGTCGATGGCGATCATCAGGGCGTCAGCTGCCCGAGGCGTCGGATTCGCCGGCCGACGGGTCCAGCGCGAACTTGCCGCGGACGCGGGAAATGGCGTCGTCCACGCTCTTGCGCAGCACGATGCGGCTGCCTTCCAGTTCGACCTTGAGGACGCTGCCCTTGGTCAGGCCGAGCGCGTCGCGCACGGTCTTGGGCAGGGTGATCTGGCCCCGCTCGGCGACGGTCGCTTCCATCGGTAGGCTCCAGAAAGTATGCACGAATCATACATACTTGAAGATTCATACTCAAGGTCGCATAAGACATCCGGGACACCGAACCTACACACTGAATCGGTCAGAATGCCGTCAGTCCCTACAGCCGCCGATGCCATAGGAGTGCACCCATGAGCGACTCGTTCTCGACCCGCAGCCACCTCGAGGTGGGCGGACACCGATACGCCTACTACAGCCTGCCGAAGCTGGGCGAGCGCTTCGACATCGCGCACCTGCCCTACTCGATGAAGATCCTGCTGGAGAACCTGCTCCGGCACGAGGACGGCGGCGTGACCGTCGGCCGCGAGCACATCGAGGCCGTGGCCAGCTGGAACCCGACCGCCGAATCCGACACCGAGATCGCCTTCATGCCGGCGCGCGTGGTGCTGCAGGACTTCACCGGCGTGCCCTGCGTGGTCGATCTGGCCGCGATGCGCGACGCGGTGGTCAAGCTCGGCGGCCGCCCGGAGCAGATCAATCCGCAGATTCCCTCGGAGCTGGTGATCGACCACTCGGTCCAGGTCGACGTGTTCGGCTCGCCCGATGCGCTGGACGAGAACGGCAGGATCGAGTTCCAGCGCAACCAGGAACGCTACGGCTTCCTGCGCTGGGGCCAGAAGGCCTTCGACAACTTCAAGGTGGTGCCGCCCAACACCGGCATCGTCCACCAGGTGAACCTGGAAAACCTGGCCCGGGTGGTGATGACCGCCGAGAAGGATGGCGAGGCGGTGGCCTACCCCGACACCGTGTTCGGCACCGACAGCCACACGACGATGATCAACGGCATCGGCGTGCTCGGCTGGGGCGTGGGTGGCATCGAGGCCGAAGCGGCGATGCTGGGCCAGCCCTCGTCCATGCTGATCCCGCAGGTGGTCGGCTTCCGCCTGACCGGCAAGCTGCCCGAAGGCGCGACCGCGACCGACCTGGTGCTGACGGTCACCCAGATGCTGCGCAGGCACGGCGTGGTCGGCAAGTTCGTCGAGTTCTTCGGCGACGGCCTGCAGCACCTGCCGCTGGCCGACCGGGCCACCATCGGCAACATGGCGCCCGAGTACGGCGCCACCTGCGGCATCTTCCCGATCGACGCCGAGTCGCTGGAGTACCTGCGCCTGTCAGGCCGCAGCGAGGAACAGATCGCCATCGTCGAGGCCTACGCGAAAGCGCAGGGCCTGTGGCACGAACCAGGCAGCGCGCCGGCGCAGTACAGCGCCACGCTGGAGCTGGACATGGGCACGGTCAAGCCGTCGCTGGCCGGCCCCAAGCGGCCGCAGGACCGCGTGCTGCTGGAGGACGTCAAGCAGAACTACCGCGACAACCTGGCCCCGTTCGCCGATGCGCGCCGCCGGCGCATCGACCTGGTCCAGGAGGACCGGCTCAAGAACGAGGGCGGCGGCGGCACCGCGGTCGGCGCACGCGAATCCAGCAGCGAGTCCTCGCCCGACAGCGGCGCCGGCTGGCATCTGCGCGACGGCGCGGTGGTCATCGCCGCGATCACCTCCTGCACCAACACCTCCAATCCGGCGGTGATGCTCGGCGCCGGCCTGCTCGCGCGCAATGCGGCGGCGAAGGGCCTGAAGGCCCAGCCCTGGGTCAAGACCTCGCTCGGCCCCGGCTCCCGCGTGGTTACCGATTACCTGGAAAAAGCCGGCGTGCTCGGCGACCTGGAGAAGCTCGGCTTCTACGTGGTCGGCTACGGCTGCACCACCTGCATCGGCAATTCCGGCCCGCTGCCGGATGACGTGTCCGATGCGATCGCCGCCGACGACCTGGTGGTCGCCTCGGTGCTGTCGGGCAACCGCAACTTCGAGGGCCGCGTGCATCCCGAAGTGAAGATGAACTACCTGGCCAGCCCGCCGCTGGTGGTGGCCTACGCGATCGCCGGCACCACCGACATCGACCTGACCACCGAGCCGCTGGGCACCGGCAGCGACGGACAACCGGTGTACCTGCGCGACATCTGGCCGAGCAACAAGGAAATCGGCGACGTCATCGCCGCGACCATCGGCCCGGAGATGTTCAAGCAGAACTATGCCGACGTGTTCAAGGGCGACAGCCGCTGGAACACCATCGCCTCACCGGATGGCGACCTGTACGCGTGGGACGACGGCTCCACCTACATCAAGAACCCGCCCTACTTCGAGGGCATGACGATGCAGGTCGGTCATGTGGCCGACGTGCACGGCGCGCGCGTGCTCGGCCTGTTCGGCGACTCGATCACCACCGACCACATCTCCCCGGCCGGCAACATCAAGAAGGATTCGCCCGCCGGCCGCTTCCTGCAGGAACGCGGCGTGCAGCCTGCCGACTTCAACAGCTACGGCAGCCGCCGCGGCAACGACGACGTGATGGTGCGTGGCACCTTCGCCAACATCCGGATCAAGAACCTGATGTTCGGCGGCGAGGAAGGCGGCAACACGCTGTACTACCCGCAGGGTGGCGGCCAGCCGGAAAAGCTGGCGATCTACGACGCGGCGATGAAGTACAAGGCCGACGGTGTTCCGCTGGTGGTGATCGCCGGCAAGGAATACGGCACCGGCTCATCGCGCGACTGGGCGGCCAAGGGCACCAACCTGCTCGGCGCGAAGGCGGTGATCGCCGAGAGCTTCGAGCGCATCCACCGCTCCAACCTGGTCGGCATGGGCGTGCTGCCGCTGCAGTTCCTGGAGAACGAGAACGCGCAGACCTTGGGCCTGGAAGGTTCGGAGGTGTTCGACATTACCGGGCTGGAGGACGGTGCGAGCAAGCGCGCCACCGTCGATGCGCGCAAGCCGGACGGCAGCGTCAAGCAGTTCCAGGTCAAGGTGCTGCTGCTGACGCCGAAGGAAGTGGAGTACTTCAAGCACGGCGGCCTGCTGCAGTACGTGCTGCGCCAGCTGGCGGCGCGCGAAGCGGCCTGAGGCATCGCTCCCGGCCCGCGCTGCGGGCCGGGAGTCGTTCACGGTTATAGCCGCGGCTTCCACTCCGCGCTGTACAGGCGCCACTGGCCGTCCACGTCCTGCCAGCCGCTGGTGACCTCGTACACCTGACCGCGATCAGGCACGAAGCGGCCGCTGCCGCCCGTGGTCATCGCGGTGAAACGCACCGTCGCCCGGTCGCCATGCAGCGCCACCTCGGTCGGCGTCAGGGTGATGCCGATGCGCATGTCGGCCAGTACTTGGGTTCGGATCACCTGCTGCAACGCAGCACGATCCATGCCACCGTTGCCCACGAACTCCTCGCCGACACCGTCCATGAAGGCGCGCGCATCGCGCGCCTCGAGCGCCGCCTGCATCGCCGAAACCTGTTCGCGCAGCCGTTGTTCCGGCGGTGTCCTGGAACAGGACGCGCCAAGGACCAGCAACGCCGCCAGCAGCAGCGTCGCCCACGCACCCGGTGATCTGTCCCGCATCGCACGCTCCCGGCTTCGCCTTTTCCATCCGTGACGGTATGCTCCCATCACGACCAGCGGATTGCGAGTCCGCTGGCAACAGACATTCCTCGGGAGGGAAGCGCATGAGTCCGGATCGTCCTTGGCTGCAGAGTTATCCGAACGGAGTTCCCGCCGAGATCGACCCAGATCAGTACCGCTCGATCGCCGACGTGTTCGCCGCCTCGGTCAGCAAGTACGGCGACCGGCCGGCCTACAGCAACTTCGGCAAGACCCTGACCTACAACGAGCTCGATGCCCTCAGCCGCCAGTTCGCGGCCTACCTGCTCGGTTCGCTCGGCCTGAAGAAGGGCGACCGCGTCGCAATCATGGCGCCCAACTGCCTGCAGTATCCGATCGCCACGTTCGGCATCCTGCGCGCAGGCCTGACGGTGGTGAACGTCAATCCGCTGTACACCGCGCGCGAGCTGAAGCACCAGCTGGTCGATGCCGGCGTCTCGGCGATCGTGGTGGTCGACAACTTCGGCCACACCGTGCAGGAAGTGCTGGCGCAGACGCCGCTCAGGCAGGTGATCACCACCGGCCTGGGCGACATGATCGGCTTCCCCAAGGGTGCCATCATCAACTTCGTGCTCAAGTATGTGAAGAAGATGGTGCCGGACTACGACATCCCCGGTGCGGTCCGCTTCCGCGAGGCGCTCGACCAGGGCAAGCGTCATCCCCTGCCCCAGGTCGACATCGACCAGAACGACATCGCGTTCCTGCAGTACACCGGCGGTACCACCGGCGTGGCCAAGGGCGCGATGCTGACCCACCGCAACCTGGTGGCGAACATGCAGCAGGCTTCGGCCTGGCTGGGCAGCAACAATCTGGAGCGCGGCAACGAGGTGGTCATCACCGCGCTGCCGCTGTACCACATCTTCGCGTTGACGGCGAACGGCCTGGCCTTCATGGAGATGGGCGGCTGCAACCACCTGATCACCAATCCGCGCGACATGCCCGGCTTCGTCAAGGAACTCAAGGGCACCCGCTTCACCGCGATCACCGGCGTCAACACGCTGTTCAACGGGCTGCTCAACACGCCGGGCTTCGACCAGGTGGATTTCTCGCAGCTCAAGGTCACCCTGGGCGGCGGCATGGCGGTGCAGCGCGCCGTGGCCGAACGCTGGAAGCAGGTCACCGGCGTGACCCTGGTCGAAGCCTACGGCCTGACCGAAACCTCGCCGGCCGCCTGCATCAATCCGCTGGACCTGAAGGAGTTCAACGGCTCCATCGGCCTGCCGATCCCGTCCACCGATGCCAGCATCCGCGACGACGACGGCAATCCCGTCGCGCTGGGCGAGATCGGCGAGCTGTGCATCAAGGGCCCGCAGGTGATGAAGGGCTACTGGCAGAAGCCGGAGGAGACCGCCAAGGCGATCGACGCCGACGGCTGGCTGCACACCGGCGACATGGCGAAGATGGACGCGCAGGGTTTCGTCTACATCGTCGACCGCAAGAAGGACATGATCCTGGTGTCCGGCTTCAACGTGTATCCGAACGAGATCGAGGACGTGGTCGCCTCGATGCCGGGCGTGCTCGAAGTCGCCGCGGTCGGCGTGCCCGACGAGCGCTCCGGCGAGGTGGTCAAGCTGTTCGTGGTCCGCAAGGATCCGGCACTGACGGCCGAGGACATCAAGGCGTTCTGCCGGCAGGAACTGACCGGCTACAAGCAGCCGCGCCAGATCGAGTTCCGCAAGGAACTGCCGAAGACCAACGTCGGCAAGATCCTGCGC
>Ga0075364_10001092_pt1 | contig 14492 bp, 13 predicted proteins | sample EndMetdeltDD1764_FD_71517 | JGI IMG/M metagenome (GOLD analysis project Ga0075364, IMG submission 71517) | Populus endosphere microbial communities from Tennessee, USA - Endosphere MetaG P. deltoides DD176-4 | ecosystem: Host-associated > Plants > Roots > Endosphere | place: USA: Tennessee... | reverse complement strand
CCATCACGAAGCCGGTGGCCTGCTTGGTGACCGTGACGCCGAGCTGACGCACTTCGGTCGGCAGCCGGCCGAGCGCGGTCGAGACGCGGTTCTGGACGTCGACCTGCGCCAGATCCTGATCGCGCGTGACGTCGAACGTGACGGTGATCGTCGAGACGCCGCTGCTCGAGCTCGACGAGGACATGTAGAGCATGCCCTCGGCACCGTTGATCGCCTGCTCCAGCGGCGTCGTGACGGCCGTTTCGACTTCCTGCGCGTTGGCGCCGGTGTAGACCGCCGTCACCGAGATGTTCGGCGGCGCCAGCGGCGGGAACTGCGCGATCGGCATCGTCGGAATCGCGATGACGCCGGCGATGATGATGACGAGCGAGCAGACCGACGCCAGGATCGGCCGTTTGATGAACGTGTTGACGAACATCTACTCGGCCTTCACGGGTGCGCCGTCGGCGATCTTCTGGATGCCGGCCACGATCAGCTTGTCGCCCGCTTTCAGGCCGCCCTTCACGACGTAGTCGTTGCCCTGGACTTCGCCGAGCTGCACGGGACGCTGCTTCGCGACGAGCCCCTGCGGACCTTGCTCGGCGACGTAGACGAAGTACTGGCCGTTGATGCGCAGCGCCGCGACGATCGGGACGGTCACACCCGGCACCGAGCGCCAGAGCACGCGCGTGCGGATGAACTGCTGCACCCGCACCGACGGCGGCAGCTCCTTCAGGAGGCTCTTGGCCAGTACGGTTTGCGTCGCGGGATCGACGCGCGGCGCGACGAAGGTGATCGGATTGGTCGCGAGCACCTTGCCGTCGCCGTCGAGGATCTGCACCGGCAGCCCGAGACGCGCGTCGGGCGCACGATCCACCGGCACCGGGATGTAGGCCTCCAGCCCGCTCTTGTCGTCGATCGTCGTGATCATGGTCGACGTCGTGACGCGATCGCCTTCGCGCACCGCGAGGTCGCCGACGACGCCGGCCGCCGGGGCGGTGACGCGGTAGTAGTCGAGCTGCACCGAGCTCTCGCGCACCTGCGCGTCGAGCGCGGACAGGTTCGCGCGGGCCGAGTCGAGGTTGTGCTTCGCCGTGTCGAGCTCGTTCTGGCTGATCGCGCCCGCCTTCACCAGCGTCTCGAGGCGCGCGACCTGCGACGTCCAGTACGTGGCGTCGGCCTCGCGCGCGGTCCGCTGGGACTGCAGGTTGCGGACGGTCTCGGTTTGTTTCCCACCGTCGAGCTGCAGCATCAGTGTGCCGAGCTTCACGACGTCGCCCGACTTTACGAAGATCCTGGTGATGCGCCCTTCGACCTGCGGCTGGACGGTCATCGAGTGCAGCGACCGGACGGTCGAGATGAACTCGGACGCGTCCTCGATCGGCTTGGTCTCGAGCGTGGAGATCTTGACGCCGACGGGTCCGCCTCCGCGGCCCGCGCCGCCCGCGGCGGGCGCCGGCGCTGCGCCACGATTGCACGCGGCCGCCAGCAGGGCCGTAACGATCAACAAGTGAGGGATGCGCATGAAGTGGTCCGTCTAATCCGAAAGTTCAAATGTATCTCAAGCCGTGATGGTGCCGGCGGCGTGCGAGCGTGTGTGTGGGGATCAAAAAAGAAGGCCACGCAGGGCGCGTGGCCTTCCGATGCGCCGAGAAGGACGGGTGTTAGACTCCGCCCGCTCCGACAAACTTCCGCGACTGGAAGCATTCGCGGCAGAAAACGGGGCGTCCTTGCGTTGGACGGAACGGCACCGTGGTTTCTTTGCCGCAAGCCGAGCAATTGGTGGTCGTTTCCACCCGCTCGCGCCCGACGCCGCCGCCGCCACCGCCCGACGGGCGCGCGGCGCGCTTGGCCTTGCAGCCCTTACATCGCTTCGGTTCGTTCTTGAAGTTCTTGTCGGCGAAGAAGAGCTGTTCGCCGGCTGTCCAGACGAACGGGGTCCCGCAGTCCACGCAGTTCAGGGTCTTGTCCTGGAACTCCATCACTACCTTGCCTCTCTCACTCGCCCCTTGATTCCCGCCACCCTGACGGGACGACCGGGACCCCGCACGCGGCGGGGCCCCGGCCCTCGACGAAAGACTCGCTAATCCGATTCGCGGCGCTGTTTCTTACGCGTCCGCTTGCGCGCCAGCGCCTGCTTGGCGCGGCGGCGATCGCCTGGTTTCAAATAGAAGGAGTGCTTCTTGATATCCTTGATGATATCTTCCTGCTGCACCTTCCGCTTGAACCGGCGAAGCGCGCTCTCGATGGACTCGCCATCCTGCACTTTCACTTCAGCCAAGCTCGAATACACCCCCTTCACACGGGTCTTTTGGATCCGTCGGAATACGCTAGGCTATCACAACTGCCCGGCAATCCTCGACGTAAACAGGGCGGAATAAGTTCCATCATTAAGTGCTTGATTCAGAGTCATTTGGCGGTCACATGCGCATCCTGATCGCGGGCAGCGGCGGCCGCGAGCACGCCCTGGCCTGGCGCCTCGCGCGCGACCCCGGCGTGTCGCTGCTCGTCTGCGCGCCCGGCAACGCCGGCATCGCTCACACGGCCAGGCTGGCGGCGATCGATCCCGCGGATCCCGAGGCGCTGCTCGCGCTCGCCGCGCGTGAGTCGATCGATCTCACGATCATCGGACCCGAACTGCCGCTGGATCGGGGCGCGGTCGATCGCTTTCGCGACGCGGGGCGCCGCATCTTCGGACCGCCGCGCGCCGCCGCGCAGCTCGAGTGCAGCAAGGTCTTCGCGAAGGGCTTCATGGCGCGCCACGGCATTCCGACGGCGCGCTACCGGGCCGTCGAGTCGGCGGCGGACGCGCGCGCGGTGATCGCGTCGGGTGAGTTCGGTCTCCCGGTCGTGCTCAAGGCCGACGGCCTCGCGGCCGGCAAAGGCGTCGTCGTCGCGACGACCGCCGCCGAGGCGGAGACGGCGATCCGCGCGGCGATGGAAGACGCGCAGTTCGGCGCCGCCGGCGCGCGAATGGTGATCGAGGAATGCCTCGAGGGGCCCGAGGTGTCGTTCTTCGCGCTGTGCGACGGGACGCGCGCGGTGCCGATCGCGACCGCGCAGGATCACAAGCGCATCTTCGACGGCGACCAGGGGCCGAACACCGGCGGCATGGGCGCGTTCTCGCCGAGCCCGCTCGTCGACGCGGCGCTGGAAGCCCGCGTCCTGCGCGAGATCGTCGATCCGGTCCTGCGCGGCATGCGCGCCGAGGGCACGGACTACCGCGGGTTCCTCTACTGCGGCTTGATGCTCACCTGTGCCGGGCCGAAGGTCATCGAGTACAACGTGCGCTTCGGCGATCCCGAGGCGCAGGCCGTGATGCCGCTCGTCGGCGGCGAGCTGCTGCCGCTGCTCGCCGCGTCGGCTGACGGCGATCTCTCGGGACACCGCGTCACGCTCCGCGACGGCGTGTCGGTCGGCGTCGTGCTCGCGGCCGCGGGCTATCCCGGTCCGGTGACCGGCGGCGCGCCGATCTCCGGGCTCGACGAGGCGTCGCGTCTGGACGACGTCGCCGTCTTCCACGCCGGCACCGCCCTCCGCGACGGCCGCATCGTCACCGCCGGCGGGCGCGTCCTGACCGTCGTCGCCACCGCGCCCGACTACCGGCGCGCGATCGATCGCGCGTACGACGCGGTGTCGTTGATCTCGTTCGAGGGAATGCAGTACCGTCGCGATATTGGGAGGAAAGCCCTCGAGCAATAGATCGCAGGAGATCTGCTGCGAACCTGGGCCGTGAACGATGCCACAAGTGTTGATTCTGATGGGCTCCGATTCCGACGCGCCGGTGATGCAGGCGGCGGTCGACGCGCTGAACGAGTTCGGGATTTCGAGCGAGATGACGGTCGCGAGCGCGCACCGCTCGCCGGCGCGCGTGATGAGGCTGGTCGACGAGGCCCCGGGCCGCGGCGTCAAGCTCTTCATCGTCGGCGCGGGCGCCGCCGCGCACCTCGGCGGCGTCGTCGCCGCGCACACGATTCTGCCGGTGATCGGCGTGCCGATCGACTCGTCGGCGCTGAAGGGCATGGACGCGCTGCTGTCGACGGTGCAGATGCCGCCCGGCGTGCCCGTCGCGACGGTGTCGATCGGCAAGCCCGGCGCCACCAACGCCGGCGTCCTCGCGGCGCAGATTCTCGGCGTGGGCGATCCGGCGATGGCGAAGAAGCTGGTGGACTACAAGAAGAAGCTCGCCGACAAGGTCGAAGCGGCGGCGAACAAGCTGCACGGGCAGACGGCCTGACGCTCCGGCACGGCGGCTCAGCACTCCGGCACCAAGGATACGAAGAGCACAAAGATCACTAATATGGTTTGTGGTCTTCGTGTTCTTTGTGGCCTTGGTGCCGGAGCGTTGAGCCGTCAGCCGTGAAGTACTCGATCGTCACCTTCGGCTGCCGTGTCAATCAGGCGGATTCGCTGCGCCTGGAGGAAGATCTGCGCGCGCGTGGCGGGGAAGAGTCGCCGGCGTCCGCCGCGGATCTCGTCGTCGTCAACACGTGCTCGGTGACGGCGACGGCCGACCAGGGCGCACGCCAGACGATCCGCCGCATCGCGCGCGAGAACCCTCACGCGCGCATCTTCGCGACCGGCTGCTACGCGACGCGCTGCGAGGACGAGGTCGCCGCGCTGCCGAACGTCGTACGGGTGATTCGCAACGACGAGAAGCTGCAGTTGCTCGATCTGCTGCCGGAGCTGAAGCTCCGGCCTACGTCTGTGCCGGAGCTGACGCTCCGGCCTGCGACGGATCCGATCGCGGCGATTTCTTCAGACGTAGGCCGGAGCTTCAGCTCCGGCGATGTGGGCGCAGGCCGGAGCGTCGGCTCCGGCGAGCTCGGCACCGGGCCGTGCGGCGCGACGATCGAGCCCGGCGTCGCCGGCCGCACCGCGTTCACCATCCGCGCGCAGACGGGCTGCGAGGAGGCGTGCGCCTTCTGCATCATCCCGAAGACGCGCGGCGCGTCGCGCAGCCTGCCGATCGGGACGCTGGTGCACGAGGTGCGCCGCGTCGCCGAGGCCGGTTTCAAGGAAGTCGCGATCGCGGGCGTGCACCTGGGATCGTATGGGCGCGATCTCACGCCGCCCTCGTCGCTGCTCGATCTGCTCCTGGCGCTCGACGCGATCGACGCCGACGTCACCTACCGCGTCAGTTCGCTGGAGCCGATGGACTGCACGCCGGCGATCGTCGATCTCGTGGCGCGCAGCGGCCGCTTCCTGCCGCACGTCCACCTGCCGCTGCAGCACGCGAGCGATCGCCTGCTGGCCGCGATGCGCCGGCCCTACACGCTCGGCTATTACCGCGGGCTGGTGGACGCCATCCACGCGCGCCTGCCGCACGCGTCGATCGGCTCCGACATGATCGTGGGATTCCCCGGCGAGACCGACGAGGACTTCGCGGCGAACCTCGCGTTTCTGCCGTCCTCGCCGCTGACGCACCTGCACGTCTTCCCGTACTCGGATCGTCCCGGCACCGACGCGACGCGCATGCGTGACAAGGTGCACGGATCGGTGATTCGCGATCGCGGCGCCGAACTGCGCAGGATCGGAGCCGGGCTGTCGTCGCGCTTCCGCGCGTCCCAGGTGGGCACGGTGCGTCCCGGTCTCACGCTCGAGGACGGCACGCTGGTCGTGACCGACAACTACCTGAAGGTGAGAATCGCCCCCGGCCTCAGGCGCAACGAACGCGTCAGCGTGCGGTTGACGTCGCCGACCGACGCCGAACTGGCAACTGACAACTGGTAACTGGCGACTGGCGACTGGCGACTGGCAGCCGTCACGACATTGGCATCAGCGACGCCAGGCGCTGGCCCGGCGACGGGCGCGTCGACTCGGTGATCAGCTGTCCGCACGCGGCGCGGATGTCGCGGCCTCGCGATTTGCGCACCGACACGACGAGGCCGCGCTCGGCGACGATCTGCGCGAAGCGGTTCACGCGCGCGTCCGACGGGCGCTCGTAGGGAATTCCCGCCGCCTCGTTCAGCGGCAGCAGGTTCACCTTCGCCTTGATGCCGTTCAGGAGACGGACGAGACGCCGCGCGTCCTCGTCGCTGTCGTTCACGTCCTTCAGCATCACGTACTCGAACGTGATGCGCTCGCGCCGCTTCACGGGGAAGCGGCGGCACGCGTCGAGCAGCTCCTTGAGCCCGTACTTGCGGTTGATCGGCACGAGCAGATCGCGCTGCTCCTCCGTCGTCGCGTGCAGCGAGATCGCCAGGTTCGGCATCAGCGGCTCGGTCGCCAGGCGCTCGAGGTTCGGGAGCACGCCGACGGTCGAGAGCGTGACGCGGCGCGGGCTCACCGCGAGGCCGTGCTCGTCGGCGAGGATGCGCAGCGCCTTCATCACCGCGTCGTAGTTGTGCAGCGGCTCGCCCATGCCCATCAGCACGATGTTGAAGCGCGACTGGAGCATGCCGAGCTCGCGCGCGAGCACGCGGACCTGCCCGGAGATTTCGCCCGCGGTGAGGTTGCGGATGATGCCCATCTTGCCGGTCAGGCAGAAGCCGCACTTCATCGCGCAGCCGACCTGCGTCGAGACGCAGAAGGTCTGCGCCGGCGTGTCGGGAATGTAAACGGACTCGATCAGGTGTCCGTCCTCGAGGCGGAGGAGGAGCTTCGTCGTGCCGTCGTTCGACGTCTCGCGGCGGACGATCTCGGGCGTCGTGACCCGGAAGGCGGCGGCGAGGGCGCTCCGCAGGTCCCGTCCGAGGTCGGTCATCTCCGCGAAATCGGTCACGCCGCGTTTGTGCAGCCACTGAAAGAGCTGCCGCCCGTGGAAGCGGGCGTGCCCCATCGCCTCGAGCGCCTGCTCGAGCTCGGCGAGCTCCATCTCTGCTAAATCGTGACGGTCGAACATGTTCGGGAAACCCCGGACCTTTCATTGTACCAGCCGCGTCCAGCACGACATTTCGGCCTTCACGCGTTTGCACTCCAGTGCCGGCGCGTGGTAACATCCCCCGTGTAAACGTTTCCCACAATTCCTTTCCTTGCAATCAGTTACGTCTCACGCTCAGGCATGATCACTCGAGAGGTTCTGGACACGGGTCTCCGTCTCATCACCGAGACGATGCCGCACGTCCGTTCGGTGAGTATCGGTGTGTGGCTGACGCGCGGCTCCCGCCACGAGGTGCAGCCCCAGAGCGGCATCGCCCATTTCGTCGAGCACATGCTCTTCAAGGGCACGTCGACCCGCTCGGCCGAAGACATCGCCCAGGAAATCGACTCGATCGGCGGCCAGCTGGACGCCTTCACCGCGAAGGAATACGCCAGCTACTACATCAAGGTCCTCGACGAGCACCTGCCGAAGGCCGTCGACCTGCTGTCCGACATCGTCATGCGCCCGCGGTTCGAGGTCGACGACATCGAGAAAGAGAAGAAGGTCATCCTCGAAGAGATCAAGATGGTCGAGGACACGCCGGACGATCTCGTCCACGAGCTCTTCACGCAGCACTTCTGGGAAGGACATGCGCTGGGGCGGCCGATCCTCGGGTCCAAGGAGACGGTGGAGTCCTTCACCGCGTCCACCCTGCGCGAGTATTTCGGCAAGACCTACACCGCGCCGAACCTGATCGTGTCGGCGGCGGGCAACGTGCAGCACGCGCAGGTGCGCGAGATCATCTCGAAGGCGTTCGCCGAGCTGCCCACCGCGCGGGTGGCCTACGACGACACGGTGCCGCGCGTCGTGCCGCAGGTGCTGGTGCGGACGAAGGAGCTCGAACAGAGCCACGTCTGTCTCGGCACCAACAGCTACCAGCAGAACCATCCCGATCGCTACGTCGGCTACATCATGAACACGGTGCTGGGCGGATCGATGAGCTCGCGCCTGTTCCAGAACGTGCGCGAGAAACGCGGTCTGGCCTACGCGGTCTTCAGCGGCCTCAGCGCCTACCGCGACGCCGGCAACCTCACGATCTACGCCGGCTGCGCCAACGAGGCGGTGCCCGAAGTCGTCGACCTCTGCGTCGAGGAGCTGAAGATCATGAAGCACGGCTCCGTTCCGGAGCCCGAGCTGCGGCGCGCGAAGGATCATCTCAAGGGCTCGCTGATGCTGAGCCTCGAGAACACCGCGAGCCGCATGTCGCACCTCGCCCGCCAGGAGATCTACTTCGAGCGCCATTTCGGGCTCGACGAAACGCTGGCCGGCGTCGAGCGCGTCAGCGCCGAGGACGTGCGGCGCGTGGCGGCGGAGCTCTTCGCCAACGGCTCCCTGGCCGCGACGGTCGTCGGCCCGCTTCAGCAGGACGTGACGAGAGCGCAGTTGGACCTCGGATAACCGGATGATTCAGCGATACACCCATCCCGAGATGGGGGCGATCTGGAGCGATCGCCGCCGCTACGAAACCTGGCTCGAGGTCGAGCTCGCCGCCGCCGATGCCACCGCCGAAGCCGGGTTGATCCCGCGCGAGGCGGCCGCCGAGCTGCGGGCGAAATGCGCGGGCCTCGAGATCGACATCGCGCGCATCGACGAGATCGAGCGCGTCACCCAGCACGACGTCATCGCCTTCACCACGGCCGTCGCCGAGCGCGTCGGGCCGGCGGCGCGCTGGCTGCACTTCGGGCTGACCTCGTCGGACGTGCTCGACACGGCGCAGGCGATCCAGATGCGCGAGGCCTGCGGCCTCGTCATCCGCAACATCGGCGTGCTGATGGAAGCGGTGCGGGAGCGCGCCGACGAGTACCGCCGCACGCCGATGATCGGCCGCACCCACGGCGTGCACGCCGAGCCGATGACCTTCGGGCTGAAGCTGGCGCTCTGGTACAACGAGCTGCAGCGCGATCTCGATCGCATGCTGCGGGCGCGCGACACCGTGTCGGTCGGGAAGATCTCGGGCGCGGTGGGGACGTTCGCCCATCTCGACCCGGCGATCGAGGCGCGCGCGTGCGCGAAGCTGGGGCTGAAGGCGGCGGCGGTGTCGTCGCAGGTCATCCAGCGCGACCGCCACGCCGAGCTGCTCTCGGCGATCGCGATCTGCGGCGCGTCGCTGGAGACCTTCGCGCTCGAAATCCGCGGCCTGCAGAAGACGGAGATCGGCGAGGTCGAGGAGCCGTTCGGGAAGGGGCAGAAGGGCTCGTCGGCGATGCCGCACAAGCGCAACCCGATCGGCTGCGAGCAGATCGTCGGCCTGGCGCGGCTGCTGCGGGCCAACGCGACGGCGGCGATGGAGAACGTCGCGCTGTGGCACGAGCGCGACATCTCGCATTCCTCGGTCGAGCGCGTCATCCTTCCCGACAGCTTCATCGCGCTCGATCACATGCTGCGCCGCTTCACGCGGATCGTCCGCGGGATGGTCGTGTATCCCGACCGGATGCTCGAGAACCTCGAGCGGTCGCGCGGCGTCGTCTTCTCGGGCACCATCCTGCTCGAGCTGGCGCGCCGCGGCATCTCGCGCGAGCAGGCCTACGAATGGGTCCAGCGGAACGCGATGCGCGCGTTCCACGAGAAGCACGACTTCAAGCCGCTGCTGCTCGCCGACGCCGACGTGATGCGGGTGCTCACCCCGGCCGACGTCGACAAGGCGTTCGACCTGCACGATCAGCTGCGGAACGTCGACGCGGTGATGGACCGCGTGTTCGCCGGAGCGGCGGTCTCTGTGTAAGCGGCATTCCGCCTGAAGGCGGAATCGAACCAGTACTCCTGTAGCTTCCGCCGGCAGGCGGAATCGGAGAGCGATGAAGGCCCGAGTTTACGTCACGCTCAAGCAGTCCGTGTTCGACCCTCAAGGGCAGACGATCGCCGACGCGCTCCACTCGCTCGGCTATCAAGGCGTCGGCGACGTCCGGCAGGGCAAGTTCTTCGAGCTGGAGCTCGACGCCGCGTCGGCCGAGCAGGCCAGGACGCTGGCCGCCGAAGTGGCCGACAAGGTGCTGGCCAACCCCGTCATCGAAAGCTACCGGGTGGAAATTGACTAGGTTCGCGGTCATCGTCTTTCCCGGATCGAACTGCGACCACGACACCCACCACGCCGCCACGGCCGTCCTCGGCCAGCAGGCCGAGTGCATCTGGCACAAGGAAACGAGCCTGAAGGGGGCCGACGTCGTAATCCTGCCGGGCGGCTTCGCCCACGGCGACTACCTGCGCACCGGCGCCATCGCCCGTTTCTCGCCGATCATGCCCGCGGTGATGGACTTCGCCCAGCGCGGCGGTCCGGTGCTCGGCATCTGCAACGGCTTCCAGGTGCTGCTCGAATCGGGGCTGCTGCCGGGCGCGATGCTGCGCAACCGCGACGTCCGGTTCCACTGCGAGCAGGTCCACATCCGCGTCGAACAGCCCGACACGCCGTTCACCGCGGCGGCGCGCACCGGACAGGTCCTCGAGATGCCGATCGCGCACGGCGAAGGGAACTATTTCGCCGCGCCCGAGGTCGTCCGCGATCTCGAGGCGGCGGGCCGCGTCGTGTTCCGCTACTGCGACGCGCGCGGCAAGGTCACCGACGAGGCGAATCCGAACGGATCGATCAACGGCATCGCCGGCATCTGCAGCGAGGGACGCAACGTGGTGGGCCTGATGCCGCACCCCGAGCGCGCCTGCGAGTCGACGCTCGGCAGCGCCGACGGCCTCCTCCTCTTCGCATCCGTCGTCCGCGCCCTGGCGCAGGAAGGCGCGGTACGCTGAGCATGGCGCCCGACGGCCGGATCACGATCGACGACAAGGTGCTCGAACGTCACGGTCTGACCCGTGACGAGTACGCGCACATCGTCAAGTCGCTGCGGCGCGAGCCGACGATCACCGAGCTCGGCATCTTCTCGGTGATGTGGTCGGAGCACTGCAGCTACAAGAGCTCACGGATTCACCTGAAGAAGCTGCCCACGCAGGGGCCGCGGGTGCTCCAGGGGCCCGGCGAGAACGCCGGCGCGGTCGACATCGGCGACGGCCTGGCCGCCGTCTTCAAGATCGAATCGCACAACCATCCGTCCTTCATCGAGCCGTATCAGGGCGCCGCCACGGGCGTCGGCGGGATCATCCGCGACATCTTCACGATGGGCGCGCGGCCGATCGCGCTGCTGAACGCCCTGCGCTTCGGGCCGCTCGACGGGCCGCACGGCGCGCGCACGCGCCGCATCATGGACGGCGTCGTCCGCGGCATCGGCGGTTACGGCAACAGCATCGGCATTCCGACCGTCGGCGGCGAGATCGCGTTCGAGAGCTGCTACGACGGCAATCCGCTCGTCAACGTGCTGTGCCTCGGCATCGTCGACGCCGACGCGCTGGTCAAGGGGAAGGCCTCGGGCTCGGGCAATCCGGTCTATTACGTCGGCGCGAAGACCGGGCGCGACGGCATCCACGGCGCGACGATGGCGTCGGCGGAGTTCGACGAGAAGTCGGCCGAGAAGCGGCCGGCCGTCCAGGTCGGCGATCCCTTCATGGAGAAGCTGCTGCTCGAGGCGTGCCTCGAGCTGATGGCGACCGACGCCCTGATCGGCGTGCAGGACATGGGGGCGGCGGGGCTGACCTGCTCGACGTGCGAGATGGGATCGCGCGGCGGCGCCGGCATCGAGATCGACGTGATGCACGTGCCCCAGCGCGAGACGGGGATGACGCCCTACGAGATCATGCTCTCGGAATCGCAGGAGCGCATGCTGCTCGTCGTCAAGAAGGGGCGCGAGGCGGAGGTCGAAGCGATCTTCGAGAAGTGGGACCTCCACGCGGCGCACATCGGCGAGGTCACCACCGACGGCCTGATGCGCGTGAAGGACCACGGCCGCGTCGTCGCCGAGATTCCCAATACCGCGCTGGTCGACGAGGCGCCGATCTACGACCGGCCGACGGCCGTGCCCGCCTACATCGACGAGGTGCGCGCGCTCGACGTCGACGGGCTGCCGCCGGTGAAGCCGCAGGTGGCGCTGCTGCAGCTGCTCGCCTCGCCGGGCGTGGCGAGCAAGCGCTGGGTCTACCGCCAGTACGACACGATGGTGCGCACCAACACGCTGGCCGCCGCCGGGATGACGGCGGGCGTCGTGCGCGTCAAGGGCACCGATCGCGCGCTGGCGATCGCCACCGACGGGAACGGCCGCTACTGCTATCTCAACCCGCGGCGCGGCGCCATGCTGGCCGTCGCCGAGGCGGCGCGCAACGTCGCCTGCGCGGGCGGCGTGCCGATCGGCGCGACCAACTGCCTGAACTTCGGCAATCCGCAGCGCCCCGAGATCATGTGGCAGCTGGTCGAGGGCATCGAAGGCATCGCCGAAGCCTGCCGCGCGCTCGACGTGCCGATTACGGGCGGCAACGTCAGCCTCTACAACGAGACGGACGGCAAGGCGATCTATCCCACGCCGATCATCGGGGTCGTCGGGCTGATCGACGACGCGTCGCGCGTGCAGACGCGGACGTTCAAGGGGGCGGGGGACGCCGTCATCCTGCTCGGCGAGGACCGCGGCGAGCTCGGCGGCAGCGAATACCTGAAGACGATGTACGGTCTGGTCCGGGGCGACGCGCCCGCGCTCGATCTCGGCCGCGAGCGCGCGCTGCTCGGGCTGGTGACCGGCGCGATCGGCGACGGCCTGGTCCGCTCGGCGCACGACGTCTCGGACGGCGGGATTGCGGTCACGCTCGCCGAGTGCTGCTTCGACACCGGCGGGATCGGCGCGACGGTCGACGTGTCTTCGTCTCCGTCGCTGCCGTCGTGGTCGTCGTGTTTCAGCGAATCGGCGTCCCGCATCGTCGTGTCGGCCGACGCGTCGAACGAGCAGGAGATCCTCGCGCGCGCGAAGGCGGCCGGCGTTCCGGCGCGGCGCATCGGCACGACGGGCGGCGATCGGCTGACGGTGACGGTGAACGGCTCGGCGGCGATCGACGTCGCGGTCGCGGAAGCCGAGCAGATCTGGTCGACGGCGGTCGAACAGTACTTCAAACGGGTCGCGGCATAGGCTCCCCCGGGCACACACCATGCTGGACAAGTTCAAGGATGAGTGCGGCGTCTTTGGCATCTTCGGACATCCGGAGGCGGCCAATCTCACCTACCTCGGTCTCTACGCGCTCCAGCACCGCGGCCAGGAGAGCGCGGGCATCGCGAGCGCCGACGGCGAGAAGATGCGCATCTCGCGCGCGATGGGCCACGTGGCCGAGGCCTTCGACGAGCGCGCGCTCGAGGCGCTGCCGGGCCACATCGCCATCGGCCACACGCGCTACTCGACCGCGGGGGAGAGCAAGCTCCTCAACGCGCAACCGATCCTGATCGACTGCGCGCACGGCCAGATCGCCATCGCGCACAACGGCAACCTCGTCAACGCGCGCGAGCTGCGCGACCGCCTCGTCCGCGACGGGTCGATCTTCCAGACGAGCAGCGACACCGAAGTCGTCCTGCACCTCTACGCCCGCTCGCGCGAGCATACGGTCGAGGACGCGCTGGTCGAGTCCATCTCGCAGGTCACGGGGGCGTTCTCGCTCATCCTGCTGACGAAGGACCGCCTGATCGCGGCGCGCGATCCGCACGGCTTCCGTCCGCTGGCCATCGGCCGGCTCGGCGACGCCTACATCGTGTGCTCGGAAACCTGCGCGCTGGATCTCATCGGCGCCACCTACGTCCGCGACGTCGAGCCCGGCGAGGTGCTGATCATCAGCGACGGCGGCCTGCGCTCGCTGCGGCCGTTTCCCCAGGCGCCGCTCGCCCACTGCGTCTTCGAGCACGTCTATTTCGCGCGGCCCGACAGCTACGTCTTCGGCAAGAGCGTGAACGCGGTCCGGACCGAGCTGGGCCGGATTCTCGCCGACGAATCGGCCGTCCCGGCCGACGTCGTCGTGCCGATTCCCGACTCGGGCGTCTGTCCCGCGACCGGGTTCGCCGAGCGATCGCACGTGCCGATGCAGATGGGCCTGATCCGGAACCACTACGTCGGCCGGACCTTCATCCAGCCGCAGCAGGCGATCCGGCATTTCAGCGTCCGCATCAAGCTGAACCCCGTCCGCAGCATCCTCGAGGGGCGCCGCGTCGTGCTCATCGACGACTCGATCGTGCGCGGGACGACGAGCCGGAAGATCGTCAAGATGGTGCGCGCCGCCGGCGCGCGCGAGGTGCACATGCGGATCGCGTGTCCGCCGACGATCTCGCCGTGCTTCTACGGCGTCGACACGCCGAGCCGTTCGGAGCTGATCGCCGCCACGCAGACCCTCGAGCAGATTCGCGACTTCATCGAGGCCGACAGCCTCGCGTACCTCAGTCTCGACGGCCTGCTCCGCGCCGTGCGTCCCGACAGCGCGTCGTACTGCACGTCGTGCTACACGGGCCGGTATCCCGTGGTCTTCCCGCGCGACGAGCACGCCTACCTGCAGCTCGCGCTGAAGGCCGTCGAGTGAGGCGGCTGCTCGCGCTGAGCGCGCTCGCGGCCGCCGGCGTCCAGCTGCCGGCGTCCGGCTTCCAGCTGTCGCCGGACCTGAGAGGTCCGGCCTACGTACGCACGCCGCTCGCGGCCGCCGGTTTCCAGGCACCCGGTGGCGGTTCCCAGTCCGCGGCTGCCGGGTCGCAGACGTCGCTGAAGACGGCGATCGGCAATCTCGGGAAGTTCGACGCGCCGACGCGGACGGCGGCGGC
>Ga0075364_10001090_pt1 | contig 14495 bp, 15 predicted proteins | sample EndMetdeltDD1764_FD_71517 | JGI IMG/M metagenome (GOLD analysis project Ga0075364, IMG submission 71517) | Populus endosphere microbial communities from Tennessee, USA - Endosphere MetaG P. deltoides DD176-4 | ecosystem: Host-associated > Plants > Roots > Endosphere | place: USA: Tennessee... | reverse complement strand
TGGGCGCGCCGGGATAATTCAAATCCGCTTCCAGTTCCAGCGGCTCGACGCGCGCCTGCAGATGCTGCACAGCCAGGCTGCGCAATCGGGCAAACACGGCGGGCTCGGCCAGCTCGCGCACCACCACGAACCCGTCGCGTGACAGGGCGGCATACTGTTCGGTGTAACAGGAACGGGACATCGACTCGAATCTTACAAAAACAGGGGGATGCGTGGGCCGTGCGGGCAGGCTGCCCGGCACACCAAAGGGAAAATGTCTGTCATCACCGAGCATAGCGCCGGTCAGCTGACAGTGTACTAACCGTTGCGGAACATCAACGGTTGGTAACCGATATTGCAAGGTGAGACAGCTAGGCACATAATAAGTACAATCTGTTAATAAATAACAAGCATTCTCATTACCGATCCGACGTTTTTGTAAGGATTCACGCCATGGCACATCCTCATTCCCAACACGCTGTTCCACGCTTGCGTTTCGCGCAGACGGTTCAAACGGCGCTTATCGTCGTCGCGCTGGGTAGTGCGGCCATGATTCCTGCCCTGATGTTCGGCTAACGCGAGCGGAGCCATTTCCACAGGCCGCCCAGCACGACCGGCACGACAGCCGCAGCAATACCGACCAGCACGATGGTGTTCAAATGGTCGCGCACGATCGGTATGTTGCCAAAGAAGTAGCCGGCGCATACCAGTCCCACCACCCACAGCAGCGCGCCCGTCACGTTAAAAAGCTGGAAGCGCCCGAAGTGCATGGCGCCCACACCCGCAACAAAGGGCGCAAAGGTGCGAAACAGCGGCAGGAATCGGGACAGCACCAGTGTCTTGCCGCCGTGACGCTCATAAAACATTTGCGTCTTGAGCAGTGCGCCGCGATCGAGGAAGCGATAGGTTCCGGTAAACACACGTGGCCCCAGATAGAGCCCGACGCTGTAGTTCAGCGTGTTGCCCAGTACGGCAGCAGCCACAAGCAACACGCACAAAAGCACCGGGTCGATATGCCCCGTAGCTGCCAGCGCACCAGCAACGAAGATAAGCGAATCGCCCGGCAGAAACGGCAGGATCACCAGACCGGTCTCACCGAAGATGATAAGGAACAGCACGGCATACACCCAGGCGCCGTACTGCTCGACCCACACCCCCAGTATCTGGTCGATGTGCAGCAGCATAGTCAGTAAATCCGCCATGGTGGTGTGCGCCTGCTAGAAAGAAAACGCGGCCACTATATCGCACTGCCCTGGCGCCCGCTTATTCGGCCAGCGCGCGCATTTCTTTATAAAGATCAGACTTCCCTTCAAATCCGATGCCGGGCAGTTCCGGCATGACGATGTGCCCATCCTGCACGCGCACGCCGTCTGGAAACCCGCCGTAGGGCTGGAACAGATCCGGATAGCTCTCGTTGCCGCCCAGGCCAAGGCCAGCCGCAATATTCAGGGACATCTGGTGCCCGCCATGGGGAATACAGCGCGAAGGCGACCAGCCCGCCACTTTCAACGCAGCGAGCGTGCGTTGGTATTCGCACAGCCCATAGGACAATGCGCAGTCGAATTGCAACCAGTCACGGTCCGAGCGCATGCCGCCATAACGCAGCAGATTACGGGCATCCTGGTGGCTGAAAAGATTCTCACCGGTGGCCATCGGGCCGGGGTAATACTCGGCAAGCGCCGCCTGAAGCTGGTAGTCAAGCGGGTCGCCCGCCTCCTCATACCAGAACAGCGGATAGGCGCGCAGCATCTTGGCATAGGCGATGGCCGTGTCCAGGTCGAAACGTCCGTTGGCGTCGACGGCCAGCTGTGCATTCGAACCGATTTCGGACAGCACCGCTTCGATGCGCGCGGCGTCTTCGGCGATCGACGCGCCACCAATCTTCATCTTCACCACGTTGTAACCACGGTCGAGATACGCACGCATTTCCCCGCGCAAGGCCGAGAGATCTTTGCCTGGATAGTAGTATCCCCCTGCGGCATACACGAACACGCTCGGATCAGCCTCGCGCCCTGCTCGTTCGGCCAGCAAACGGAATAAGGGCTTGCCTGCGATCTTGGCAACGGCATCCCACACCGCCATATCGATCGTACCGACCGCGACCGAGCGCTCGCCATGACCACCCGGCTTTTCGTTCTTCATCAGCGTGGCCCAGATACGGTCGGCGTCGAGATTATCACCTGTATCATCAATCAGGCTGGCCGGGTCGGCTTCCAGCACGCGCTGCGCAAACCGCTCGCGGATCAACCCGCCCTGCCCATAGCGCCCGTTCGAATTGAATCCATAACCCACGACGCGTTTGCCGTCACGCACCACATCGGTCACCACGGCCACCAGACTGGTGGTCATCTTGGTGAAGTCGATGTAGGCGTTGCGGATGGGCGAGGAAATCGGTTTGGTAGACTCGCGTATGTCGATGATTTTCATGGCAACCATTGATAGGTGAAGTAGAGTCGGCATCTTCGACTGTGCAGCACCCGCCGTCCAATGCCTGATTTCTTGCACGCCATGTTCTTACGGCATCGCACATGAACCTGTCCTGGCTCGACGACTTCCTGGCGCTGGCCAACACCCTGAATTTCTCCCGGGCGGCCGATGAGCGCCACATGACACAGCCGGCCTTCAGCCGGCGTATACGCGCGCTCGAAGACTGGCTGGGCGTGCCCCTGTTTGATCGTTCGGCGCACCCGGTGCGCCTGACGCCTGCCGGTGACTGGTTTCGTGAAAACGCGCATGACCTGCTCAAGCGGGTGGCCCGTCTGCCTCAGCAAGCGCATGAAGTCGCCGCCGCACACGACGGCGCACTGCGCTTTTGCGCCACCCATGCACTTTCGCTCACGTTCCTGCCAGCCTGGTTGCGTCGCATCGACGCCCGCATTCCAGGCAGCCGGCTGGAAGTGATGTCCGATGTACTGTCGCAATGCGAGGCGGCCATGCTTCACGGCCGCGCACAATTCATGATCAGTCACACGCATGTGCACGTGCCGGGTCGATTGCGCGCACCCGATTTCGAGAGCACCGTGATCGGACAGGACACACTGCGCTGCGTAGGCTCGCCTGCTGCCATGGCCGCCTGGCAGGCCGACGGCAGACCCTTGCTGCAATACAGCGAGACATCGGGCCTGGGCCGCATCATCGCCGGCTTGCCTGGCACCGTTTTCGACGCACCGCATGCGCACGTGGTCTTCACGGCGCACCTGGCGACCATGCTCAGATCGATGGCGCTGGATGGACGCGGTCTGGCCTATCTCCCGGACAGCCTTATCGAAACGGACCTGCGGGAGGGCACCTTGCGCTGCGCACCAGACATCGTGCCCATCGATCTGGAGATTCGACTCTACCGCGCCAGCACGCCGATGGCGCCGCGCGCGCAGCGCTTATGGGAGACCGCCCGGCACCTTGCCATGCCGTGCTGACCAGGCAATCAGCGGCAGTGCCAGCGCGGCGCAGGCCGCCATCACACCAAACCCCCAGCCGCTTTGCGACAGTCCCAGCAGGTTCACCAGGTTGATGGCGAGAAACATGAACAAGCCTGCCGAAAGCATGGTGTAGAGCGCAATGGCCGTGGTTCTGGCCTGATCGCCCACCCGCTGCGCCAGAAACGCCATGATGGCCATGTTGTTGCCTGCCAGCGTGAACGCCTGCAGCACCTGGAACATCGCCATGGCGGCCGGATCCATTGCCCAGGCCAAGCCCGCCCATCGCAGTGCCGTCATCGCCCCCGACAGCATGATCAGCCGGATCGGGCTGATGCGCGCAAGCACGTGACGGGCCAGCATGAACAACACGACTTCGGCACCGATCCCCACCGTCCACAGCATGCCAATCTGCCGGGTATCCAGCCCCAGGGCGAGCCAGTAAAGCGAGGCGTAGGAATAAAGATAGCCGTTGCTGGCCTGGATCAATGCCGAAGCAACGATGCACCAAAACACGGAAGAGTCTGACAGGATCTGCAGCAATGGCGCACGTGAGCGCTGCGTTGTGGGTGCTGTGGGTGCGGCGGCAGTTGGCGCTGGGGGCGCCGCGTCGGTCGAGTGCGCACCGACTTTAGCCGTGCGCGCCGCCGCATCCAGTGGCAGCATCCTGGCCAGCACCATGCAGGCGAGCGTGAGCGCGGCGCCCAGCCAGATCACTCCATCGGCCCCCACGCCATCGATCAACAGCCCGCACAGCAGCGAAAACGCGGCAAACCCAAGCGACCCGCACAAACGAATCGTGGTGTAGACAGACGCGCCATCGGCGCGGCGATGCGCAAGTGCCGCGCGATCCATCAACGGCAAAATGGCGGGCGCGAAAAAATTGACAGCCATGGTCAGAGAGAAAAACCAGGCCTGGGTTTCGGCGTAAAAAAACAGCACCAACGAGAACAGCGTGGCAAAGAGCAGCAACTGGATCAGCACCCGATGCCTGCCCCAGATGTCTGCGGCATGTGCGAATACCGGCGCAGAAATTACCTTGGGCAGAAAGGCTGCCGCGATCACCACCCCCACGAATGCCGGATCCAGCCCGCGACTGGCCAGCCATACGGGAAGATACGGAATCGTGACGCCGTAAAAGCCATAAAACAAAAAATAGAAGCTGCACAAGGACAGCCCGGCATGGCGAGCGGGCATCACGGCATCGATACCTGTGGCGTAAGTGTCTGTGGCATCGACACCTTAAGCAACGGTGCCTGTGGCATTCGAACCTGTGCATACCTGCGAACACCGGGCTGTGCGCGCATTGATTGCGCCGCCGTCATCTCAACCATTTCCGGGCATGTCAGTGGGTCAGGGCACTGGGCTCACGTATCGTGCAGGGCGCACGCACGGTGACATTGCCTGCAAACACGAACGTGAAATCGACGGTCTTGCCCACCTCGATCGCGCGGGCGGGCTTGCTCAGCATGACATGCAGCCCGCCTGGCTCGAAGGCCACCCGGCCCCGGGCGGGGACCGCCACATCGTGTGCCATGGTCATGCGGGACATGCCACCCGTTTGCGTCGTGGCATGCATCATCACGCTGCCATAGGCATCTGTCGTGACATCGGTCAGCGTGGTGGCACGATCGCTGGAATTGGCGACGGTGAAGTATGCCGCCGAAGGCACCTGGGCAGGCAGTGCGCGCACCCAGCAGCCTGTAATGGACAGGGCGCGGGCGGAAACCGGTTCAACGGCCTCGCCCATGGCGGCAGAATGCTCGGGCGTGTGATGGGCCTGGGCAGGCAGCACCGCTGCACCGACCATTGCGCAAAGCACGGTTCTAAACCAGATCATTTTCATTAATACCACTCCTGCGGGACGAGGACATCGAGCAAGAACCAGCGCAAGCCCGATCGCCATTCTAAGTCCAGTCGGCCCGCAGGGGGGCATTGCAGCACACGCGACAGGATCACGCCAGCCGATGACTGTCAGGCGGGATCAACTCAGGATCCTGACTGCCTCACAGATCAATTCAGGCCGAGCTTGCCGCGCAGCGTGGACAGATCTTCAGCCAATGTGGTCACCGGACCCACCAGCCCACGGCGGTCGGCCTCGCTGAGCCGGTCATACGTTTCGTAGCCGTCACCCTTGCGATACTTCGCAAGAATGTTCTCCACGGTTTCGAAGTTCTTGTCCACCTTGGCGGCGAAAGCGGGATCGTCCTTCACGATCAATGGACGGAACAGGGCCACGATTTTCTGAGCGCCATCCACATTGCCCTTGAAGTCCCACAGATCGGTGTGGCTGTAGCGGTCCTCTTCACCCGAAATCTTGGTTGCCGCCACTTCTTCCATCAGTGCGGCGGCACCACCGACCACCTTTTCCGGTGGGAACGTCAAACCTTGCACCCGCTTTTGCAGCTCGATGACATCGGCCATCAGTTTGTCGGCGAAAGGCGTCAGACCTTCGGTCGAGCGCTGCGCAAACAAGCCGTATTCCAGACGATGAAACCCGGTGAATGCCGGATCTCGCTCGGCCTTCTCGTGGTCGTCCGCACGCGAATCGATGGCACTGTCCAGATCGCTGAACAGCTCGGCCATGGGCTCGGCGCGCTCATAGGGCACACGGGTGGGGGCATACAGCGCCTGAGCACGGGCAAGATCACCCGCACGAATCGCATCGGTGAACTGGCGCGTACCCTGAACCAGCTGCTCGAGCTGTTGCGACACATAGATCTTGTACTCGGACACCGGCTGGACCAGATCCAGCGGTGAAACTTCGGCGCAGGCCAGTGCGGGCACGCACAGCAGACTGGCCAACACAGAGCGATAGGACATACGGGTCATGACTTCTCCAGCGAGGGGTGAGCGGCCAGCAACAGGCTGCGCCCGAAATAATCGTGATGGAATGCGCCGTCTTGCGGCGCCGCCGCGCCAGGCAGAACGAAAAAATAACCTCCGCCGACAGGCTTGATGTATTCCTCCAGCGGTTCGCCATCGAGCCGCTTCTGCACGGCAATGAAGGCTTCCTTCAAATTAGCCTGGTACGCAATGAACAACAGGCCCATGTCGAGCTGGCCCGAGCGGGTGACCCCATTGGAGTAATTGAATGGGCGACGCAACATCAGGCTGCGTTCGGAGCCCTGCGTGCGGGGATTGGCCAGCCGGATGTGGGCGTCCAGGGGCGTCACCTTGCCTGCGGGATCTGCCGCGTAATCGGGCACGTCCGACTCCTGCTTGCCGTCGAACGGTGCACCGCTGGCCTTGCGTCGACCGAAAATAGCCTCCTGCTCACCCAACGGCGTGCGATCCCACCGTTCGACAAAATTCCTGATCACACGCACAGCCTGATAGGAGCCGCCCGTCGCCCACGCGGGCTCCTGATGCTCGCTGCCTACCCACACGACTCGATTCATCAGCTTGGCATCGGCCGCATCGGGGTTGGCCGACCCGTCGCGAAAGCCCAGAAAATTGCGCGCATTGGCCACCGGCTCACCCGGCTGCGCGGGTGTGACCGGAACGCTTCCCTCCTGCTTCCAGCGCAACGCCAGCAACCCAGGCATGTTCTTCAACATGTCGCGCAGCGCGTGGATATTGGTATCGGGCGTGTTGGCGCAAAACTGCAGCAGCAGGTCGCCATGGCAAAGTGACGCATCGAGCGCATCGTTCTTGAAGCGCTCCATGCGGATCAAATGGGTCGGGCGCTGGTCCTGCAGACCGAAGCGTTCGTCAAAGAGCGACGCGCCCACTGATACCGTCACCGTCAACGCGTCCGGGCGCACCACTGGCCCCAGAATGCCGGAGTCCGGGGGTGGAAAACCGGGCGCAAGCTCAGGCGTCGGGCCGCCGCGAGTCAGAAAGGCGATGCGTGCCGTCAACGTCTTGAACAGTTCGGCCAGCCCCTTCGCATCCTGTGCCAGCACATCGAATGAGGCCACCATGCCACTTGCCGGGCGCGGCGTCAGCACGCCCGCCTGATGGGTACCAAAGCACGCATGCCACTCGTCCTGGCTGCGATTGCCCGAGGGCGCGTCGGTCACCTGTGTGTGCTTGGCATGTGTGCCGGGCGCAGGCTGGGCATCCTCTCCCACACGGTCACCCGCCACCGGGTGCGCCTCCAGCGCCATGGCCCGGGCGGCACTGGCGCCCACTAGCACGCCGCCTGCAGCGCCCAACCCACGCAGCATGCGGCGACGTTCAGTCGAAACGGCATCACGCGGGTGCGCCGACGATTCAGGTAAGGGTTTACGCATAGCCCAGCGCTGCCTCCACGCGTTGAAGTTGATCGGCCAATGACTGCCAGGCGGCCGCATCCGGAGCCTTGGTTTCGTCAGTGTGTGCGGCGCTGGCGGTGGTGCCGTTCGCGCTTGAAGGCACGCCCCAGGGCGCCTGCGTCACGCGATCAAACCCCTGCTCGATCGATGCCGAGAGTGACGCATCGCGTCTTTCGACGAATGGCTTGAGCAAACTGAACACCTTGCGTGCGCCCGCCAGCGCTGCCTGCGCGCGCATCCGTGCCGTCTCGGCGCTCAAGCCCGACAGGTTGGTACCAGCCAGTTGATGGACCGTTCTGGCCGCCCCGGCGGCCATGCGATCGGGGGGCAAGGTCTGCGCCATCAGGCGTTCACGCAGCGCTTGCGCATCAGCCGCCAGCTCATGCGCCAGCCGCGCCAGATCCGCTGAAGGCTGAGCCTGGCTGACCAAGGCGTCCAGCCTGCGAAACCCCCGGAACTCGGGATCGATTTCCCGGCGCTCGAAATAGGCGGCTTGCCCGTCCATGCGAGTGGCCAGATCACCGAATGAGCCCGCCGCCGGCTCGATGGACGCATAGTGCACATAAGCCGACTGATATGCCTGACGTGCCGCGGCCATGTCCTGAGCAGCCACGGCCTTCACCAGGCTATTCGTATCGCTGACCAGCGCATCGGCATGAGCGGACAGATACACCCGATACTCGGCTAGCGCGCCGATGAATGCCACCAGCTTGGGGCGAGCGCTGCGTGCCGCGTCCGATGCCTCAGTCGCTGTCACGGTCAGCGCGCCGCGCGGGTTGCTCAACAGCCCGCACGTCATCGCATAGCGGCCCGGCACCAGATTGGCAGACAGGGTCTGGCTGAATCCCGGCGCAATGTTCTCGCGCTCTTCGATCACCATGACGCCGTCCAGAATCTCCCACTCCACGGCACGCCTGGAGTCATTGACGATGCGAAACGTCGTGCGTCCGGCAGGCACGGTCAGCGCATTCGGTTCGCACCGATCTCCATGCACGTGAACGACGACCGCAGCGTCGTCCTGACGTGCATGATGCGCTTGCCGGGAAGCGAAATAAAACGCGGCACCGGCCACCAATAGCAACACAACAGCGCCGGCCAGACCCAATCGCACACCCAGACGCTTGCCCGGTGCGGCAGGCGTATTGTCGGAGCGCCGCATCATGGCGCCGACACCACAGGCCGGGCAAGCGGTGCCGGGCGCAAAAAGACAAAAAGACTGATCAAAAGGAATCCCAGATAAGCGACAACCTCACTCACGGTGGGCGTGTCGTTATAGCCAAACAAACCGGAAAAAACGGTGCCCACCGCACTATCTGCCGGAAGGCGTTCGCTGAGATCGAACACGACGGTCTGAAAATGATTCCAGACGCCCGCCTCGTGCAGCGCGCGCACCGAACCCGCAAAGAGCCCGGCGGCGACAAAAAGAATGAACAGACCCGTCCACTTGAAAAACCGCCTGAGGTTCAGGCGCACGCCACCGGCATAAATGCCCCAGCCCACCAGCACCGCCAGTGCCAATCCCAAGATCGCACCCACTGCACTTGCATAACCTTCGCTTTGCTGGAAAGTGGCCAACAGGAAGAAGACCGACTCCAGGCCCTCGCGCGCCACGGCAAAGAACACCATCACCACCAGTGCCACACCTTGCCCGCGCGACGACGTCAACGCCGTATCGATCGATTCACGCAGCGATGCGCCGATGGAACGCGCCACGCGACGCATCCAGAACACCATGGATGTGAGCACGCACACGGCAACCAGGCCGACGACGGCCTCGAAAAGTTCCTGTGCTTTCTGTGGAAATTCCGCACTGGCCAGTTGAATGGCAGCGCCTGCGAACAGCGACGTGGCAGCCGCCAGGAGAATGCCGATCCAGACGTAAGGCATCCACTGGCCTCGACCCGTCTGATGAAGATAACCAGCAACGATGCCGACGATAAGCGCGGCTTCAATACCTTCGCGCAGCATGATCAAGAACGGGACAAGCATGTGGACACGAGCCTGAGAGGGCTAAAGAGCATTAATTCTCATTATTGTTTCATGGCTGGCTTACAACGAACTGAGTGGCGGGTCAACTAGGAACCATCCATTTCATATTGACATAATTCATTGATTTTAAAGAGAAAAATAAAATTTCTCCTATATTTAAGGACTACCGATGCAGATATTGTTGGGGCGTCGCACACCATCGCGCGGCATTTTTAACAACGCAACGGAGTCAACAATGATCAAGATCAAACCAACGAACGACAAACCGCAAAGATTTGATAGCTACCACTAGCTGTTCATTGCCCCAAAGTGATGTAAGGGGGTCGGAGCGGTCAATCGGCCGCTCAGATAAAAAACGAGGAGCAATCAGTGGATAAGCAAACAGGCACACAGTCGCAGTTTTTTATGGCATTGATAGATGGCCAGATAACACTTTGGGATGTCGCTAACCAGGAAAGATACGTATTGGACGATGCTCACTTACAGCGCATCATCGCGGTTTGTCGCGGAGACGAACTCCGAGATTCCCTTATCGACCAAACGATCAAAGCTTCTCGTATTTTTGAAAACGACGACCGAATGCTCGAGTGGAAGTGGGACATGCTCGCGCGGATTTTCCACTTCGGTACTCGCATCAAACTCCAGCCAGGAGAATCGCTTCCGACGCAAGATGAGTACGAGGGATACCTTGAGTATTGCACGTCGATAGCGGACACGATGCCCGATCTCGATACCCGTCGTGAGGGGCCTACCATTGCTCTACCGCGTGTCGCCCCGGACGCCATGCCAGACAAGGATCTCTGGGAAACACTGAAAACACGCAAAACATGCCGCGATTTCGAACCATCGCCAATCGAACTTTCACGATTCTCTCAGGCACTGTATTGGTCGTTTGGCGCGATTCATGGTGCCATCCAGCAGGACTTGGCTAACGCAGGGTTGATACCGGCTGGCTATCGCCGTGCCGCACCATCAGCAGGTTCACTTCAGGCAACAGAGGTCTATGTCGCTGCGCTGCATGTCAAAGACCTGCCACCAGGCCTGTACCATTATCGAAGCCGGACCCACGAGCTCACGCTCGTACAAAAAGACGTGAAGGGTGAGCACATCGGCAGCCTCCTTGGCGCACAAATGTACGCCAAGGATCTGGCTTTCGGTGTGTTCTTCACCAGTCGGTTCGACAAGCTTTGGTGGAAGTACCCTAATTCAAGGGCGTACCGCGTTGCGTTGCTGGATGTGGGTGCCCTGCTCCAGACATTCCTGCTCGTCTGCACGGGCCTGGGACTCAGGACATGGCCAACGGGTCACTTCTTCGACGACGAGATCAACCACCTGCTGGAGATCGATGGAATAAAGGAGGCGGCACTCTTCTTCGCCGGGGCAGGCGAAGGAAGCGGTTCTCCCTTCTCACCCATGGCAAGAAAGACAATTTTCAACGCTCTCGAAAAACGCCGAGGTTTTTCTACCGATATGTCGGAGTAAGCGCCAATGAGATCATCTTTCTTGGTGGACCTACGGTCATTGTGGGTTGTTCGTGGCTACCCGCTTTTCATTGTTTTCAAAGTCATCGTTATGTCGTCAGCGTGGATCAATACCACTTTGATGATGCCGGTGCTGATCTTCAGGTTTGAAGCAACTCCTAGTCAGATTGCCTTGATAACCGTACTGACCGGGGCGCCCTTTATCCTCCTCGCTCCCTATCTAGGCGCATTGGCAGATCGTCGATCTCCGATCGCCATGATGATCGGAGGAGCACTGTATCGGGCTGCCACACTCACAGCACTGGCATTTGCCCCATCGCTCGAAATATTCGCAGCGATTATGGTTATCAATGCAGTTGGCAGTTCCGCTAACGTCGCTGATCCAGTCATCTTACGACGACTCCTGACCGATTCTCAGATCGTGACGGCAATTGGCGTCCGCGGCTTGCTTGATCAGTCCACCAAACTCATCGCGCCTCTGATTGGCGCTGGACTGATATTGACCGTGTCGAGCCAAAAAGCGTTCCTGTTCACTGCACTGATGTCGCTGGCATCGGCAGGGTGCATGGTGCTTTTGGGCCGGCAGGTTGGAATGCTGTCGCCTGATTCATCGTCATCCAAAAAAGTGAACCAGTCAAACATCAGAGCTTTAATGGAACTCCTGGCGACCAGTCCTGTAATAAGAGCGACAGCTATCCTGACAATTGGATGCTGCATCACGATGGGAATGCATGCATCGGTACTGCTGTTCCTGCTGCGCGAGCAATCGCTTCCTGACACGGCTTTCGGGATACACATGAGTTGTACGGCGGTAGGCGGGATCGCCGCATCACTGTTCTTCAAAACTTGGATCATTGGAAGGGATCAGGTCAAGATTATTTACTGGTGCATGATGGGCTTTTGTACGTGCATCCTGCTTACAGGGGCTTGGGGTCTTAGTGGCATGCCAATATCGCTCCAATTGATTGCGCCGGTATGGGCACTAAGCGGCTTCTTTTTCGGCGGAAAAGTGATTTGCTATATGGTGACGCTCCAGACGCGGTCACCTAAGGACAAAGTGGGACTTGTCACTGCAAGCATGCAGTCCGTGATCATGCTGATTTTCGAAACCAGCCCGCTCATTGCATTGGCGATCACACATTGGGAGTCAGCCGCGCTGGCCTATGTCGTATCAGCCGTCTTGGGAATGCTGTTCCTGCTGCCCCTGAGCATCGTCCGGCCGCCCTTCGTCGCTTTGCCGACGGCTGAGGCCCCCACTGCGGAGAACAAATAGATCACAGCGCAATCAGAGCGGTCGCCAGACCGATCGCGCCGATGGTCACGATGACCGCGCCGACGGCAAAGCCGGTGCCCACGACAGCACCGGTCGTTCGGCCTGCACTGAATGTACGTTTCTGAATGCTGACAATGTCAGCGACGGCGACTGAAACCATACGAGGTGGTTTGTCCTCAGTCATGCCCAAGACTCGCTGCGTGTCGGCCTGTTGCACCTTGAGTGCCAGGACACGTTTATCTCGAGTGTCGATCACCACCGTATCCCCGGCGACGACGCTTGCGGTGCAGACTCCATTGGCGCAATGTTTCGATATGGGCTGCAAAGAGGTACAGCCTACGTGAGTAGCCAGAAGCGAGATGACCAGAACGAATTTGAAAGTGGATTTGAACACAACGGTTCCTTGGTAAGTGCCGGTGCAGTGCGCATAGCAGGCTGCATCACGGCGAGCGGCTGAGGTGTGCCGACAGAAATGCCAGCACACGCTTTCTCAATCGCACCAAGTTCCGGATCTTTAAATGAGTATCTAGGATCGAAATGACCGACCCGCTGTCGGATCAGTCATTTCGATCTGAATACATGAGCGCGCAAGGCCGTCATGCATGGGCATGGCAGTAGCCGGTGCGTACGTTGACAAGTTTTGTGCGAAAGCGATCACTTCAGATTGAATCGCAGATCAACAGACCAAACGTAACGCGAGCTAAGCGCCCTAGAGCTTCACGGGCTCCAGCACATGAATCAACCGACTCTCAAGCAGTTCCTTGGTCTTGGCGGCGTATTCGGCCATGTGGGGCGCGGCGGCGTGGGCCTTCAGATCATCCATGGTTTCCCACTTTTCGATCATGACGAACGTATCAGGCCCGAAGGCGCCCTTGCCGGTGCCGCTTCCCGCGTCGACCGAGGGCGCATATTCGATGCAGCCTTTTTCGGCGAGCACCTTGGGCAGATTTTCGGCAACCGCCTGCAGCACTTTCTCGCGCTGACCGGGCTTTGCGGTGATGACTGCGACCACATTGATCATGCTAATCTTCCTCCTGATTGTTGTCGTGGGTACGCAACACGCTCGAATACACCAGCGATCCGAACGCGTGCCTCGAAGACACTATAGCGCCTTGCATGCGCCCCCCTGTCACGTACAAACCGCGGGCGGCAGATGACCCTGCCAGGCGCGGGGGTATCGGCATTAGGGTCTTCCCTAAGTCGCCTTCGAGGGGGATACTTGATCGTTTTGAGCGCGTGCCCCTCTGCGGCGCACCGTTAGCCGCTTCTCCAAATCATCTATGTCACACACACCTGCATTGGCCGACAAGGCACGCTGGGCAACGCTCGCGTTGGCCGTCGGCGGCTTCGGCATTGGCACCGGCGAATTCGCCATGATGGGCTTGATGCCCGAAGTGGGCACCAATCTCGGGGTCTCCGAACCCGAGGTCGGTCACCTGATCAGCGCTTATGCGCTGGGCGTGGTCATTGGCGCGCCGCTTCTCGCGATACTGGCCGCGCGCATGCCCAGGCGTCGGCTGCTGCTGATGCTGATGCTGATGTTCGCCGTGGGCAACTTCGCCAGCGTGCTGGTGCCAGGCTATCTGCCGGTGCTCTTGATGCGCTTTGTCAGCGGGCTTCCCCATGGTGCCTACTTCGGCGTGGCGGCTCTGGTCGCTGCCTCCATGGTGGCTCCCAATCGGCGTGGCCAGGCCATCGGTCGTGTCATGCTGGGCCTGACCACCGCCGCGTTGATCGGCAATCCGCTGGCCACCTGGCTCGGTCAGTGGCTGGGATGGCGAGCAGCCTTTGCCAGCGTCGGCGCCATCGGTCTGCTCACCTGGCTGCTGGTGCGGGCATGGGTGCCGGAACCGCACAATCTGAAAGCCAGCAGCCCGATGCAGGAAGTGGGTGGGCTGCGCAGCGAGCAGGTCTGGATGACGCTGGGCATCGGAGCGGTGGGCTTTGGCGGGATGTTTGCCGTGTTCAGTTATGTCGCTCCCACGCTCACGCAGGTGACGGGTCTGGCGGCATCGTGGGTGCCCATTGCGCTTGCCGTGTTCGGCGCCGGCATGATCGTGGGCAACATCGGCGGCGGCTGGCTCGCCGACCGCGCACT
>Ga0075364_10001089_pt1 | contig 14495 bp, 13 predicted proteins | sample EndMetdeltDD1764_FD_71517 | JGI IMG/M metagenome (GOLD analysis project Ga0075364, IMG submission 71517) | Populus endosphere microbial communities from Tennessee, USA - Endosphere MetaG P. deltoides DD176-4 | ecosystem: Host-associated > Plants > Roots > Endosphere | place: USA: Tennessee... | reverse complement strand
GTACTGCGCAGCCATCTGTTGATGGGCTTCCGGCAGCGACTCCGCGTTGACCTCGACGGCATAGCGACCCGCGGCGGCGACGCAGTAGAACGCCTTTCCGCGCGCCGAGCAGTGACTGTCGGGCAGTGCGGGCACCGGCTCGGCGGGTGCCGCGCCCTGCGCGGTGACCTCCTTGCTGAAGGAGCCGACCACCATGCCCGCCAGACCGGGGCTTTTCGTCTCGTAGACATTGGTCAGCGCCATCGCCACGGCCGTGACACCGGTATCGGTGAACAGCGTCTTGGAGGCGATGGGATTGCTCTGGAAGTGCACCGCGCCACGCCGGGTGTAGACGGCGTTCTTCGTCGGGGCGGCACTGCCGGCCAGGGGCAGCGCCCTGGCCAACAGACCCGTCGGGTCCAGCGGAACGTCCGCCAGGGCATCGGCCGGCGCCGGCTTGAACTCGTCGATCCGCGGGCCCTGCACCTCGATCGCCTTCTGCACCAGCGCCGCGGCCGGATCGAAACCGTCGACGGACTGGACGAGTTGCATGAACACATAGGGCCCGTGCGGGGCGAACGAGCGGATCACCGTCCACTCCTTGTCCGATTCGTGCGGGGTGAAGGGGTAGGTCGACGCGGCCGCTTCGGGATGACCGGGAATCACCGCCGGCGTCGGGGTGGCGCCGCGGACGGCCTGGGCGGCGGCACCGGAGTTCATGTCGCCCGCAGCGGCGGTGGCTGCCGCCGGGTCGGGGAACCGGAACACCGCGTTCATCATCACCGTCTTGTCGGTGACCTGCCGGGCCGAGGCGAACCCGTTGACGAGACCGTGGCGCTCGGCCTGCTGCGCGACGGTCTCCGGCGCGAACTGCATCAGCGCACCCGCAGAGTCGAGCAGGTAGTAGGTGGCCAGGTACGGGGTGACCAGTGCCTCGTCGGCCTCCCAGGGACCGATCACGTAGTCGGCCAGATTCTGGGCGTCTGTGATCGCGCCGGTGCGTGGATCACCGGCAGTGCCCAGGGGCGGTCTCGGCGCCGTCGGGTAGGTCCCGGCGTCGAGCAGGCTCGGACTCACGATGGGCGCCACGGTGGTCGTCGGCACATTGGCCGCCGGGGCTCCGGGTGACTCCGTGGTGGCGGAATCGTCGGGCGCTGCGCACGCAGCAAAGACCAGGACGCCGGCGGCGAGGGCACCGATTTTGCTCAAGCGGCGCAACGTATCTGAAGTATCCATGCTGGTCCGACCCTATCGGGGCGGCCGCTCACCGGCGCGGGTTCGGCGAAGTTCAGGCCGTGGCGTCGGCAGCCATCGCCGGGCTCGAACTCATCACCAGGTTGTACAACGGCCCGCCCCAGGCGTGTGGTCCGCTGACCGCCGGCGCGTAGGAGGTGTGGATGGCGATGGCCGAGGCCGGCACCTCTTCGGCCTCGGCGTCGTAATCACACACCGGATCACCGATATCGCAGACGCTGACGGTGCGGGCGCCGATGGCCGGCGGCAGCGGCGAGGTGTCGGTCGAGGCCAGGAAGGAGTGCTCCTGGGCGACGCCCTTGCCGGCGCCGGGCAGCACCGCCGTCGATCCCAGGTTGATGGTGGTGTCGACGGGCAACCGGTCACCGTCGGCGACCAGGAGCGCCGCCGCCACATTGGGGGCTTCGGCCAGGTCGTGCAGATTGCGGTGGATCACCATCGCGCCCTGGGAGTAGCCGGCGAGCACCACCTTGGTCTGCGGGCACCTCGCGGTGAACGCCTCGAGCTGATCGGCGGCGGCGTCGGTGCCGTCTTCGACGCTGTCCATGAAGTCCATCCAGCCGCCCAGCCCGCCGCCGAGCGGGACCGGGGCCGCCGGGTACTGCACGGCCTCGGCCGTGATGGTCCGCCCGCTGGCGGCCAGTTCGGCGCTCAACTGCTGGTAGGACTGGTAGACCACGTCGCCCATGCCGCCGTTGGCGGTCAGATTGGCGCCGTCGCGCTGACCCGAACCGGCCGCACCGATCCAGTGGAAGTCCGCGCACGCGGGCGCGGCCGCGGCGGTGCCACCGGCCAGACCGACCAGGGTTGTCGCAGCCAGCGCGACCGCCATACCCAAACGAATGAACATGCTGGATACATCGCGCCCGGACCCGCTCACCGTTACGCCGGGTGAGCTCCGTCACCACGGTCCGCGGTCAGCGGTGTCATGGTCACCACCGGCCGCGGCAGGTGGCTTCGGTCGCACTCCTGGCACACCGCCTGATCGACGACGTCCACGATGGTCGCCGCGCGCCGATGATCGTCCAGCCACAGGCCGGTGGATCCGCCGCTGAGCGCGATGCGCTTCACGGTGGACCCGCAGGCTTGCAGCACCGCCGCGCGACGCACCAGTCCCACGGCCGCCGCCGCCCACTCGTCGGTCGCGGCGGCATCCGCGACGTCGGCGTGCAGCCCGATGACCTTCAAGTGCCGGTCTCCCAGCATCAGCGGGGCGCGATCATCGAGGTACAGGTACTTCGTCCCGTCGGCGCATTCGTCGAGGCGGGCGATCTGGTGGGCGGTGCCGACGATGAACCGGCGCACCCCGAGGCCGACGGCACGGCGCGTGACGGCACTGTCCGGGCCGCACCGGTACACGACCTGGAAGGGCCTTATCCGGTGGCGCCGCATCAGGTCGAGGTCGCGGTCGTCGTGAGCCGTCACCGAAACACTGTGCGCACGAGCCCAATCGGCCAGCGTCGGGTCGGTCAGTGCCGCGGCGGGCAGGCTGTGGACGGCTATCGCGAGAGTCATGTGTCCAGGTGTACGTCGGGCCATCCGGCGCCGCCGCTGTCCGAACGCAGTCCTGACGCCTGCGGGGCAGGTCTTTACGCGATGTTGATGCGACGGAACTCGCTGGGGTTCATGCCCCGCACCCGCTTGAAGGCAGTGCTGAAGGTGAACGGATCGGTGTAGCCGACCGCGCGGGCCACCTCCCGCACCGTGGCCGTCTCCTGGTCGATCAGCAGGTCCATCGCCAGGGTCATCCGCCACCCGGTGAGGTAGGTCAGCGGCGGTTCACCGACCAGATCGTTGAAGCGTTTGGCCAGTGTCGACCGCGATACCCCCGCTTCGGCCGCCAGGGATGAAACCGTCCATGGCGCAGCGGGATCGGCGTGTAGCAGCCGCAGTGCGTCACCGACCACCGGATCGCGCTGGGCGGTCCACCAGGTCGGCGGATGCCCTTCCGGGCTGTCGAACCAGGTGCGCAACGTACAGACCAGCATCCAGTCCAGCAGGCGGTCCAGCACCACCTGCTGCCCGGGGATGTCGAGTGCCGCCTCGGCGGCCAGGTGGTCCAGCACCGCATCACCGTTCCCGCCGCTGGCCAGGTGCAGTACCGCGGGCAGCGCGTCCAGCAGGCGGCGACTGATCTCGCCTCGCACCGGGTAGGCGCCGACCACCAGGGTGGTGGTCCCGGCGCCGTCCCCGCAGTCGTCGTTCCAGCCGATCCGGTGCCGGGTGCCGCCGAACTCGGGTTTCGCGCACATCTCCCCACAGGCGATCGGCTGCGCGGGGGTGTCGAGGTCGTCGACGAAGGTGAAGGTGTCGGGCCCCTTCACCACCACCGTGTCGCGATCGCGCATCTGCACGGGATCGCCGTGTTCCGGCACGAGCCAGCCTTCCCCGTCGAGCACGGTGCACAGCGTCAGCGGCGCACCGTCCACGAAATGCAGCGACCAGGGCGCGGACAGCTGCGAGCTGCCGAACAGCGAGCCGTGGGCCCGCACTCCCCGGCAGAGGTCACCGAACACATCCACGATATCGAGGTTAGACGATTACACATGCATACCGGCTTCAGGCCCATGGAATCGTCCGAACACCCCGGCTTGAATGGAGTCATGAGCACAGAAACGATCCTTGTCCTGGCGGCGACCGGCAAGACCGGCCGGCGCGTCGCCGCCCGCCTGCGGTTGCGCGGCCTCACCGCGCGGCCCGCCTCCCGATCCAGCCAGACCCGGTTCGACTGGTCTGATCCGGCCGGCTGGGACGCGGCGCTGGACGGCGCCACCGCGGTGTACATGGTGGCGCCCGCCGAAGTCGGCCCGGCACCGGAGTTCGTCGCCAGGGCCCAGGCCGCCGGCGTGCAACGTGTGGTGCTGCTGTCCGGGCGCGGCGCCGACACCTGGGGTGATTCCCGCTTCGGGCTGGACATGCGTTCGGCCGAAGAGGCGGTGCGCGGTTCCGCGTTGGAGTGGACGATATTGCGGCCCAACAACTTCGCCCAGAACTTCGACGAAGATCTGTTCCACGCGCCGTTGGCCGCCGGGGAACTCGCGTTGCCTGCCGGCGAGACACCCGAACCTTTCATCGACATCGAGGATGTCGCCGACGTGGCGGCCAAGGTGCTGGCCGAACCCGGCCGTCACGCCGGGCAGATCTACGAGCTGACCGGCCCGGACGCCTTCACCTTCGGCGAAGCTGTCGAGATGATCTCCCGGGCAACGGGGCAGACCATCACCTACAAGCAGATCACCCCCGCCGAGTACACCGCGCTGTTGGTCGAACAGGGCGTCGACGCGCACGATGCCGAGCATGTCGCCGAGATGTTCGTGCTGATGGACGGTGGTCCGCTGGCCACCACCACCGACGGGGTGTCGTCCGTGCTCGGCCGCCCGCCCCGGAGCTTCGAGGATTACGTGCTGCGGACCGCGGCCGCCGGAGTGTGGTCCCGGTGACGCTGACACCCGAGGATCTGGATTTCCTGCATCGCCCGCTTTACGGATTCTTCACCGTGGCGGCCGGCGCCGACCCGCCACAGCCTCGCCCGGTGTGGTTCGAGGCCACCGACGAGCAGACCATCGAGCTGTTCACCCTTGCCGATGCCGCGAAGGTTCGACGCCTGCGCACCGACCCCCGGGCATCGCTGGTGGTGGCCGCCCCGGTGGGGGAACGCGAGCGCTGGGTGGCAGTCTCCGGGGCGACGACGCTGGAAAGTCAAGGGGCGCAGGAACTCGCCACCCGACTGGCCGCCCGGTACTGGGATCTCGGCGAGGAGGCACGAACAGCCGAGCTGCAGGGGATGCTGGACGCCGACCTGCTGCGGGTGGTGATCCACCCGGACAAGGTGACCCGCTACACGCCGTGAACCCGGCCCCCGTCGACGCGCCACGTCCGATCCAGCCGCACGTTCTGCAGCATCCGGCGGTCATGGGTGACCAGTAGCAGCGCACCGTCGTAACTGTCCAGCGCCTGCTCGAGCTGCTCGATGGCGGGCAGGTCCAGATGATTGGTCGGTTCGTCGAGCACGAGCACGTTGACACCGCGGGCCTGCAACAGCGCCAGGCCGGCCCGGGTGCGTTCACCGGGTGACAGTTCCGCCGCGGCGCGCTCCACATGGTCGGCGCCCAGTCCGAACTTCGCCAACAGCGTCCGCACCTCGGCGGTCGGCCATTCCGGCACGTGTTGTTCGAAACGATCCACGAGTCGTCCCGGACCGTCGAATTCGGCACGCGCCTGGTCGATCTCGCCGACGGCGACGTTCGCACCCAGGGCGGCGCGGCCCTGGTCCGGTTGTGTGCGACCCAGCAGCAGCCCCAGCAGTGTCGACTTGCCCGCTCCGTTCGGGCCGGTGATGCCGATCCGTTCTCCGGCGTCGACCTGCAGTGACACCGGGCCCAGGATGAATTCCCCTTGGCGGACAACGGCGTTGTCCAGCGTCGCCACCACCGAGCTGGACCGTGGGGCCGCTCCGATGGTGAACTGCAGCGTCCATTCCTTGCGGGGCTCCTCGACCTCCTCCAGGCGGGCGATCCGGCTCTCCATCTGCCGGACCTTCTGCGCCTGCTTCTCGCTGGACTCGGTCTGCGCGCGGCGCCGGTTCTTGTCGTTGTCGGGGGCCTTGCGCATGGCGTTGCGCACACCCTGGCTGGACCATTCACGCTGGGTACGGGCGCGTGCCACCAGGTCGGCCTTCTTGTCGGCGAATTCGTCGTACTGTTCGCGCTTGTGCCGTCGGTTGACCTCGCGCTCGGCCAGATAACTTTCGTAGCCGCCACCGAAGACCGTGTTGGTGTTCTGCGCCAGATCCAATTCCAGGACGCGAGTCACGCTGCGCGCGAGGAATTCCCGGTCGTGACTCACCAGCACCACACCACCCCGTAGCTCACCGACGAAGCGCTCCAGCCGGGCCAGACCGTCCAGATCGAGATCGTTGGTCGGCTCATCGAGCAGCACGATGTCGAAGCGGGACAACAAGAGTGCGGCCAGACCCACGCGTGCCGCCTGCCCGCCCGACAGCGCGGTCATCGGGGTCGAGTCCGGCCGCACCGCCCCGGAATCCAGGCCCAGGTCTGCCAGTATCGCGGGCACCCGCTCCTCCAGGTCCGCCGCACCGGTGGCCAGCCAGTGATCCAGTGCGGCGGAATAGGCGTCGGTGTCCGCGGGACTCGGATCGGCCAACGCCTCGGCCGCCGCCTCCATCGCCGTCGTGGCGGCGGCGCACCCGGTGCGCCGGGCGATATAGCCGGAGACGGTTTCTCCCGGGATCCGTTCGTGTTCCTGGGGCAGCCACCCGACGAAGGCGTCAGCCGGGGCAACGCTGACCGTGCCGCCGAGCGGATCGAGGTCGCCGGCCAGGATCCGCAGCAGCGTGCTCTTGCCTGCCCCGTTGGCGCCGACGACGCCGATGACATCGCCGGGCGCCACGGTCAGGTCGACGTTCTCGAACAGTGTGCGATGGGCGTACCCGCCGGCCACATCCTTCGCGACGAGCGTTGCGGTCATGGGTCCAATCGTTGCACGGGCATCCGCGCACGCAGGCTGTCGTAGATCGGTGGTGATCTCAACAGCTCCGCGGCCAGCACGGCCGCGGCGGTCGCCGCCAGCATCGGCACCACCAGCGATGTGGTGGCCGTCATCTCCATCACCAGCACAATCGCCGTCACGGGCGCCCGTACCACCGCACCGAAGAACGCCGCCATGCCGACGATCGCCATCGGCACGACCAGAGACGAATTCCCGTCGGGCAGCACCGTGTTCAGCCCGCCGACGAACAGCAGTCCCCACAGCGCGCCGACGGCCAGCAGCGGTGCGAACAGGCCGCCGGGCACCGCGGCCGCGTAGGACAGCGGCCCGGCCACCAGCCGGACCACCAGATACCCCAGGGCCATCGGCAGCGCGAGGGCCCCACCTCCGACGATCAGTTGCGTCAGCGCGTCGCCGCCGCCGACGGCACGGGGATCCACGAATGCCAGCAGTCCGATGACGGCACCGATGACGGCGGCCTTGCCGATCGCCGGGATACGGGGCACGGCGGCCACACCGTCGAGGAACCACAGCACGAGCCGGCTGTAGAGGGCGCCGAGGCCGCCGGTGATCAGACCGAACACGATGAACACGGGAATCACGACGGTCGACGGAGCCGGGACCGGATCGACCTGGAAGTCCGGCTGATCACCGAGGATCAATCGTGCACAGGCCACCGCGGCGGCAGCCGAGAACAGGGTGGCGAGCACCGTGCGGAGGTGCACGGATTTGGTGGCCTCCTCGAGGGTGAACAGTGCCCCGCCGATCGGCGCGTTGAACGCGACCGCCAGACCGGCGCCACCGAGTGCTGTCTGCATCATGCGTACGTCGCGATCGTCCAGACCGGCCCGGCGCGCGGCGTGGGCACCGATGGCCGCGCCCATGTGGACCGTCGGGCCTTCCCGTCCGAGCACCAGGCCCGAGCCGATGGCGAGCACACCGCCGATGAACTTGGCAGGCAGCAGCAGCAGGCTCGGTGGCCGGGCCGCGCCGCGGTACACGGCCTCGACATGCTGGATACCGCTGCCGGCGGCCAGCGGCACCCAGCGCACGACGACGGCCGCCAGGGTGGCCCCGATGGCGGTCGCGGCGATCGGCACCAGCCATCCGGGCCCCGGTAGGTCATGGGCCCAGGTGACCAGGTCGACTCGCCAGTGGTCGGCGACCTGCAGGCACCACCGGAACGCGCCGCCGACGAAGCCGATCACCACACCGGCCAGGACGGCCACCGTGCAGATCCAGATCAGACCCGACCCGGGGCGCTTCAACGCGCCACAGTCATGACCCGGCTGGTGCGCAGCGTGGCGGCGTCGAAGCTGAGCCTGGTGCGCTCGGTCTCGTCTCCCTTGTCGGCGCACCGGTCCGGTCCGACGAACACCACGACGTTGATGCCGGGCCCCTGTGCGCTGGGGAACATGAGACCGTCGACGCGGTCGGGGAACGCGTATCGGAAGTACTCGGTGAAGACCTGGGTGGGCACGTAGTCGATGTGTTCGTGCCCGTCGAGTTCCACCGGCAGCGTGATGTCGTGGATGAACCGCTGCAGGAACCTGACGACGAAGTACTCGGCGTGCGCGGTCTCGTCGAAAATGCTGGGTGGCGCAGGCAGATTCGTGAGATCGATCAGGTGCAGGTCCCGCGTCGGGGTGAACTCACCGGTGACGACGAATCGGTGGGCGGCGTGGGCGCCGGCCTCGGCGATCGCGGTGGCACGGTCGGTCGCACCGTAGAAGATGCTGATTCCGGCCGGGCTCATCCGGTTGGGCGCCGCCCATTCTGGCGGTGGCGGGCCCAGATCGCAGGCGTGCCGCCAGGTGGACGCCTCGCTCTCCGAGGTCGCCATCCGGGCCCGGAACAGCGGCGCCGGGCACGGCGCGGGCCATACGGCGGGATGGTTCTCCCCGAGATCGGAGACCGCCTTGAGTACCTGCAGGGCCGTCATGTCACCGGATCCCGTGGACCTGCCTGCGAAGAAGTAGCGCATCTCGTGTTTGACGATGTGCTTGAAAGCGTCCCAGCTGTAGGACAATTGGTCGATACCGTTGCTGTTCTTACCGTCTCGCGGAGCCCAAGCCGGTGTTCCGCCGACCGCCTCGATGACATCGGCGATCAGCTTCGGATGCGAGATCCCGGCCAGGCCGAGGATCTCGCGCGCGACCTGATCGGACGGGAAGGCGTCGTCTCCGCCGGTGGACGCCGGCTGGTAGTGCACGCCCACACCCACCAGGAACGCCTCCATGAAGGCGGCCCAGTTCGCGGCGATCGGTTCCGGGCCATCGGCGGTGCAGTAGCTACACGTCGGTTCGGTGGCGTGCGCTCCGATGCGCTGCCGCAGGACGCTGTCTTCGACGTGCCGCGGGCAGACGGCCGGTGTCATTGCCAGCCGGCCAATTCGTTGATCAATCGGCGCACGCTTCCGGTCAGCGAACTCGGCACGTGATCCGGGTCCATCAGTTCATTCTCGGCCAGCGGGCCTGCTTCGTCGGCGACCACGTCGGGAGTCATCGGCTCGACGGTCCTGCCGTGCCCGCGCAGTGCCTCCACGGCCCGCAGGAAGGATCCGTGATCCCGGACGGCGGCGTCGAAGTCCGCGACGAGCACGTCGAGGTGCTCGCTGATCAGCTGTCGGCGGACCGTCGCGATCAGCTGCCGGACGTCGTCGGTGCCCGCCTCGACGGCGATATCGCATTCGCTGTCGAAGCCCATCGACCTGTTGTTCAGGTTCGACGATCCGATGCGCAGCAGCCGGTCGTCGATCACGATGACCTTCGAGTGCACATAGATCGGTGTCCCGTTCTCGGTGACGGGCCAGTAGATGCCCAGTCGCCCGTGGTCGTCGGCGGCGTAGAGTTCGTCGATCAGCAGGCTCCTGGCACTGTCCATCGACTCCTGTTCCAGCCGGCTTTCCGAGCGGCGCGGAAGGATGATGACCACCTCCGGGCCGTCGGGTTCCCGCAGACGCCGGATCAGCGCCTCGACGAGCGGCCGTGCCGCGAGGTACTGGTTCTCCAGGTAGATGGTGTGCCGGGCGGCGGCGATCGCGGCGAGGTTCAGCGCCTCGACCTCACGCGCTTCGTCGTTTTCCGGCAGCGCCGGGATGGTCCGCGCGATCCCCACCTCGACATCACGCAGGGCCGGCTCCAGGCCGCGCGGCCAGGTGGTGTGCGCGACCTCGAGCTCCTCAAGCGATAGGCCGGTCGCACCGTGCCACCGGTCCCGGGCGACCTCCGACAGCGCGCGGGCGGCGGCACCGTCCACCGCGACGGCGACCTCGTGCCGGGGGCCGTAGTCGGTGCGCAGCGGCTCATCGTCGAGATGTTCCGAGGTGTCCCACCGCCCGATGGTGAGATCGATACCACCGCAGAACGCCACATCGTCGTCGACGACGATGATCTTCTGGTGATGAACCGCCCCGGTCGGGTGCGCCCCGTCCACGGCGAATCGAATTCGCTTGCCGCTCACACGATTCAACAGCGAGACGGGGGTGATGCCGTACCAGACATCATCGAACACCGACAGCAGCCGCAGGTTGGACTTCAGCACGTGGATCTGCAGTCCGGCACGCTTCCACAGCAGCCAGTACAGGAATGCCCCCAGTTGGTTCGGGCCCGGCATGGTGGGCTCACCCGGCTCGAAGGTGGTGCCTGCGTCGAAATCCCAGCCGACGAGCAGGATGCGGTTCTGCGCGCGCAGCATGGCCGCCTTGGTGTGCCGCAGGTAATCCGCACCGTCGACGATGTAGGCGAAACGGTCCGCCGCGGCCAGTTGCCAGCAGGTCTGACCTGCGGTGAGTATCGGCTCGTCCGATGTCGCCATATCGCCCCCGCCCCTACAGCTTGCGCGCCCTGTCACTAAGTGACACAGTGGAACTGTCACTAAGTGTCAGGAGGTCTTCACCATCGCCACCCAGGATATCCGCGGCGCGCACAATCCGAAGCAGGCCGAGGCTCGTCTCGCGGTGTCCCGGCACGCGTGCGCGCTGTTCTGGGAGCGTGGGGTCTCCGCCACCAGCGGTGACGATATCGCCGCCGCCGCAGGGCTTTCCACCCGCACCATCTGGCGGTACTTCCGCAGCAAGGAAAGCTGCGTCGAACCGGTGTTGTTCCGGTCGGCACAACGCTTCATCGCCCAGTCGCACCGCTGGCCGGCCGAGCTTTCACTGGCCGAGCATATGGAGGCCGACATGGCCGAACATCCGCTCACCGAGCAGGAACTCGCCGACGAGATCAGTGCGCTGCGCATCGCGACGATGTCCGCCGAGGAACCGGCGCTACGGACGGCCTACCTGATGGTGCACGACGAGATGGAACGCGGTTTCGTGCCCATCGTGGCCCAGCGACTCGGCCTACCCGACGGCGATCTCACTGCCCGGCTCTGCGCGGCCGCGGTGGTCGGCGCGTTCCGGGTCATCGACGAGGACGTCGGCCGGCGGGTGATCGTCGATAAGGAGAAGGTCAGCCAGCAGGAAGCCCTTTCGCTGATCGACCGGGCCGTCCGCGACGCGACCAACGGGCGGTTCGGCGGGCCTACTTCCCCGCGTTGAGCGCCAGATCGATCGCGTACTGATTGACGAAGGTGCCCGCGCCGGGCTCCCCACGTCCGCACGACCCATCGGATTCACCGACGCGCTTGACCCACAGGAAGGCGTCCACGTTCGGGTTGCCGGTGGCCGTCGTCGGCGGGACGCCCAGTGCCCGCCCCTTGGGGTTGCACCAGGCCGTGTCGCTGTCGCTCTCGGGTCCGCGGCCGTTGCGCGAGGTGTCGATGACGTAGTGCGAGCCACCCGTCATGCCCGAGATGGCATCGCCGTAGCCCATCTGCTCTTCGGTGGTGTAGTAGTTCGTGGTGTTCAGGCTGAAACCCTGCGCGCGGGCGACGCCGACGTCGTTGAGCATCGCGGCCATCTTGTCCGCACTCACCCAGCGCGAGTGCCCGGCGTCGATGTACACCGCGGCGGCCGGGTCACGGGTCAGGGTGTCGACGGCGTAGCGGATCAGGTCGAACCGCTCCGCACGCTGATCCGCCGACAGACAGTCGGCCATCGCGAGGGCATCGGGTTCCAGGATGATCGCCGCCGGCGCCCCACCCAGGCCGGCCGAGATGGCGTCGATCCAGGCGCGGTAGCCGTCGGCGGATCCGAAGCCGCCGGCCGCATAGCTGTAGCAGTCACGATGCGGGAGCGCATAGATCGACAGCACCGGCGTGGCGCCCGCGGCCTGGGCGGCGCCGACGAGCTTGCTGACGGTGCCGCCGACGGTGGACGCCGGGAAGGCCTGGTCCAGCCAGTACGCCTGCGGCGTGTTGGCGACATAGTCGAGTTGCGGGCTCGGCGAGCTCTGCGCCGCGCGCATCGCCTTGGAGATCGGGTCGACGTAGAACGGCTTACCCACCAGCGGATTGGCCTCACTGGCCAACTGGATCTGCGGTGCCTGAACCGGGGAGAGCGCGGTGGCCACGACGGCTGCGACGGCAAGGAAGGGGGCCAGCCACCGCACGGCGGTGCCAGCAGCGGAAGACTTCACCCTAGGAAAGTTAGTGCGGCTGATTGATCAGCGCCAATCGCCTAACGGCAGGTCAACGCCCCGACATGTGCTCGGCAAAGGCCCCTCAAGCGCCGGTCAGTGACTCGCCGGCGCTCAGCAACACCTCAGTCTTTGCGGCCCTGTTCGGCCAGTCGCAGTTGCAGTCCGTCGATCACCACGTCGAGGCTGAACTGGAAATCATCGGCGGTGCCGGCGACCGCCCGGTCGGCGATGATCTCCCCGAGCAACGCGAACTGACCGGCCGGCGCCTCACCGAGCACCCGGGTGACCTCGGAGGTGTGGTGGCTCCTGGATTGATCGCCACCGAGGAGATCGCGCGCCGCGGTGTAGGCGACACCGGATACCAGCGACAGGATGTGGCCGCCCTCGGCCACGGTGAAGCCCGCCGCCGTCAGCGCCTCCAGCACACGTTCGGCCAGCGCGAGGCTGTTCGTACCGCGCAACTGCACGTGGGTGGCGGTGGCCTGCAGATGGACGACGCCGCGGTGCAGGGCCTTGCCGTACGCACGCAGGACATCGGTCCAGTCCGCGTCGTCGGGCAGCACGAAGTCCCGCAGTTCGGCGTCGAAGAGATCGGCGACGATCAGCTCGAGCAGCCCGCCGCGATCACCGACGTAATAGTTCAGCGAGCTGCGATCCACCCCGAGGGCATCGGCGACGGCCTGCATGGTCAGGTCCTCGGGCGGGATGGCCCGCGCCGCTGCGACGATGCGGGCCCGGTCGATCCGCGGAGGCCGGCCCCGGCGGGCGCCTGTCGTCATTTCACGAACATAGCGGGTGGGCCCGTGTTAATTTTCCACGAACGTGAAAAATTAACTCGAAAGAGGAGCTCCGGGCATGCGCGTCATCCAGTGGACCACCGGAAAAGTCGGAAAGCTCAGCCTGCGCGGCATTCTCGATGACCCGCGCCTCGAACTCGCCGGCGTGTACGCCTACTCCGACGACAAGGCCGGCACCGATGCCGGGCAGCTGTGCGGCCGGCCGGACACCGGGGTGACGGCGACGACCGATATCGACGCACTGATCGCGCTGCAGGCCGACGCCGTGCTCTACACGCCGTTCATGGCCGACGTCGACCACGTCGTGAGACTGCTGGAAAGCGGACTCAACGTCCTGAGCACCAATCTGTTCCTCAATGTCGGCGGCGTCCAGGGCGAGACCCGCGCGGCCCTCGCCGCGGCGTGCGAGCGCGGCAACAGCTCGCTGTACATCACCGGAATCCATCCGGGCTGGGCCAACTCCGTCACCACCGCCCTGACCGCGGTCTGCCGCGACGTGCAGTCGATCACCATCGTCGAGGCGGCCGACGTCTCGGTGTACGAATCGGTGGAGACCTGGGAGATGTTGGGCATCTCCAAGCGTGAAGCCTCGCCCGATGTCATCGAGATCGCCAAGCTGGGGATGATCAGCTTCCGCGATTCGGTCGAACGGATGGGCGTGGCACTGGGTTTCGACGAGTTCGACAGCATCGATTTCGACATCGAGTTCGCCACCGCATCCGAGACCGTCGATCTGGGCTGGATGCGCATCGAGAAGGACACCATCGCCGCGCTGCGCGGCGGTTGGAGTGCGACGCTGGGCGGCAAGACGATCCTGCGCACCGCCGTGGTCTGGCACCTGACCAAGAAGCTGAACGCCGACTGGGACCTCGACGAGGACCACTACAACATCGTGATCCAGGGCGAACCCGAAGTGCGCACCCGGATCCGGTTCGTGCCGCCCGAGTCGTGGGGCAACCACGAATGGGACACCATGACGGCGATGCCGGCGGTCAACGCCGTCCTCGACATCGTCGCGGCGCCCGCGGGCATCCTCACCCTGAAGGATGTCGGACTCACCTGCGCACCGGCGAAGGTCTGGCTCGACGCCTGACTCCTGCCCCGGTGCGATATCGGAATGCGTTCGGGGACGTCACGTTTGAATGACGGTTCCGGGCCGGGCATGGCGTTGCTTTCCCGGTTTTTTGGTACGCGCGAACCAATCGCCGCAGCCTCCGCCGGTTGAGCCGTACCTTTACCCATACCGACCTGCGCGCATTTTTACTCCCCAGCAAATTACTTCCTCACGCAACGTTTGCTGTGGAAAACAGCCACCCGGTGGCGGCAGGCCCCTGCCGAGGAAATCCGTGGCGACCCCGACGGTCTTTGCTGGCGTGGCGTGGCGGGGTGCGACCACAGCCGGGGCGGCGCTCGCCGAACACTGCGCAGCAAC
>Ga0075364_10001088_pt1 | contig 14497 bp, 12 predicted proteins | sample EndMetdeltDD1764_FD_71517 | JGI IMG/M metagenome (GOLD analysis project Ga0075364, IMG submission 71517) | Populus endosphere microbial communities from Tennessee, USA - Endosphere MetaG P. deltoides DD176-4 | ecosystem: Host-associated > Plants > Roots > Endosphere | place: USA: Tennessee... | reverse complement strand
CAACATCAACTTCTGACGTTCCCGGCGGGCAGAGCGTTTTGCCGGTCGGTGCGGCTATGGCTGCTACTCCGGCGAGAATCTTGCCTTGAAAGCCCGGCGGAGTGATGGCGAATGCACCGGCCTTGGTTCCTGTCGTTCGGCGTCCGATATAGGCGAAACTGTCGGCATAGGCATCGAGCAACTGGATCGAATAGTAACGATCCTGCGTGTCCGGCACCGTAATCACCTGCGGCCCCGGTACGAGATCGAGCCAGGCAAAACCATACAACGTGTCGACATTGGGCCCGACGGCCCGTGTCTTAGGCGTCGCCAGATCCGGGCTGAGCACGAACTGGTTGAACGGAACTCCTGTTTTTACGGCGAGATCGAGATATCGGCCGGTCAGCACCAAGGGCACGCCCCAGATGAACGCCTCCTCTGCCAAAGCAGCAGACGCTGGTGCAGCGGTTGCTCGGGCGACCGGCAACAGGGCCGACGCGCTGGCCACTCCCGACAAGCAGAGGAAACGACGACGCGACGCTGTAAGAATATTCATGGCCTGGCTTCGCAAGGCGGGAGTCGAAGCTTGGGCGTGGTCGCCTGAAGCGTCGTGCTATCGGAAAGCGAATGTGCGGGCGGGCGTTGTACGCTTCGCTGGCCTGATCCTGGCGTTACAAAGCGGCCCAGACCAGCCAGCATGTGCGGAGTAATGTCTAGTTATTTGATTGAATATATCCTTGTCAATTCCTCCAGTTGCGGCAAACGGCCCGCAAGGTGTTCCGGGAAAAGACGGCTTGGAAGCGAATTCCAGCTCTGATATCCGTCGCAGGCACCGGGACGATGCGGCCTCCCGGTCAAGCGCAGCGCGTGCTCAAGCGTCGCTTCTCTACCGGTCAATTCCGGTCGAAGGAGCGCATTTATGGCTTACGTGCGAACGACGTGCATTCTACTTTTGTCGATAGCCTGTTCACCGTCCGCACGGGCCGACACGCCCACCTTGCAGACGGCCATCGGCGATCCGCACGATTTCAAGCTATCAGGCAGCGTTCGGCTTCGTTACGAAACACTGGAAGGACAACCGCGCACCGGCTTCAGATCGAGCGACGAACAGCTTGCGCTGCGATCGACGCTTTCCGCCGAGTATCGCGGCGAGACCTTCCTTATCGGCGGAGAGATCTACGACAGCAGAGCCTATCTCGACAAAGCCGGCAGCGCTGTCAGCGCCAATGAAGTGAATGCTCTGGAACTGGTGCAAGCTTACGTCGGCATCGACGTGAAAGATGCCTTGGGCAATGGCACTTCGGCCGGTTTCCAATTCGGGCGGATGACGCTCAATCTAGGATCGCGGCGGCTCGTCGCCGCCGATGACTACCGCAACACGACAAATGGCTACACCGGCGTTCGAGCCGACTTCAAGACGGCCGGCGGCACCGTGGGCACGCTGATCTACACCTTGCCGCAAATCCGTTTGCCCGATGATCCGCCGTCGATTCAAAAAAGTGAGGTGCGATGGGATCGCGAGAGCTTCGACCTGCGATTGTGGGGCGCCACGATCGCGCGTCCCAAGGCGATCGGGAAAGTGACCGGGGAACTCAGCTACTACCGTCTGCAGGAACGCGACGGCCCGACCAGGGCAACCCGAAACCGCAATCTTCATACGATCGGCGCCAGGGCAATTCGTGATCCCGAGCCGGGCAGTTGGGACTTTGAGATCGAGGGCATCCATCAGTTCGGCCACATCCGCTCGGGATTGGCGAGCACCGCTGCGTCGCTATCTGTCGATGCCTGGTTCGTTCATCTGGATGCTGGCTATACTTTCCCGGGAGCGGCAAAAATGCGGGTTTCCGTCGAGTATGATCGCGCAAGCGGCGACGGCCCGAAGAGAGGTTTCGGCCGTTTCGATACGCTGTTCGGAATGCGGCGCGCCGATCTTGCTCCCGCCGGCATTTACAACGCAATCGGACGCGCCAACATCAGCACGCCCGGTGTGCGGATCGAGGCCGCGCCCGGCACACGGTTCGACACATTTGCCGTGTATCGCGCGATGTGGCTCGCCGAGAACACCGATGCCTTCTCCACGACCGGCGTTCGCGATGCCTCCGGCCTGAGCGGCAGCTTTGCAGGCCACCAGCTTGAGGCTCGTCTGCGTTACTGGCTCGTCCCGGGATTCCTGCGCGGCGAAATGAACGGTGTATGGCTGGCGAAAGGCCGGTTTCTCAAGACGGCGCCAAATGCTCCGCAAACGGGCGACACCCATTATCTGGCTAACGGTTTAACTGCCACATTCTAAGAACGGCTTGTCTCGTCTAGCGGGCCAAAAAAAGCCCGGCGGTTAGGCCGGGCTTGGAAGTTTTGGGAGAGGATGCCTGAAAGGCACGCCCCTTTTGTGCGATGCAGCATTGGTGTGCAAGTGCGAAACCTGGAAAGCGAGTTGCGCATGCTGCACGTCAGACCTTATGATCGGTACGCCGCACCACCTTGCAAGCTGGTCCAGCACCATAGCCGTCTCGGGGTAACCGTCCGCCCAAGGCCTTTGCCATGGGTGATGTGCACAAACTCGGGCATCCCAGTACGGACCAGCGGGACTGGCTTAAGGCAAATCCGTGCCGTGGCCGGTCTGCACAATGACGCGATTATCCTTTGCCGGGACGAAGAATTCAGCAGTATGAATGCCGAATTCTCGCCCCAGACCGCCCCGCTCACGCAACTCAAAGCGTGTTTCGGCAAAGATATGCCAATCTTCTGTCAGCCGCTGCAGATGATTGACTTTCAAAACTTTGAACTTGGTCAAGAACTTCTTGAGATAGGCACGGTAATCGTCCTTGCTCTCGATCCCGATCAGCGTGCCCGTATCGTTCACATAGTCGCGAATATTAGCTTGTACGCCATCGTTCATCGTCTCGAGGATGGCCTCGACGTCGTTGGCGCGGTAGCCATCGAGAAATTGCTTGTGCAGGGCCAGAAGCTGGCGCCGTCCATCGAAGCCTTCCAGTGGCGGCTCTTTCGGTTCAGGACCGGTGCCCAGCTTTTGACGCGGGGTCATGACCCATACGAGTTCGCCGGTAATGCCCTTGCCCTTGGATACGGGAAATACCCCGATCGTGACGCTGTTGGTGATCGTGTCCTGACCCTTGACGCGTCCAGTGTTCACCCCGACCTGGAAATCGTACCAGCCGCCGCGGATCTCGTTCACCAGCTCGACATTCAGCAAGTCGCTGCGACCGCGAACGAGGACGTAGCACTGGCGGACACCTTCGAGCGTGCTGCTGATCGGGGACCTGACGCTGCCGTCGGGGAATATTTCCGGAACGATGGTATATGCCAGCGGCTCCTTGCTGACCAACGTCTTCATCAGCCCATCGACGTCGCCGACGAATTCTGCCTCCATATGGGTCCACGCCTCGTTCCCGGCATGGATTGATGCCTCGGCATAACGGCGCAGAAGCTCCGATTCGATTTCGATGACCTTCATTTCTCGTTTTACTCCTCGCGCCTGTCGTTGCGGCGGGGCGTGAACCGCGGGCGCAACGGCAGGGACTTCACATAACCCGTGACCTCGATGACCCGTCAGGCTGCCTCGGCCTTCCACCGGGGCATCTGGTCTGGCCGCAGTTTGGGCATGGGGCTGGCGACCTTGCGCAAGGTTCGGGGTGGCCCATCCTTGGTCACGCGGCCGCGCGAGTGCTGGAGCGCAATGTTGTCGAACACCACAAAGTCGCCTTGGCGCCAGTTGTGCACCAATTGCCGTTCCGGCTTATAGAGATGATCGAAAAGGCTCGTCAGCAGGTCTTCGCTTTCGGCTTCCGGCATGTCGAGCACGTTCTTGGTCATCTGCTCGCAAATGTGTAGAACCGTTTCGCCAGTGCGCGGGTGCTTGTAGTCGATGCGGGTGACCGTTGATGGCGGATTTTCGACTTCGGTAATCAGCACCCCGGATATGTTGCCGCGCCTTACGGCGCCGGCGGTCTGCATAACCTCGTGGCCCATGGCGCGCCGCCGCAGGTCTTCCGGCAAGGTCTTCCACGCGGCCACGGCATCGACAAAGACGGTCGGTGCGGCAGGTTGTCCGACGTCGGAACCGTAGAGCGAAAGAACCTGGTAGGGATTATCCGCCCACATCGTATCGCCATGGAATTGCAGGCGGCCGAACGGCGCAACACCGTCGTCAAGCTTGTTCGAGATGAACGATTCGCGCGAACCCATGGCCTCGATGGTCTCGGCTTCGCCTTTGCGGATCAGCATCGTGCACAGCCGCGCCTGATCTTCGTGCGAAAGATCGATATTGCGGAAAAGCAGCAGGCGCTTTGTATCGAACAGATTGCGAAGCTGTTCGCGGGTGGCATCATCAAGGGGTGCCTTGGGGTCGAACCCCAGGACTTCGACCCCAAATTCCGGGGACAGGTCCCGGACCTGCAACTTCGCCGTTTCCAACTCTGTCATGCCGCAATCCTCCAATCATGGTTTCGGAGCTTACGTTGCAATGGGCTCCTCCTCCGGCTCCTCGGCCAGCGTGGAGGCACGCCTACAGGAAGTTGCGATGCGCAATTTTGATCGAAGTCAGTTTTCAGCGCCCAAATAGCACATACTATGCCGGCCATGGGATGACGTATCCCGACAAAGTGATGCGGAGGATCACGGGTGGCCGATCTGGCTTTTCCGATTTTCCGCCGCCCTTATGACCGGAGGATTGCCAAGTGGAGACCGCCAAGTTCAAGTCCCGCAATTACGTTCTCATCAACTCCGATGGGCACGCGGGAGCCAGTATCCGCGATTACAAACCATACCTGGCCAGCGAATTCCATGGCGAGTTCGAGGATTGGGCCAAGTCCTTCCACGACCCTTGGGCCGATTTCGACAAGGAGTTGGCCGATACCAAGGACGAAGGGCTGCGCATCGGCGTGTCCTCCGCATCCTCGCCCTATAACTGGGAGAGTGAGGAGCGCGTGACGATCCTTGAAGGCCAGGGCACGGTGGCGGAAGTCATCTATCCCAACACGGTTCCCCCGTTCTATCCTTCGGGCGCGGTTACCGCGCCTTCGCCCACCAATGCCGCGGACTATCGTCGGCTGTGGGCCGGGGTCCAGGCGCACAACCGCTGGCTGGTGGACTTTTGCAACAAGGCTCCGGGGCGCCGCGCGGGGCTGGCGCAGGTCTTCCTCAATAATCTGGATGATGCCATCGCCGAAGTGAAGTGGGCGAAGGAGCAGGGCCTTGCCGGGATCATCGTGCCTTCGGACCACCAACTCAGCATCGTCAATCTCTATGAGCGGCGGCTCGATCCGTTCTGGCAGGCCTGTGTCGACTACGGCATGCCGGTTCACCGTCATTCGGCGAGCGTGGGACCGGCCGAAACCGAGCAGACCGGACCCGCTGCCGTCGCGGTCGGCGTCTATGAAACCGCGATGTTCATTCAGCGCACCCTCGCACACCTCATGCTCGGCGGCGTTTTCGAACGCTATGCCGACCTGCAGTTCATTATCACCGAGACCGGTTGCGCCTGGATTCCCGCCGAGTTGAAGCGGCTCGACGGTTCGGTCATCATGGGCCGGCAGAAGGGCAACATCGCCTATCCCCTCTACCATCGCGCAGTCGAAGGCATGACCAAGCTGCCATCCGAACATTGGCACAACAACATGCACATGGCGCCGTCACTGCTGGTCCGCAAGGATCTCGAGGCCCGCCACGAGATCGGCGTCGACCGCATTCTGTGGGGCAGCGACTATCCGCACCACGAAGGTAGCTTCCCCTACAACAATCTGGCGGTGCGGCTGTTGTTCCACGATCTGCCCGAAGACGAAGTGCGCGCGATGACCTCGCTCAACGCCGCCAAGCTCTATGGCTTCGATCTCGACATGCTGCAGACGATCGCGGACCGTGTCGGCCCGACGGTGGAGGAAATGGCCACCCCGGTTGCGGACCACGAACTGCCCGAAGTCAGCTTTTCCCACACCGTCGGCGAAGCCATCAGCCGGCGTCAGCCCATGGCCGCCTGAGCCAAGGAACAACCATCGAAGACCCGAGCGTAAAGTTTGGGCGCGGAGTGATGCCATGAAGGAAATGACTATTCGCAAGATCAGCCCGACCGTGGGCGCCGAGGTCCAGGGTGTGGATCTCTCGGGAGATATCAGCACGCAGGCGTGGCGACAGATGTGCCAGGCGTTCGATGAAAGCGGCGTTCTCGTCTTCCGCGATGTCGACGTCGATGTCGCCACCCAGCACAGGGTAATCGAAACCCTGCACTACGGCGGGGACATGTCGAAGCTCGACGGTATCGATACCGAGGGTTTCGGCTATGTTTCGAACAAGGAAGACGATGGCGGCGCACCTTATGGCCGCCTCCTCTATCACATTGATATGCATTGGTCGGAAATGCCCTTCCAGACGCCCTCCCTTTACGGGGTGGAAGTCGAGGAAGGGGCGGCCCCGACAACCTTCGTCAATACCGTGCATTCCTGGACGACGCTTCCCGACGAATTGAAGGAGCGGGTCAAGGGGTTGACCGCACGCCACGAAAGCGGCCAGCAGGGCCGCGGCAACACCAATTACGAGGCCGAGCTGATCCAGCCGGACTGGGCGCGATCACACGAGACGATCACGCCGGTTGCCATGAAGCACCCGCGCACGGGACAGACAATGCTCTATGTCTGCGAACAGCAGACGCGAGAAATCGTCGGTCTTTCCAAGAAGGAAAGCGATGCGCTGCTCGACCAGTTGTTCGCGCACATCTACAATCCCGAATTCATTATCGAACATCACTGGCGCCCCCGTGACCTGGTGATCTGGGACAACATGTCGATCCAGCATAGCCGCCATTATGTCGAAGGCGGCGGCCCGGCCCGTACCTTGCGCAAGATCCACGCCCCCTTCAACGAACTCCGGCAATATATGGCCAAGTTGAACGACATTCCCACTTATGCCGATGCAGAGGCGAGCTGAGGGCTGGTCCAGTGAATGAATTGACCCCTGTTTGCCCCGTTTGGCACGAGCGGGATGATCGCAAGTCCGCCTTTGTCGCTGAACGCTACATGCAGCCGAAGGCGGGCGCCAAGATGGTGTCCGATTTCAACATCGCGCGCGAGATCCTGCGCAGTCCGAACATGCGCCAGGCCGGCACTACGGCCGATGACATCGATATGGGAAACCCCGACCAGGTGTCGGTTTTCTTCCTCGATGGGGAACAGCACAAGACGAGGCGAGGCCATCTTGCCCGTTTTTTCACGCCGAAAGCGATCCGCGACCGCCACTACAGGGTGATGGAAGACACCACCGTCGAACTGATCGCCGAGCTGCGCGCTTCCGGACGGGGGCGGATCGACATCATGAGCATGCGGCTTGCCTGCGACGTCACGGCCGAGATCGTCGGCCTGACCGAGAGCAATCCCGCGAGATTGTCCGAGAGACTGCGCCATATATTCCAGCTGCAGGGCGTGACGAACCGGAGCGGGCTTGCCGGCACGCTCTTCAAGCTGAAGAGCTTCTATCGCCACATGAAGTTCAACCTGCTCGACGTGCAGCGCGCGGCACGGGCAAGGCGCAAGCGGCCTAGGGAAGACATCATCTCGCATTGCCTGGAACTGGGCTACACCGGCAAAGGCCTGCTGATCGAATGCCTGACTTATGCAACAGCGGGCATGCTGACCACGCGGGAATTCATTGCCATGGTCGCCCTGCACATGTTTGAAAACGAACCGCTGCGCGCGCGTTTCCTGCAGGGTGACGAGGACCAGCAATTTACGATCCTGAACGAGATACTCCGGCTCGAACCGGTTACGTCGTTTGTCTACCGCAAGGCGACCACGGACTTTTCGACGAGCGATGGTACACAGGTAAAGGCCGGAGAGCTTTACGGCATGGACTTGCGGGCCGCCAATACCGATCAGACGGTTACCGGCGATTGCCCATTCGCAATCGACCCCGGCCGGGCCGCGCGGCAGAAAATGGCAGGAAACTGGATGAGCTTTGGCGATGGGTCTCATCGTTGCCCCGGGGCACAAGTTGCGCTGTACGAAACGCGCATCTTTATAGACGCCCTGTTCCGCGTTCCTGGAATCCGCCTGGCAACTCCGCCCCAAGTCAGCTGGTGCGTACCCATTCAGGGGTACGAGGTGCACGGAGCGATCGTGGAGTGCGATCGATCCTGATCCGGCACCCGTTCTCGGGCAAGCCTCTCGAAAACACGGTGCTGTCATCTGTGGATGGCCCCTGCGCTGCAAGGGGTAAATTGAGGTGATGATCTGATCTGTCGGGGTGGGGTCATCTGTCCGGCCTACTGGCGCGGCGCACGATGGCCGCTGGCCCTGATGTTGTCCGCTGGCCGGGTCCCACTCAGTCTAGCGAGCTAGAAGCTCCGACAGCACCTCGGGTTGTCCCGGCCTTTGCGGCCGTGTTCAGATCGTCATCATCAGTTCAATGGGCACCCTTACAGATCGACGCGGCCGCGCATGTGCGCCGCAATTATTCTCAGATTGCGGCAGGCGAACGATAGGTCTCGCCGCGCGCCAGCACCGCCCAGACGATCCGGACGGTCTTGTTGGCCATGGCAACGGTAACGAGCCGGGCCGGCTTGCGCTCGAGCAGGCTACGGACCCAGTTGGCCGCTCTCGTATCCGCGGTTCGCGCCTGTCGCACCACCGATGTCGCGCCGACCACAAAGGTAGCGATCTCCCATCTTCGAGATGCGTCCCAGCCGGTCCTTACCGCCCGACGAGTTCTGGCGCGGGACCAAGCCCAGCGAAGCAGAAAACTCCCGGCCTGAGCGGAACCGGTTCGGATCGGTCACCGAGGCGGCCAGGGCGGTGGCGCTGATGACACCCACGCCTGGGATAGTGGCCAATCTCTGACTGGCTTGGTCCTGGCGATGCCAGACCAGGAGGCGTCGATTGAGCGCCTGGATCTGCCGGACGAGCGCATGGAGTTGCTCGACCAAAAGCACCAACGCATCCTTCGCCATGTCCGGCAGCACTGCGCTGTCTGCCTGCCGGATCCGCGTGGCGAGATCGCGGCTGCCGCTCCGCGCCCTTGGCCGGCACGAAGCGCATGGTCGGGCGTCGCACCGCCTCGCAGATCGCCTCTCCTAGCCGGCAGCGAGGGCGCCCGCAGTGGCCTGCTGCCGGTCTCGCTCAACGGCTTCGGCAAATTCAAATCAAGGACAGCCCGGCGCGCGAGGGCCGCAATCCCGCCACGGGCGCCGCCATGCAGATCGCCGCATCAAGGAAGCTAACGTTCGCGCCTGCCCACGCGGTGAAGGACAAGCTTAACGGCTGACATGGTTCCGGCACCTCCCGAGCAGGGTGCCGGAGCGCCTCCAATGCACGGCCCACCTTGTCTAGCAGGCCAAAAAAAGCCCGACGGTTAGGCCGGGCTTGGAAGTTTTGGGAGAGGATGCCTGAAAGGCACGCCCCTTTTGTGCGGTGCAGCATCGACGTGCAAGTGCGAAACATGGTAGGGGAGTTGCGCACGCTGCACGCCAGACCTCGGGGTCGGCATGCCACACTGTCTTGCAAGCCGGATGGCGTCCGGCGAGGTAGTTGAAGTAGCGGCGGGCTAGGGGGTTTGCGAGGGCGAGGCATCGGATGCCCCTGCCCCGCCTCCTCACTATTCCAATCGATACATCTGCTCTGACGGAACCATCGCGCTGTTTGACGTGCTAAGAAATTGCCGAGGCTGTGTCAGCAATGAGCCTTCGGCAAGAAGCGGCTTCAACTGCGCTCCTGATTGCCCAGGATGACCCGCAGTCTTGCCCGAATGCCTCTGGCGCGGCACATGTCGGCGAACATCCTGCTCCATTCGTGCAGGGCGATCCCTACGGGGTTTTTGGAGTCCAACCCATGGACCAGCCCGTAGTTCAGGCCGCCGCCTATAGGTTCGGCGCGGTAGGTGCCGAACAGGCGATCGAACACAATCAGCACACCCCCGAAGTTGCAGTCGAGGAAATCGGCATCGCGGCTGTGGTGGGCGCGGTGGTGCGAAGGGGTGTTGAGGGCCCACTCGAACGGGCCGAGCCGACGAATGACCTCGGTATGCAGCGGGAACTGGTAGATCAGGTTGAAGCCGAGCAGCGTCACCACCACCAGCGGCGGAAATCCCAGCAGCATCAACGCCGCGAAGAACAGCCAGCCCAATGAGAAGAACTCCGTCCAGCCCAGCCGGATCGCAGAAGGCAGCACCAATTCGCGGGCGCTGTGGTGAACCGCGTGCGTCGCCCAGAGCCAGCGGACGCGGTGACTGGCGCGGTGGAACCAATAATAGGCGAACTCCACTGCGAAGAAGCCCACCACCCAGATACGCCAATCGCCCGCCGCCAGTTTGAACGGTGCGAGATCGAACGCTGCGCGGAAGATCACGGCAAGTCCGATACCGGTAACGGGCCTGATCGCCGCCTGGCCGAGCGCGATGCCGAAACTGGCGGACGCCGCGCCAAGGTCATAGCCGCCGCGCGAACGCCGCCAGAGATATTCGCCGACGGCAGCCAACAGCATCACGATCAGTATCCACGGGTGCTTCATGGCCAGTTGCATAGCTTCAGTCCCTGACCTGTACGGCAAGGGTCTGCAGTTCGGCCTCACCGACCAGCCCGTCGCCATTGGTGTCGGCGGCGTCGAAGGCGGGGGTCGGTCCGCCGATGAACTCGGCCCGGCTGATCCGATCGTCGCCGTTGCGGTCGAACGCGCGGCGCAGATGGACAAGCTTCTCGCCACTCCAGCGGTTCTGAACGAAGCCGGGGAGGTCATCGCGGCTGAAATAGCCGTCGCCATTGCGATCGAAGCGAATCCATTGCGTGGTGCGATAGCCGACCAGTTCAGGCCGGCTGACTTGACCGTCATGGTTGCGGTCGGCCGCTTTCAACTGTTCGGCGAAATCACGCGAGCCGCCCCCGAAAGGCTGGGCGGCGACAGGCATGGCAGAGCCGGTCAAAGCGATGGCGGCAGCTAACGGCAAATGGATCTGGGAGATTTTCATTGCAGTCATTCCTTGGGCAACCGTGGTGCGACCGGCGCGGGACAATCTCTTGCCACGCGCCAGCAGTGTCGGATGGGATCAGCGGCAGGAAATGACGGCCCCCGAAGCGTCGGTGCAGGTGCCCGAGTGAACCGGCTGGCCGGTCGCCGGATCGATCAGGGTTGAGCCGGAATAGCTATTGCCGGTCGTGGCATTGGTGCCGGTGGTCGAGCGTCCGCCCGACCAGGTGCCGTCCGCACCGCGTGTGAAACTGCCGGAACTTGCCGAGCTGCCTTTGGTGCCGCTGACCTTGGCCTGACCCGTTCGCGTCACCGAACCATCGGTATTGGCAGTGGTAGCCGAAGCGCGGTAGCCCGAGCTGCCGTTGGTCCCCTTGAACGCGCCGCCACTGGCCCGGGTAGTGGAACCGTCGGCATTGGTGGTGGTGCCATGGCCGTGCACGGCGGTTCCGCGCGCGCCGGTCGCTCCGGCGACCACGCCATTGGCACCGCGCGCCCGGAACGAACCCTGGCGGGCTTCGGCGGTGGTGGCGACAGTAAGGGCGAGCAGCGCGGCAAGCGTCGTCAAGGTCTGGGTGGACTTGAGCATCGAAATTCTCCTGAGCAAAAAGCAAGTGTCCGGTGGACGCGCCCTTGATGGCCAGAAGATGCATCGTGGTGATGCCGCGCCAGCGCGCTGTTGCGGCAAGGCGCGACAAACCGTTGCCTTTGTCACACCTTGTCACATCTTCCGCTCTGGCCGCGCCGCAGCTGCGCTGCCAATGATCCGGCCATGAGCGAAAAGTCCGCCCGCATCCTCGTCGTCGATGACGATCCCGAACTACGCGCGCTGTTGCAGCGGTTCCTGTCCGAACACGGGTTTCAGGTGCGCGCGGTCGATGGCGGCAAGACGATGGACGCGGCGCTGCAGCGCGATCCCGCCGACGTCATCGTCCTTGACCTGATGATGGCAGCCGAAGACGGGCTGGCGGTGCTGCGCCGCCTGCGCGCAGGCGGCGACCAGACGCCGGTCATCATGCTGACCGCGCGCGGCGATCCGGTCGACCGGGTGCTGGGCCTGGAAATGGGCGCGGACGACTATCTCGCCAAGCCCTTTCTGCCGCGCGAACTGGTGGCGCGCATTGCCGCGCTGCTGCGCCGGCTGGGGCCGGAGCGGACGATGAACCGCGACGAGACCGCCGTGATCGGCCCCTTCACGATCAATTTCTCGGCAATGACTGCCAGCCGCGATGGCAAAGTGCTGATGCTCTCGTCGCGTGAATATGCATTGCTGAGCGCTCTGGCCCGCAGCCCCGGCCGCCCGCTCAGTCGGGCGCAGCTGATCGACCGCGTGCTGGGCCGTGATGCCGAAGTGACGGACCGGGCGATCGATGTGCAAGTTGCCCGCTTGCGCCGCGCAATTGGTGATGATGCCGCGAACCCTCGTTTTGTCCGCACCGTATGGGGCGTCGGTTACTTGCTCACGGATGGCGGCGATGTTTAGCCGTCTGATCCATCGCAACATCGCGCTGCTGGTCAGCGTCGTCCTTGCCGGGCAATTGCTCGCGGGCGGGCTGGTGATGCTGCTTGTAATCCGCCCGCAGGTTGACCGGGTCGCGAATGTCACTTCCGATGCGATCGGCGCGCTCTCGATGGCGATGGCGGAAACCCCGCCCGATCGGCGATCGGCGCTGCTGGAAGCGATCAACCGGCAGGGCGGCATGGCAATTCGCCCCGCTATTGACGCACCGTCAGATGGCATCCGTTTTCCGAATTTCGTCGAGCGCCAGTTCATCCGCGCGCTAGCCGGGCGGCTGACCACGCAGGACCGGCTCGTGTGGCGCACCGACCGGGATGCCCAGCTGTGGGTGCGGCTGCAACTGGGTGGCAGCGACTACTGGATCAGCGTCACCCCGCCGCATACACGCGGGGCCCTTGCCAGCCTGTTGCTGGCGTTCTGCACGGCATTCATCGTCGCGGTCGCCGGCGGGCTGGCCCTGCAGCGCCGGCTTGACCAGCCGCTGCGCCGACTTGCCTTGGCGGTAGATGGTTATGCACCGGGAACGGTCCCTCAGCCACTCGACACCTCGGGGCCGCAAGAAGTGGCGGCGGTTGCCACAGCGCTCAACCGGATGACCGAACGGCTCACCGAACAGGAGGCCGAACGCGCGGTGATGCTGGGCGGGGTCAGCCACGATCTACGCACTCCGCTCACGCGGCTGCGGCTGTGCCTCGAGATGATGCACTGCGGCGATGCCGAACTGGAAGCGACCGCGCTGCGGCAGATCGACTGGATCGAGGCCATGCTCGCCCAGTTTCTCGATTTCGCGCGCGGCTTCGATGCCGAGCCGCTGTTGGCATGCGATATTGCGACACTGATCGGACAGGTCGTAGCCGATCACGGAAATGACGCCATAGGGATCGAGATAGAGCCGGGTCTCGGCGCGATACTTCGCCCGAATGCCGTCGCCCGCGCGATCGACAACCTTGTCACTAACGCCCTGCGCCACGGCGCGCCGCCGGTGCAGATTGCAGCACGGCAAAGCGATAACCGGCTGCGTATCGCGATCAGCGACGGCGGACTGGGGATCGATCCGGCATGCGCGCAAGACCTCATCCGCCCCTTCACGCAGGGAGACGCCGCGCGAAGGGGCGAAGGCGCGGGGCTAGGCCTTGCCATTGCCGGGCGTGTCGCCGCTGCCCATGGCGGCAGCCTGCGTTTCGATAGGCCAGGCGGGCAATTCACTGTAACGCTCGAAATCTGGACAACCCAAAACAAGCCCGTCTAGACGGATAGCCGAGGGGTTCGGACTATATGCGAACAAGCCGTTTTGTACTCATTTCCGTACTGAGCCTGTTTTGTGCCGCATGCGGTGGGTCCGATTCATCATCGTCAGGCAACCCTGCGCCAAGCCCTAGCCCGACGGTGTCTCCAACGCCCTCGCCAGCCCCGGCGCCAACTCCGTCTCCGAGTGCAACAGGCCAAGTCTTTGCGCTGGCCGATCCCGGCGATACGAGCGCGGTGATCCAAGGCTATCTTGCCAAGCCCGAAGTGGACGGCGTCGCGTGGCGGGCTACATGGAGTTCGGTGGAACCCGGTGACGGCACTTACGACTGGTCACGGCTCGACGCGGCATTGAACGCTGCGGCCACCGCCAACAAGCACCTCACCATCCATATCGGTGTCAGCGGCGGCGCGTGGCCGGGCTGGCTGACTGCGGCGGGCGCGCGCACCTATTCGGGCACCGGCATCCAAGGCGGGGCGATCACCGATCCTGTGCCGTGGGACAGTGTGTTCCTCGATCGCTACGACCGGTTGATGCAGCAGCTCGCCAGCCATATCTCTGGACGCGGCCAGACCGGCCTTGTCCGTACGGTATCGGTCGGCGCCCCAGTGTCCGAAATGTCGCTCGTCGCCTGCGACACCGGCATGCTCGGCTCGGGCGCAACCGCCGTCGTCTACAGCCGCAGCAGCTATCTCTCCGCCTGGACGACGGCGGTTGCGCCCGAGCCGAGCATGCCGGTGTCGCAGGCGACGAGCGACATTTCGGACACTGGGGCGCCGACCGATACCGTACGGA
>Ga0075364_10001086_pt1 | contig 14506 bp, 12 predicted proteins | sample EndMetdeltDD1764_FD_71517 | JGI IMG/M metagenome (GOLD analysis project Ga0075364, IMG submission 71517) | Populus endosphere microbial communities from Tennessee, USA - Endosphere MetaG P. deltoides DD176-4 | ecosystem: Host-associated > Plants > Roots > Endosphere | place: USA: Tennessee... | reverse complement strand
AGAAGGGCAAGGGCTACTCCGAGAAGCTGGAAGCCAAGGCGCTGCAGCGGGGCAAGACCACCGAGGAGAAGTCCAAGGCGCTGCTGGACCGAATCACGCCGACGGCCGACGCCGCCGACCTCAAAGGCGTCGACTTCGTCATCGAGGCGGTGTTCGAGTCGGTCGAGCTGAAGCACAAGGTGTTCCAGGAGATCGAGGACATCGTCGAGCCCAACGCGCTGCTCGGGTCGAACACCTCGACGCTGCCGATCACCGGTCTGGCGACCGGCGTGAAGCGGCAGGAGGACTTCATCGGGATCCACTTCTTCTCGCCGGTCGACAAGATGCCGTTGGTGGAAATCATCAAGGGCGAGAAGACTTCTGACGAGGCGCTGGCCCGGGTGTTCGACTACACGCTGGCCATCGGCAAGACCCCGATCGTCGTCAACGACAGCCGCGGCTTCTTCACGTCGCGCGTGATCGGAACCTTCGTCAACGAGGCGCTTGCGATGCTCGGCGAGGGTGTCGAGCCGGCCAGCATCGAGCATGCCGGTGGCCAGGCCGGCTACCCGGCGCCGCCGCTGCAGCTGTCCGACGAGCTCAACCTCGAGCTGATGCACAAGATCGCCGTCGCCACCCGCAAGGGTGTCGAGGATGCGGGTGGCAAGTATGAGCCGCACCCGGCGGAGGCGGTCGTCGAGAGGATGATCGAGATCGGTCGGCCGTCGCGGCTGAAGGGCGCCGGCTTCTACGAGTACGCCGACGGCAAGCGCACCCAGCTGTGGCCGGGCCTGCGCGAGACATTCAAGTCGGGCTCCTCGCAGCCGCCGCTGCAGGACATGATCGACCGGATGCTGTTCGCCGAGGCGCTGGAAACCCAGAAGTGCCTCGACGAGGGCGTGCTCACGTCGACCGCCGACGCGAACATCGGCTCGATCATGGGCATCGGCTTCCCGCCGTGGACCGGTGGTTCGGCGCAGTACATCGTCGGCTACGAGGGGCCTGCAGGCACCGGCAAGGAAGCCTTCGTGGCCCGCGCCCGTGAGCTTGCCGCCAAGTACGGCGACCGCTTCCTGCCGCCGGACTCACTGCTTTAGTTTCACGGAGCGCCGAGACTGCAACCAGGGATGTGAAATCGCGTGCATCACAACCCTGAGTGCAGTCTCGGCGTCATTTCAGGCAGCGGCATCGTGTCGTAGAGCCGAACGCCTCTGTTGTTGAGGCGGGCAACCGATTGGCTGACACTCAGCGGCAATGCCGAGATCAGCCGACCGACGCCGATCAGCGCCATCACGCCCAGGCGGCTGCCCGGCACGACGGTCTTCGCATTGACCCTTGCCAGTTTTCGGCTGCCAAGCACGGACGGCATCATCGTGCGTTCGTATGCCGCGAACGCCGTGGTGTGGTCGCCGCTTGCGCGGGAGAGCTCGCACGCCAACACATAGGCGCCGTAGACCGCGAGGCTGGTACTGCCACCCACCGCCGGGCCCGGGCAGTAGCCGGCATCGCCGACCAGAGTGACGCGACCGCGTGACCACTCGGCCATCTCCAATTGGGTGATCGCGTCGAAATAAAAGGTCGGCGTGCGTCCCAACTCATCGAGCCAGGTATCGACCTCCGCCGATGTGCCTGCGAACGCGGCGCGGAGTTGTTCCTTCTGCCGTGCCACATCGCGGTGGTCGAAATCCAACGCGGACTTCGGCCGGAAAATGAATACCGCTCGCGCATCGTCAAGGTGGTCGGCGGTGTACACCATCGCCACTCGGTCGGGCTCGAAATATCCTGTCATCTCGCCGTTGTGCGCAAGTGATCTCGGTACAGAGACCACCGACAGGTACCCGCCGAGAAAGCGCTGCGGAACATCGCCGAACACGAGCTGGCGCACGCCCGAATGCAATCCATCCGCCCCAATGACGATGTCGAATCGTCGCCCAGCGGCGTTGGCGAACAACACATCGCCGTCGCCCGAGATCGACGCGATGTGATCGCCGAAGATGTACTGGACGCCGTCGCGGGCGGCGTCGTAGTAGATCTCGCTGAGGTCGTCTCGCATGATCTCGACGTGCCGGTCCGACATCGTTTTCTCAACCTTGAGGTAGTCGATCCGGGCCGGGCGTGACGACCACGGCCGGTGTGCCATCAGTGTTGCGGTGCCCGTGGCGCGTGCCTCGATGCGGGGCAGCACGCCCATTCGTTCCGAGATCTCCATCGCGGGGCGGAACAGGTCGATGGCATGGCCACCGGTCTTACGCAGCGCGGGTGCGCGCTCGACCACGGTGACGTCGAAGCCGTGCCGAGTCAGCCAGTATGCGAGTACGGGTCCCGCGATGCTGGCTCCGGAGATGAGTACCTTCATGATTCCACCCTCACTTACTTAACGGTCGGTAAGTCTACCTCGGAGAGCTTACCGACCGTTAAGTCAGATAAGGTGGCTACGTGGCGAGGACACCATCCGACACCCGGCTGCGCATCCAGGACATGGCCAGGGAACTGTTCTCGCAGAAGGGCGTGCAGCGCACCAGCCTGCAGGACATTGCCGATCGGCTGGGCATCACCAAACCCGCGCTCTACTACCACTTCAGCTCGCGTGAAGACCTCGTGCGCAGCATCCTCCAACCGCTGATCGACGAGGGCGAGCGTTTCGTCGCCGGACACGAACGACGGCGCAAGTCATTGCGTGCAACACCGCGCGAACTGCTCGAGGGTTACTTCGACTTTCATTACAAGCACCGCGCCGACCTGCTGCTAGCGGTCGCGGAGTTGACCACATTGGCCGACCTCGGCCTGATCGACCGCATGCTCGCCTGGCGGGAGCGGCTGACCAAGTTGGTGTTCGGCAGCAGGCCGACGCTCGAGCAGTCCACACGGGCGGTGATCGCTTTCGGCGGGCTACAGGATTGTTGCCTACAATTTCCCGACGCCGGATACGACGAGCTTCGCCTGGCCACCGTCGACGGTGCCATGGCGGCATTGGGGCTCTAGGCGACCAGTTCTTCGCTTTCCAGCGGAGCGAGGGGATTGGCCTGCGGATTACTCGCCAGTGCATCCAGCACTACCGACCACACCTGCGGGCTCAAGACCACGCCAAGATGCCCGGCCGGGAGTCCCGGATACAGGTCCTGAAGGACGATGTTGGTCACCTTGGGGCCGTAAAGCGCCTGCTGGGTGTACGGGGTAACCACCTCGTCATTCATCGAGGCGATCGTGGTGTAGAGGACACCGGGCCGGGTATCGCCGTTGCCGTACACCTCCTGCTGAAATGCGGAACCCACCGTCTGCTGGAGCAAGGCCTGCCCAAAGATGTTCACGGTTGCCTTGAGCAGCGGCCCAAGGATCGGCAGATCCAGCACGCCGATCAGGCCATCGGCATCGGTGCCGTGATTACTCGGGGCGATGCCGATGAGCTGGGATACCTTATCGGCGCCGTCGAGATTGTTGATGTAGTACACGGGCAGTATCCCGCCGCCCTGGGAATGACCGATGAGTATCACCTTGGATGCACCCGTTTCGGCGAGGACCCTGTCCACTTCGGCGGCCAGCTGCAGGCCGGACTGCCTGATGTCATCCGTCGCCTGGATCGGGAAATTGGGATCTTGCGTGATGTTGCCGTAGTTGAACGTGTAGACCTTGTACCCGGCATTCGCGAGGACGGGCGCTCCGACACCCCAGTTTTCTCCCTGAGTGGCAATCGTTCCGTTGATCAGAATGATCGGCAGGGGATGCTGGGGCGTGACCGTGATCGACGGGTCATTCGCGCCGGGCGGCGGCTTCTGCGGATTGAAGAACGTCAGCCCGTCAATGACCCCGTAGGTGACAGGGAACGGTCCCGTGCCTGCGGAGTCGAGCGGCGCGCCGATCAATGTTCTGCTGACGGCCGCTGCCGAATTCGCGACTGCGGTGGCCAGTGCATACGGGATACCAAGGAAGCTGTGCGGTCCGAAGGCTTGAGCGACAGTGTTGGCCACGGTGTACACCGCTGACGCCGCGACAGCCCCCACGTCCGATAACAGCCCGACTATTTGCCGGGGTTCCGGCAGGTGGATCGGCGTCCCGCCGGGTTGATTGCTTGACACCGAGGGAGCAGACGGCGCGATGTTGGCGACCGCCGACAGTTGGCTGGCGGCCTGGGTTGAAGGTTGTTGCACGGGCACAACGGCGCTGCGCTGACTCGTCGTGTCGATCGCAGAGGGCTGCGGATCGGCGGCGATTGGCTTCGCCGGTTTTACCGATGCGATGGCCAAGCCGGGTCGGTGTGAACCGCCCCGCGCGGACGGCTTCGGCGGGTCGCCGGGCTCCGCAGTGGCGACCGGTGGCGTTAACGGCTCGTCGTCGACGATGGGCGGCTTGCCAGTGCTCGGCGACTCCTCGGCGGTTGTCGTGCTCTCGCCGGCCGACGATTCGGTGGTGTTGTCGGTTGTCGTAGTGCGGTCAGCAGTGCCATCGGGGGTTCGGGTGTCGGGTTTGCGGTCGGGAGCGGCGCCTGGCGGGTCGGCCTGCGGGGACTGTTTCGGCGCGTCGGCGTGCGGAGCTTTCGGCGGGTCGGCCTGCGCAGCCTTCGGCGGGCCTGCCGAGCTCTCCGAACTCGAATCACCAGCCGAGGGTGACGGGTCGTCGGCATGGGCGATGCCGCCGCCCAGCCCGACCGCGACCCAGGCTGACAGCAAGAACACGGCAACCGTCAATCGCAACCACCAGTGAAACGTCGACCTGCCGGTATTCAGCAGCCACATGCGCTTCGTGGACATTGCACACCTCTCGCCCGGTAGGCATGCACTGTATCCAGCTAACGGCGGGGGGTGGTTCTAATTCGGCACACTCGGGGGACTGGCCGATTCCACAAGCGGCACAACGGAACAATTCATGATCGCAGCCAGAGCTGTGACCGCCCGGCGCGACCCCGTGTGCAATCTCGCCGGCATGACGGCTTTCGTTATGGTCTAGTCCGTGCCCGAAAGCTTTACCGAAACGTTCGCGGCAGGACTGGCCAGCTACGGCGAGCAGCAATGCATCGAGTTCGAGGGCCGCTGGTACTCCGGCCGTGAAGTGGCTGCCTACGGGGAGGCCATCGAGGAGGTACTGCGGGACGCCGCGGTCGCCGAAGGCGCCCCGGTCGGACTCGTGGTCCGCAACCGGCTGCAGCATGCCGCCGCGATCATCGGCTTCCTCGCAGCCGGACGCCCCGTCTCGATGATCTACTCCTTTCAGTCGCCCGAATCGATCGGCCGCGACATCGAAAAGCTGGAGTTGTCGGCCATCATCGCCGATAGCGAGGACTGGACGGAACCGGTGATCGATGCCGCCAAGCGTGCGGGCAGTGCTGGCGTGGCCATCGCGTTGACGACGCCCACCGTCGCGGCCGTAGAAGGATTGGAGCGTCGCGACGAATCCCGTCGGCACTCCGAAGTCGAATCCGGTGTGGCACTTAACATTCTGACCAGCGGCACCACCGGCCCGCCGAAGCGGCAGGCGATCAAGACGCCCGTCCTGGAGCGAACGGTGTTCAGCGTGACAAGCGGGGAAAAGGCCCCGCCGGGTGCGCCGCCGGAATTCGCCTACTGGCAGTTCGGCGGCATCGGGGTGTGCCAGCTGGTCGCCGGAGTTCACAACGCCAGGCGCATCGTGATGCTGGAACGGTTCACTGTCGACGGGTTCGTGCACGCGATAAAGACACACGGCATCACGCGATCCGGGGTTCAGCCCGCCGTCATCCGCATGCTGCTCGACGCCGACGTCCCCAAAGATGATCTGTCGTCGCTCGATTTCCTGATCAGCGCATCGGGTCCACTCGACCCGGAAACCCGCGACGAATTCGAGGCGCACTTTCAGATTCCGGTCCGGTTGGCTTATGGTGCAACCGAATTCGCTGGCTCACTCTGTGCATGGACACCCGGCGACATCGAGACGTTCGGTGAATCCAAGCGCAACAGCGTCGGCAGGCCCCTGCCCGACACCCAAGTGCGCATCGTCGACCCGGACAGCGGAGCCGAGCTGGCAGCTGGCGAGCATGGGCTGTTGGAAGCGAAGGTCGCACCCATCAGCCCCGACTGGATCCGCACCACCGATATCGCCTCGATCGACGCCGACGGGTTCGTTACGCTGCACGGCAGAGCCGACGGCGCCATCAACCGCGGCGGGTTCAAGATCCTTCCGGAAACCGTTCGGCGCGTGCTGATCTCACATCCCGCGGTGCGCGACGCCTGCGTGGTTGGCGTGCCTGACAAGCGGCTGGGCCAGGTGCCGTTCGCCGCGATCGAATCCACGCCAGGCCTGCCGGTTCCGTCAGACGACGAACTGAAGGCCCTCGTGCGCCAGTCGTTGCCCGTATACAACGTGCCCGTCGCCTTCGCCGTTGTCGACGAACTGCCGCGCAACCCGGCGCTGAAGGTGAGTCTGCCCGCCGTCGCCGCGCTCTACGATGCGCGCGCGAACAGGTAGAACCGCGCTGGGTCCTTGCCGTTGTGGTCCAACGCAGGCTCACTGCCTGACGACAACAGCGTCCAGTCCGCGGCGAACCGTCGTTTGACCTCATCCGGATCTATGCCCGGCACGCCGTAGGACCCGCCGGTGATGAACTCGACCAACAGCAGGCGCGCGTCCGGGGCCGCCACGGCGGTGACTTCGCGTACGTAGGCGTCGCGATCTCCTGGGCTCATGCCGTGCAGGCAACCGTTGTCGACGATCAGACCGAAGGTCGACCCGATGCCCTCGGAGCTCAGGCGGGTCACGTCGGCGCGGATGAAGTTGACCGTGACCTTGTTGGCCTCGGCTTTCGCGCGCGCCTTATCGACCGCCTTGGCCACGAAGTCCACGCCGGTGACCCGCCAGCCGTGCTTGGCGAGATAGATGGAGCTGTCGCCGGTGCCGCATCCGAGATCCAATGCAGCGCCCGGCCCCAAAGCGCCGTCGCCCTCGACCAGGTCCTGCAGGCTCTTGGCAAGCGGGTGCCCGTCCCATGGCACGAAGCCGAGCCGGTAGAACGTCTTGAACAGCAGTTGCCGTGACGACATCGGTCAGATCGACCCGAGGTCGGCCGACAGCCAGTGCTCGGGCTTCAGCCAGATCGCCACGCTCTCGCCGTGCTCACGGCGGGCGAACTCGAGGTAGGCGTCCACCTTTTCAGGAGGCAGATAGCGTTTGGTCATCTCGACGAGGTGATCGTCGGTGCCGGGCTCGATGCGGCTGACGGGACCGTCGACGGCGACGTAACGCACTGTAGGTTCGAGGCGCTCCGCCATCAGCGTGAACTCGCCCTGCGTCTCGATGAGGCGGTGCTTGCGGGAGCCCACTCCGGTGATCACCCACGGCTCGCCGCCGGGCGCGTATTGGTACCAGATCGGCACCGTCAGCGGTCCACGCTTGTCACCTGCGCTCACCGACAACGCCGCGATGTGCGGCTCGGCCAGAAACTGTTCGCGTTCGTCTTTTGAAAGGGCCATGGACCCAGGCTAGTCACGGCGACAGCGCGATGAAGCGCTTGAGTTTGCCGCTCGCCTGGTGGCGAGGGATGCGGTCGACAGCCCGGATCGCGACCTTCGGGTCCGTCAAACCACAACTGTGCAGTGCGTCGATCACCGCGACTTTAAGCGCCTTCGCATCCGGGCGACCGACGGTGAGAATGTCGGCTCCCGATGCCGTCTGCACCACTTGATATTCGGAGACGTGTGGATCGGTGCCGAGCACATGACGGAAAGTGATGGCGGGCACCGTGATTGAGCCGTAACGGAAATCGTCATCCCGTCGCCCGCCGATGTCGGCCACTCGCGCGAATGCGCTGCCGCAAGCACACGGATCCGGCAGCAACGTCACGTCATCGCCGAGGTCGTAGCGGATGAACGGGAAGGTCCGGTTGGCCAGCCCTGTCGCGAGCGTCCGCGCCGCCGGTTCGTCGGGGCCCACCGGTGTGCCGTTCTCGTCGACGCGTTCGAGCACGACCTCGTCTTCGCAGATGTGCAGTCCGTCCCCGAGCCCGCAACCGACCGCCTGGACCCCGATCTCGGTGGATCCCCAGAGGTTGTGAACCGGAACATCCCACGCCTCGGCGATCGCCTGCCGGTCCTCGTCGAGCAGCGGCTCGGAATTCGTGCTCACCCGCACCGGGTGGCACCGCAACTCGCCTGCCAGCGCGGCGCGGGCGAGCCGCCCGATCACTGACGGGTACCCGACGAGATGCGTGGGCCTGGCGGCGGCCACCGCGGCCAGCACCTCGTCGAACGGTGCGCCTGCCGCGATCACGACGGTCTCCATGCCCGCAGCGGTAGGCACGTCGAACAGCGGGGTGCTGGCGTGCGGTGGCATGCCCGCCTCCAGCACGGCCAGCACCGTCGGGCGCTCCGGCGGCTCGCGCCATTCCGCCCGCGCCTGCGTTCGCCATGCCAGACATGCGGCGGATACGAAGAAATGCCAATCCCAGACGTAAACGCCGCGAACGCCGCTGGAGCCACCCGAACTGAACACCTGGTAGCCGTCGGGCGAGTATGAATACCATTCCTGTTGTGCCAGAATTCGTTCCGCGCGTTCGCGACTGAATCTGCGGTCGGTGACGATGTCGCCCCAGCAGTCCTGCGCTTCCACCTTCGTCATCATCGGCACCGACGCCAGGTCGGCAACGGAGGCCGACGACGGATCGAGGGTGTGGAGGCGGCGGGCGTGAAACGGCGACCGTTGGCATGCGTATGTCAGCAGTGCGCGCAGCCGATGATCTCGATAGCGCTCAATCTGTTCGCGGGTCCAGTGAAGGCGAGCGGTGTGGTCGACGAGTGCCGCCTGGACCGCGTTCAAGTGCGCCGCGCGCAGGCGCTCGTATTTGGATCGGGCCGTCATCTCACGGCCTCGGAGAATCCCGGCAATAGGCCTTGGGCATCAGCCATAACGTCCTACATTTAGGTGGTTTGACGTAGTCGTAAATGAGCATAGGGCGACCATGACCGACCTCTGTCAATTGCCGGCACATGAACTTGTGCGCCTCATGTCGAGCGGGACTCTGTCGTGCCGTGAGGTCGTTGAGGCGCACCTGGCGCGCATCGACGCGGTCAACCCCGCGCTCAATGCGGTGGTCGAGGCCACCGACCCGCAGGTCTGTCTCGACGCGGCGGACGTGGCGGATGGCCGCGTCGCGCGGGGTGAACAACTCGGTAGGGCGCACGGACTACCGGTCGTCATCAAGGACGTCATCAGCGTGGCCGGGCTGGCGTGTTCCGGCGGCAGTCCGGTGTTGCGGTCGGTGGCGAGTGAGGACGCGACGGCTGTATCGAGGCTTCGCGGCGAAGGAGCCATCGTGCTGGGCCTGACGAACGTCCCCGAGATGGGGCGAGGGGGCGAATCCAACAACAACCTCTACGGCCGAACCAACAACCCGTACGACCTGACCAGGACTCCTGGCGGCAGCAGCGGCGGTTCTGCTGCCCTTGTCGCCGCTGGTGGTGCTGCGCTGTCGTTGGGTTCCGATGGCGGCGGCAGCATCCGTCAGCCGTGCCACAACTGCGGCATCGCAGGGCTCAAGCCAACTCACGGCCGAATCCCCAGGACCGGCAGCGTTTTCGGCGATGCGCTCGGGATGTTCGGCCCGTTCAACTGCTACGGGCCGTTGGCGCGAACCGTGGAAGATCTGTACCTGGGGCTGTCCATCATGAGTGGGCCGGATCTGCGGGATCCTTATGCGGTGCCTGCGCCGCTGGGACGTCCCGACGAGGTCGATCTCGCATCCCTGCGTGTCGCAACGTATCTCGACGACGGCATCTCGCCGCCGGCCGACGACGTCACCGCTGTCGTTGAAGCGGCGGCGCACGCGATGGCGGAGGTTGCGGCCGTCGTCGAGCGCAACGCCCCCGGCTGCGTCGGCCGGACCATGGATCTGCTGTGGGAGTCGGTCTTCTTGGGCGGAGACCGCGGACACGGGTTCGAGCAGGATCTGCAGGCGATCGGCGTGACGGATCCCTCCGAAGAGCTCGCCGAATTCCTCAGGCAAGCAAGGGAAGTCGACTTCTCGTTGTCCGAGGCCAGGACACGACTCGTCGCCATCGACGAGTACCGAATCGAGATGCTGACGTTCATGGCCGATTACGACGTGATCGTCTGCCCCGCGATGCCGACCCCGGCCAAGCCGCACCATCACGGCCTGGTGGAAATCAACGACTTCTCGCACATGATGGTGCACAACCTGACCGGGTGGCCCGCTGCTGTCGTCCGTTGCGGCACCTCGAATGAGGGGTTGCCGATCGGCGTCCAGGTCGTCGCCCGACCCTGGCAGGACAGCACGGCCCTGGCGGTAGCGGGGCATCTGGAATCGGTCTTCGGGGGATGGCGCCCGCCGACCGTCGCATAGAGTCGGATGCCATGCGCTTTGGATTCTTCATTCCGCAGGGCTGGCGACTCGATCTGGTGGACATCCCTACGGCAAGCCAGTGGGGCGTGATGCGCGACCTCGCCGCCTATGCCGACGACGGCGCGTGGGACTCGCTGTGGGTTTACGACCACTTCCATACCGTGCCGGTGCCGACCGATGAGGCCACCCACGAGGCATGGTCGCTGATGTCGGCCTACGCGGCGACGACATCGCGAATCAAACTCGGCCAGATGTGCACGGCGATGGGCTACCGCAACCCGGTCTATCTGGCCAAGGTGGCCGCAACCGCCGACATCATCTCCGGCGGCCGGGTCCAGATGGGCATCGGCGGGGGCTGGTACCAGCACGAGTGGGAGGCGTATGGCTACGGGTTCCCGTCCGCGGGTGTCCGGCTGGGCATGCTCGACGAGGGTGTCCGGATCATGCGCGACGCCTGGCGCGAAGGACGCGTCAGCCTCGACGGCAAGCACTATCAGGTCGACGGCGCCATCGTGGCGCCAAAACCGTTGCAGGAGGGTGGACTTCCGCTGTGGATCGCCGGCGGCGGCGAAAAGGTGACGCTGCGCATCGCGGCGAAGTACGCGCAATACACCAACTTCACCTCCGAACCCGACGGGTTCGCGCACAAGTCGCAGGTGCTGTCCGACCATTGCCGTGACGTGGGCACCGACTACGGCGCGATCGTGCGATCGGCGAACTTCAACGCCGTGATCGGTGAGTCGGACGCCGACGTCAAGGAGCGAGTAGCCCGGCTTCGCGCCCGGCAGGTCACCAAGGCGAACGAGACCGCTGTCGACAGCATGCTGAACATGGCGACTTCACCCGATGCCGCCAGCGGCACACCGGAACAGGTGGTCGAGAAGCTCCAGCGGATGCGTGAGCTCGGCTGCGAGTACGCGATCCTGTACTTCCCCGAGGCCGCCTACGACCGGTCCGGAATCGAGCTCTTCGAGCAGAAGGTGATCCCCGCGCTGAGCTAGACGACGGGCGACACCTGATAGTGCAGGATTCGCCATCCGTCGTCGCCGTGCGTGACGACCACGCCGATGTTCACGCTGACCGTGGGCCGGTCCGGGAACGCGAACTCTGCGCTGACGTAACCCAGCACCGATCCCTCTGTGGGCCTGCGCGTTTCGAGCACTTGGTAGGTGACGGTCATTCCGCGGGGCTGGCTGGCGTAGTAGTCGATCACGCCTTGGCGCCCAACGCTGTACGGGTGCAGACCTTGGAAGATGGCATCCCCAGTGAACACCTCGGCTACCCGCTCGGGCTCTTCAGCGTCAATCCCCGCCTTCCAGCGGTCGAGGGCGTCACGCAGAATTTCTTCAGTGTCCTGCACTTTGGCCACCATCCACATGCAGGATCTCGCCGGTGACGAATGGTGCGTTCTCCAGATAGAGCACCGCGTCGACAACATCGTCGATCTCACCGAGGCGACCAACCGGATGCAGTTCAGCCAGGGTGTCGTAAGAGGCCGGATCGTGCATCGGGGTGCGTATCACCCCGAGGGCTACGGCGTTAGCGCGAATACCGCGGCCGGCGAACTCGATCGCCAGTGCCTTGGTCACCGCGTTCAACCCACCCTTCGTCAGTGACGCCAACGCGGAGGGCACGGCAGAGTTGGCGTGGTCGACCAGGCTGGTCGAGATGTTCACCACGTGACCGCCACCGTTGCGAAGCATCGCGGGCACTGCGGCGCGGGAAACCTCGAAGAACCCGCGAAGGTTCACACCAGTGACGGCGTCATAGTCCTCGTCGGTGTAGTCGGTGAACGGCTTGCCAATGAAGATGCCTGCGTTGTTCACGACCGTGTCTACCCGGCCGAACCGTTCCACGGCGGCGTCGACGATCCGCTGTCCTACTCCCGGCTGCGCGATGTCGCCAGGCACCGTCAGCACCATCGCGTCGTCGCTCTTGGTGATGGTCCGGGAGTTGGCGACCACCGCGAAATCGTGCTTGCGGTACGCCGCAACCAGGCTGTCGCCGATGCCCTGAGAGGCACCCGTGATGATGGCTACGCGCGGCGGATTGCTCATTGTCCATTCCTAACCTCGTTGGGATGAACGGTGCAACGCAGACTCCGCCTGGTCCATACACGCCCGGAACGACCGGTTTGCTCTCTGTTGATAGGCGCTACCTCTCACTGCACTACGCTTGCCCGGTGGAGCTGCGCCAGCTGCGCTACTTCGTGACCGTCGCCGAGGAGTTGAACTTCGGCCGCGCGGCCGAGCGGTTGCACATCGCGGGCCCGTCGCTCTCCCAGCAGATCAAGGCGCTCGAACGCGACTTGAAGGTTCGCCTGTTCGACCGCGACCGCCGCTCCGTCAGTCTGACCGCAAGCGGCGCGGCACTGCTGCCGCACGCGCGCGCGTTGGTGGATCAGGCCGACGAGTTGCGCAGGCGTGCGGCCGGCCTCCTCACATCCGAACCGGTACGGATCGGCTATGTGAACTGGTGTCCGGCGGACTTGGCCGAACGGGCCGTCGGAGTGGCACAGTTGCGCGTCGACACCTGGGTCATGCCGTCGCACACGCAGGCTGCCCGGGTCGCCGACGGCAAACTTGACCTCGCGATCTGCTGGGTCCAGACAACGGATCTTGCGTCGCTCTCCCTTGATGCTCATCTCATCGGGGTGGACCGGCTCTATGCGTTGTCCGCAGGCTCGGACAACTCACCGGTCGAGGCCAGGGACACACTGGTGCTGCTGGACGCTGACGAGGCAACGTGGTCGTCATGGAATCGCTATGCGGAGCAGTTCGCAGCCGACACGGGAGCTCGCATCGTGCGGGTCGATGACGGAGGCGTCACCGGCCCAACATTTTTCGAGCACATCCGCAGGCTCCGCAGACCCGTACTGAACAACCCGAAGGGACAGAACACACAGGAGCCCAGCGGGCTGGTGCGGCGTCCGATTCAAAACCCGACACCGCTGTGGACGTGGTCGTTGGTATGGCGCCAGGGAGAAGACAATCCGGCGGTGTGTGCAGTAATCAACGAATTCACCGGCGATGCTTGGGAACTAGGTGTCAACGACCAAGGAGTGTGGTTGCCGTCGGCAGATCCGCACCGGTCGACGGCAAGCTGAACCGAAGCAGACCGGCGACCATCGCCGACAACACCACGACCAGCGCCGCCGCGAGCAGAGCATGTGAAAAACCATGGCGCAGAAGAGGCGTCACTGCTACCGGGCCCAGGATCTGGCCGACGGAGTAGCCGGCGGTCAGCAACGCGACAGCGCCAGGGAATCCGAGCAGGCGTCCGGCTGCTAGCGCCATCGTGCTGACGCCGATGAAGGTCGCCCCAAAGAGGACTGCACCGAGAAGAGCTGCGAGGGCCCCCGGAGCCACCGCGGGTAGAGCGATCCCGAATGCCTGCAGAAGCAGAGCTCCCGAGAGCAGAGTCGGATGCGACCACCGCGCGCTCAACCAGGCCCACAGTGCGGCCGACGGGGCCGCGGCCAGGCCGACGAACAGCCAGGCGCCATTGGCTAGCCAGCCTGACGAATTCTGTTTGATGGCCGCGACCAGGAAGGTCCCCGCGATGATGTACCCGATTCCCTCGAGGGTGTAGCTGACGAACAGCACTGCGAACGAGCGGTGCGGGCGTCGCGGGGCGGCCGATACGGGCGGTGTGGAAACGACGTCGGGCACAGATTTCCCGCGCATCGCCCAAGCGCCCGCGCCAAGCGCCGCGGCCATCGCCGATGCCGACCACCATGCGCCTTGCCAACTCGCGGTGGCGGGCATCGTCAGCACCAACCCGCCCGACAAGGCAATACCCAGGCCGACGCCGCCAAAGCCCCACCCCGGCATATGCGGTGGCAGATGATCCAGCATCGAGTTGACGGCGATGACGAACACCACCGCGCTGGCGAATCCCGCGACCGTCCGCAACAGTAGCCATCCAATTATGTTGGGCAGCAGTGGCATTGCTGCCAGGCTGACCACCACCACGACCAGTGATACCCGCCATGCGACCGTCGATCGTGCCAACCGCCCTGAGGCGGCGCCTGCCAGCGCACCGGCGAGGTATCCAACGTAGTTCGCGGTGGCTAGCGCGCCTGCTGTCTGCGGGGTGAGCGCGGCCTGCGTCGTCATCAGTGGCAGGATCGGGGTGTAGCAGAACCGGCCGATGCCCATGGCGGCACCCAACCCGGCGGCGCCGCGGCCGACGTGTGCCCAGTGT
>Ga0075364_10001085_pt1 | contig 14508 bp, 17 predicted proteins | sample EndMetdeltDD1764_FD_71517 | JGI IMG/M metagenome (GOLD analysis project Ga0075364, IMG submission 71517) | Populus endosphere microbial communities from Tennessee, USA - Endosphere MetaG P. deltoides DD176-4 | ecosystem: Host-associated > Plants > Roots > Endosphere | place: USA: Tennessee... | reverse complement strand
CGGTGACGTAGTGGTTGGTCTTCTCGATGGCCGCCTTGCCTCCGGGGTACTGGGCAGCAGGCCTGTCGTAGAGGCCCATATCGGAAAGCCATGTCATGCAATCGCGTCCGCGGTAGACCCGGGCGACCCGCGGTGCGCTGCCGACCGCGAGATGTACCTGGCGTCCGGCCAGATGCAGGTCCTCGGCGATCTGGGCGCCGGACTGCCCGGTCCCGACGACCAGCACCGCACCCTCGGGTAACTGATCGGCGTTGCGGTACTGCTCCGAATGGATCTGGACGACAGCTTCTTCCAGCGAGTCCGCGTAGGGCGGGATGACCGGCAGCGGGTATCCGCCGGTCGCGACGACGGCATGGTCGCAGGTGATGGTCTCGTCACCGGCCGCCGACCGGAGGCTCAGTTCGAATCCACCCCCGGCTGCGTTGGCCAGTCTGGTCACCCTGGTGTGTGTGCGCACCGGCGGGTCGAACGTGTCCAGCCATCCGGAGAGCCAGGTGATGACCTGGTCGCGGGTCATGAAGCCGTCGGGGTCCGGCCCGTCGTAGCGGTAGCCGGGGAGCCGGCAGTGCCAGTTGGGGGTGACCAGAGTGAAGTTGTCCCAACGGGTGTCGGCCCAGGCGTGTACCGGGGTGCCGGCCTCCAGGACGACGTGCTCGATCCCGGCCCGGCCCAGATACCAGCTGACCGACAGTCCGGCCTGCCCACCGCCGATGACGACGACGGGGATGTGGGTGGTGGTCATGATCGCTCCAGTGGGGGGTGCATGGCGGTGATCTCGATGAGTGCGTCGGCCGGGAAGCCGGCCGCCGCACTGGTGATCCGGTGGGTGGTCTCCGCCGCCGAGGTGCAGGCGAATCCGAATTTCGCCCGGACCCGGTCACTGGCTTCGGTCAGCGCCCGGCCGGAGAGGTCGACGAACTCGCCGACGGTGTAGCGCCCACCGGTGTTCAGGTAGTCGTGGATGACGAGGCTGGGGGAGTAGCAGCGCTGGGTGCTGCCGTCCGGCCAGCGGACCTCGAAGGTCATCTCAGGCATGAGCCAGTTCCTGCCACTTCGCCGTGTGCGTGGTGTCGGTGGCGGTCAGCGGGCCGTACACATCGGGCCTGCGGTCGCGCAGGTGGAACATGCCGGCCCGCATGGTGCGGAATGTGGTGTCGAGGTCGACCTCGGCGACGGCCATCCCGCTGTCCAGAAGTGTTGTCGCCAGGATGTTTCCACCGGGATCGACCACCTTGGCATTGCCCACGTAGCGCAGGGAGCCGAAGGTTCCGCTCTGGTTCGACGCGATCCAGAACACCTGATTGTCCAGGGCGCGCGCCATGTCGAACAGGTTGAACCGGTAGGTCCAGCGGTCGTCCTGCAGATTCTCGGCGGTGGCGGTGCGGGCGGCCGGCCACGCCGACAGGCTGGCGATGATCTGGGCGCCGTCGAGCGCCATCATGCGGGCCGCCTCCGGGAAGGCCTTGTCGTAGCAGATCTGCAACCCGACCCGGCCGATCGGTGTGTCGAACACGCCGTAACCGGAGCCCGCCGAGTAGGACATGCCCTCTCCGAGGGGCTGGTGCACCTTGCGGTAGGTGCCGTAGATCCGGTGGCCGTCCAGCACGGCCGCGGTGTTGTAGCGGGTCTCCCCGTCTTCGGCGAGTTCGCAGAATCCGATCGCGATGACGAGGTCCCCGATGATGTGCTGGATCCGCGCGATCTCGGGTCCGTCGAGCCGGATGGCCGGGGGCAGGGAGCGCTGGGTGGTCTTGACGGTGTCACCGTGATTGCCGAGGGAGGACAGGTATCCGCCCACGGCGGCCTCGGGCAGCACCATGAAGTCGACGCCGCGTTCGCGCGCCTGTGCGGTCAGCGTGGCGATGAGCGCGTAGTTCTGTTCCAGATCCCGGGTGAAGTTCGCCGAGACGGCGGCGAGTGTGGTCATGTCGGGAGGCCTAAACCATGTAGGTGGAGTTGATGATGGCGCCCTTGCGGGCGTAGTAGATCAGCGCGTCCTGGACGTCGAGGGGATGAGCCGGGATGACGCCCTCGATGAGGTCCTCTTCGCGCCCGCCGTGCAGTCCCAGGCCGAATCGGCAGCAGAACACGGTGCCGCCCTCCTTGATGAAGGTGCCCAGCGCGTCATTGATGTTCTGTTCGCCGGGGAAGCCGGAGTCGCCGGTCTTCGGGAATCCGCGGGTGGCCAGGCAGTTGATGGCGCCGGGGCCGTAGAAGTACAGCGCAGACTCGAAGCCCTTGCGCAGTGCCCTGGTGGCCTGCAGCACCGCGACGAAGGCGACGGAGGACTCGTGGGCGATGCCGTGCACCAGGGTGAAGTAACTTTCGCCCTCCTCGGCCTGGTAGTCGGGGAAGATCTTGGTGCTGCCGTAGATGTTGGATCCCTTGGGCAGGGACGGATGCGGGATCTCGGCCAGCGAGGTGGCGATGTTCTCGGCGATGGACGAATCAAAAGACATGGGGGTCTCCGTGTTTCACGTGTCTGTCGGTCGGCGACGGTGCCGGATGCCGGGGAGGTCGGCTGGTTCAATTACAGGCGCTGACCATTGCCGTGTGGTTAGGGATGGAATACGTCTGCGTTGCGTGCGGCTCACGCCGGAAACGCTCGTGAAACATTGAATGATGTTGTGCAGATACAAAATTGGGACCTGGGCGAGAATCGCCGAGGTCCTGCCGGTGCCGCGCGTCGTCAGCGGCCATTTGGATACTACCCTAATTGTTAGGACCCTATCTACCTCGAGGGCGCGCGTTGAATCCTGCTGAAGATTTCCCGGTGGGATTAGCCTGGGCACATGAAGCTGGACGGTCAGCAGCTGACCGCGTTCGCCGCGGTCATCGAACTCGGCAGCTTCGACGCCGCCGCCGAGCGGCTTCATGTCACCCCGTCGGCCATCAGTCAGCGGATCAAGAGCCTCGAGCAGCGGGTCGGTCAGGTCCTGGTGGTCCGCGAAAAGCCCTGTCGGGCAACTGCCGCCGGGATACCACTGCTACGGCTGGCTGCGCAGACCGCGATCCTGGAGGCCGAGGCGCTGGCCGAGACCGCGGGCGGGTCGACCGAACGTACCCGTATTGCGATCGCGGTCAACGCCGACTCCATGGCGACCTGGTTCAACTCGGTGTTCGGCCGGTTGCCCGGCGTGCTGTTCGACATCCGGATCGAGGATCAGGATCACTCGGCGAAGCTGCTGCGCGAGGGTGCGGTGATGGGCGCGGTGACCACCGAACGCACGGCGGTGCCGGGCTGCCGGGTGCAGTCACTCGGCGTGATGCGGTACGTGCCGGTGGCGGTGGAGCGATATGTACGCGAGCACCTGCCCGGTGGATTCACCGCCGCCGCGGCGGCCGTGGCACCGTCGCTGGCATGGAATCGTGACGATGCACTGCAGGACAACCTCATTCGCAAGGTTTTCCGCAAGCCGATCGGTCGGCCGGTGCACTATGTGCCGACTGCCGAGGGTTTCGGTGCGGCGGTGCGGGCCGGACTGGGCTGGGGCATGTATCCCGAGCAACTCGTCAACGCGGACTTCGTCCAGATCGCCGACGTGCACCTGGACGTGCCGCTGTACTGGCAGAGCTGGAAGATGGACAGCGCACTGGTAGGCACGGTCGGGGCGGCCGTGCTGAGCGCGGCCGCCGCGCTGCGGCCGCGGGGCCGTTAGGTCGACGCGCCGACCGTGCGGCGGGCCGCCTTCTCCTCGTAGAACCGGGCGCGTTCGTCGACGGCTCCCAGGAACTGCGCGAGTTCGGTGCGGGCCTGTTCACCGTCGGGCCCGAAATCGCTGCGCTCGAAGATCCGCCAGAAGCGCAACACCGGTTGCAGCACCTCGTCGTGGTGGATACGCAGGTCGTAGATGCCGGCTTTGGCGATCAGGATGGAGTTCTCGTGGAAGTCGGTCATCCCCGCACCCGGCATCGTGAACCCGACGACCTCATCGCGGATGGCCTGCATCGCGGCGTCCGGTGCGATCTCGAGCGCGGCCGCCATCAGGTTCCGGTAGAACACCATGTGCAGGTTCTCGTCGGCCGCGATCCGGGCGAGCAACTGATCGGCGATCGGGCAGCCCGAGGCCCGCCCGGTGTTGCGGTGCGAGACGCGGGTGGCGAGTTCCTGGAAGGACACGTAGGCCAGCGCCGCGAGTGGGGTCTTGTCGCCGGAGTCGTATCCCGCGATGGTGTGCTCCATGCGCAGTGCCTCGAGCTTGGAGGGGTCGACGCCGCGGGTCACCACCAGGTAATCGCGCAGCGCGATGCTGTGGCGTCCCTCCTCGGCGGTCCACTGGCCGACCCAGGTGCCCCAGGCGCCGTCGCGCCCGAACCGGGTGGCGATCTCCCGGTGATATGACGGCAGATTGTCCTCGGTCAGCAGGTTGACGGTCAGCGCCGCCTTGGCGACCGGGTCGAGCGGAGAGTCCTCGGGCGCCCAGTCCTCGCCGCCGAGGAAGGCGAAGTCTCGTCCTCGGCTCCACGGGACGTAATCGTGTGGGTCCCAGGGTTTGACCGTGCTGAGGTGGCGCTCGAGGTTCTGTTCGACGATCGGTTCCAACTCGTAGAGCACGCTGGTCTGATCCACCATGGCCGTCTCCGTTCCCTTCATACAACGAAACCTACGGTACCGTAACTTACGGTACCGTAGGTTGTCGTCGATGAAAATGGATCAGAAGATCTGGATCTACTGGTTGATCCCGACAATCTCCTGCGCGATGGTGCTCAGCCGCGACTGGGCGGCGGAGACGACGCGCTGACGATCCTTGTGGAATTCCTCGTAGGCGATGACCACGCGGATGTCGGCCGGCTCGTCCAGTTCCTTCACCGCCGCGACGGCGTCATTGACATTGAGCTCGTCGTAACCGGTGATGGGCAGCTCCGACGCCTCCAGGACACCGGTGTTGCCGCGCAGGGTGTGCAGCGCATCGGCCACGTCGTCGGCGCCCTCGCGGCGGCTCACCTTCTCGGCGGCCGAGAGCGCGGCGTCCCGCGAGGCGGACAACGTCTTGGCCGCGATATCGCCGGCCTGGCTGCCGCGGGCGAGTGCCTCGTCGACGGCCGGGCGGGTGGAGCGGACCGTGGTGACCACTCGATCGAACGCGCGGGTGGCGATCTGTCCGGGCAGGTTGGCCAGCTTGACCGCCGCGCCGGCCGCGGCCTGGATCGGGGTGCGGCGCAACGCCGCCGGACCGCCGAGCGCGTCCTCGGCGAGAACGGTGGTGAGCCAGATGACGGTCGCGCTGTGCGCCTCGATCAGCGAATCGGCAAGCTCCTGGACCTGCGTGTTACCGGCCGCGACGGCCAGCGACTTGAGGTAGCGCGCGCGGTCGACCAGCAGGTGCTCCAGCGCGAGATCGCCCAGCAGCGCCTCGGCGAACGGTTCGGCCTGCTCGGTCAGCGCCTTCACGAGTGCCGCGGCCCGTCCCAGGAAGGGGCCGAAGAAGGTGGGTGAACCGCCGAGTTCGCGGATGGTGGCCTCGATCAGCGCGGCGCGGGTGCGGGCGTTCTCGGCGTTCTGGGTCAGTTCCTTGTGCACCGCATCGGTGCGCGCCTGGCTGGTGCGGAATTCGGCGATCTGGATCTCGGTGCTGGTCAGTTCCAGCACGGTTCGCAAGTTGGTGATGAGAGTGGTGGTGTCAGTCATGACGTGGGCCCCCTGAATGTGTTGGTGTCATCGGCCGGTGGTGACCGTGCGACGCGGATGCGCCCTGTCTGGTCGGCTACCCGGACCCACGGCGCTTGACACGGAAAGCCGCCGGGATGTGGTCCACATCTCGTTCTCGGGCGATCGATGGCCGACACAGCTGTTATGTCGGTCGTAATAACGGCAGTTCACGCTAATATATGACGATCGTCATAGGGAGGTGCCGTGGTGTTCGAATCCGATCACGATGCGCGCAACCGCATGGTGTCGGGCGCGGCCGACATGCTGGGGCGGCGCGGCCTGAGCGCGATGTCCGTGCGGGAACTGGCCAGGCATACCGGCGCACCCCTGGGGTCGACCTATCACTACTTCCCCGGCGGAAAGGCCCAACTGGCCGCCGAAGCGGTCCGCTGGGCGGACGCGCACACGGCCACGGTGTTGCAACGCGCCGCGGCGGCCGGTCCCACCGCAGCGCTGGAAGCGCTGCTCGAGATCTGGCGGGACGCGTTGGAGAGCAGCGACTTCGAGCGCGGCTGCGCAGTCCTGGCGGTTGCGGTGCAGAACTCGACCGATGATGACGACGCGGCGCCGCGGGATGCCGCGGTGTTCGCCTTCAGCAGCTGGACGACCACCCTGGTCAGCTCGTTGCGTGAGGCGGGTGTCCCCCACTCCGAGGCCACCGACGCGGCGACCCTGATCGTCGCCGCGGTCGAGGGAGCCGTGGCAATGAGCCGCGCCGAACGCAGCACCGGTCCGCTGACTGCGGTGGGCCGCCGGCTGCACGCAATGCTCGCCGCGCTCAGACCTTGACGCGCAGCACATCCTGCAGTGGCCTCCGAGGAGTGGGCGGCGGCACCTCGTCGAGTTCGGGGATGCGTCCGAGGCGCACCACCACCTGCGGGAACGACCGCCCGACCAGGGCGCTGACGATGTCCCGGCTGACCGGCACCTCGGTCAGGTGGCTCAGGGTGCACGAGGCGTACCCGGCCATGGTGGCGTCGAGCAGCAGGGCCGAGAGCGCCTCCCCACAGCGCAGCAGGTCGCCGCGGGTGTCCCCGAGTGCGGAGATGACCACCAGTTGCGCGGTGTCCTCGGCGACGTTGCGGCGCCGCTCGTGGTGATGGGTGACAGGGAAGGACCGCCCGACGTCGACCCGATCGGCCTCGGCCGCTGACACCAGCGAGCTGTGCGGGATGCCGTCGTTCACCTCGAAGGGTGATGTCCACCAGTCGATCTCGTGGTGATACGCCGAATCGTAGAGACGCAGCGCATCGGTGAGCTGGGATGCCTCCGCGACCGCCGGCCGGTCGGTGGGCGCGATGACGTCCACCGCGACATCGGGATCGACGGATGCGCGCAGCAGCAGCTCGAAGGACTCCCAGTCGGCCGGCGCCGTCATCGGCAACCGATCGGTGCGGCGCCGCAGGATGGCGTCGGCGCGGCGTCGATGGCCATCGGTGACGGTCGGCAGTGCGCCGAAGGTGACGGTGGCCAGGTGGTGGTGATCGTTCGGATTGGGATAGCGCTCCACATGGGCGTCCAGTCCGGCGGCGGCCGCCGCGACCCGGAAGTGGTCGAGTGCCGCGCCACAACTGATCACGGCCTGCCTGCCGCTGGTGTCGGTGGCCACCAGCCGGTCGGTGTCGACGAACAGTTGCACGCCCTCGGGCGAGATGACCCACCGCCAGGGCTGGCTGTTGTGATAGGACGGGGCGCGGCACGCGAGGTGCACGGCGTCCTCGATGATCCTCACGGGGCGCTGGGTCGGCGATGTCGTTGCCATGCACCGAGTCTGCGCCGGCGCAGTGCCGCGGAGATAGGGCCGGAAGTCCCTAACCTTCCAGGTACGCGACGATCGCCTTGGACAGGCCGTGCCGGGCCTCGTCGAGATCGATATAGGAGCCGAGTTGGCGCTCGGAGGTGATGCCTCGCATCGCACCGGGAATGAACAGTGCGACCTCACGGACCCGGGCCGGATCCACGTCCAGATCGGAGAAGGCGTTCTGGCAGTCGGTGATCCAGGTCCGCTGCCAGGAGGCAAGCTCGGCCGCGGTTTGCGGATAGTGCTGCTCCAGGTCGCTCCGGTCGCGGGGGAGCGCGGCACGCAGGTTCTCGATGGCCCGGGAATCGGTGCCGCTGAGCCCGTCGTAGAGGATGTCCAGGATCCCGGTGACGCGCTGCGCCAGGGAGCCGTGCGGTGCGGCATGTGACGGGATGGTGCCGCGACGTTCGGCGGTGCGTTGCAGCACGGCTGCCCACAGTCCGTCGATGTCTCCGAACTGGTACTTGACCGTGCCCCAGGTGGCGCCCGCGTCCTTGGCGATGCGATTGCCCGACACCGAGCCGGGGGCTCCGGATGCCAACGCCTCCAGGGCCGCATCGAGCATGCTTTCGCGACTGGCCTGCCCCCGCCGGTTGGTGCGGCGCTCGACGGCTTCGGTCACCGGGTGGATGCTACGCGACTATTGACTTTAATAGAACCCTCTGTGATTCTTGGGCCATGGCAAAGCCACCACTGTCGATGAAGCCGACGGGCTGGTTTCAGGTGGCCTGGTCGGATGAGATCGGCATCGGTGACGTGCACCGGATGACCTACTTCGACCAGGAGATGATCGCCTGGCGGGCAGAGTCCGGCCGGCTGACCGTGATGAACGCCTACTGCGAACATCTCGGTGCGCACCTCGGCTACGGCGGACAGGTGAAAGGCGAAGTGTTGCAATGCCCTTTCCACGGCTGGCAGTGGAATGACGAGGGCCGCAACGTCTGCATCCCGTACCAGGAGCGGCCCAACCGCGGTAGGCGGATGCGCACCTATCCGGTGACCGAACGCAATGCGTCGGTCTACATCTGGCATGACGTCGAAGGCCGGGAACCGTTCTTCGACGCACCGGACATCTTCGCCGACTTCGGCGATCGCACCGAGGAGGACTACTACCCGCAGCAGCGACTGTTCCGGCAGGGACTGGAACTGCACCCGCAGTACGTCTTGGAGAACGGGGTGGACTTCGCGCATTTCAAGTACGTGCACCAGACGCCGATCGTTCCGGTGTTCACCCGCCACGACTTCGCCGAGCCGGTGTCCTATGTCGACTTCACCATCACCTTCGAAGGCGACGACGGACAGAAGATCGAGGACGTCAACAGTGGTGTCGAGGCGATCAACGGTGGGCTCGGCATCGCGGTCACCAAGAGCTGGGGAATGGTCGACAACCGGACCATCTCGGCGGTCACCCCCGTCGACGACCGCACCTCCGATGTCCGTTTCATGGTCTACATCGGGCGTACCCCGGGGCGTGATGACCAACGGGCCGAGGACAAGGCCCGCGATTTCGGCGAGGAAGTCATCCGGCAGTTCACCCAGGACATCCACATCTGGTCACACCAGCGCTATTCGGACCCGCCAGCGCTGGCCACCGCCGAGTACGAAGGCTTCACCGCAATTCGCAAGTGGGCCATGCAGTTCTATCCAGACGGTCTCGGTGGATCTGCCGCAGACCTCGCTCGCGTACGGAAAGTAGACACGCTATGACCGAGCAGATCCGCGTGTTCCAGGTTGCCACGGGCAATGTGGGCACCGAGATGATCAAACGGATTGCTGCGCACCCCGATCTCTCGCTCGTCGGGTTGCACTGTTACACACCGGAGAAGGTCGGCCGCGACGCCGGCGAGATCGCCGGCCTGGAGCCCAACGGCGTGATCGCCACCGGTTCGGTCGACGAGATCATCGCGGCCAGACCCGATGTGGTGACCTTCCACGGCGTGTTCCCCGACGAAGACCTGTACGTGCGGGTGCTCGAAGCCGGGATCAACATCGTGACCACCGCCGACTGGATCACCGGATGGCACCGCGACACCAACCATCCGCACCCGTCCGGGCGTCCGGTCAGCGAGGTGCTGGCCGCGGCCGCCGCCAAGGGCGGGGCGACGTTCTACGGCACCGGGATGAATCCCGGTCTGAATCAGATTCTGGGCGTGGTGTGTTCGGCCGACGTCGCCGAGATCGAGAACATCACCACCATCGAGTCGGTGGACGTATCCTGCCACCACTCGGCGGACACCTGGAAAGAGGTCGGCTACGGACTACCGGTCGACGACCCGCGACTTCCCGGCATGCTGGAGAAGTACACCCGTGTCTTCGCCGACAGCGTGCTGCTGATGGCCGACTGTTTCGACGTGCAACTCGACGAGGTGAAGTTCAGCTACGAACTCGGGGCCGCCACCAAAGATGTCGACCTGGGCTGGTATCAGCTGCCGAAGGGATCGTTGGGCGGCAACTACATCAAGTATCAGGGGCTGGTCGGCGGGGTGCCGAAGATCGAAACCCATCTCGAATGGCAGATGACTCCGCACACCGATCCGAGCTGGGATATCAAGGGCTGCTACATCACCCAGGTCATGGGCGACCCGTGCGTCTACAACAAGCACATGATCTTCCCCAAGCCCGGCGTCGACCTCTCCGATCCGACCAGCTTCGCCTCGATCGGGATGACCGTGACCGGTCTGCCCGCGCTCAACGCCATCCGATCGGTGGTCGCGGCGCGACCGGGCCTGCTCACCAGCGCGGATCTGCCGTTGCGTGGGTTCGCGGGGCGGTTCCGCTAGCGCAGAGGCGGTGGGGTGGCCGCGCGCGGCGTGCGGCGGCGCGCGGGTAGCTTGGGTTGTCGGTCGGCACCGCCGACCTACAGGACCGCCCGACTGTGAAGGAAGACCGATGACGGCCTTCGACAATGGAATCGCCCTGCAACCCGCAGGTGACGGACTGCTGCGCGGCCGCACCGTGCCCGAATGGGCGAATATGGTCGGTCCGTTCGGCGGCATCACCGCCGCGGCGCTGCTGCGGGCCATCGAACTGCAACCCGACGTGCACGGTCAACCGGTGGCCCTGACGGTGAACTACCTGGCCCCGATCGTCGACGGCGAATTCGACATCAGCGCCCGTGCGGTGCGCACCAACCGGTCCAACCAGCACTGGCTCGTCGAACTCAGCCAGGGCGGCGAGGTGAAGACCACCGCCACCGCGGTTTTCGGGGTCCGGCGGGACACCTGGAGCGATACCGAACCGGAGCAGCCCGCGGTACCGGCACCCACGCAGGTGCCCGTCGGACCGGAAGTCGGTCCGACCTGGATGCGCAATTACGACATGCGTTATGTCACCGGTGCCATCCCCGACGCCGCCGACGGCGAGTCGGCATCCTCGGAGACCACCCTGTGGGTCCGCGACAACCCGCCCCGGCCATGGGATTTCGCCGCACTGACCGCCGTCTGCGACATCTTCTACCCGCGCGTCTTCCTGCGACTCGGCCGTCTGCTGCCGGCGGGCACCGTGTCGATCACCGTGTACTTCCACGCCGACACCGCGACCCTGGCCGCCCAGGGTGATGACTACGTGCTGGCAACCGCACGGGCACAACAGTATTCATCCGGTCACTTCGACCAGGCCGCCCAGATCTGGGGGGCCGGTGGCACGCTGCTGGCCACCAGCCACCAGATCGTCTACTTCAAGGGATGAGCGCTGGACTGCAGTAGCCAGTCCTCGAACCGGATACCGAACAGCGTCGCACCGGCGCCGGGAACCAGGGTGTCGTCGCGCAGTTCGGCACCCCAGTAACGGGCACCCGGGTCGGCCACCACGGACCGGCTGTCACCGTGGGCGGTGAGCGCGGTGCGGATCAGCTCGTCGAGCCGATAGCGTTGTGGGCCGGCCACATCGGCGATGCTCCGCACCGGATCCCCGACGGCGGCGATGGCGACGGCCTCGGCGACATCGGCGGAAGCCATCGGCTGGAAGGAAACCGGTGCCAGCCGCGCGGTGCCACCCTCGGTCGCGGCGTCGGCGATGCCGGCGACGAACTCGAAGAACTGGGTTGCCCGCACGATGGTGAACGGGACGTCGGACTCCTGGATGAGTGATTCCTGGGCCAGCTTGGCCCGGAAGTAGCCGCTCTGCGGCGCCAGCTTCTCGGTACCCACCACCGACAGCGCCACATGGTGACCGACACCGGCGGCGGCCTCGGCCGCCAGCAGGTTGGTGGTCGCGGTCCGGAAGAACTCCATGGCCGGCCCGTCGTCGAAGGACGGCGAATTCGACACGTCGACGACGACGTCGGTGCCGGCCAGCACCTCGGCGAGGCCCTCGCCGGTGATGGTGTTCACCCCGGTGGACGGTGCGGCGGGGACCGCGTCGTGGCCGTGTTCGGTCAATCCCTGCACCACCTGTGACCCGATCAGCCCGGTGCCTCCGATGACGACGATTCTCATGACGAAACCCCTCCGGTCGTTGACGGGTCGTGGGTGACCCGCCCGACAACCAGAACGGCTGAAGCGACCCGGAGTCATCCGTGGCCGACTACGGACCTGCCCTACGGACCGGTGACTACGGGTTTCCAAGGGTCCGCCCGACGACGGTGGGGACAAATCTGGGAACCGTGAAACTCATCAGCACCGTCACCGAGTCCGATGCCGAACTGGCCGCGCGTTTCGAACGTGACACCGCGCCCCTGCGGCCCGTGTTGATGCGGGGTGCCCGGCGGCTGACCCGCAACGAGGCCGACGCCGAGGACCTGCTGCAGGACGCCCTCATGCACGCATTCATGGGTTTCCGGCGGTTCGAGCCCGGTAGCAACCTCAACGCGTGGTTGTTCCGCATCATGCACAACCGCTGGATCAGCAGCTACCGGATGAAGCAGCGCCGCCCCGCGGAGTACGCGGTGGAATCCGTCGCCGACCTGGACCTGCCCGCCGCCATGGTGCGCAGCACCCCGTCGGCGGAGGCCGCGGTGATGGACGTCTTCCCGGACGCCGATATCAAGGCCGCGCTGGAGCAGCTTCCCGAGGGCTTCCGGATCGCCCTCTACTACGCCGACGTGCAGGGACTGACCTATGCCGAGACGGCCCGGGTGATGGGCACCCCCGTCGGCACCGTGATGTCACGGGTGTTCCGCGGGCGCGCCCAACTGCGCGACACCCTGGCCGGCGTCGCCCGCGAACGCGGCATGGGTCGCGTTCAGCTCGAGAAGGTTTCCGCATGAACGAGGAGATGGACCACATGACAATCGAACTGACCGGACAGACCGCCCTGGTGACCGGCGGCACCGCCGGTATCGGGCTGGCCTGTGCGCGGCTGCTGGCCGGCGCGGGAGCCACGGTGCTGATCACCGGGCGCAACCGCGAGCGGGGCGAGGCCGCGGCGGCCGCCACCGGTGGCGACGTCCGCTTCATCCAGGCCGACATGGCCGACCTCGCATCGATTGCGGCCCTGGTGGAACACCATCCTCGGGTCGACATCCTGGTGAACAACGCCGCCACCTTTCCCGGCGCCATGACCGTGGAGCAGGATGTGGCGTCCTTCGAGTCGACCTTCGACACCAACGTCCGGGGAACGTACTTCCTGGTGGCCGGACTGGTTCCGGGAATGCTGGACCGCGGCTACGGCAGCATCGTCAATGTCACCTCGATGGTGGCATCCAAGGGTGTGCCGGGCGCATCGGTGTACAGCGCGTCGAAGGCTGCGGTCGAATCGCTGACCCGCACCTGGGCCGCCGAGTTCGGCCCGCGCGGGGTGCGGGTCAACACCGTGGCCCCGGGACCGACGAACACCGAGGGTGTGGTCGCCGAATGGGGCGACACCAACGACGAATTGGGCCGGACCCTGCCGTTGGGGCGCACCGCGGAACCTGCCGAGATCGCGCAGGCCGTGCTGTTCCTCGCCTCCGGCGCATCGAGTTTCGTCACCGGACTGACCTTGCACGCCGACGGCGGCGGGGCCGCGGCCTAGAGATCGGGAGAAATCACATGTCCGACGCATGGAAGACGGCGCTGACCGTCCTGCAGGAGGCGCAGCCCGACATCCCGCCGGGTGCGCACGTGATGACCGTCCTCATCGAGTTTCCGCCCGGTGACCCCGGAACCCCGCCGCACCGGCACCCCGGGCCCGCGTTCGGGTACGTCGTCGAGGGCGAGATGCTGTTCGAACTGGAGGGCCAGCCACCGCGCGTGGTCCGGGCCGGCGAGGCGTTCTGGGAGCCGGGCGGTGATGTCATCCACTACAGCGACGGCAACAACCGTACGGACATCCCGAGCAAGTTCACGGTCACGATGATGTGCGTGCCCGGCCGGCCGATGCTGGAGCTGGTCGACGAACAGGAACTGGAGCAACGCAGCGACCGCCGCTGGCAGGCGCCGGTCTGAACACGCTGCCCTGAAACGATATGAGCCCCTCCACCAAGCGGTGGGAGGGGCTCATATCAAGAGCAGGGACCCTAGCGGGCAGGCTTGCGGTGACGGCCCATCAGAGCGGTCAGCCAGCGAACATCGAGCAGCATGTGTGTTCCGCCTTTCTGGTTATGCGGTCTTGTGCAGGAGTGGGAGCAGCCGGCGCCGAGCGAGAGTGCCCTCGGCGAAGTGGTGCAGCGCCTCCGGGACGGAGACCGTGATGGGGAATGCGTCATCGAGCATCCGCAGGACGTCGAGGACCGCGGGGCTCGCGATGAGCGCCCACTCGACTCCGGCGATATCGCACTCATCATCGAGGGCGTAGAGGAGAGACACACCACGCGCGGAAAGGAACGTCACGTCACTCAGATCGAGTGCGAACGGCTTCTCCGCGAGGACCAGTCGGCGGACCTTGTGGGTGAGTCGATCGAAGTTGTCGTCATCGATGACACCTGAGACGGTCACCACCATCGCGAGGTGGCGGCACTGAGCTCGCAGTTCGGCGCCGTCGCACGTGACCGCCGGGTTTCCGTAGCGGAATGCGATCGTCATGTTCTGCCTCCCTTCTGGTTCTGACCTGTCGTTCTCGATATCACCGAAGTTATCGGCCGAATTTAAGGTACCGGGGAGTAGTGATTGAGACTTTGCTAAGAAGATAGTCTGAGAGC
>Ga0075364_10001084_pt1 | contig 14512 bp, 12 predicted proteins | sample EndMetdeltDD1764_FD_71517 | JGI IMG/M metagenome (GOLD analysis project Ga0075364, IMG submission 71517) | Populus endosphere microbial communities from Tennessee, USA - Endosphere MetaG P. deltoides DD176-4 | ecosystem: Host-associated > Plants > Roots > Endosphere | place: USA: Tennessee... | reverse complement strand
TCTAAAGGCCGAAATGAACCGGCTTGGTTTGAGCTCGACTGAATTCACAAAACAGTTCGATAAATACGTTAAAGGGCAAATCGACGAGATCGTTGGGCCGCTGCGCGATGCCTCCGGACAAGCACAAAAGCTCAACATGGGTAAGCGCCAAGACCTAACGCGTGCAGCGCTCAACCAAGCGGCGCGTGGCGGTGAGATTGTCTCCATCGAAAACGCTCGTCTGTCTGAAAATATTGACCAAAAAATGCTCGATGATGTCATCAAGAATAACGAAGGCTCACTTATGGCTAAGGGTGGATGGCACCTTGCAACCGACTCCAACCTAGCCCATGGTCGTAGCCGTGGAACCGAGGTGGCTATGAATTTAGCGCGTCTTCAGGATACATTTGCGGGGTCTTCGTCTGACGATATTGCTGAAATGAAAGGTAGTTTTGTGGGGGCAGTACGCGACTCGCTTAATACTCCCGGCATGCGTTCAGAATTACTAGGTCCAAACGGCTTGAGCCGCAGCGAACGCGACCAAATTATCCGCAACATCGACGGCGTGCTTACTAACAGGAACATTAGCGGCCAAGCTAAAAACGTAGCTGCGCTCGAAGAAATTAAGCGTCAACTGAGATAATACAGACATTCAAAAAATCCATATTATCGAGCCTCAGACCATTGACTTAACACAGTCTAGATTAAAAAATAGCGTAAGATGAGCAGTAAGCAACCACCAACCCCGCGCCAAGGTATCTATGAACTTTACTGGTATTTCGCCTCAGAGCGCCAGTAGGCTTACATGAAACGTGCTGCAGGTATACCCGGACCATGGACGGATGACCCAATACTTCAAAGATACAAGTTTTGTAATGTATTTCGCGCAGCCGATCGGGTAAGCCAGTATATGATCCGTAATGTGTGCTACCACAATGAGAAATGTTCGCCAGAGGATAGGCTTTTTCAAATTGTGGCGTTCAGAACGTTCAGCAAGATCGAAACATGGCAGAGCGTACGGGGGTTCTTGGGCCGCTACCCAACCTTAAATGATTTAGCTAGCGGGGCTTTCACAGAGGCATTGGAACATGCTAAACAGCAGAATGGCAGTATCTATACCGGCGCCTTTATACTTTGCGCCACTGATGCGTATGGAAAGAGACTCAAGCACTTAAACCACATTGAGCTATTTCGCCACATGTTTCTATTAGACAAACTTGGTGAAAAAATCCTTTCAGCAAAGTCGCTTCGCGAAGTATATAGTCTTCTCCACGAATACCCATTGATGGGCGATTTCATGTCATACCAGACAGCAATTGACCTTAACTACTCTGACCTTATCAATTTTAGCGAAAACGAATTTACCCAGCCTGGACCGGGCGCCTTGCGTGGTATTAAAAAAGTGTTTGAAGATCTTGGCGACTATACTCCTTCAGAAGTAATTATGTGGATGGTCGAAAATCAAAAGCAGGAGTTTAAAAAACTAAATCTGCCATTTGACGGCCTATGGGGCCGCCCACTGCAAGCAATCGACTGCCAAGGACTTTTTTGCGAGACGGACAAGTACTGTCGTGAGGCAGCACCGGAGTTAGCAAGTGCTCGGTCAAGGATTAAGGCACGGTTTACAGTCACGCCCAAACCGATCGAGCTATTCTTTCCGCCAAAGTGGAGCATTAATGAGCACCTACCTTCCTCCTCAGCTGTAGCCAATCTTATAAAATAAACTCGGCTCGGTTTAAGCGGCGGCTCCGTACGAGTGGTATACTTTAACAGAATCCTTATGAGCTATACGTACGAAGACAAACACCCAGACTCCTTATATATTGATAAGATATGGCACACCCACACCACAAGCGACGGTGTATTTACGGCGAGCCTTGACGGCAACTGGGACATTATCATTTCCAGGCACGCCCAAAACGTGCATGTTACGGTAAACGGTATTGGCAAACGCGCAGTCGAAGTGCCTTATACCGCAGGCATTGATAGCGTCGGCATTGCATTGAAACCCGGCGTATTCCTTCAAGACTTCAGAGGCAAGGATATCGTTGACAGCCAACACACACTCAGCAAAGGCAGTACCGCGTACGTCGAAATTAGCGAACAGCTTTTCAAGATTCCCGACTTTGGCTCTGCGGAAAAGTTCGTTGACGAGCTTATCGAGAAAGGCATTCTGCTTTTCAACCCTGTCGTCTCTTCACTGAACGAAGGCGTTACCGCAGGAGTTTCCGATCGTTCGCTCCGCCGTCATACCATGGGCACGACCGGTCTCAGTCCTTATTTCTTTCATCAGATCCAACGCGCGCAACAAGCGACACAATTACTTCAGCAAGGAATGCCTATCGCCCAGGCGGCCGCAGAGGCAGGTTACACTGACCAAGCCCACATGACAAAAGCCGTCAAGGCACTCATAGGGCTAACACCGGCCCAAATCATTGCCCGCAGCAAAAAATAATTTTGGCCATTATTTACAATCTATCTTCTCTTCGTCTTGGTTAAATATGCAGGTAACCATTAAAAGGAGCAAAACAATGGCTAAAAAATTCACCATAAACATACCTGAAGCAAAACTAAACGAACTTGCCATCCGGCTTGACGCGACACAGTACCCTGCCGCTCCCAAGGATGCCGGCTGGAGCTACGGCACTGACCTTGCCTACATGAAAAAGCTGGTATCGCACTGGCGTAATGGATTCGACTGGCGCGCTGTCGAAGAAGAACTCAACAAATTCGACCATTTCTTGGCCGATATCAATGGCACCGAAATGCATTTCATCCACCACAAAAGCGCCAACCCTGAGGCTACACCCCTACTGCTTGTTCACGGATGGCCCGACTCGTTCTACCGTTTTTACAAAGTCATGCCGTTACTAACTGAGAAGTTCCATGTTATCGTGCCGTCACTTCCAGGTTTCGGCTTTTCGGAAAAGGTCGCAATGAATAGCTCGCAGACTGCAGACATCTTGGCGTCACTTATGCACAACGAGCTCGGCTATGAAAGGTTTGCCGCGAGCAGCAGCGACATCGGAACCCCAATCGTTCAGGCACTCGCTACTAACCATAAGGACCTGGTGAGCTTAGTGCATCTTACCGACACGGGCTACCCCATGGGCGCCGAAGACTTTTCAACCATGACCCCAGCAGAACAGGCTTTTGCGGGCAAATGCCAGCAATGGTGGTACACAGAAGGTGCCTATAACATGCTGCAATCTACCAAGCCGCAAACGCTTGCATTCGGTCTTACGGATTCACCAGTTGGCCTTGCGGCCTGGATGGTCGAGAAGTTCAACTCCTGGAGCGACGGTGGCATCGAAAAGGCTTTTACTAAAGATGAAATCCTGACTAACATCAGCATCTACTACTTTACCGGCACTATTGCTACGGCGCTCCGGACTTACGCGGAGAACACGCGTGCTATCTATGCCACCGGCATGCCAAAGCCCCCTGCCAAAATAGAGGTGCCGACTGCCATCGCAAGTTTCCCTGCAGATACAGTACCGGTAATAGAAGACTGGGCAAAGCGCAACGCCAATGTCATCCGCTTTACAACCATGCCAAAAGGTGGCCACTTTGCAGCGCTCGAACAGCCTGAGCTATTTGCCAAGGATATCATCGCAAGCGTGGCTTAAAGTCGCTGTCGCATAAAGGTAAAAGCACCGGATCTATCCGGTGCTTTTACACTATTCTCGCGCAAATATTCATCCTCTATGACCACTGAGTTGCGATAGTTTACCTATACCCCCTAGTCATAGAATACTTTGTGCAGCGATAACGATGTTTATCTATTCAAATTTGACTAGTATCTCAATATCCTGTATTGTCGAATTATGATTATTCGGCTATTAATTTTGGGGATCCTCAAACGTCGTGGCTCGACGCATGGGTACCGCATGTATCGCGACTTAGTAGAGTGGCGCGTCGAGACTTGGACGGTTATACGCCCAGGCTCTATTTATCACGCATTAGCTCAAATGGAAAAGCAAGGTTTGATTAAAGAGGCAGCTGATGCGCCTGACAAAAGGCTCGGCCCGTCAAAGACTGAATATAAACTTACCGATAGTGGCGAAGCAGAATTTATTCATCTATTAGAAAGCGCACTTAAAGACATCAACATCATCGAGCTGTCCGTCGGCATTGCCTTTATGGAGTATCTGCTACGACAGGACGTTATTTCGCTTTTAAAACAGCGGCAAGAAGCACAGAAGCAAATTCCAGTTTTTTTACATACGATATCAACTGAAGAAACACCAACAACGCCTGCAAGGCATCCTGAGCTTATTCGTATCTGGGCCGACACCTACACTGACGCAGCAGCCAGCACAGAAAAACTTATTCATGTTATTCAATCCGGAAAGTACGTATTTAAAAACGAGGAGGAAAAGAAATGAAAACAATAACCGCCACGCTACACGACGGCGCCAAAATTGACATTGAGGTATCTGGCAAGGGGCCAGTAGTCCTCATGCCGGTCAATCCAATATCTTTAACGGGAGAGGATGCCGAAGCAAAGCAAAAATGGGGTGTTGACCCGGCACTCGGCCGCCACTTTATTGATGGGCTAAACGACAAATTTACCGTTATCGCTTTTGACTACGAAGGTTTTCGCATGCAACATCCCGCAGCAAAAACGCTTACGCCAGATAATATCGTAAAAGATTTTCTTGCCATAGCCGATGCGGCTGGGGCTGAGAAATTCGCCTACTATGGTTATTCGTGGCTCGCGTTATGCGCTTTACAACTTGCAATTCGCACTGATCGCTTGTGGGCTGTCATTATGGGCGCATACCCACCTATTGATGGACCTTATAAAGAAATGTGGGCAGTTACCAAAGCTACCTATGAAATGGCGCTTCATCCTAAAAAGCAAGATTGGCCAACCGCCCAAAAGACCAACGACGAATACGATTGGGATTCGGCAGAACTATCACTTTCCGGCGAACAAACTAAACAGTTCTTTACACTCTACAATATGCTGCAAGATTTCGATGACCACGCTGCGCAGACACAAATCACATGCCCTCGTTTGTGTTTTGTTGGGTCCAATGACAAACAAGAATACAGCGAAAAATGGGGTGGCGTAACGGTTGATATGGCTACACCGCTCGTCAAAAATGCAGATGCGCTAAAGGCATACGGTTGGGATGTGCGAGTGCTGGATGGGCTTGACCATATTAGCGCGATGCAACCAGCGAATGCGCTACCGGTTGTCAGACAATGGCTTATTGATAAAGCTTAGGCTGTCGCAGTGATGATGGTTGACGTAAGATGCTAATGCTCAGGGGCATGAGCTGTGAAACACTTTTATATCTGTAATAATTTCATGGTGCGCGAGAGAGGACTTGAACCTCCACGCCTTGCGGCACATGCTCCTAAGGCATGCGTGTCTACCATTCCACCACTCGCGCATATTGTGTCGTGGATGCTACGCCGGGTACGCGTAACAGATACGATTATACGGTATATTACGTTTTACGTAAACAAAAAACTGCCTAATTGGCAGCTAAACGGTAGAACGCCAGCGCCGCGTCTCCGTAGCTTTTAGACTTGTCCACCACAACAACTCCATTAACGGTCGGCGCTGACTCCCTACCTGGGTATGATAATACCATAAGCCCGTTTTTATTTACATGCCTAACTAAGTCTGAAACTGTGGATAACTGCATTTTGTCATATGGTGGGTCGCATAATACAATATCGAACTGCTCACCCGTGTGCGCCTCGCTCCAAATTTGAGCACTCGCCCTCACAAGTGTCACGCGGTCTTGCAGTCCGAGCTGCTCAATATTCCGAGCGATAGTCTGTTGGGCACGGCGATCTTTTTCTACCAGTACCGCACGCGCGGCACCCCTGCTAATCGCTTCAAACCCCAACGCGCCTGTACCAGAGAATGCATCAAGAACACTCATGCCAGAAATGTCACCCAGAGAGTTAAATAGCGCTCCACGGACACGCTCAGCCATCGGATGCGTGACGCTCCCTTGCGGCGCCTCAAACAAACGACCGCCTAGTTCACCTGCGATCACTCGCATGCGCATTATTTTTTACCACCGTAGACTTTGTAGGCCGCGCTGTACCACGCCAATGTAACCACCCGCGTAATAAGTGGCACGAGATCTTCGCGCGTTTGCTTGGCGAGCACTCGGGTCCAGCCTTTTTTCTGAAAACGTTCGTACATTTTGAGATCGTAAATGTGCTGCGCTGCCTCTTTAAAAATCGGCACAACGCCTTCTGACCGAACTCGAATCAGGTCGTTTCCAGACGGATACCCAGCACGCAGTTTCAGCGGCGCAATAGCAACAGCAATACCCCATTCAAACAAACCGTGGGTCGTCATAATACCTTTTGCCCCCCAGTAGCGCCAGTTTTTAGACAAAAATTGACGACGCGAGTCGCCCTCTTGGCGGATAATAAGTTTGTCACGCAAAGAGGTGCGCGTTTCAAGGCCCGCCCCACGCAGTTCCTCAAGCACCACGTGCAATGGATAATGATGCGCCGGGGTTAAGCCGTCGACAATCGCATGCGCCAACCATGCAGCCTCAAACGAAGCCTTTTCGTAGCTTTGTTTTCGGAGAGCCTTTACGAGGTTGTCGTGATGGGCTTGAATCATATCGAGCAGGGCCGTATCGCTTAAATCCATTGGGTCGTAATAATGCCAAGGTTCATCGCGCGCAGGAGACTTGCGCTTGATACCGTCTGGACCATTTTTGCCCTCGAAGTGGAGGATATTTTTGATACTCGGAAAAGGCGTCTCAGGCATGGCATGTTCCAATGCGATGCGGGCGACGCGGTCGATTTTCTGGTGTGCACCGAGTACATTACCAGAGCTATCCCTAAATGTGGTGCCGGAATACATTATCTTTTAATTTAATGCTGTCAAACCGCGATATCGCGAGACATGCTTATAAAACTGTTTGTATTGTATCAGATTTGGCTCGTTTTTCAGTAACCACTTTGCCGCTTCGCTGGCACGCTTCATGAGTTTTACGTCGGTGAGCGATGCAATACGAAGATTAAGCGTGCCGTGTTGCATACGCCCATAAATTTCGCCAGGGCCTCGCAAACGGAGGTCAACCTCGGCCAAGTAGAACCCGTCTTGCGACTTTTCGAGCTCATACAGGCGCTCGGATGGCTTTTTGCCATCACTTGGCACCAAGTAACAAAAGCTTTGATGAGCACCGCGCCCCACCCGCCCACGGAGCTGGTGAAGCTGCGCCAGACCAAACCGCTCGGCACCTTCAATAAGCATGACTGTGGCATTTGGCACATCCACGCCTACCTCGATAACAGTCGTGGCGATAATCATATCGTATTCACCCGCTTTAAAACGTCGCATTACTTCGTCTTTTTCGGCGGGTTTCATTTTGCCGTGCAGCATGGCAAGCCTGCGGTGAGAGAATGTCCCATGCCTAAGCCGTTCGTATTCTTGCTCGACGCTTTTGAGCTCGGCCTGCGGCCCATCGCCAATCACCGGACACACCACGTACACTTGCCGCCCCTCAGTCATTTGCGCATCGATAGATTCATAAAACTGCTTGCGCGTATGCCCACTTGCCAACTTAGTGATGATCGGCTGGCGACCTTTGGGTAGCTCGTTCAAAATAGACACCTCTAGCTCCCCATACAAAGTTAATTGCAGGCTGCGCGGAATTGGCGTAGCTGTCATGCTAAGCAAATGCGGCATGCACTGAGACCGCCCCAAAAGCTCGGCCCGCTGAGCCACGCCAAAACGATGTTGCTCGTCTACAACCACAAGCCCCAGCTTTGCAAACTGACTATTTTTTTGAATTAAAGCGTGCGTCCCTACCACCACATCAACTTCACCAGCTTCAATTCTCTCTGCGAGCTCTAACTTGGCCTTTGGCTTAACCGAACCGACCAACAGCGCCACACGCACCCCCAGCGGCTCTAGTAACGTAGCAATCGTCTCGGCATGTTGCGTGGCGAGAATTTCTGTGGGTGCCATAAACGCCACTTGATACCCGCCGCCCACCACCATATAAGCCGCCATGGCCGCAACTGCAGTCTTGCCTGAGCCAACATCGCCCTGTAGTAAACGATTCATGGGTATTGCCTGCTCAAAATCCTGAAAAATCTCCCATGCCGCGCGTTTTTGCGCATCAGTCATGGTAAAAGGTAGCTGCGCCGTAAATGTCTTGGCGGCTTCTTTGTTGAATGGAATATGGTAGCCCTCCAACTGCGCATTCTCACGCTTGTTGAGTTGTGCTGCAACCATCAGCTCCAGTACTTCTTCAAATGCCATACGCTCTTTGGCAACGCTGAGTTCATCTGTTTTTTGTGGAAAATGCAGCTTTTCGAGCGCGTCACCAATAGATATAAGCTTTTCTTGTTTTATGAGCGCCGCAGGTAATGTCTCTGGCAGCATATGCATGAGCGGCAGCAGTTCCTTCATGAGCTTGCGAAGGGTAAACGACTTAACGCCTTTTGTTTCTGGATATATTGGCACGATACGCGCCGTGCTGGTGCCTACATCGCCCACTCGCTCGGTTGATGGGTTGCTTAAAACATACTTGTTGCGCTGCAGATCGTACACGCCCGAAAAATAAAACTCTTCGCCCTCTTTGAGCTGCTCGGCGCGGTACGGCTGGTTAAACCACACTGCGCGCGTTTTAGAAGTGCCGTCATTTAAGACTGCCTCGGTGACGTGCATGCGGCGGCGCACATAACGCCCAACTGCCGATTCAACCTTTGCCTTAATAGTCACATTGCCCGGTTCGATATCGACAATGCTTGTAACTTGCGAAAAATCACTATACTTACGCGGCAAAAAATAAAGTAAATCTTCGACCGTCTCCAGTCCAAGGCTGCTCAGCTTTTCAGCCGTTTGCGCCCCAACGCCCTTAATAGTAGTGAGTGACTCCCCTAAATGCATGTAGTGAAATAATATCAGATAACCCCATAAGGGTGAACTGTTGCCCGGCAAACGCACATGACGTCGCCGGGCAACAGAATCATTCTCAGCTTTCTTTTTGAGCCAGCACCCACGCCGCGATATCCTTAAGGGCAGCATCATACCGCCTCAAGGCTTTCACTTTCACGGCAGGAGAGTACGGTCCGCGCGCAAGCGCAAACAAGAGCGAGAGCAGTCCCTGCATGCTGGGGCCAAACGCGATTTGGCAGGCAGCTTGTTGCTGGGCAAGGTCATAGCCCTTACCCATGATCTCCAGATCATGCTCGGGCGGCGTTTCCCACGTCAACGTATGGCCATTAAGGCTCACGATGATTTTCATCGCACTCCTAGCTCCAGTCCGACAAGAATAGTAAATACTATAAAATAGCTAGGCTATTTTGGCAAACTTGCGCTTGCCAACTTGCAGGAGGTCACCGCTTTTGATGGTAATCGTCTCGGCTGTAAGTTTTTGTTGATTGAGCTTTACGCCACCTTGTTGAAAAAGTCGTCGCGCTTCAGAGTTGCTTGTAGCAAGACCGGCTTTTACCAAAAGCTCAGCTACACCGTACTCACCGGGCGCTACGTCAACAGTCGGCGTCAATTCGCTATCACCGCCAGCAAAGAGCTGCTCAGTAGCGCGAACCGCTTGGTCTGCTGCTTCTGCACCGTGTACAATCTTGGTAATTTCGTAGGCAAGTTTCTTTTGCGCGGCGCGTGCTGCTGGGTTTTGTTTTGTCTGACGCTCTAAATCTTCGACTTCTTCTTTTGAAAGAAGCGTGTAAATCTTCATGTAGTCAATAACGCCGGCATCATCAGCGTTCAACCAAAACTGGTAAAATTCAAATACTGGTGTTCGGGCGGGGTCAAGCCATACGGCACCTGCTTCGCTCTTGCCGAATTTTTTGCCAGTTGCCTTGTTAATAACGAGCGGGCCAGTCCAGACGTGAGATTCTTTACCTTCGAGCTTACGGATAAGCTCAACACCGGCGATGCTGTTTCCCCATTGGTCAGAGCCTGCAACCTGCAACGTTGCGCCTTTTTCGCGGAAAAGATGCAAAAAGTCATAGCCCTGAATAAGCGAGTAGCTAAACTCGGCGTAGCTGATACCTGCGCCACCCGCGCCAATACGACTCTGCACAAAGTCGCGGTCAAGCAGCTGCGTCATGCTCATGTGCTTACCAACTTCACGCAAAAAATCCAGGTAGCCCATGCCTTTAAACCAATCGTAGTTATCGACAATTTCAAAATCCATGCCGTCAAAAACGCGGCGGTATTCGCTTGCGATGCCTTCTTTATTTTTAGCTACTTCTTCGAGTGTTTTGAGCTGGCGTTCTTCTGCTTTGCCGTCAGGGTCGCCAATAATACCGGTAGCACCGCCAACAAGCAAAATTGCCTTGTGACCATGCATCATAAAATGGCGCACCATCATTGCCATCGCAAAGTTGCCAACCGTCATGCTCGAAGCGCTTGGGTCCACGCCCCAATAGAACGTCAGGGGCGTCTTGTCTAGTTCGGCAATGTCTTTGAAGGTGGTTTGATTTACAAAACCACGCCAGGTCAGTTCTTCGGAAAGTGTCATCCCTTTAGTTCCTTATTAGAATATGTTTTTAGCTTCCTCTCAATTATAACGAAAATTGTTTGAGCCGCGCAATCAAATGCTATAATGGAGCATAGATTTGCTAACGTTTAAGGAGCCAAGAAACGACCTATGAATAAGCAACGGCGTCGTATGCCTGGGCTAAGTGTCTATTCTAATTTAGCCGCCCGCCGCAAGACTAAAGCCGACGCGAAGTCACGTCGCAAGGCCGAATATTTGGCCAGTCTGCCAAAACAACCCCTCAAAAGGCTCTTGTACCGCTTGCACCCCAAGCGAGTGCTTAAATATTGGTTTAGCCGTGAAGGCGCAATTATGGCGCTCAAACTTGCCGGGATTGGCTGTATTATTTTGGGTATCTTTGTTGCGGCCCTTTTTGCATACTACCGCCATGAGCTAGATGCTATTCGGCCATCTGAGCTTGCAAAACGCGTACAGACATCCGTAACTCGTTACTATGACCGCAACAACGTGCTCCTCTGGGAAGACAAAGGTGACGGCGACTATCGCCTCGTGGTTGATTCGGGCGACATTAATAAGTACATGAAAGAGGCCACTGTCTCTATCGAAGACAAAGACTTCTACAAGCACCCTGGTGTTAGCCTCACTGGTACCGCCCGCGCCGTGCTCAGTAACGTAACAGGCGGTGACACACAAGGCGGCTCCACCCTAACCCAACAGCTCGTGAAGCAGGTTTTCTTTAGCGATGAATCCCAAAACCGCGGCCTCAGTGGTATCCCACGTAAAATCAAAGAGATCATCCTGGCGCTTGAAGTTGAGCGCATGTACAACAAAGATCAAATTTTGACGCTATATCTCAACGAGTCGCCATATGGCGGTCGTCGTAATGGCGTTGAATCGGCTGCACAAACCTATTTTGGCAAATCCGCCAAAGACCTCAACCTCGCTGAGTCTGCACTGCTGGCGGGTATTCCGCAAAACCCAAGCGTGTACAATCCATACAACGTCGACTACAATAAATCTCTTCTTGAGCGTCAGCATCTTGTACTCGACGCCATGGCCGACCAAGGATACATCACTCAACAACAAGCAACAGATGCTAAAAAAGTTGCCGTGCTCGACACCATTAAGCCAGAAATCAGCAGTACCGAAGACATCAAGGCGCCACACTTTGTGCTTGAAGTTCGCTCGCAGCTCGAAAAAGAGTTCGGCCAAAAACTCGTCCGCGAGGGCGGCCTGACCGTTAAAACCACGCTCGATTATCGCATGCAACAAATTGCCGAAAAATCCGTGAGCGACGCCTGGAACAAGTACCTGAAGCCTGGCGTTAACATTAACGGCGCAGACAACCTAGCCATGACTTCTGTCGATGTCGACACCGGTCAAGTTATGGCTATGGTCGGTAGTTACGACTTTAATAACAAAGAATATGGCGCAGTAAATGCCGCAACCTCGCTCCTGCAGCCTGGTTCATCTATCAAGGCATTCGACTATGGCCAGCTGTTTGCGCAACGCTCTGGCACAAACTACGGCCCCGGCAGTATATTGCCAGACAAAGACATCAGCAGCATTTACGGAAGCAAACTCTTTAACTATGATGGTCGCTTCTTTGGCAATATCAGTATCCGCGAGGCGTTTGCCAACTCGCGCAACCCGCCTGCCGTTGAAGCTGCTTACATCTCTGGTATTGATAACGTCATCAACCTCGCCCGAGACATGGGCGACCACAGCTACTGTATCGGCGAAGATTACGGCCTCAGTGCTGCCATCGGTGGCTGTCACGTACGCCAAGTTGAGCACGTCAATGCGTACGCCTCTATCGCTCGTGGCGGTGTATACAAACAAGAAAGCTACATTCTTGAGGTTAAAAACGCCCAAAACCAAATTATTAAGCAGTGGAAAGATATCGCCAAAAAAGTCATGGACCCGCAGGTTGCCTACATGCTGACCGATATCCTGACTGACCCAGCCGCCAGACAACGCGTCTTTGGCAGCAACCCGCTTGGTGAGGCAATATCTGGTGTTAAGACCGCTACAAAAACAGGTACAACTGACGACGGCAATGGCCACGCTAAAGACAACTGGATGATGAGCTACTCCACCAAACTAGCAACTTCTGTTTGGATGGGGCGACACGATGGTGGCCCACTCAGCGCTATTGCTGGCCCAATACCAGGTTTTGTAATAAACGAGTTCATGGGTGATGCCCACAAAAATGTACTTGTTGGTGACGGTAAATACAAAACTGGTGATTGGTTTACAAAACCCGACGGCATTCAAACATTAACCGTCAATGGTAAGACCGACATTTGGCCATCATGGTACAAAAAGTCTAACGACTCTAACGGCACCAAGATGACATTTGATAGAGTCTCAAAGAAAAAGGCCACCGACTGTACACCAGATGCCGCCAAAATTGAGCAGACCGTTCAAACGATTACCGATCCAATTACCAACAAAAAAACCTACACCGCACCTGATGGCTACGATCCTAATGCCGACGACGACACGCACAAATGCGATGATGTAAAACCATTTGTATCGGTCACAAGCCAGTCCCTGGGCGGCGGCAAATACCGCGTCACTGCCAGCATGAACAAAGGCACCTTTGCACTGCAGTCTCTGAAGGTGACCGTCGACGGCCAGACCGTTATTGATCAAGCTGTATCAGATGCAGGTAGCGCTAGCGGCGACTTTACCGCTTCGTCGAACGGCGACAAGAGCGTGCAGGCAACCCTAACCGATGCCGGGTACTACGTTGCCAGTGATACCAAAACCATGAACGTAAAAGTGTCGTATAGTCCATCTACCGTGGCAAGCGTAGACCCTAAGCTAAGTACTTGGGGCCGCCGCTTTACCACGGTCGGCGGTGAATAAAAGCTCGCAACACAAACAAAAATCCCGGACGATCCGTGTCCGGGATTTTTATATATTCGAGGTAATCGTTACTTTTGAATTTCGTTCAATGTTGCAATCAGCGAGTCTTCTGGTGAAGGACGACGACGCGAACGGCTACGAGGCGCCTGAGTCGAAGCTGACTGCTTTTGCTGAGGCTCTTGCTGCTTAGCATTTGCGTGCTGCTCACCGCCAGCACGACTTACGCTATTGTTGCGACGGCGAGTGTTAGCGCGCTGCTGTGGCTTTTCGGTCTTCTCTTTTTGAGGTTGTTGCGGCTCTTCTGGCTGCGACTGAGCAGGCTGACGACGAGGAGTCGTGGCTTGCGCTGTTGACTGCTTTTTAGCTGGACCTGCTTGCGGCTGTACTTGTGACGCTGCCGGTTGCTGGTGCCGGGCATTTCCACGAGACTGAGCAGGGTCAAAATGACGTGCTGCAGGTGGCTGCGGCTGTTGCGCCTGCGGTTTGTTACTACCAGCATGATGCGCCGTATTTGCGCCGCTCGCGAGCGTGGCAAACATCATCTTTCCGGCTTGCGTTTGCAAAATACGAGTGCAGACTGCTTGAACCTGTTGGCCGACCAAGCGGCTTGCTTGTTCCACAACAACCATGGTGCCATCGCTGAGATAACCCACACCCTGCGACTTGTCTTGGCCGACTTGCGTGAGCTTAATAGTCACGCGCTCGCCAGGAAGCAAGTTCGGGCGAAGTGCCTGGGCAAGCTCGTTAACGTTAAGTACCGTCACGCCTTCGATTTGAGCAACTTTGTTTAGGTTGAAATCGGTTGTGTATAGCATGGCGCCCATTTGCTTTGCGAGTGCCACAAGTTTGTCGTCGACTTCGCGAATGGCATCAAATTTCTGACGCGCGATTTCTACGTCGACACGTTTAATTTCTTGCAGCTCGCGAATAACGTCCATGCCATAGCGAGCACGTTCGCGCTTATGTGAGTCGCCGTGATCAGCGAGGAACTGTAATTCGGCAATAACAAATTGCGCAACTACGATGTTTTGAGGCACAAACCCTGCCTTTGCGATTTGGACAATGCGGCCGTCAATAAGACCACTGGTATCCAAAACAACAGATTGGCTTATGATGGTTTGGCCATTCTTACGTCTAAATGGATTCATTGGATTAGATCTCTTTTCTTTATGGTAACACACTCATGCTTATGA
>Ga0075364_10001082_pt1 | contig 14520 bp, 15 predicted proteins | sample EndMetdeltDD1764_FD_71517 | JGI IMG/M metagenome (GOLD analysis project Ga0075364, IMG submission 71517) | Populus endosphere microbial communities from Tennessee, USA - Endosphere MetaG P. deltoides DD176-4 | ecosystem: Host-associated > Plants > Roots > Endosphere | place: USA: Tennessee... | reverse complement strand
GTGGGCACCCGGGTGGCCGGGGCAAGACAGCCCCACAACCCGGGTAGATTCGCGCTTATTCAGTTGCCATGGTGCCCGACGCCATGGCCGTCAACCTGACCAGTTCACGCACGTGCGAGGAAAGCGTGCGGCCCAGCGCCGTTCTGACCTCCCCCGGCCCCAGATTGCCCATGGCCTCGATCAGGCGCAGCAGTTCGGCGGCGCTGAGCACCACCTGCTGCTCGGAAAACCCGCCCTGCGCTTCAGCCACGACCGCGCGAAACTCGATCTGTGGCACATGCTTGCCCTCGACCAGACTGACGGTCGGAATATGCGGGATCTTCGAGCGTGCGACACCGATCGCAGGCGATACTTCTTTGTCCGATTTAACGATTTTCATTTTTCAGTCTCCTCGTATGGGTGAGACGATCGTATGCCAATCGCGAGCCTGCGTCACGACTGATTTGGCACCACAGCCGCCCGTTGGGCTTCGATCGCCCGCGTGCGCCGCACCGACCAGACCAGCACCACCACGAACAGCAGGGACATCAACACGACGATTGTCGGGCCGGGTGCACTGTCCAGGTACATGCTGCCCCAAATGCCACCCACAGCCGAGAACACGGCAACCCCCACCGCCGCACACAACATCTTGCCGAAGCTGCGCGTGATGAGCAGGGCAATGGCCCCTGGCGCAATGAGCATGGCAATGGCCAGGATGATGCCCACGGCTTTCAGGGCACCCACGATGGCCAGGGAGATGAGTGTCAACAGACCGTAATGCAGCAGCCTGACGGGCAGGCCCACCGTGCGTGCCTGCACCGGATCGAAGGCATGCAGCAGCAGATCGCGCCATTTAAAACCGATGGCCAGCACCACGACCAGGGCAATCGCGCCGGTTTCGGCGATATCGAACCAGCCCACGCCCAGCATGTCGCCAAAGAGGATGTGGTCGAGATGGACTTCGCTGCGGATCCCGGTGTAGAGCACCAGACCGAGGCCGAACATGCCGGCAAACACCACCCCCATGACGGTGTCCTGCTTGATGCGACTGTTTTCCTTCAGGTAGCCAACCGCCAGTGCACACCCCATCCCGGCGGCGAACGCACCCACGGCGAAAGGCAGACCCGCCATGTAGGCCAGAACCACCCCGGGAAAGACGGCGTGTGAGATGGCGTCGCCCATGAGCGCCCACCCCTTGACCACAAGAAAGCACGACAGCAGCGCCGTCGGAATGGCCACCAGAATGGCGATGAACAAGGCCTGCCGCATGAAATCGAATTGCAGCGGCAACAATAATGTGTCCATGATGAACGTCATGATGCAACCGCCGGCGCATCGATGGACTGTGCGGCGCGACGGCGTGCGGCCAGCACACCATGCTTGGGTGCCAGCACGAATGCCGTCAGAAAGATCAGGGTTTGCAAAACGACGATAATGCCGCCGGTTGCGCCATCCAGAAAATAGCTGGCGTAGGCACCGACGATACTGGTGAGCGCGCCGATGGCCACGCTCAGCGCCAGCAGTCTGGGAAATCGGTCGGTCAGCAGATATGCGGTCGCGCCTGGCGTCACCACCATCGCGACCACCAGGAAGGCCCCCACCGTCTGCATGGCAGCCACCGTGCACGCCGATAGCAGGGTGAAGAACAGAATCTTCAACAGGGTGGTGTTCAATCCGATGGAACGTGCATGGCTTTCGTCAAAGAACGTGACCATCAGATCGCGCCACTTCAGCAACAGCAGGGTGAGCGAGATGAAACCGATGAGCGCGAGCTGAAGGGTATCGGCCGGTGTAATGGCCAGGATATTGCCCAGCACGATGGTCTGAATGTTCACCGAGGTGGGCGAGAGCGACACCATGAACAGCCCCAGGCCGAAAAACGCGGAGAACACCAGACCGATGATGGCATCTTCCTTCAGCCGGGTGCGCTGATTCAGCAGCAGCATCGCGCCGGCCGCCAGCCCGCCGGAAAAAAACGCCCCCAGCGAAAACGGCAGCCCCAGCATATAGGCCCCCGCCACGCCCGGCACAATGGAATGCGACAGTGCATCGCCGATCAGCGACCAGCCCTTTAGCATCAGATAGCACGACAGAAACGCACACACACCGCCGACCAGTGCCGACACCCACATGGCGTTGACCATGTATCCATACTTGAACGGTTCGAGCAGGATGTCCATTATCGTGAACCGCCCCACCCGTTCGTGCCTGCGCTGTCGGCCTCGGGTTCCCCCCGGTCGCGCACGGCGGACTTGCCGCCATAGATCACCAGGGGTCGCTCGTCGTCGGTGATGATGCCCACCGACCCCGGGCGCTCGTCGGTGGCAGTGTGATGCAGATCGAAGTGTCGCAACACGCCGCCGAACGTGCGTTCCAGGTTCTCGCGGGTGAAGATGTCGTGCGTTTCGCCATAGGCCAGCACCGTCCGGTTGATCAATACCGTGCGGTCGCAGAACTCGGGCACGCTGCCCAGATTATGGGTGGACACCAGCATCACCCTGCCCTCGGCGCGCAGGCCGTCGAGCAGCTTGATGATGGCATCTTCGGTCTTCACATCCACACCGGTAAACGGTTCATCGAGCAGAATGACACGGCCATCCTGGGCCAGCGCACGGGCCAGAAAAATGCGTTTTTTCTGGCCCCCCGACAACTCACCGATCTGACGGTGACGAAATTCGAGCATGCCCACGCGCTCCAGTGCCTCATCCACCGCCTGCCTGTCGGCCGCCCTGGCATGGCGCAGAAAGTTCATGTGGCCGTAGCGCCCCATCATGACCACATCTTCCACCAGCACGGGAAAATTCCAGTCCACGTCTTCGCTTTGCGGCACATAGGCGATCAGGTTGCGCTTGATGGCAGCCGGAACCGGCATGCCCAGCACAGAGATCGACCCTTGTGCCAGGCGCACGAAGCCCATGATGGCCTTGAACAGCGTCGACTTGCCACTGCCATTGACTCCGACCAGTGCCGTGATGGTGCCGGTCGGTATGTGGAAGGTCGCATCGTTTAACCCGGTGTGCCCATTGCGATAGGTCACCGTGGCCTGCGAGACGGACAGGCCGCTTGCGCCTGAGGACGGGTGGGGATCGGAGGGCTGACTGGGGTTCATGGTTGGGTCAACCCGGTGGCGATGGTTTCGGATGTCACGCGCAGGAGATCGATATAGGTCGGCACGGGGCCGTCGGCCGCGCTGAGCGAATCCACATACAGCACCCCGCCATAGCGCGCGCCGGTTTCCCGGGCAACCTGCTGCGCCGGCGAAGCGGAGACCGTGCTCTCACTGAATACCGCGGGTATCTGATTGGCCCGCACGGCATCGATGACACGGCGCACCTGTTGCGGCGTGCCTTGCTGGTCGGCGTTGATGGGCCACAGGTAAAGCTCTTTCATATCGAAGTCGCGCGCCAGGTAGCTGAAGGCGCCTTCACTGGTCACCAGCCAGCGCCGGTCAGCCGGAATGGTCTTCAGCCTGGCACGCACGGGCTCGATGGCGGCATCGATCTTCTGTTTGTAGGCCTGGGCATTGTCTCGATAGGTTTGTGCGTGTTCGGGGTCGTACTTGACCAGGGCATCGCGGATATTGTCGACGTAGATCCGGGCAGCCGAGGGCGACATCCAGGCATGCGGATTCGGCTTGCCGGTATAAGGCCCTTCCGCGATCCCCATCGGCACCACACCATCGGAGACCACGACACTGGGAACATTGTTCATGCGGCGAAAGAAGCGTTCGAACCACAGCTCCAGGCCCAGCCCGTTCCACAGAATGAGCTGCGCGTCACGCGCTTTGAGGATATCGCCTGGCGTGGGCTGGTATTCGTGGATTTCCGCACCGGGCTTGGTGATAGACACCACCTCGGCCGCGTCGCCGGCCACCTGAGAGGCCATGTCGGCAATGACGGTGAAGGTGGTGACCACCTTGAACTTTTCTGCACCCCAGGCAGGCGCCCAGGCGGCGGCGACCGCCAATGCAACTGCGTGTGCAAGCAGACGACGCCTGCCCTTATGACTAACCATTTTCGCTCCGACGCCAGGTGGGAATACAGAAATCAGGTGCCTCGCCCTGAATATAGCATTGGCTATACTCTAGTGCACGAACTATACATTCATGGTGAACGATCTAGTAACATGCACGCCTCAAGGCTGAATATCGGCTGGTGTTTGGCCCCCTGGAGTCCCTGATGGCAAAAAGCATGCCCTGTAGCAGTCCGCGCAAGTCCGATCTGATGGAAGCATCCGTGCAGGGTGAGAATTTCCGTCAAGTTCGCAACGCGCGTCGTCAGGAGCGCGTGGAAGACTACGTGGAATTGATTTCCGACCTGTTGCGCGATTCTGGCGAAGCGCGTCAGGTGGATCTGGCCGCACGCATCGGCGTCACCCAGCCGACCGTTGCAAAAATGCTCGGTCGTCTGGTGGAGGCTGGCTATGTCATCCAGCGCCCCTACCGCGGTGTCTTTCTGACTGCTGCCGGTGAGGCACTCGCCGAAGCCAGCCGAAGACGCCATCAGATCGTCGAGCGTTTCCTGATCGCCGTCGGGGTGTCAGAGGACTCTGCACGCCGCGATGCCGAAGGCATGGAACATTACGTGGGCGAGGACACGCTGGCGGCCTTCGAAGCGTTCCTGCAACGTACCGGCACCCCCGAGTGATCTGCGCGCTGGATCACGCGCGATCACCTGACCGGCAGGCGTGAAACTTGCGCCCGGTAGCCCACCCCTCCCCTTGTTGCACAGGACCTCGCCATGACACCCGATCGCACTGCCAGGGAAATCGAACCGACGCGCACCGAACTCGACGCCCGCCCCGGCTTCGCCGTGCTGGAGTTCGGTGCCGGCTGGTGCCCAATCTGCCAGGCTGCGCAGCCGCTGATTGCGCAGGCGCTGGCCACGCGCGACGATCTGACGCACATCAGAATAGAGGATGGCAAAGGCCGCGCGCTGGGTCGCAGCTATCGGGTCAAATTGTGGCCCACCCTGATCTTGCTTCGAGACGGCGTCGAGGTCGAACGGCTGGTGCGGCCGGAATCTAGCGTGAAGATCACCCAGGCGCTGCGCGTGCTGAGCTAGTCGTCGCCAGACGTTCCAGCCGCGCCACACGCGTCCATTCTCAATAACGCTCCAGCCAGTGCGCGTAAGGCGCAGGCAAGGTCCACGACGCGCGGGTCTCACCCAATTCCCGGGCTGCCGCATACGCCCAGTGCGGATTGGCCAGATGCGCCTTGCCCACCATGACGACATCGAGCTGCCCTTGCTGAACCACACGATTGGCGATTTCCGGGGTGCCGAAGCCCCAGGCCGACGACACCGGCACGCTGGCTTCGCGGCGCACCCGCTCGGCGATCGGGCCCATGAAGGCCGGCCCCCAGGGAATGTTGGCCTGCGGCGTGGAAAACCCCATGCTGACGCTGATCATGTCCATGCCTGCCTGCTTGAACTCCCGCACCAGACCGATGGATTCGACCAAGGTCTGCTCGTCGCGTCCGTCGAATTCCAGCACACCGAACCGCACGGTCAGAGGCAGGTTCTCGGGCCAGACTTCACGCACGGCCCGAAGCGTTTCGAGCAGGAAACGCGAGCGGTTCTCGACACTGCCCCCATACATGTCGGTACGCTGATTCGAATGGGCGGAAAAAAAACTCTGCGCAAGATAGCCGTGCGCGAAGTGCAATTCGAGCCACTCGAAGCCGACATCGCGGGCGCGGATGGCGGCATGCACAAAGTCCTGGCGTACCCGATCAATGTCATCCTGCGTCATTTCACGCGGCACTTTGGACAGCCCGCCACCGAATGCAATCGCCGAGGGCGCGATCGTTTCCCACCCGCGCGCATCGCTTTCGGCAATGTGGTCGTCCCCTTCCCAGGGGCGGTTGGCGCTGGCTTTCCGGCCGGCGTGTGCGATCTGAATGCCGGGCACCGCGCCAGCCTCTTTGATAGCCTGCACGACCGGTACGAATGCCTGCGCCAGATCGTCATTCCAGATGCCGGTGCAGCCCGGCGTGATGCGCCCTTCGGGCGAGACCGCAGTGGCCTCGACGATGACCAGACCTGCGCCGCCGCGCGCCATGCTGGCGTAATGCGACAGGTGCCACGCATTGGCACGGCCTTCTACTGCGCTGTATTGGCACATGGGGGGGACTGCGATTCGGTTGCGCAGCGCGACGTCTTTCAGTTGGAACGGTTGGAATAGTGCGGACATGATGACCTTTCTCGATAATTCAATGTTTGGAGGGCGTCTGTTCAGGGCTGGGCCACTGCCGGCCACAGAAGCGCATCACCCTGACGAGCGATTCGACACGGAATAGCTACGTGTTCGTTATTTCGTAAATATACGAACAATGGAATTAGTATAGTACGGCGCGTATGATTCTGCCTATGCGCCCTTTCAAACATCCTCAAGTCGACGAACTGTCCCTCGAACGTGTGCTCTACGCGTTAAGCGATTCCATTCGCCTGGAAATCGTGCGTCATCTGGCGCGCGTACAGGCCGCGTCCTGTGGCGAACTCGATGGGGGCCGTCCCAAGTCCACTGTCTCGCATCACTTCAAGGTGTTGCGCGATGCGGGACTGGTGCACACCGAGAACAGCGGAACCATACACATGAACACATTGCGACGGGCCGATATCGACGCCAGATTTCCAGGCTTGCTGACGGCCATTCTGTCGCAGCCCACCGAATGAAGCGGCTACTGCCTGTGACAGCGGTGCTCGGGCCTGGCCTCGCATCAAAGGGCAACAGTGATATTGTCGCCCTTCATCAACAGGAGACCCGAATTGTCGATCTCGATCCGCCCTGCAACCCCTGCGGACGCCGCACTCATTCTCCACTTCATCACCGAACTGGCCGTCTACGAGCGGGCCGCGCATGAAGTGCTTGCTACCGAAGAAAGTCTGCAGCGCACGCTGCTCGCAGAAGGCAGCGTGTCGCGTGCTCTGATCTGCGAAGTGGACGGCCGTCCCGCTGGCTTTGCCGTGTATTTCTTCAGTTATTCGACCTGGCTGGCCAAGAACGGGCTTTACCTGGAAGACATTTACGTCTCACCCGACTTTCGCGGGCGGGGTGCGGGGCTGGCCATTTTGCGGCACCTGGCCGCCATCGCCGTAGCCGCCGACTGTGGTCGTTTCGAATGGAGCGTACTGGACTGGAACGAGCCCGCCATTTCGTTCTATCGCGCCGCCGGCGCCGCGCCCCAGGATGAATGGATTCGTTATCGGATGGACGGCGCGGCATTGCAGGCATTTGCGCAGGGCCACACCGCCCCCTCGCGCGCGGCCTGACCGCTGCACCCCCATCAGGGATGTCGACATCGTGAGCGCGGCGGGTCAACCGCCCGTCGTCTGCCCTGCCAGGGATCGCCGTGTCAGCCCCTCGGAAAGTGGCAGCACAATCCCGCGCCGTTACTTCGGCGTGGCGGCCAGGGCGCTGAAATCGGCATCCAGCCGTTGCAGCGATGTATCGATGTGGCTGCGACGCGCCTTGATCCAGTCGCTTTGTTCGGCTAGGCGCGCGTTGGCCTGCGCCAGCATGCGCGTCATCTCTGCAGGTTGAGGCCCGCCCGACGAGGCACGATGCTTGATGATGGCCACGGGGTCCAGCGCGGCCCGAAAAGCCTGCTCCGTCATCGGCAGCTCACCCGCATAGGGCGAGCCCTTGACCGTCTCGGCATAAATGCGCCGCGCCTGATCGTAAGGGAAATCCAATGGCTTGATATCTTTCTGTTTCGCGTGATCCACGATCGATGAAGCGAAGTGATGACCCACACGGAACGGCAGCTTGTGCTCGCGCATCAGAATATCGGCCAGCTCTTGTGAGGCGGTCCAGTCGCTGTTGAGTTCCTCGAGCGCGCGCTCGGGGTTCAGCACCAGTGCATCCAGCACGGTATCCCAGCTTTTCAGGGCCTTGATGGCACTGTTCACCATCGCTTTGTTGTCCTTCACATCCTTGGGGTCACTCATGCCAGGCGTGATGTTGTGTGCCTGAATCACAACCCCGTTGGCCAGTGACACGGCTGTGGACGCTTCACTGCGCGTGCGGATCAGCAGGCCGGGATTGCGCTTTTGCGGCATTGCGCTGGACACATAGGTGTTGCTGCCGCCTTCCTGCAACAGAATCCAGGGGCGCGGCTGGGCATACTGCGTCATGACGTCCTGGATGAAGCTGCCGGTGTGCAGGGCAATGCTGGTGACGATGGCACTGACTTCCACCGGCTCATCGACCGACGATATCTGCGAGGCGTCGTAGGCATTGTCCACGAGGGCGGAAAAGCCGAGGTAATCGGCCATGCGCTGGCGATTCAGGGGCCAGCTGGTACCGTTGAGCACGGTGGTTCCCATGGACGACCGGTCTACGCGCGCATAGGCCTCGCGGATGCGTTGGGCGTCACGTTCGAGTCCGGCAACGTGACCCAGCAGATAGTGTCCATAGGCATTGGGCTGGGCAGCCACACCGTTAGTGTAGTTCGGTACCGGCGTGCTGGCGTAGCGTTCGGCCAGCTTGACCATGGTGCGGGTGGTGCGGCTCAATTGATCGGCCAGTTCGAGCAGATCGTCGCGCAGAATTGCCGACCGGAAGGTCGCGTGCATATCCTGGCTCGACCGACCGGCATGCAGCAGGGTCACATCTTCGCCAGCGGCCTTGATCATCAGCGGTTCGAACGTGATGACCGAGGACGGGCGCTTGGCGCCTGGCGCATTGCCCTCTTTGATGACCGTGGCCACCCCGGCGGCAATGCCAGGCGCCAGTTTCGTATCCAGCAGGCCCTCTTCGGTATTGATGACTGCCGTGGCCTTGTTCATTTCTCCCAGCCAGAAAAACTCGTCTCGAGGCGGCGTCGACTGCGCCGCCACCGCTGAAAAACACAGCCCTGAAAGCAGCGCACCTGCACACAATGTCTTATTCATCTTCTGAATCCATGTGGAGTGGTCACAGTGGATCATTGTAGGGCGGCCGCCCGTAAATGCCAGGCGGGGTGGCGCGCAGTCTAAAATGGCGTTTTGGACTGGCTACCGCATCGTCGGGAGGACATCAGTCCTGCGAATCTGGATGGGAAATCATGTTGCAAGGTATAGAAGCAGGCGAACTCGGCAAGTGGCTGCGTGTCGTCATGGCCAACAGTGGCGCCGGTGCCCACCGTCAGGACATCCCCCCGCGCTTTGCCGACCATCTGGTCAATCTGCGGGTAGCCCGGTTCAACGAACAAGGTCAGTTGATCATCACCGACAAGGGGCGTCTGGCGCTGCGCATGGAATCTCCCGACGCGCTGCACAAGCAGGTGGATCCCGACGAGGTGGTGGCCGAGCCGGCCCACGACAATGACGCAGACAGGCCAGCGCCCGATCAGTCTGCCGGCACCGGCCGCCACACACTGGCCGCCTACGATGGCGAAGACGACGACGAGGATGACCCTCGCAGGCACGGCGGCGACCACGACCACAGGCGCTGACTCACAGCCATGAAAAACACCCCGGCAAGTCGGATCGTGTCCAACTTCCCGGGGTGGGTTCGCGCATCGGGCGGTGTCGCACCCTCGCCGGCGCAGCCGCCCTAACCGGCGCCTGCGCCTGCTGCGTGATTACGTACCGACAATCCCGCCGTCATTCTTCCAGATGACCACCGTGCCGGGGCGCGGGCGGCCACCTGCGGCATCGGGCCACTGCGAAAACGCCAGCGGATCGACTTCAGGGGCAGGCTTGCCGGCAGCACGCGGATGGCTGCCGTACTCGCCGGGATGCTGCACGTTGACGAACACATACTTGTGATCGGGCGTGAAGGTAATGCCCGTGATTTCGCAGCCCGAGGGGCCCACCAGAAAGCGGCGAATCTCCCCTTTTCCGGCACCGGCCTGCGGGTCGGCCACCAGCATCTGATTGTTGCCCATGCCGGCGTAGGCGCCCGTGTTGGAGAAGTTGCCGTCGGTCTGGATCCACAGACGGCCATGCGCATCGAACGCCAGGCCATCGGGGCTGTTGAACAGGTTCTCGGCAGTGATGTTGGCCGAGCCGGCCACCAGGCCCTCACCTGCTGCAGGGTTTCCGGCAAGCACGAACAGGTCCCACTCGAAGGTCATGGCTGCAGCATCACCCCCGGTTTCGCGCCAGCGCACGATCTGGCCATACACGTTGCGTGCGCGCGGGTTGGCGTCATCTGTGGTGCTGCGACCCGAGTTGTTGGTCAGGGTGCAATACACCTCACCGGTGGTGGGATGCACCGTCACCCATTCGGGGCGATCCATGGGGGTGGCGCCCACGGCATCGGCAGCCAGACGGGCGTTGATCAGAATCTCACCGATGTCGGTGAATGTGGTGCCCAGCGTCTGACCGTTGGTCGTGGCCGTCTCGGGCCGCAGCGCAATCCAGCTCCCGTTGCCCATCATATCGCCGGTCACCGCGCCGGCTTCGAACTTGGCCACATACAGGGTGCCGGTTTCGAGCAGATTGCGATTGAGCATGGGCAGCGCTGCGTCGAACTTGCCGTCTGAGACGAATTTGTAGATGTAGTCGCCCGCCTGATCGTCACCCATGTACACCACGACGCGCTTGTCGGCCGCCAGTGTCTGCGCAGCGTTTTCGTGCTTGAAGCGGCCCAGTGCGGTGCGCTTCTTGGGGGTGGACGAGGGGTCGAAAGGATCGATCTCGACAATCCATCCGAAGCGGTTCGATTCGTTGGGTTCGGCAACATAGTCGAAACGTGCGTCCAGCGTCTCCCAGCCATAGCCGCTGCGCGTGGCGCTCAGGCCATAACGGCGCTGACTGGCGTCGCGCTGATCGGTGCCTGCCGTGCCGAAATAGCCGTTGAAGTTCTCTTCGCAGGTGATGTAGGTGCCCCACATCGTGTAGCCGTTGCCACAATTGTTGATCGTGCCCAGCGAGATCGTGCCGGTCTGGTCGGCGCTGGTTTGCATCGATGGATGACCTGCTGCCGGGCCGGTGATCAGCATGGGCGTGTTGGCATGAATGCGGCGGTTGTAGGCCGACGGCACGACCACTTCCCACTGGCCATTGACCAGGCGCACGTGCGCCACGGACGCACCATGCGCGTGCTGGCTTTTACGAATCCATTCCAGCGACCAGTTCGCGCCGCCTGTCACCACGTTGGCCGGAAAGAAGAACTCCGGATTGATGTATTCGTGGTTCATGACCAGCAGACCTTCCGTGCTGCTCTCGCCTGAGAGCGGGAAGAAGTGCATGCCATCATGGTTATCGCCGAAGGTCAGGCGCTGGGCTTCAGCCGTATCGGTAGCGTCGCCTTTCCATGCCGGGCTGTTTGCGAACAGCGGATCGCCCCAGCGCGTAAGCACCGCCGAACTGTAGCCTTCGGGCACGATGATCGCGTCACCGGAGTCGGCTGCAACGGCCTTGAAGCCAAGCATGGGTGCGGGCTCGGGGTTGGGTGTAGGCGTCGGTTCGCCAGGCGGCGTTTCACCTGGATTTTCGGTCTCGGGCTTGTCATCGTCGTCATCGCTGCCACAGGCGGCAAGACCCGCGCTCAAGAAGCCGACGGCACCCAGACCCAGACCGGTCTTGAGAAAACCGCGTCGCGAGCGTGCACGTTCGACGATGTCGCTGAAAGGGGTGTTGCCCGACCGGTTGGTGGGGACATCTTCCAGATCGACTGGATTCATGGTGATCTTCCTTTGCGTTGATTAAAGAACGTGCTCAGGGCAACAGTGCCTGTGTTCACGTGTCCGGCGGCGCAATGGTAGGAAGCCCAGGTGAAAGCAATATGACAGCACCGTTCCATCAACAGCAGGTCCTCAGCAGCTGTTCCCGGCACGCAACGTGTTCACAGGCTTTCGATAACTGACATCACGCTGAAAGATTTGACCCCGAGAATCGGCCGCCCTGCACTCAACTTTTGTGACCCTTGATGATGATGACTTCTGGCGTTGGACCGCATGTGCGTCTCAAACCCCTGGTCGCCGCGTGCGCCATGGCCCTGACACTGACGGCATGCGGCGGCGATGACGACGACCCCTCCGGCACGCCCCCTGCAGTCGAAGTGCCCGGCGGCGGCACACCGGGCACAGGCAATCCGGATCCCGGCCTGCCCGGCACCCCACCCACGACGCCCACACCCGAGACACCCACGCCTGAAACGCCGCAGCCTGAGGTGCCCACGCCTGAGACGATCCGCCTGTCGCTGGCCGGACGTTTCAGCACCGGTGTCTACGGTGCCAGCGCTGCCGAGATTCCGGCCTTTGACGCTGCCAGCAAGCGTGCCTTCATCGTCAATGCGCAGAAGGGCACCGTCGATGTGCTGGACATGAGCCTGCCAGGCAACCCCACATCCATCGGCGAAATCGACGCGCGCGGCATCGCGCCGGGTGCCCAGGTCAACAGTGTCGCGGTGCGCAACGGCATCGTCGCGCTGGCCATACAGGCCGCAGTCAAAACCGATCCGGGCTTCGTGGGGTTCTACCGGGCCGACACCCTGGCCCCCCTTTCGCACGTGGGCACTGGCGCCCTGCCCGACATGCTGACCTTCACGCCCGACGGCAAATACGTGCTGGCCGCCGTCGAAGCCGAACCCAGCGACGACTACCAGATCGATCCGGAAGGCTCGATCAGCGTTATCGATGTCACTGACATCAACGTGCCCGTCGCACGCACTGCCGGCTTCGCGGCGTTCAATGGCAAAGAAGACGAACTGCGTGCCAGGGGCGTGCGCATTTTCGGGCCAGGTGCCAACACGGCACGTGACATGGAGCCGGAATACATCGCCGTCTCGGGCGACAGCACCACCGCGTGGGCCACTGCCCAGGAAAACAATGCACTGGTGCGCATCGATATCGCCACGGCAAGCGTGACCGACATTCTGCCCCTGGGGTACAAGGACCATGGTCTGGCGGGCAACGCGATGGAGACCAATGACGAAGACGGCATCATCACGATTGCGCCGCGGCCGGGCGTTCTGGGGATGTACCTGCCCGACGCCATGGCCGCCTACACCGTCGAGGGCAAGACCTATCTGCTCACCGCCAACGAAGGCGATGCACGGGCGTGGGGAGAGGACAACCCGGCCTATTGGGCAGGCGATGCCAGCAAGGGTTTCGTCGAGGAATTCCGCGTCAAGCATCTGGTTCACACCAGCGGGTTTGCCCGACGTGCAGGCGACGACCTGCCACCGCAACTGGCTGCACTGGCCAAAGGCGCACTGCTCAATCCGGACACGTTCGCCTGGTGCGGTGCAACCGCGGGCAACCCTGGCAACTGCCGCGCCGACGAGCAACTCGGGCGCCTGAACGTGACGTGGACGATGGGCTATCGCAAGGACGCCTCGGGCAAGCCGGTCATGTTCAATCGCTCCGGCGTGCAAGACGCATCGGGCGATCGCCTGATGTATGACAATCTCTATTCATTCGGTGCGCGATCGTTTTCGGTGCGTGATGCCGATGGCAAGCTGGTGTGGGATTCGGGCGATCAATTCGAACGCTATCTGGCCAGCGACGACTGCCGCATAGGCACACAGCGCGACATCGCCTGCAAGACATTCTTCAATTCCGGCCACGACGAAGGCGACGCCATGGATAGCCGAAGCGATGCCAAGGGTCCGGAGCCCGAAGGCATCGAGATCGGCGTGATCGGCAAGAAGACTTTTGCGTTCATCGGTCTGGAACGCATGGGCGGGATCATGGTGTATGACGTGAGCACGCCCCAGGCACCGGTGTTCGTGGATTACTTCAACACCCGTGATGACTGGACGACCGAAGATCCGGGCACGGTGCTCGCAACCGTTGGCGATCTCGGACCCGAAGGGCTGAAGTTCGTCCCGGCCGCGCAGTCACCCGATGGCCAGGCCATGTTGATCGTGGGCAATGAGGTCAGTGGCACCACAGCCATCTACCGCATCGAACAGACGTTCGCGCAGCCGCAGTAGTGCAGCGTGCGTCGGTGCCCTGCGCGCGCGGGCACCGACCTTCAATCGGCGTATACGCGCGCCGGACGCTCGATGATTTCGGCGATTTTTTCCAGGCTCCCGATCGCCACGGTGACCGGCTCGATCGGTGCAACAGGTGTGACCGAGCGCCAGGCAAAGCGCCACTCATGCTGACCGGCATCCTCCACAGGCCGGGAGAACACGGCACCGAGCTCGCTGCGCTCACCGTAGGAGACGGGTGCGTCGATACCTGTCCAGCGGGGCAGCTTGCGCTCCACGACCGATTGCAGGCGCTCGCCGAACGCCTCGACGTCGTGAATCACCAGGCAGGCATCGGCGCTCGGATAATCGTCGAACATGGCGGCCTCAAAGCGATGCGAGAAAGACACCACCAGAAAATCCGGACCGGGTGTTCTCATCACCCGCAAGCCCGCATCCTGTGCACGCGCTGCGCCACTGGCCTGCGAGAGATAGATCGACCAAGGCTGCAGGCGGAACTCTCCCGTGCGCAGGCTGCGTTCCAACCATTTTTTTTCGGAGAAACGATAGAGCTGCTTGGGGCGGGCAAGACTGGCGGGCATGGACTTCCTCAGTGGGGCCTGGCCGGAACCGTCGCGACCAGTTTGTTGGCCCTATTCTACAGAGGCCGCGCCCTGCACTTTTCCGCTC
>Ga0075364_10001081_pt1 | contig 14527 bp, 12 predicted proteins | sample EndMetdeltDD1764_FD_71517 | JGI IMG/M metagenome (GOLD analysis project Ga0075364, IMG submission 71517) | Populus endosphere microbial communities from Tennessee, USA - Endosphere MetaG P. deltoides DD176-4 | ecosystem: Host-associated > Plants > Roots > Endosphere | place: USA: Tennessee... | reverse complement strand
TAGAGCGCCGCATAAGTTCTGTTCTTCAGGAGAAATCGCGTTGAGTGAGAAGATCGATCTTAGCAGCTTCGTCCTTTCGGAAGAAGACGAGTTCATGAACGTGCGACAAAAGGCCTACTTCAGAGGCAAGTTGATCGCTTGGAAGAATGACATCCTCAGAGAAGCGCGCGAAACACTTGGCCATCTGGCTGAAGAAAGCGCAAACCACCCCGACCTAGCAGACAGAGCCTCTTCCGAAACCGATCGCGCTATTGAATTGCGTGCCCGTGACCGTCAGCGCAAGCTGATTTCCAAGATCGACTCCGCCCTTCAGCGGATCGACGATGGAACCTACGGATATTGCGAGGAGACCGGAGAGCCGATCGGCTTGAAGCGTCTTGATGCCCGTCCGATTGCAACCTTGTCCATCGAGGCCCAGGAACGCCACGAAAGACGCGAAAAGGTTTATCGCGACGAATAAGTACGAACGGTGGTGAAAGACAAAACACTGCCTGACAGACAGAATAACAAAAGGCGCGGATTTTTCCGCGCCTTTTGTTTTGATGGAGTGAACCGCTCTACAGATCGTTAGCGGTCGTCTTTCGTCACGCTCATTTCGCCGAAGATACGGGCAATTTCGTTCTGCATTGCCGGCTCCTGGGTGGCGCCTGTAACGCGGGCAAGATTGGGGTCGCGACGCGGCATGTGGCCGGCAGGTGCGACTGTTGCCGCTGCGCCCACGGATGGGGCCGCGTTGGCGCTCGCCAGATTGCTGGCCATTTCCTCTTCCAGAATACGCTCGAAATCCGAACCCAGCGGTTTTGCGGGCGCGGCCACCGGCGCCGATTGGCGCATGGAAACAGATGCCGACGGTGTTGGGGCGGCGGAAGATGCGATGTTCTGAACCGGTACTGTTACCGGTGCGGTCTCCGTTCGCGGCTGCTGGAATACGCGCTCGCGCGCGGCATCGAGAAGATTGGCCGCATTGTCGAGCGACGGTGTATCGTTGGCCGGGCGCGGCGGATCGATTTCGAAATGTGCGTCCGCAGCTTTCGGCGAAATATCGATGCTGATGGCAGGTGCCGATTCGCGTGGGGCCGGTGCAGGCGACGAAACCGCAGGAGCGGGAGCCGCTGCAAAAGCCGTTACCATCGGAGCCGCACCGATTGCAGCTGTGGCAGTGGGGCGAGGACCGGTTGCCGGGAAGTCGAGGACGGGAGCTGGTTCAGCCGGCTGCGTCGTCTCCGGTGAGCGCTGTTCGGTTTTCGGCGTATTCGGTTGTGCCGCGGTAACTGCCGGTGCGGCGGGTTTTGGTGCTTCCGGTTTGCGAGGTTCCGGCTGAGCGGGAGCGACAGCACGCGCGGTTTCGGCCTGTTCGGTCTCCGAGGCCAGCCATGCGAAGTTGTCCTTGGTTTCCACCTGAGCAGAAGGTTCGGCTTTCGCGACCGGTGCGACCGGTGCCGCAACGCGCGGTGCGGGAGCCGAAAGGCTGGCTGCTCTTGCCGCAGGTTCGGCCGCGCGAGGTTCTTCTGCCGCCGCGATGCTTGCCTGTTCCCGATCGGAAACGGTTTTCATCATCGTGTGATAGGGCGGGCTGCGGCCATCGACGATGCTGCTTTCGATTACGACATCGGTCGGGCCGCCGATCATGATCAGGTGCTCGACATCGTCACGGCGCACGAGAACCAGACGGCGGCGGGTATCGACGGCAGCGGCATCCAGCACCTGCAGGCGTGGCTGACGGTTCTTGCCGCCGCGCAGGAAGGGCGAGGGGCCACCCCGGCCGCGGATCAGCCACAGCACGAGGATAAGGCAGAGGAAACCTGCGGCGACACCGACCACGGCGATGGTAAGGTTGCTGCCATAGGTCCCCAGCATCTCATCAAGCATAAGCCACTCCTTAGAATTAAGATGCCGTCGTTAAAAAACGGCTGTGTCATCAACATGGCAGCGGCCAATTCTGTGACATTCAAGAGCCATGGGACAGGAATATGGTTCGAATGCAAGGATCGGCAATCGCATCCCTTCGATCTTCAACGGGTTTCTGTGTGTTCTGAGCTTTTTGCCGGTGTCGCAAATTGCTAAGAAGATGCAGCCGACCGATTCCGATGCGCGCCGACTGTCAGGGCGCGGCGCTTGGCCGACATGTGAGGGTGAATGACGAAGATGCAGCAGAGCGGCATGAGCGACGCGCCGCTGGTGGAACACGGAGCGCGCGGCGGGACCGTGATCCGTTTGCTCGTCCTTGCTGTGGTTCTGATCGCGGTGGCGATCTCCTTTGTCGTCTTCAAGGATGCGCTCGACAGCGAAATGGTGCTGGGCGTGCTTGGCATCCTCGCCATGGTCGGCATTTTCTTTCTGGTCTCTTCGGTTATCGGTCTTGTCGAAGTCATGCCGCAATCGCGCTCCGACGATCTGGCGCGTGGTTTCCTTGGCGGTCATCCGGACGGTATCCTGATCACCGATGCCAAAGGCCGTATCATTTATGCCAACGCCGCTTATGGCCGCCTGACCGGCGCCACCAAGGCGAGCCAGGCGCAGTCGCTCGAAGCGCTGCTGTCCAAAAACCGCGAATCGACCGAGGCGCTCTATCGCCTGACCACCGCGCTGCGGGAAGGTCGCGAGGGGCATGAGGAATTCCGTCTGCTGAAGCCGCTGGGTCGGCCGGGCAATAACGGTTCCGGCGCTCATTGGTACCGGTTGAAGGCACGGCTGCTCGCAAATGGTGCCGCCAAGAAGCCGCTGGATATCTGGCAGATCACCGACATCACCTCGGAACGTGACGATCAGGAACGGTTTTTCCGCGAGCTGCAGAACGCCATAGATTATCTCGACCATGCACCGGCCGGCTTTTTCTCCGCTGGTCGCAAGGGCGAGATCTTTTATCTCAACGCGACGCTTGCGGAATGGCTGGGTTACGATCTCACCAAATTTGTGCCGCGTACGCTGACGATGACGGATCTCGTGGCCGGTGAGGGCATGGCGCTGATCCAGTCGGTTCAGGCGACACCCGGCCAGACACGCACCGAAACGCTCGATCTCGACCTGCGCCGTGCCAATGGCCAGAGCCTGCCGGCACGGCTGGTGCACAGCGTCAGTACCACGCGCGATGGCGCGCCCGGAGAAAGCCGCACGATCGTTCTGGCGCGTCCGAAAGGCGAGGCGGCTGACCTTTCTTCTTCCGCCATGCGCTTTACCCGCTTTTTCAACAACACGCCGATGGCGATTGCCTCGGTGGACGGTAACGGCAAGATCCTTCGGGTGAACGCGCCGTTCCTGAAACTGTTTTCCGGTGTCGTTTCGCGCGACGAGGCGGAAGCCGGTGCGCCGCTCGAAAACATCTTCAACGAGGCGGTGCGGCCGCAGCTGACGCATGCACTGGCCGAAGCCAGGGACCGCCAGAGCGATATCGCGCCGCTGGAAAGCCGCCATCCGGGTGATGAAAACCGCTATCTTCGTTTCTTCGTTAATGCCGTGATCGATGAAAGCGACGAGGCACCGGAAGAGGTTGCCATCGTCTACGCCTTCGAGACGACCGAGCAGAAGGCGCTCGAAACGCAGATGGCGCAGACGCAGAAGATGAATGCCGTCGGTACGTTGGCAGGCGGTATTGCGCACGATTTCAACAACGTGCTGACCGCCATCCTTCTGTCTTCCGACCATCTGCTTTTGCAGGCGCGCCCGGCCGATGCCAGCTTCGCCGACCTGATGGAGATCAAGCGCAACGCCAACCGCGCCGCCGTGCTGGTGCGCCAGCTTTTGGCCTTCTCGCGCAAGCAGACGATGCGCCCGAGTGTGCTCAACCTGACCGATGTCGTCGGCGACCTGCGCATGCTGGTGGACCGTCTGATTTCGGGCACCAACGTCAAGCTCGACGTCGATTATGGCCGCGATCTCTGGCCGGTGCGTACCGACCTGTCGCAATTCGAGCAGGTGCTGATCAATCTCTGCGTCAACGCTCGTGACGCCATGCCGGAAGGCGGACGTATCACCATACGTACCCGCAATGTGACTGCGGAAGAGGGGCGCGCCTATAATGGCGCCGATCTGCCGGAAGAAGACATGGTTATGGTGGAAGTGGCCGATAACGGCACCGGTATCCCGCCCGAAATCATGGACAAGATCTTTGAGCCCTTCTTCACGACGAAGGAAGTGGGCAAGGGCACCGGTCTCGGCCTCTCCATGGTCTATGGCATCGTCAAGCAGTCGGGCGGTTACATTCATCCCGAATCGGAAGTGGGCAAGGGAACGACGTTCCGTATCTTTCTGCCGCGCCACATTCCGGAACCGGTTGTCGCACCGGTTGGTGCCGAGAATGCGACCGGCAGTGCGGTGGCAGCCGTTGCCGAAGCGCCGAAAGCCGATGCCGCCGCCGCAAATGCCGATGTCGATCTGACAGGCAACTCTGCCGTCGTCCTGTTGGTGGAAGACGAGGAGGCGGTGCGCCGCGGCGGCAAGCGTATGCTTGAAACCCGTGGTTATACCGTGCACGAGGCCGGATCCGGCGTCGAGGCGCTGGAGATCATGGAAGAACTCGAGGGCAAGGTCGATATTGTCGTTTCCGACGTGGTGATGCCGGAAATGGACGGTCCGAGCCTGTTGCGCGAGCTTCGCAAAAACTACCCGGACCTGAAATTCATCTTCGTGTCCGGTTATGCGGAAGACGCGTTTGCGCGGAACCTGCCCGCCGATGCCAAGTTCGGTTTCCTGCCAAAGCCGTTCTCGCTGAAGCAGCTGGCGGTGACGGTGCGTGAGATGCTGGACCGGCAGGATTGATGGTTTTGGCGGGCGACGAATCGTCCGCCGATCGTGACGTCAAAGGCTGTGAAATACCACTGAAACTGCTGTTCCGATTCACTATCGGCGACAGCTTATCTGTTTGAGAACATTGGTAGAACGCAAAGCCAAAAAGAACATTTGAATCAATCGCATCGTGCCCTATTGCGAAAACGGAACAAAAAGGGTACGAATTGGCCATCGGTTAAACATTGATTGCTTGGCGGCGATAACCTAAAGGGGTGGTTCAAATGGCTCAGAATTCTTTGCGACTTGTAGAGGAAAAATCGGTGGATAAAAGCAAGGCGCTGGAAGCGGCACTCTCCCAGATCGAGCGTTCGTTCGGCAAGGGCTCGATCATGAAGCTCGGCTCGAACGACAGTATTGTCGAAATCGAGACCGTGTCGACCGGTTCGCTCAGCCTCGATATCGCGCTTGGTATCGGCGGTCTGCCGAAGGGCCGTATCATTGAAATTTATGGCCCGGAAAGCTCGGGTAAGACCACGCTGGCACTGCAGACCATTGCCGAAGCTCAGAAGAAGGGCGGCATCTGCGCTTTCGTCGACGCCGAACACGCACTCGATCCGGTTTATGCCCGCAAGCTTGGCGTTGATCTGCAGAACCTGCTGATTTCGCAGCCGGATACCGGTGAACAGGCGCTTGAAATCACCGACACGCTGGTTCGCTCCGGCGCAGTCGACGTTCTCGTGGTCGACTCGGTTGCTGCGCTTACGCCGCGCGCCGAAATCGAAGGCGACATGGGCGACAGCCTGCCAGGTCTCCAGGCCCGTCTGATGAGCCAGGCCCTGCGCAAGCTGACGGCTTCGATCTCCAAGTCGAAGACCATGGTCATCTTCATCAACCAGATCCGCATGAAGATCGGCGTGATGTTCGGTTCGCCGGAAACCACGACCGGTGGTAACGCGCTGAAGTTCTATGCCTCCGTTCGTCTCGACATTCGCCGTATCGGTCAGGTCAAGGAACGCGAAGAGGTTGTCGGCAACCAGACGCGCGTAAAAGTCGTCAAGAACAAGATGGCGCCTCCCTTCAAGCAGGTCGAATTCGACATCATGTATGGCGAAGGTGTGTCGAAAACCGGCGAGCTTGTCGATCTCGGCGTCAAGGCCGGCATCGTCGAAAAATCGGGTGCCTGGTTCTCCTATAACAGCCAGCGTCTCGGTCAGGGCCGTGAAAACGCCAAGACATTCCTGCGCGACAATCCGGAACTTGCCAACGAAATTGAGCTGTCTTTGCGCCAGAACGCTGGCCTGATCGCCGACAAGTTCCTGCAGAACGGCGGACCCGATGCCAATGACGGCGATGGCGACGACTCGTAAGGAAATAGAAGCCCGGCGCGTGGCGGGCTTGCAATGAATGTCAAGAAAACCGGCTGCCATCGCCCGATGTGCGGCCGGTTTGCTTTTGTGCGGCTGGACAGGGTAGGCCCCTGACGATAAAAGCCGGTGGTTTCTGGTGATGTGAACCGCCTTGGGGGCGGAAATGAAGGGCGTAGCATGAGCGGCGTGAATGAAATCCGGTCGACCTTCCTCGACTATTTTGGCAAGAACGGCCATGAGATCGTATCGTCGAGCCCGCTGGTTCCACGCAACGATCCGACCCTGATGTTCACCAATGCCGGCATGGTGCAGTTCAAGAACGTTTTTACCGGTCTTGAAAAGCGCCCTTATTCGACGGCAACGACCGCGCAGAAATGCGTGCGCGCCGGCGGCAAGCATAACGACCTCGACAATGTCGGTTACACCGCTCGTCACCACACCTTCTTCGAAATGCTCGGGAACTTCTCGTTCGGCGATTATTTCAAGGAAAACGCCATCGAGCTGGCCTGGAACCTGATCACCAAGGAATTCGGCATCGACGCCAAGCGCCTGCTGGTCACCGTTTATCACACAGATGACGAGGCTTTCGGCCTGTGGAAGAAGATTGCCGGCCTGACCGACGACCGCATCATCCGCATCCCGACCAGCGACAATTTCTGGGCGATGGGCGATACCGGCCCCTGTGGTCCGTGCTCTGAAATCTTCTACGATCACGGCGACCATATCTGGGGCGGCCCTCCGGGTTCGCCGGATGAAGACGGCGACCGCTTCATCGAGATCTGGAACCTCGTTTTCATGCAGTATGAGCAGGTGACGAAGGAACAGCGCATCGATCTGCCGCGTCCTTCGATCGACACCGGCATGGGTCTCGAGCGCGTTGCGGCTCTCCTGCAGGGCAAACACGACAATTACGATATCGACCTGTTCCGCGCCCTGATTGCCGCTTCGGAAGAAGCGACCGGTGTGAAGGCCGAAGGCGAACGCCGCGCCAGCCACCGCGTTATCGCCGACCACCTGCGTTCGGCTTCCTTCCTGATCGCCGACGGCGTTCTGCCGTCGAACGAAGGTCGCGGTTACGTTCTGCGCCGCATCATGCGCCGCGCCATGCGTCATGCCGAACTTTTGGGTGCACGCGAGCCGCTGATGTACAAGCTGCTGCCGACGCTGGTCGCCCAGATGGGCCGTGCTTACCCGGAACTGGTGCGCGCCGAGCCGCTGATCTCCGAAACGCTGAAGCTTGAAGAAAACCGTTTCCGCAAGACGCTGGAACGCGGCCTCAACCTGTTGTCGGACGCCACCAACGCCATGAACAAGGGCGACATGCTGGATGGCGAAACCGCCTTCAAGCTTTACGACACCTATGGTTTTCCGCTCGACCTGACGCAGGACGCCCTGCGCGCCCGTGAAATCGGCGTGGATATTTCCGGCTTTACCGACGCCATGGAGCGCCAGAAGGCCGAAGCGCGTTCGCACTGGCAGGGTTCGGGTGACAAGGCCACCGAAACCATTTGGTTCGAGCTCAAGGAAAAGCTCGGCGCCACCGAATTCCTCGGTTACGACACCGAGACCGCCGAAGGCGTGGTTCTGGCCATTGTGGCTGACGGCAAGTCGGTCGGAACCGCCAAGGTCGGTGACACCGTACAGGTCATCGTCAACCAGACGCCGTTCTACGGCGAGTCCGGCGGTCAGATGGGCGATACCGGCATCATCCGCGGTGAAGGTTTTGCTGTCGAGGTGAGCGACACCCAGAAGAAGGGTGCGGGCCTGTTCGTGCATGCGGCCGTCGTCACCGAAGGTGAGATCAAGGTCGGAGAAGCGGTTGCGCTGACCGTCGATCACGCCCGCCGTTCGCGTCTGCGTGCTAACCATTCGGCAACCCATCTCCTGCATGAGGCGCTGCGTGAAGTGCTCGGCACCCATGTTGCCCAGAAGGGTTCGCTGGTTGCGCCTGAACGCCTGCGCTTCGACGTCTCGCATCCGAAGCCGATTTCGGTCGAAGAATTGCAGCGCGTCGAGGAGATGGCAAACGCCATCATTCTGCAGACTGCACCGGTCACTACTCGCCTGATGAGCGTCGATGACGCCATTGCCGAAGGCGCCATGGCGCTGTTCGGTGAAAAGTACGGCGATGAAGTGCGCGTCGTGTCGATGGGCCGAGGCATTGAAGGCTCGAAAGCTGGCAAAGCCTATTCCGTCGAACTCTGCGGCGGCACCCATGTCGGCAATACCGGCGAGATCGGTCTTGTTCGCGTTCTCTCCGACAGCCCGGTTGGCGCAGGGGTACGCCGTATCGAAGCCGTCACGGCGGAAGGCGCGCGTGCTTATCTCGCCGAACAGGACGAACGTATGAAGGCGCTCTCCGGTGTGCTGAAGGTTCAGCCGGCCGAGGTTCTTTCCCGCGTCGAAACGCTGGTCGATGAACGCCGCAAGCTCGAAAAGGAACTGGCGGATGCCAAGCGTCGCCTCGCCATGGGCGGCGGCGGCCAGGGTGATGCCGCCTCCGACGTTCGCGAAGTGTCGGGTGTCAAGTTCATGGGCAAGACGCTGAATGGCATCGACGCAAAGGACCTCAAGGGTCTGGCCGACGAAGGCAAGGCAACGCTCGGTTCGGGTGTCATCACGCTGATCGGCGTATCGGAAGACGGCAAGGCAAGCGCCGTTGTCGCCGTCACCGAAGATCTGGTCGGCCGTTTCAGCGCCGTCGATCTCGTCCGCATCGCTTCTGCCGCACTTGGCGGCAAGGGTGGCGGTGGTCGCCCGGACATGGCGCAGGCCGGTGGCCCGGATGGTGCCAAGGCCGACGAAGCGCTCGAGGCCGTGGCCGCCGCACTCGGCGCATAACAATATCAAGGCGGGCCTCTGGCCCGCTTTTTTGCTTCAAGGGGAATTTTTATGGGCGTGAATGCCGAAATCGCTGACGAGTTGGAGCAGGTAACCGAGGGGCTGGCGCCAGCGCTTTTCAGGGATGCGCCGGATTCCGTGTCGTTCAACAAGCTGCGCAAGCGCCTGCTGCGACAGGTGCGTCAGGCCTTTGCCGATTTCGATATGCTGAAGGGTCAGAAGCGCTGGCTGGTGGGCCTTTCCGGCGGCAAGGACTCTTATTCGCTGCTGGCGATCCTGCTCGATCTGCAATGGCGAGGTCTTCTGCCGGTCGAACTGGTCGCCTGCAATCTCGATCAGGGCCAGCCGAATTTTCCAAAGCACATCCTGCCTGAATACCTGACCTCCATCGGCGTCAAACACCGTATCGAATATCGCGACACATATTCCATCGTGAAGGAAAAGATGCCGGAAGGAGCGACCTATTGTTCGCTCTGTTCGCGCCTGCGCCGCGGCAATCTTTACCGCGTGGCGCGTGAGGAAGGTTGTGATGCGCTGGTTCTCGGTCACCACCGTGACGACATTCTCGAAACCTTTTTTATGAACTTCTTCCATGGCGGGCGTCTGGCCGCCATGCCGGCAAAGCTTCTGAACGACGAAGGCGATATCATGCTGCTGCGGCCGCTTGCCTATTGCGCCGAAGAGGATTTGACGAAGTTTTCGTCCGCCATGCAATTCCCGATCATCCCCTGCGATCTCTGCGGTTCGCAGGACGGGCTGGAGCGTAATGCGATGAAGGCGATGTTGTCGGGCATCGAGCAGCGCATGCCGGGCCGCAAGGATACGATGCTCCGGGCGCTTTCGCATGTGAACCCGTCGCATCTTCTCGATACCGGATTGTTTGATTTCAGTAACCTGATGCCTGTTGAAAGGAAGTAGTTTTGTCTGCCATGCCTGTCGATATTTCAGCCCTTGCCGATCTCCTGCGCCGCGCTGCAAAGACCGAAATCCTGCCGCGCTTTCGCCGTCTGGGCGGTGATGACATTCGCTCCAAAAGCGAGCCGACCGATCTGGTGACGGAGGCCGACGAAGCCGCCGAGCGGATGATGAAGCGTGAGCTGGCGCAGATTGCGCCAGCTGCTCTGTTCGTCGGTGAGGAATCCGTTGCTGCCGACCCGACCTTGCTGGGCAAGATCAAGGATGCGGAACTGGCTGTGATCGTCGATCCGGTCGATGGAACGTTCAATTTCGCTTCCGGCATTCCGGCCTTCGGCGTCATGGCATCGGTCGTCTGGAAGGGCGAAACGGTCGCCGGTATCATCTACGATCCGATGGGCGACGATTGGGTGATGGCGGAAAAGGGCGCAGGCGCTTTCCTTCGTCGTCCCGATGGCGATGCAATTCGCCTGAAAGTGTCCGAACCGAAACCGCTCGGCGCGATGATCGGCATGGCATCGGCGGGTTATTTTTATGGCCATGAACGCGAAAAGGTTCTGGCCAATCTCGCAAAGGTTCGTTTTTTCGCCAATTACCGCTGTGCCGCGCATGAATACCGCACATTTGCCAGCGGCCATGTGCAGTTCGCCATCTACAACAAGCTTATGCCCTGGGATCATCTTGCCGGAACTTTGATTGCCACGGAAGCCGGCGGCCATGTGCGCCGGCTGGATGGTTCGGCTTACGAGCCGCACCATGTCGATGGTGGTCTGCTCCTGTCGACCGATCCCGACAGCTGGAAGATCCTTCGCGACGAGATCTTTGGCGCCTGACGCCGAAAAACAGTCCTGAAAATGAAACGGCCCGGACATTACCAGAATGTCCGGGCCGTTCTTTTTTTCGGCTGTCCAGCGATTAAACCGCCGGATTGTGCGGGTGGAACAGCTTTCCTTTTTCCGCGAGCAGCACGAAGAAGAGACCGATGATCGAAACGATGAAGAACCCGGCGACCATGGGCAGAGCCGTGCCGTTGAAGGACTGACCGATCACCGCGCCGATCGATGCGCCGCCAATCGTTCCCATGAAACCGAGGACGGAGGATGCCGTACCGGCAACGTGACCGAGTGGTTCCATGGCAAGTGAGTTGAAGTTCGATCCGATCCAGCCGAACTGGAACATCGACAGGGCGAACAGCGTCAGGAACAACGGGAAAGGCATGGGCTGCGGCCCCAAGACCTGAATCATCAGCCAAATGAAGGTAATGGTAATGAAACCAAGCAGCGATGCATGCGACAGTTTTCGCATGCCGAAGCGGCCGACAAGGCGCGCGTTCAGGAACGACGACAGCGACATGAACACAGCAACCGCCGCAAATGCGACCGGGAACCAGACGCCAAGGCCATAGATCTGGTTATAGACCTGCTCGGCAGAGTTGATGAAGCCGAACAGTGCACCGAAGATGAAAGTGCTGGCAATCGTGTAGCAGAGCGAGACGCGGTTGGTCAGAACGATACGAAAGCCGGCGAGAACGGATGAAACCGTGAAGGGGCGGACGTCTTCGGCATGCAGGGTTTCCGGCAGGCGCTTGTACATCCATAAAACCACGGCCACGGCGCTGACCGCCATGAATACGAAGATCAGGTGCCAGTCGCCGAATAGCAGGATCATCTGGCCGGTACCGGGTGCGATTACGGGCACGACCATGAAGACCATCATGATCAGCGACATGACTTCAGCCATCGCACGGCCACCATAAACGTCGCGGACGATGGAGATGGTGATGACGCGTGTGGCAGCAGAACCGATGCCCTGAATGAACCGCAGCGCGAGAAGTGCGGTGAAGGAAGGCACAGCGATCAGGCCGACAACAGCAATGGACGAAATGACATAGATGGTCAGGCCGACAATGATGGGCTTGCGACGGCCGAACCGGTCGGAGATCGGGCCGTAGAAGAGCTGCGCGATACCGAAACCGAACAGGTAGGCCGAAACGACATACTGGCGATGGTTTTCGTTGACGACATCGAGAGACGCGCCGATCTGTTGCAGGCCGGGAAGCATGATGTCGATGGCCAACGCGTTGAGAGCCATCAACATGGCCATCATCGCGATGAATTCGACCTTGCCCATGCCCTGGAGGCGCGCAGGCGTGGATTGTGAAGGTTTTGTCACGGCTTTTCCTAAACAACGTGAAAGGCGCCGTGGGTGCGGCGCCTTTGATGTATGCAAACTTATAGCCGGGGCAAGCGCCCCGAAAATCAGGCCGCGCGGACGGCGATACCCTGTTGCTCGAGCTGTGTCTTCAACTCACCGGACTGGAACATTTCGCGGATGATGTCACAGCCGCCAACGAATTCGCCCTTGATATAAAGCTGCGGAATGGTCGGCCAGTTGGAATAATCCTTGATGCCCTGACGCAGATCGCCGTCTGCAAGAACATTGATGCCCTTGTAGTCGAGGCCGAGGTAATCCAGTATCTGGACGACCTGACCCGAGAACCCACACTGCGGGAACTGCGGCGTGCCCTTCATGAAGAGAACTACGTCATTGGTCTTGACTTCGTTATCGATGAAATCGTTGATTCCGCTCATGTCTCAAATCCTTTCACGCGCGGGTTCAAGGGCCGCGGTGTTCTTTGTTTTGCCTTAGATAGCAAGCTCCCTGCGCAAATTCCAGCGCAGAAGCATGTAGATGCATGTAATTCGTAAAGCCGGCATCAGTCTTAGCTGCTGCGCTGCTTGCTGCGGCTGCTCGCAGTACGGCGCCTGCTGACCTGCTTGCGGGCGGGTTTGGCCGCCTTCTTCGTCGTCTTGCGAGTGAACCGTCCAGTCGTGGTGGAGCGGCTTGCCGTTTTTGCCTGCCTCTTCTTTCTTTTGGAAGCGGTTCGCCCATGCGACTTGCCGAGCAGTTCCTTCACGACGCTTTCGACAACACCCGATACGATTTCGTTGATCAGGCTTGCCATCGCGTCACTCCGGCGCCGAGGTCTGCAATGCCAGTGCGTGCAGAACGCCGCCCATATTGCCCTTCAGCGCCTCATAGACCATCTGGTGCTGCTGTACGCGCGACTTGCCGCGAAATGCTTCGGCTACGACTTCGGCGGCATAATGATCGCCGTCGCCGGCAAGATCACGAATGGTGACGGTGGCGCCGGGAATGCCGGCCTTGATCATATCCTCGATATCGCCTGGGCGCATGGGCATGCGAGACTATCCTTTTGTTTTGGCGGCATGGCTTGCCGTTATCTGTTTAGATTGCCTCAAAGAAGCGCCATGGTCAAAGCATCGGAAACGCTTTCCTCACCTAACGACAGGCTTATCTCCTGCGATGGCAGGATGTGTTCAGGCGTTGCAGCAATGCACCCGACGTATGGGAGAACGTCTGCCAGACGCCATCCTGAAAACTGGAGGCCAACATCCACAGGCCACTGAGGCAAAGACCTGTATAGGCGACAAGTTCGACGATTTCTTCCGGCGCGTTGAAATCCAGGTTTTCGAAAATCTCACCCGACAGAAGCAGTACTGCAACGAATGCCAATGGCCACGAAAACGCCGGGTGTAGCATGTGCACCAGAGCTTTTGCACTCGTCCGGTACATCATGAATGTCTGCATGAATAGCAGCAGAATACATGTGGCGGGAACCAACCGATGTGCGTCACGCGGCACACATCCAATGTCGATATCAGTCTGGCACGATGGTATTTCGCGCACAAGAAACATCAAGCACATGAGCGCTGTCGTGATTGCCACAAAACGACCGGCTGGACGCAGACGGACGGCAGCCAGGACCGCCAGAATAGTTGCAGTGGCGAGAGCAGCGATCTGCAGCGTTTCCAACACGGCATTTTCACCGAATAACGATTCGTCGCTGACGCCGAAGAATCGCAGGCCGGTGATGACCACTATGCAGAGGCTGAGGCCTGAAACGATCGTATCAAGCAGGATGCGGGGATAAGGCCAGGTGAACTGAGGTTTGAACACAAAAGCTTTCAGGCTCCGTGAAAGATCTGTCTTCATGCCTGCTTCCACCAATTCCTGTTTTATGGAGCGCTGGAAGACAGCCGGCGGCTTGTCGCCCCGTCATAACGATCCATATCGAATCAAAACGCCGCGACCGGTGGGGCGCGGCGTCGTGTATATGGTGATTTAAGCTTATAAATTTCTGTTCGCAATAGATGTAACAGAATTATGAACGTGGCCGGATTTTGAGATCCGTCAGTTCATGAAGGCAGGGAACCAGCCCTCATGCGCTTTGCCGAGATCGGTGACGGAGAGGTTTACAAGATCGTCGATGATCACGGCATCGCCGCCAACCGTGCCGAGTGAGCGGAATGGAACGCCCGCACCTTCGGCATTGGCCTGCAGGAAGTTGGCAAGATCGGCGGGAACAGCCAGAACATAACGCGCCTGGTCTTCACCAAAGAGCAGCGCGTGCGGCAGGCCACGGCTGTCTTGAAGGCTGACCTTGAGGCCTTTGCCCGAGGACATGGCCATTTCAGCCAATGCCAATGCCAAGCCGCCCGACGAGATGTCGTGGCAGGCGGTAACCTGATCGTTGCGGATCGCCGAGCGGACGAAATCGCCATGGCGACGTTCTGCGGAAAGATCGACTTCCGGGGCAGGGCCTTCGGTGGAGCCGAGAATATCGCGCAGGTAGATGGACGAGCCGAGATGGCTGC
>Ga0075364_10001080_pt1 | contig 14534 bp, 13 predicted proteins | sample EndMetdeltDD1764_FD_71517 | JGI IMG/M metagenome (GOLD analysis project Ga0075364, IMG submission 71517) | Populus endosphere microbial communities from Tennessee, USA - Endosphere MetaG P. deltoides DD176-4 | ecosystem: Host-associated > Plants > Roots > Endosphere | place: USA: Tennessee... | reverse complement strand
GTGCGGTACCGGAGCTCGTCCCCTGGGTCGCGGAGCCGGTCGAAGTGCCGCGCACGGTGAGCCACACGGCGAGCGCGACGACAGGCACGAACAGCAGCACGAGCAGCAGAGGGGGGAGGACGGGCTGGAAGATCACAGTCTCACCCTCCAGAGCACGACGGCGAACGAGAGGAGCGTGACGGCGAGCACGACGATCCAGAGATTCGGTGTGTCGGCCCAGACGACCTGCGCCTCGCCGCGCAGCTCGGTCGCCTCCTGCTCCTGCACCTCGGTGACGATGTCGGCGACCGTCGTCGTGTCGCGCAGGCCGTAGGCCGCGCCACCGGTCGTCTCGGCCGCGGCGGTGAGCTCGGCGCTGACAGCGGCGTCCTTGCCCTCCACCGGGTTCAGTGCGAACACGCGCACGCCCTTGGCCTTCGCGTACCCCGCGGCCTCTTCCAGCGTGACGATCGAGGCGCCGTTGATCTCGTTGTCGGTCGCGAAGATCACCGAACGCGACCGCTCGTCGTCGGGGCGGTCGAATCCCAGGGCGCAGGCGGCGAGGCCGTCGCCGATCAGCGAGGCCCCCTCGCCGTTCAGGGTGCCGATCCAGTGCTCGGGGATCTCGTCGACGTAGTCGAAGCTCTCCTTGATGCTGGCGAGGTGCTCGCGGACGAAGTCGTAGTCGTCGGTCAGGGGGAAGATCTGCACGGGCGAGCTGTTGAAGATCGTCAGGCCGATGCGCTCGCCCTCGAAGTCCTCCAACAGCTCCTCGAAGACGCTGAGCACCTCGACGTCGACCTCGGTCATGGAACCCGAGACATCGAGGCACAGCATGATGTCGCGACTGGTGTTCACGGGCTGGATCGTCTGCGACGACATCGGACGGGCGGCGACCACACCGGCGGCGACCGTCGCCACGGTGCCGAGCACGAGGATGCCCGTCAACGCGAGCACCCGCCGCGTCAAGGCGTGACGGAACGCCGGCAGGCTGCGCAGGCGCTCGGCGCGTGCGACCCGGGCCCGTTCGCCGGCCGCGCCGCGCCCGCTGCGGCGCAGGCCGAGCGCGAGACCGATGCCGAGCGCGATCAGCACGACCACGAGCGCGACGATGAGCACCCAGAAGTTCGCTAGTGCCATGTGCGCACCACCGTCCGCGCCGCCTCGGCGCCGGCGACCGGATCGATCGCGGGGCCCTGCCGGAAGATGCTCGGGTAGTAGTGCCGGCCCATCGCGTCGATGAGTGCGGGGTGCACGCCGCGTGACTTGAGGTCGTCGAGCGCGAGGACCGGAGCCTCCAACCCGCTGTACTCGTTCACGAACGTGCGCACCACGCGGCTCAGCTCGAGGTTCGCGTTGCGCGCGGACAGCCGCCGCTCGCGGTAGTCCGTCTCGACCATCTGGATGCGCTCCAGATACTCGGTGCGCAGCTGGGAGAGCACGTCGCCGGTGAGCAGTGACTGCCCGCCGCCCTCGCCCGCGGTGGTGAGAGTGCGGCGCGGCCGGGTGAGCACGATCAGCAGCCAGGCGCCCAGCACCAGCAGGGCGAGGATGCCGATGGCGAGCAGCATCCATCCCCAGCCGTACTGGGCCGGCGGGTAGAGCTCGTCAGATCCCGGCACGAGACCGACCCCCAGAATTCGATCGGGAAGCGAGCAGCTGCAGCAGCTGCGACACGGCGTCGTCCTGCCCGTCGAGCACGGCGTGACTGATCTCCATGCGCTTGAGGGTCTCGGCGAGATGCGCGGCGTCGGCTTCGGCCTGCGCGGTGAGTTCGCCGACGATGCCGAGGTCGCCCTGCACGAAGTCGGGCACATCCCATCGGCTGTCCACATCGCTGCGGATCGTGCGCGTCGTGTGGTCGAGCACGGGATCGGCGTCGCGGACCGTGAGCCACAGCACGTCGTGCTGCACGCGCAGGCGGCGCAGCATCCGCTCGGTCTCGTCGGTGATCGGGGCCTCGTCGGTGATGACGACGACGATCATGCGCCGGGAGATCGTGCGCGTGACGTACGAGAGCAGGGCATCGCGGTCGCTCGGGGCGGTGCTCTCGTCGATGGCCGTGGCGATCGTGCGGAGGGCGTGCTCGAGGGCGCCCTCGCTGCGTCCTGGGGCGCGGCGCCGCACGCGATCGGCGTCGCCGTAGACCGTGGTGAAGTCGTCGCCGTGGCGCAGGGCCAGCACGCCGAGCACGCCGGCGGCGAGGATCGCGAGATCCTTCTTCGACCGTTCGTCGTGCGCGAGCGCGGTCATCGAGCGACCCGTGTCGACCAGGAACATGATCGTGTGCATGCGCATCGCGCGGTGCCGCTTGACCAGCGGGGCGCCCAGCCGTGCCGTCGCACGCCAGTCGATGTCGCGCACCTGATCGCCGTACTCGTACTGCCGCAGGTCCTCGAAGTCGAGGCTGCGCCCGTGCAGCAGCGACGCGTACGCGCCGTCGAGCGCGTGCAGCGACTTGCGCGACGAGTGGATGAAGAGCTTGCTCTTCACCTGCGTGATCAGGCTGGGCATGAGGGAGTCAGGGTGTCGGGACGGCTGCGAAGATCTCGTCGATGATCTCCTCGCTGCGGATGCCCTCGGCGTCGGCCTCGAACGTCAGCAGCAGACGGTGCCGAAGCACCAGGTGGCGGAGGGCGCGGATGTCTTCGGGGAGCACGTGGGCGCGGCCGTTCAACAGCGCGAGTGCGCGCGAGGCCTGCAGGAACGCGATGCTCGCACGCGGGCTCGCCCCGTACTTGATGAGGCGCGCGCGCTCCTCGCCGATGTAGGGCGCGGGGTTCCGGGTGACGTAGGCGATCGAGACGATGTAGTTGCGGATCGCCGGGTCGACGTAGACGCGGCTCGCGACGTCCTGCAGCAGGTCCACGTCGTCGAGGCTGACGGCGCTCGTCACGTGGCGGTCCGGGTCGAGCACGCCCGAGTCGATCCGGCTGAGGATCTCGAACTCCTCGGCGGGGCTCGGGTACTCGACGATCTCCTTGAGGAGGAACCGGTCCATCTGCGCCTCGGGCAGTTCGTACGTGCCCTCCTGCTCGATCGGGTTCTGCGTCGCGATCACGAGGAACGGCTTCGGCAGGTGGTGGATCTCGCCGCCGATCGTGGTCTGGTGCTCCTGCATCGCCTCGAGCATCGCGCTCTGCGTCTTGGCGCTGGAGCGGTTGATCTCGTCGAGCAGCACGAAGTTGGCGTGCACCGGGCCGAGGACGGTGCGGAACGTGCCGGTGGCCGATTCGTAGATCTGGCTGCCGGTGATGTCGCTGGGGAGCAGGTCGGGCGTGCACTGGATGCGCTTGAACTGCGCCTTCACCGTGTCGGCGAGAGTGCTGGCGGCCGTCGTCTTCGCGAGCCCGGGAACGCTCTCCAGCAGGATGTGGCCGCCGGCGATGAGCGACACGAGCAGGCTCATCCGCAGGCGATCCTGGCCGACCATCTTCGCGGAGTACGAGTCCGAGATCACGGTGAGCACGGCGGCGGCACGGGACATCTCCGCATCGGTCGGCGCCCCCTGGTTCTTCGAGCCGGAGACGCCCTGCGTCGCGGCGGCGGGTGCCGCCTGCGAGCCCTGGGTCCCTGAGCCTGCCGAAGGCGCCGGCGGCATCGGCGGCGCGGGCGGGGGAGGAGGCGCCGAGTACGTCTGCGGGTCCTGCGCGTAGGGCTCGTTCATCGGTGTCTCCCTCATTCCCACGGGGCGCACGTCACATCCGTCCCCCGCGGACCAGCGTAACCCGCATCGGTCCGCCGTCAGGCGGGCACCAGTACCCGGGCCGATCCCGCACGCAGAGAGGATGCCGGGTCGAACTCTTCAGAAAACGCTGGATCGCCGTACCGGTATATCGCTAGTCTCCTTCTCAAGGGTGCCGGGGGTGGGCGCCGCCACGGAGGGGTGCATGAGCGACGCCACGAACGAGAAGACCGTCACCGAGCGGAGAGCGCGCCGCTTCCGCGGCGGCCTCAGCATCCAATCGAAGCTCCTGATCATGCTGCTCGCGGTGAGTCTCGTCTCCTCCGTGGTCGTCGGCGCGATCGGGTTCATCAACGGGCGGCAGTCGCTGCACGATGCGGCCGTCGACCAACTCATCACCATCCGCTCCATGCGGGCGACCGAGATCACCGACGCGATCGCCGCCGTCAAGCGCGACGCCTCGCTGCAGTCACGCAACCTCAGCGCGCAGACACTGTCGACCACGATGAACGCCGCGTGGGACGAGCTGCAGCAGCAGGAGGTCACCGACGGCCAGCTCGCGCAGCTCGAGGCCTACTACTCCGACACGTTCATCCCCCAGCTCGAGAGTCGTGCGGGCGAGGAATACGGCACCGAGGCGTTCATCCCGGAGTCGAACGCGGGCCGCTACCTGCAGCTGCAGTACACCGCGAAGAACCAGGACTTCGACGCCGACTACGACACGCTGCTCACGGGCAACGACGCCGGCGACGGCACGACCTACTCGGCGGCCGCCGGACGTTATGGCGACTACTTCACCCGGTTGATCGAGCAGGCCGGATACGAGGACGCGTTGCTGCTGAACCTCGACGGCGACGTCGTCTTCTCCGCCTACAAGGGCATCGACCTCGGCACGAACGTCAACACGGGTCCGTACCGCGACACCGCGTTCGCGCAGACGTACCGCGACACGATCGCCACCAACTCGGTGGAGGCGATCGGCCTCACCGACTTCGAGCGCTGGATCCCCTCGCTCAACGTCCCGACGATGTGGGTCATCTCGCCGGTGGGCAACGACAGCGGGATCACCGGAGCCATCGCGCTCCAGGTGCCGCTCGACCGGATCAACGACGTGATGACCGGCGGCGAGCAGTGGAAGCAGCAGGGGCTCGGCGACACCGGCGAGGTCTACCTCGTCGGTCGGGACGACCTGATGCGCAGCACCTCGCGACGCCTCGAGGAAGACCCCGAGGACTACGTCGAGCGGCTCATCAGCGGCGGGATCGCCCCCACCATCGCCAACCGGATCGGCGAGATCAAGGGCACGGTCCTGCTGCAGCCCGTCGACACCTTCGCGGTCGCCGAGGCGCAGGCCGGACGCAGCGGCACGGTCGTCGGTCGCGACTACATCGGCGGCGACAGCGTCACGGCATACGCCCCCCTGGAGATCGAGGACCTCGACTGGGTGATCGTCGCGCGCATCGACACCGCCGAGGCGTTCGACCCGGTGAACGACTTCACACGCAACGTGCTGCTGTCGCTCCTCGGCATCCTGCTCGGCGTCTCCCTGCTGTCGCTGGTGCTCGCCCAGTTCTTCACCCGCCCGATCCACCGCCTCGTCGGTGCCGTGCACCGGGTGGCCGAGGGCGACCTCGACGTGCAGGTGCCGCAGGGGTCGCGCGACGAGTTCGGCGACCTCGGCAGCGCGTTCAACGACATGGCCTCGAGCCTGCGCATCAAGCAGGACCTCATCGAGGAGCAGCAGAAGGAGAACGAGAAGCTGCTGCACACGCTCATGCCCGAAAGCGTCGCCGCGAAGTACAAGCAGGGCGACGAGACGATCTCCGAGGAGCACGAGAACGTCTCGGTCGTGTTCGCGGAGCTGGTCGGCTTCGACGAAGCGGTTCGCGGGCAGAGCGCCGAACACGAGATCGCGCTCCTCAACACGCTCATGCGCGGTTTCGACGAGGCGGCCGAGAAGGCGGGCGTCGAGAAGGTCCGCACGCTTCGCGGAGGCTACCTCGCGTCGTCCGGGCTCATCGTGCCGCGGGTCGACAACATCCGCCGCAGCGTCGAATTCGCCCGCAACCTGCTCGGCGTGCTCGAGCGCTTCAACGCCCAGAACGGCACGAAGATCGGGTTGCGCGCCGGCGTCGACACGGGCACCGTCACCAGTGGTCTCGTGGCGCGCACCACGCTCGCGTACGACCTGTGGGGCGACGCCGTGAACCTCGCGTACCGCGTGCGCTCGGTCACCGGTGAACCGGGCATCTACGTGAGCCAGACCGTGCGCGACCGCACCCAGGAGGTCGTGACCTACGTCGAGGCGGGGACGGTGGAGACGCAGGGCAGGACCGAGACCGTCTGGAAGGTCGTCTGATGCTCGACGAGGCGTTCGCGGACGGATGGGCGTGGTGGGTCATCGCGCTCGCCGTCGGTGTGCCGGTGCTCCTCGTCGTGCTCACCGAGATCATCGGCACGCTGACGCGTCGCGGGAACCCGGTGGCGAAGCCGCTGCGGATGCTGCGCAACGGGGTCATCCCCGTCGGCGCCCTGTTCGCGCTGCTCGCCTTCGCGATCCAGTCGCCGGCCGATCAGGTGTGGACGCGTGTCGTCGCGACGGTGTTCGGCTTCCTCGTGATCCTGCTCGTGCTGTCCTCGTTCAACGTCGCACTGTTCGCCAACGCGCAGAAGGACTCCTGGCGCGGGCGCATCCCGACGATCTTCGTCGAGATCGGCAGGCTGGTGCTGGTCGGCGTCGGCCTCGCGCTGCTCTTCTCGTGGGTGTGGGATGCCGATGTCGGCGGCATCTTCACCGCGCTCGGCGTCGGGTCGATCGTGATCGGCCTGGCCCTGCAGAACGCGGTGGGTGGCGTGATCTCGGGCCTGCTGCTGCTCTTCGAGCAGCCGTTCAAGATCGGCGACTGGCTGGATGCCGCGGGCGTGCGGGGCCGGGTCGTCGAGGTGAACTGGCGTGCCGTGCACATCGAGACGGGCGCCGGCATCCAGATCGTGCCGAACTCGACTCTCTCCGGAGCGTCGTTCACGAACCTGAGCGAGCCGGAGGGCCCGCACTGGGCCGAGACGCCGGTGAAGTTCTCGACGGACGATCCGCCGCACGAGGTCATGTCGCTGCTGCGCTCCGTGGCGGACGTACTGCCGATGAAGCTGCCGCGCGATCACGTGACGGTCGACTACTCGGGCGCCGGGGCGTACGGGGTGTCGATCCCGGTCGCAGGACCCGCCGACGCCTCACGCGCGCTCTCGATGTACCTGTCCTGGCTCTGGTACGCGGCGCGGCGCCGCGGCTTCGCGCTGGACGGCGACGCGACCGATCCGCTCGCCGAACCGCAGCGGCTGGTCGAGGCGATCACGGCGATCGCCCCCACTTTGCATCTGCGTGACGACGACATCGAGGCCGTGACCGTGGGCGCGCGTCTCGAGCGCTACGGCGTCGGCGAGACGGTTCTCCCCAGCGGCGTGGTCCCCGACGAGGTGCGCGTGGTGGTGTCGGGCCGAGCGGTGCTGGCGATCGACGCAGACGGCGGGCGCATCGAGTTCGCGAGCGCGGAGAAGGGCGACATCGTCGGGCACACGGCTCTCACGCGGGAGCGGACTCAGGCGGCCACGATCGCCGGAGAGATCCTCACGCTGGTGGTGCTGCCGCTCTCGACGGTCGACGCGCTGATCCAGAGCCGTCCGCGGCTCGCGGGCGAGATCGGCGAAGCGCTCGAGCTGAAGCGCACGATCGCCGCCGCCCGGCTCGCCGAGCTCGGCCTCGCGCGGAACGTGATCGGCGAGCGCTGAGGCGGGGGCCGTCATCCGGCGTTCCGGTCGCGATTTCTGCCGCCGCAGACGCGCGGGCGCGGCGGAAAGTGCGACCGGAACCGGCAGTCGCGACGGAAACTGCGACCGGAAGCGGGGCTCGGGGCACGTGGACGGCGACCGGAGCGACCGCGACCGGCAGAAACTGCGACCCGAATCAGGGCGTCAGGCCGCTCGCCGTCGCCCGCGCATGCGGGTCACGAGCACGCCGAGCAGGCACAGTGCCCCACCGAGGAACATCAGCGGTGTCGGCACCTCGCCGAGGATCGCCCACGACATGAGGATCGCGATCGCCGGCACCACGTAGGTGGTCGCCGAGGTCTGGCCGGCGGTGCTGCGCTGGAGTACATAGGCCCAGGTCGTGAAGGCGACGGCGGTGGGGAAGATGCCGAGGTAGACGACCCAGAGCGTCGAGTCGAGTGGTGCGGACTGCAGGGCGACGATGAGGCTGCCGATCCACGGCAGCAGGGCGACGGTGCCGGCGATCGCACCGAGCCAGGTCAGGGTGGTCGCGTCGGCGCCGCTGCTGAGCAGGCGCTTCTGGATGAGGGTGCACCCGGCGTACATGACCGCGGCGAGGAGCGCGAGCAGGAGCCCCGTGATGTCGGGTCCTTCCTTCGTCGACGAGTTCATCCCGATGAGCACGACGCCGAGGAACGCGATGGGCGCCCCGATCACCAGCGGCTTCGGGAAGCCCTCGCGCAGGAACAGCCCGCTGAAGACGACGACCATGAGCGGCGCGAGGTTCACCACCATCGCGGCGGTGCCGGCGTCGAGGGTGCGCTCGGCGCTGTTGAGCGCGAGGTTGTAGACGCAGAACCAGCCGACACCCCACACCGCGATGAGCCACCAGTGCCGACGCTCGGGAAGCCGGATGCCGTGGCGCACGGCGATGAGCGTGAGGAACAGCGTGCCGACCGCCATGCGAAGGAGGGCGAGGGCGCCCGGGTCGTAGTGCGGTCCGGCGCCGCGGATGCCGATGAACGCCGAGGCCCAGAGCACCACTGTCACCAGGGCCGCGATGAGGACGAGCGCCCCCTGCTTCCTGGGCGCGTCCTGCCTCCCGGGCGCGGGGGCACTCGTGCGGACTCCCGGGTCACCGGACACGGCTTCAGGCATCCTCCGATCCTGGCAGGAGCCTCCGACATCGGGCGAGGCCCCGGAGCGACAGCATCCGTCGCTTTCCCGCCAGCGTGCGATGCGATATATCCCCTGAGACTCCTGCCCGTCGGTAACGTGGCGGGAGTTACCGGAGGATGGGAAGAGATGTCGTACGACGTGGAAGTGTATGCGCAGCGAGCGATGACAGCGCGCGAACTCGTGAAGACGGTCAAGGGCGACAGAGAGCTGACTGCGAAGGGTGATCGCGCGACCGGCGGAGTCGGTGAAGTCGAGTGGAAGCGCTCGGGCGAGCACTGCTTCAACGTCGACGGACCGATGGAAGTCGATTCGGACGAGATCCCCGAGGAGTGGACCGGGAGCACCCCTCCGACCGTCTTCTACAGCATCCAGGTCCCCTACATCGTGGACACCTCGGCCGGCTTCTCCTTCGAGGCGGATCCGAGACAGCTCTCGGCAGCACTCGGCTTTGCGTCACGGCTCGCTGAACGGCTCGACGGGCTCGTTGTGGACCTCCAGACATGACCTCTGGCGAGAACCGGTATCTCCACCTGACCTGGTACCGCCTGCGAGACGATTCCCGAGACCTCGCCCGGATCTACCTCGATGCGGCGACCGAGCTGTTCCCGGCGGCTGTGCCCGCGCGATTCGGAACGCACGAACCGATGCAGGGAAGGTTCCCGCGCGATGACGCCTCGACCTTCGACCGGATGTATCGCGAAGAGTGTGACGTGTCCGATCTGATCCTCACGGGCAAGCATTTCCAGCGAGGGACCATCTCCGGGTGGACGAACAACCTCGAGTCGCGGTACCAGCAGATCGACCTGAGGATCGACTTCGCTGCTTGGGAGCGCGCGGGCACCCAGGCGTCGTTCGAGGAGTTCTTCGTCGAGGTCGCGCGGAGATCGGGCAGCTTCTTCGCCTCGGCCGAGCTCAATGACGCCATGTTCGACACTGCCCAGGTGCCGGCCGTTCGCGGCGCATGGGCAGGGCTCCCGCTTCAGCCGCAATGGCTCTGCTGGTTCTCTCCGGAATACGCAGCACTGGTCGCACCGCATCTGGCTGCAGGCGAGACCGCGAAGTACGCGGAGGGCTTGTTCCATCGCTGGACGGAGGAGCCGGCGGAGGCCGCCGAGATACGCTCGTGGCTTCTCGACGATCCGTGGGTGCCGTATGAACTGCTCCCGGCCCCGAACCCCGGCAATACCCGACGACCTCATGAACAAGCGTTCGTCATGCCCGAGTCGCTGCGGGCGCCGGTGCAAGGTTCTCCGGAGTGGCGACGCATCGAGGCGTACTACTCCCGAGAGATTTGACTACTCCCGAGAGATCTGACAGCGCGATCAGTGGCGAAGGGCGAGACGACCGCCACTCGGGCACGGATGCCGGAAGTGATCACCACAGACAAGACTTCGCGGTAATTGCCTGCGAATCTCGTGTCGTTCTGCGAAGTTTCGCCCGAGACACCGAACCCCCACTACTCCCGAAACAGGCCGGAAACCCCCTCCCGATAGGATGGGAACGCCCGAAGAGGGCCAGCTCATCGGCCGGTGCAAACCCGGCGAAAGCAGGGGGGACACCCATGCCAGGAATCGTGATCGTCGGCGTGCAGTGGGGCGACGAAGGAAAGGGCAAGGCCACCGATCTTCTCGGTGAGCGCACCGACTGGGTGGTGAAGTTCAACGGCGGCAACAACGCCGGACACACCGTGGTCGTCGGCAACGAGAAGTACGCTCTACACCTGCTGCCGTCCGGCATCCTCTCTCCCGGGGTGACCCCGGTGATCGGCAACGGCGTGGTCGTCGACCTCGAGGTGCTCTTCTTCGAACTCGAGGCGCTCGCCGCCCGCGGCATCGACATCTCCCGCCTCAAGGTCAGCGCGAACGCGCACATCATCACGCAGTACCACCGCACGCTCGACAAGGTGACAGAGCGCTTCCTCGGCAAGCGCATGATCGGCACCACGGGCCGCGGCATCGGTCCGGCCTACGCCGACAAGATCAACCGCGTCGGCATCCGCGTGCAGGACATCTTCGACGAGAACATCCTGCGCCAGAAGGTCGAGGGAGCCCTCGACCAGAAGAACCACCTGCTGGTGAAGATCTTCAACCGTCGCGCGATCACCGCCGACGAGGTCGTCGAAGACCTGCTGTCGTACGCCGACCGTCTGCGCCCGATGGTCGCCGACACCGGCTACCTGATCGCCGAGGCACTCGACCGCGGCGAGGTCGTCGTGTTCGAAGGCGGCCAGGCGACGATGCTCGACATCGACCACGGCACCTACCCGTTCGTCACCTCGTCGTCGGCGACCGCCGGAGGCGCGGCGACCGGTTCGGGCGTCGGCCCCGGCGCTCTCGACCGCATCGTCGGCATCGTCAAGGCGTACACGACCCGCGTCGGATCCGGCCCGTTCCCGACCGAGCTGTTCGACGAGCAGGGCGAGTGGCTGCGCAAGCAGGGCTTCGAGTTCGGCACCACCACCGGGCGTCCTCGCCGGGTGGGCTGGTACGACGCGCCCATCACGCGGTACGCGACGCGCATCAACGGCATCACCGACCTCGTGCTCACCAAGCTCGACATCCTCACCGGTCTCGAGCAGGTCCCGGTCTGCGTCGCCTACGACGTCGACGGCCAGCACTTCGACGAGGTGCCGGTCAACCAGACCGACTTCCACCACGCGAAGCCGGTGCTGGAGTACTTCCCGGGCTGGAGCGAGGACATCTCGACCGCCCGCACCTTCGAGGACCTCCCGCAGAACGCGCAGGACTATGTGCTGGCGCTCGAGAAGATGAGCAACACGCGCATCTCGGTGATCGGGGTCGGCCCGGAGCGCGACCAGGTCATCGTCCGCCACGATCTGCTCGATTGACCGGGGCGTCCGCGTGACACGGTTCTGGCTCGGGGGTTACGGCTCCGCCATGGAGGGCTCGGCCGACGGCATCGGCCTGCTCGCCGGCGACGAGGGTCGCGAGGCGTCGACGCTCGCCTACCGCGGGGCCGTCGCCGAGACGCCGTCGCCGTCGTGGCTGGCGCGGCATCCGTCGCTCGACGTCGTCTACGCGGCGCTGGAAGCGGATGCCCAGGTGCAGGCCTTCGCCCGCACCGGCGAATCGGCGCTGTCTCCGCTCGGCGATCCGGTTCCCGTCGGCGAGAACGTCTGTCACCTGGCCGTCGCTCCGAACGGCGCGTTCCTGATCGCGAGCTGCTACGGCGACGGACGCGTGGTGCGGATCGGGCTGAATGCCGCCGGCCGTCTCGTGCCCGCGCAGGCGAAGGCGGATGCCGCGGCGGCGCTGCGCGCAGCCCTGTTCGGCGACGAGGATCCGGATGCTCCGGCGGCGACCCCGCCGGGCGACGGCGTCCCCGCGACCGACCCGCATGGATCGAGCGCGGAGCGGGTCTCGCACGCGCACGCCGCGGCCTTCCTGCCCGACGGCCGCATCGCCACCACCGACCTCGGCTTCGACCTGGTGCGGTTCTGGAAGCAGAGCGCCAACGGCCTCGCGCTCGACCAGGAGGTCGTGCTCCCGCTCGGCACGGGTCCGCGCCACATGGTCGTGCACCCCAGCGGTCACCTGCACGTCGTGACCGAGTACTCCTGCGAGGTGTTCACGCTCGCCGCGAGCGCCGACGGCACGTGGCGCGTCGTCTCGTCGACCCTGTCGAGCCCGATCGCGCAGGTCGGCTTCGATTTTCCGGCCGAGCTCGCCCGCACCCGCGACGGGCAGTTCCTGTACACCGCCCTCCGCGGCAGCAATACGATCGCGGCGCTGCGCGTCCGCGGTGACGGCGACTCCCTCGAGTCGGTCGCGCTCGCCGACTCGGGCGTCGACTGGCCGCGTCACCATCTGGTCCACGAGGGCAAGCTCCTCGTCGCCGGTCAGCGGTCCGACACTGTCACGCTGCTCGACCTCGACGAGCGCACGGGCGCGCCGCTCGGCATCCGTCATGAGGCGCAGGTTCCGACGCCGACGCACGTCCTCCCCGTCCGCTGAGTCCACTCACCCGTCGGCGGGGATGCCCTTCGCGAGCCAGCGGATCGGTCCCGCGCCCGTGCGTCCGAGAACGTCCTCGGGGTTCTGCAGCGCGCACGACGTGAGGCTGAGGCAGCCGCATCCGATGCAGCCGTCGAGGTCGCCGCGCAGGTGCTCGAGCTGACGGATGCGGGCGTCGAGCTCGTCGCGCCAGAGCTGCGACAGGCGCGCCCAATCCTGCTTGGTCGGCGTCCGCCCCTCGGGGAGCGATTCGAGGGCGGTGCGGATGTCCTTGAGCGGGATGCCGACGCGCTGCGACACCCGGATGAAGGCGACCCGGCGCAGGGTGTCGCGGCCGTAGCGACGCTGATTGCCGGACGTGCGCTCCGAGACGATCAGGCCGTTGCGCTCGTAGAAGTGGAGGGCGGATGCCGCGACGCCGCTGCGCCCGGAGACCTCGCCGATCGTGAGTCGGCGGTCCTTGTCGCCGTCCAATTGCGGCATGGTGGCGCCTCCTCACACGCTCGGCTTGACCTCAACCTTAGTTGAAGTCCTAGCGTCATCATCATGACATCGGAAACAGGAGTGGACGCGACGCCGACGGCCGCCGCACCGCGCATCATGGGCGGCGAGTACCTCTGGATCACGATCGGTGCGTGCGCGCTCGTGTTCCTCGGGGCCTTCGAGTCCCTCGCGGTGACGACGGTGATGCCGACGGTCAGCGCCGACCTCGGCGGCGAGCGGCTGTACGCCCTCGCCTTCGCCGGTCCGCTGGCGACGAGCGTGATCGGCATGGTGGTCGCGGGCAACTGGGCGGATCGCCGCGGGCCCGTCGCCCCGCTGTACACCGCGGTCGCCATGTTCGTCGTCGGCCTCCTCATCGCCGGACTCGCGCCGAGCATGGAGGTGCTCGTCGCCGGGCGCTTCGCCCAGGGGCTCGGCAGCGGCGGGCTGATGGTCGCTCTGTACGTCGTCGTCGCGCGCGTGTATCCGCAGGCGCTGCACCCCGCGATCTTCGCCGGATTCGCGGCGGCCTGGGTGATCCCCTCGCTCATCGGGCCGACCGTCGCCGGTGCGGTGACCGAGCTCTGGAGCTGGCACTGGGTGTTCCTCGGCGTCGTCATCCTGGTGCTCGTGGCCCTGGTGATGGTGATCCCCGCCCTGCGCGGACTCGCGAACGACGGCGACGCGACGGCGCCCTGGGCGTTCGGGAGGCTCGGCTGGTCGGTGCTCGCCGCCGTCGCGGTGCTGGCACTGAACCTGGTCGGCGACATTCCCGCGGTCGGACCGGTGCTCGCGGTGATCGCGATCATCGTGGCCCTCATCGCCGTGCGTCCGCTCGTGCCGCGGGGGACCCTCCGCGCGCGCCGCGGGCTGCCGTCGGTCATCCTCGTCCGCGGGCTCGCCGGCGCTGCGTTCTTCGGTGCGCAGGTGTATCTGCCGTACCTGCTGACCGATCGCTACGAGCTCTCCCCGACGCTCGCCGGCCTCGCGCTGACCGGTGGCGCGCTCGCGTGGTCCGCCGCCGCGACGGTGCAGGGACGCATGGGCGCCCGCCTCTCCAGCGTGGCTGCGGTGCGTGGAGGCACGGTGCTCGTGCTGGCCGGCATCCTGCTGACGGTCGCGGTGGCAGCGTTCGGATGGGACGCCCTGCTGGTCGCCGCCGCCTGGGTCGTCGCGGGTGTGGGTATGGGGCTGATGAGTCCGCGCTCCAGTGCGCTGACCCTCGCGATGTCGACGCCCGAGAACCAGGGATTCAACAGCGGCGCCATGACGGTCGCCGACTCGTTCGGGAGCGCGCTCGCGCTGGCCGTCACCGGGAGCCTGTTCATCGCGCTGGTGGCGGTCGCCGATCCGTTCACGGGCGTGTTCCTCCTGGCGGCGGTGATCGCCGCTGCCGCCGCGCTGCTCGCGCCGCGGATACGGACGGCATCCGCCGAGTGATTTGCCGGAGGGGCTCTCCGGTCGGTACT
>Ga0075364_10001079_pt1 | contig 14540 bp, 9 predicted proteins | sample EndMetdeltDD1764_FD_71517 | JGI IMG/M metagenome (GOLD analysis project Ga0075364, IMG submission 71517) | Populus endosphere microbial communities from Tennessee, USA - Endosphere MetaG P. deltoides DD176-4 | ecosystem: Host-associated > Plants > Roots > Endosphere | place: USA: Tennessee... | reverse complement strand
GTGACGCGCGCGCCCTGGTCAAATGCGGCAACTTCGAAAGAGCATCGTGTACGGGTTGAGTCTTTTTCGAAGATGAGCGCGATGTTTTTGCCAGTAAGCGACTGAACTTCATTGTTATTTTTTTTATCCGCTTTAAGCTTTGCCGCGAGCGTCAGCAAAGAGTTGAGCTGTGCAGGCGTAAAATCGAGCAATTTCAGGAAGTGCTTTTTATACAGTTCAGACATGTTACCCTCACATGGCAAAGGCCACTTATTGAATTAAAATTCACTTTATATGTATGAATATTCATTTGCAACCCTGTTTAACAATTCTTTCTTACATTAGGTGGAGGCAAACACGTCCGTGTGTGAAAATAGAGGTATCTGCCGAACTTAAAGAGGAACGAGCCATGGCAAACCCAGAACTGCTGGAAGAGCAACGCGAAGAGACGCGCCTGATCATTGAAGAGCTGCTGGAAGACGGCAGCGATCCGGACGCGCTGTACACCATCGAGCACCATTTCTCTGCAGATGACTTTGAATCGCTGGAGAAACTGGCGGTAGAAGCGTTCAAAATGGGTTACGAAGTGACCGAGCCTGAAGAGCTGGAAGTGGAAGAGGGCGAAACCGTCATCTGCTGCGACATCCTGAGCGAAGGGGCGCTGAAAGCAGAGCTTATCGATGCGCAGGTTGAGCAGTTGATGGATCTGGCCGAGAAGTTTGAAGTGGAATACGACGGCTGGGGAACCTACTACGAAGATCCAAACGGCGAAGACGGCGATGACGAAGACGATGAAGATTTCGTCGACGAAGATGACGACGGCGTGCGTCACTAATTAATAAAATACACAACATCATTCACGCTGCGTCGAGGCGGCAACCGAGTGAGTCCCAGCGAACTTACACAGGTAAGTGACCTGGGGGAACGAGGGCAGCCAACGAAGAGGCAGCGTGAAGGATAAAGTGTATTGCGGCAGCTTCGGCTGCCGCAGCTGTTGCCGCTTTGTAAGGTTTCATCATGGACTACCCGCAGATACTCACCCCCGTTCTTAACTTTCTCCACTGCCCGACCCCGCAAGCATGGATTGATAAAGCCCGCGACCCGGCAAACCTGCCGCTCCTGCTCACCGACCACATGGTGTGCGAACTCAAAGCCGCCCAGACTGCGCTTCTGCTGGTGCGTAAATATGTCGCCGACAAAAGTGGGGCCGACGCGCTGCTCGAATGGCTCAAACCCTATGAAGCCTTCACCTTCCGTGAAGGGCCGGAACCGGATTTTATCGCCCTGCATAAGCAGATTGGTAAAAGCGTGATGCCCAAAACCGACGACCCGTGGGGTCAGGCGCTGATCGACAGTATGGTGCTGCTGATAAAAGAAGAGCTGCACCACTTCTGGCAGGTGCGTGAGGCGATGCTGGCGCGCAATATTCCGTACGTCAAAATCACCGCCAGCCGCTACGCCAAAGGGATGCTGAAGGAAGTGCGCACTCACGAACCGCTGACGCTTATCGACAAGCTGATTTGCGGTGCGTACATCGAAGCGCGCTCCTGCGAGCGTTTCGCCGCGCTGGCGCCATTCCTCGACGACGACCTGCAGAAGTTTTATCTGTCGCTGCTGCGCTCGGAAGCACGCCATTACCAGGACTATCTGACACTTGCCCAACAGGTGAGCGACAACGATATCTCTTCACGCGTACAGCTTTTTGGTGAAATTGAAGCCACACTTATCTCGACACCGGACAGTGAGTTTCGTTTTCATAGCGGCGTGCCGGTGTAATCCGACAGATCAAAAGGATGCGAGACGATGAAGAGAGCCTGGAAACCGATTGTGATTGTTGCCGTACTGGCCGCTGCCGTGGCGTGCTGGGTCTATTACGATAAACAACGCCTGCAACAAAACCCCGAACAGCAACTCGACACCACGCTCAACAGTATGCCTGCCTGGCAGGTGCTGAAGGAGCAAGAACCCGCATTCCAGCAGCGCATCCGTGAACAGATCCTCGCGATGCAAAAAGAGGGTGATTCCGAGCAACAGATCATCGATGTGATTCAACCGCAGATCCTGCACCTGCAGATGTCGCGCCTGCAGACCGCGCCGGACGCGAACGTGGTGGATTACATGAAGGCGAATATGGAACAAACTGCCGCCATTCAGAAGGTGAGCGACGACGCCTGTTTCCGTTTTCTCTACCCGGACGTAAAGGGCGGCATCAACCCGATGCGGGTGCTGGATAAGCCGATGATGCAGCGCCGCATGCAGGCCGACGCCGACATGATGCGCGCCGCCTACGGCAAAAACCGCCACACCGTGACGGCGCAGGAGCGCGACACCGCCGTCGCCGACGTGCGCCCGATCATGAAAGAGCTGGCCGCGAAGTACGGCGAGGATATTCAGCTGCTACAGATGCCGGACAAGGCGACGGGCAAAGAGAAGTTGTCGTGCGATATGGTGCAGGAGATGTGGGCCAAAGTGCTGCAACTGCCTGAAAGCCATGCCGCCGGCGTGATTCGGCTGGCGGTTTCCGAGCTGGAGTGACGATGGGCGCTGGTTTTTTGGGCACTTAGCGCGGGTTTAGCGCGTCGTCGCTTGCATGGCGGCGCGCGACAGGTATAATCCACAACGTTTCCGCATCCCCTTCAGTGCCGAAGTGGCGAAATCGGTAGACGCAGTTGATTCAAAATCAACCGTAGAGATACGTGCCGGTTCGAGTCCGGCCTTCGGCACCATCGGAACATCAATAGACGTCAACGGACGTCTTTTTTTGTGCCTGAAATCCAGTATCCGCAAGGCTTTCCTCGCTTTTTTACTCAACCTAAGTCAACCTGATTCATTCTACATCAACTTACTGATGCGGGTACAAGTGCGGGTATATCCCGGTTCGATAATGTTTGTACCCACACAGAATCCTTGAAAGGATACTCATCATGGCTCTGAGTGATGTGAAGGTTCGTTCGGCTAAGCCTGAAGCAAAAGCCTATAAACTGACTGACGGTGAAGGCATGGTTTTGCTGGTTCACCCTAACGGCTCAAAATACTGGCGATTTCGTTATCGCTTCGGTGGTAAAGAGAAGATGCTGGCGCTTGGGAAATACCCTGAGGTTTCGCTGGCGGATGCCAGGGCTCGTCGCGATGAAGCGCGTAAGCTGTTAGCTAACGGCGTCGATCCCAGTGAGAACAAGAAAGCCGTTAAGGTAGAGCGGGAACAAGAGGCGATAACGTTTGAGGTAGTCGCCAGAGACTGGCACGCCAGCAATCAAAAGTGGACTGAGTCGCACAGTGGTCGTGTTCTTAAAAGTCTGGAAGATAATCTGTTCGATGCGATTGGTAAGCGAAATATCGCAGATTTAAAAACTCAAGACTTACTTAAACCACTTAAAGCCGTAGAGATGTCTGGACGTCTTGAAGTTGCTGCGCGACTTCAACAACGAACAACATCAATTATGCGATTTGCCGTGCAGAGCGGTTTAATTGACTACAACCCTGCGCAAGAGATCGCTGGAGCGATTGCCACAGCTAAACGGCAACATCGCGCCGCGCTGGACTTTGATCGCATTCCTGAACTACTTCATCGAATTGATTCTTACACAGGCAGAACACTTACACGCTTAGCTGTGGAGTTGACGTTGTTAGTCTTCATTCGATCTAGTGAACTGCGTTTTGCTCGTTGGTCAGAAGTCGATTTTGACACTGCAATGTGGACGATTCCGGGAGAACGTGAACCATTGGAAGGTGTGAAGCATTCACATCGAGGATCAAAGATGCGGACTCCTCATCTTGTTCCTTTATCCCGCCAGGCTCTGACCATTCTGGAACAGATAAAAAGAATGAGTGGAAATCGTGAGTTGATTTTCGTTGGCGATCATAATCCCCGTAAGCCGATGAGTGAGAACACCGTGAATAAAGCGTTGCGAGTGATGGGCTACGATACGAAAATTGAAGTATGTGGGCACGGTTTTAGAGCCATGGCTTGCAGTACATTAGTTGAGTCGGGATTGTGGTCGAGGGATGCGGTAGAGCGACAGATGAGTCATCAGGAGCGTAATTCTGTGCGTGCGGCTTATATTCATAAGGCAGAGCATTTAGGGGAGCGTAGACTGATGGTGCAGTGGTGGGCGGATTATCTGGATGCTAATCGGGAGAAGGGGATTAGTCCTTTTGACTTTGCTAAGTTGAATAAGGGCTGATTAAAAGGGTTTCTATAAGGCGCGCCTCAGGCATGCCTTATTTTTTTGCTAATTTTGTTTTTTGCAAGTTATTGACTCAGCTGTGCCACTGCAGATTTTGCAACGCACTGATTTTCAACAAGGGTCAAAGACACGGCTCCACGAGCAGGGCATAATACAGTTATTAATCATTAGTACGGTTTCGTCTGATATGAGCACAATCACCCCCCACTACCGTAACGTACAGCAGTTGCTGCAAAGCCAATCCTTTTCTATCGATGAGTATCAGCGTGAGTACAAGTGGGAGAAGGAGAACATTGACGAGCTGCTGTCTGATCTTCAGGGAAAATTCTTTAACTACTACAAGCAGGGTGATGAAACTAGCGCTATTAGTAACTATGGAGAGTATTTTCTTGGCTCTATCATTGTCAGCAAACGCAACAACAAAAATTACTTGATCGATGGCCAGCAGCGAGTCACCTCTTTGACATTGTTGCTGATTTGCCTGTACCGATCTGCCGAGGAACAGAGGCTGCCGGTAGCCCAAACCTTAGCCCCACTTATTTTCAGTGACAACCTCGGTAACCCCAAGTTCAACCTCGACATCTCTGAGCGACTTCCTGTTATCAATGCCTTATTTAAGGGGGAGGCGTTCAATCCGGATGGTAAGGATGAATCCATACAAACCATGTACGCCCGTTATAGCGATATTGAAGCAAACGACTTGATGGCAGAGATAGGAAATGCATTGCCGCATTTCATCTACTGGTTGTTGACACGGGTAGGTTTGATAGAGATTGCCACTGATAACGACAGTTATGCTTACGCCATTTTTGAAACGATGAATGATCGGGGTAAGCCGCTTAGTCCGGTAGATATGTTGAAGGCATATTTATTGGCTCCGATTGAAGAACAGAATGCGCGACTACAGGCCAATCAAATCTGGAAACAGCAAGTCCTGGAATTAATCTCCTGGGGAGGGGAGCACGAACCGGAGCGAGATGCCAACTGTATTAAGGCGTGGTTACGGGCACAGTACGCCGAAAGTATCCGTGAACGTAAAGCGGGATCGGTCGATAAAGATTGGGAATTGATCGGTTCAGTTTTTCACCGCTGGGTACGAGAAAACAACTCTCGCTTGGGTTTGGGTAAAGCTCAGGAAAATCAGAACATGATGGCTGTAAGCTTTCCATTTTTTGCCAAAGCGTACCGGCGTATCCTAAACAGCAGCAAGCATTACACTCCGAAGCTACGAGCGGTCTACTACAACGCTCACAATGATTTTACTTGGCAGAATACGGTGCTCCTGGCATCGTTGATAGAAACTGACGATGACGAGACTGTGGACCGGAAACTGGCGGTCACAGCTACTTATTTGGACATCTGGTTAATGCGTCGAGTAGTGAATTATGTCCGGGTTGGATACTCTAGTGTGTCTTACGCTATGTGGTTATTGTGCCGGGATATCAGGCGTAAACCGCTACCAGAGTTGGTAGCTATCCTCCAGAAGAAACTGGCAGATGATGATGTTACGTTCTCCGGCTACGCAGTAAAAGGACGAACGGGTATTGATGGTTTAGGGCTCAATCAATTCAGTCGCCGTTATATCTACCATTTGCTAGCACGACTGACAGAAGCAACTGAGATCGGTGCAGGGCGTACTGAGACATTTGATCGATTGGTGGACCGTACTCTCAAGAACCCATTCGACATCGAACATATCTGGGCTGGTGATTACGAGATCGTGAAAGATCAGTTTAGTACTGAGCAGGAATTTCAAGATTGGCGTAATCATGTTGCGTCACTTTTACTCTTACCAGCAGATGTTAACCGGAGTTTGCAGGATAAACCGTTTCCCATGAAGCGGGTGCACTATGCCAAACAGAACTTCTTTGCCGCAAGTTTGGACTCCAGTGTTTACGAACATCAGCCACAGTTCCAGCAGTTTGCTACCCAATATGAGTTGCCTTTCAAATTCGCTGAGGTATTCGATAAAGCGGAACAACAGGTACGCCGGAAACTGATTGCGGAATTAGTAGAATTAATTTGGTCACCGAATCGTTTATGTGAGGCCGCCCATGTCTGAGCAACCACTACAGAACTCACTTTTTGAAGACGATTACCTGCTACGGGAACTTGGGCAGGTAGCACATGTTCCACAGGTCGCTTTAACAGAGTTAGTTGCTAACGCTTGGGATGCCGGAGCGTCACGAGTAGACTTGGTTTTACCTACCGAAGTAGGTGGAATATTGACTGTGACAGATGATGGTCATGGTATGACCCCGGAGCAATTTAAAAAGCGCTGGATGACTTTGCGCTACACCCGCGAGAAGTATCAAGGTTTCAATGTAGAGTTCCCTACCGGACGAATGGCCCACCCGCGAAAGGCTTACGGTCGCAATGGCATTGGTCGCCATGGCTTGCTTTGTTTTGCTGACGAATACGAAGTGAAAACCTGGCGTGATGGCATTTTGGCAACATTCGTTGTTGGCACTGGAGCTGGTTCTAGTCCTTTCGTGTGTCGTAGTGAGACTGAGGAGAAACACATAGGTTCCGGTACACGATTGCAGGTACAGGTAACACGCAAACTGCCAGATGCCGATGAAATACTCACTGTATTATCCGCCCGATTCATCCACGATCCTGAATTCGAGGTGCGTGTTAATGGCAAGTTACGCCCCTTTACTGAGATTGATGGGCGAATAAGTGAAGAGACCTTGTGCCTCAGTGCAGGACGTCATGCCAAAGTGATTGTCATCGACTCAACTCGTCTGAATCATTCTTCTTTGCACCAAGGAATTGCATTTTGGGTACAGCACAGATTAGTTGGGACCCCGTCATGGGCAGTTGGACAGATAGCCAATTTCGACGGACGTACTCGCTTTGCCCGGCGTTACAAGGTTATCGTTGATACAGAAGGTTTCGAATCTGATGTCGAACAAGACTGGACCGCTTTTTGTCCCACTGATTCTGTAAATGAATTATATCAGGCTACAGCTGAGCACATTCGTGATGTTGCACAAAGGCTTGCTGTGGAATTTACTGAAATTACATCAGAGGATGCTCTGATGCAAAACCGCTCAGAGTTAGCAACCTTGGGTCAGGGGGCCCGCTTGGGAGTGGCTGAATTCACTACAGCGGTAGCTCAAGAGCATCCGACTGTCTCCCCAGAATTTCTTGCTACAGCAGTTAAGGCGCTTATTCATCTTGAAAAGACCAAGAGCGGAGCCGCACTACTGGAAAAGCTTGCTACTTTGCAGCACGACGATATAGAGGGTTTAGATCGGTTACTGGCTGAATGGACAGTCAAGGACGCGTTGCGGGTCCTTGATGAAATTGACAGTCGACTTAGCGTTGTAGAAACAATTCAGCGTTTGGCTGATGATCCTGATACGGATGAGTTACACACTCTACATCCATTGATTTTACGTTCTCGTTGGTTGTTTGGTCCTGAATTCGAATCGCAGGAATATTGCTCGAATATGACATTACAATCTGTAGCCCGTGAACTATTCAAAAGCCATGATGCTCAATTTATAAACGAGCGAAATCGTCCTGATATTGTAGTTTTGCCTGAAAAAACAACGTGGCAAATGACTGGCATCGAGTCATTTGATCCAGTAGATGTGTCTCTTGTTCAAATGCAACAGGTTTTGGTAATTGAACTGAAGAAAGGCGGATTTGAGCTTACAAGAAAAGAGGTGAATCAAGCTGATGGCTATGTCCAGGATATTGCAGCATCAGGTTTGATAACAGGAACACCATTTATTAACGCTTGGGTCGTTGGGCAAAAGGTAGGGGCTAGTGTTGCCCGTGAGAAAGTTGTTGGTGATGGAGAACGCAATCCGTATGGGAGAGTTCGCGCTACGACTTTTGGTTCTTTGGTTGGAACAGCTAATGCTCGATTGATGAAACTACGCCATGTTTTGGCAGACAGGTACGAAAGCACATCTACAGATGACCTCATCAATCGAGTGTTATGCCAACCCGTTCAGTCGGGCTTGAAATTTAAATAAGCATGAAAAGAATTTACTTTACCTCTGCGGACAAATTATATCCGCACTATAGAGCTTGTTTATCGCTAAGGGTTGGCATCGCTGAGGCTAATATGCTGTTTTACAAGGTTGAGCACCTTTAAGGTTTACACTCTCTGGATTTTTTTTAACCCATTACAATTGTTACTAAAAAGCTGACATACCCTAAAGGATTACTGATGGCCGTTAATCAGGCAAAAATATTTGAACAACTCGAGCAACTTACCCGTGAACTAGACCGGGATGAGTTCATTTATGGTTTTATGGCAGCCTTTGACTTTCCTAAAGCAACGATCACACAGGTTCGACAAGGTAGTAGCCGTAATATCGCAAAGGAAGCCGGTCATGTTGGATTGAAAAATAAACTCTATTTTCAAAGCCTCAATGACAAAGAAGACCTTGATGAGGCTTTTGAGCAACGTATCGCTGATCCAGTAATAGCTAAAAATAAGATTCGTTTTGTATTAGTTACTGATTTTATGAGATTTTTAGCCTGGGATACATGTAGCAAAGAGAGGCTCGATATTGAGCTAGATGAGCTCTATAGCAACTATGGCTTTTTCTTACCTTTAGCTGGTTTAGAAAAGGCAATTATAAGTAGTGAGAATCCCGCAGATGTTAAAGCTGCAGAGAAGATGGGCAAGCTGTTTGATCTCATTCGTGTCCACAATGATCTCAGTAAACCAGAAGATATTCATGCGCTTAACGTCTTTCTGACACGTTTGCTATTCTGTCTGTTCGCCGAAGATACAGGGATATTTGAACCAGCTCAGTTCACCTCTGCGATCAAGGGTTACACTGAGGAAGATGGTAGCGATCTCGATACTTTCTTGTATCAATTATTCACCGTCCTTAACGCGGCTCCAGCTAGCCAGCAACGACGAAAGATACCTACTCATTTAGCGGCATTTCCTTATGTAAATGGTGGGCTTTTTTCCACTGACGAGCCTACTCCAGCACTAGGCAAAAAGGGCCGTAAAATACTGCTTGAATGTGGCAAGATGGACTGGAGTGAAATAAACCCTGATATCTTTGGCAGTATGTTCCAGGCAGTAATTGATGTAGAACAACGCAGTCGTTTAGGCCAGCACTATACCTCGTACAGCAACATAATGAAGGTGATAAAGCCGCTGTTCCTTGATCCTTTGGAAACTGAGCTTAATAAACAACGTCGTAGCGCAAAAGGTTTAAAGGCTCTACTGGTTCGTTTGTCCGAAATAAAGATATTTGATCCTGCCTGCGGGTCAGGAAACTTTTTAATCGTATCTTACAAAGAACTACGCAAGTTAGAGATGAAAGTCATTGATGCTCTGAAAGAGCTGGAACCACAAGGTTTTTCGATGAGTGGGATACATCTTTCACAGTTTTATGGTATCGAAATTGACGACTTTGCTTGCGAAATAGCAAGGTTATCCCTCTGGATGGCCGAACATCAATTAAATAGCCAGTGGGAGCAAGCGTTTGGTTTTGCTCCACCTGCATTACCCTTGCGTGATAGTGGCAATATCTATAGTGGTAACAGTTTGCAAGTTGATTGGAATCTTATTTGTCCAAAAGGAATTGAGGACGAAGTATATGTAATTGGTAATCCCCCCTTTCTTGGTACTCTAGGTCGTTCTGAAGAGCAACGAGCAGATATGCAGGAAGTTTTTAGTAATTTTAAATCACTAGGTTCCCTTGATTTTGTTGCATGTTGGTTCTGGAAGGGGGCTAATTATATCCGAAATTCTCAAGCTGAACTGGCATTAGTAGCAACAAACTCACTCTGTCAGGGAGACCAAGTTTCAATCCTCTGGCCGTCAGTTTTTGCTCTTGGTTTGCATATACATTTAGCGTATCCAACTTTTGCATGGGCAAATAATGCGCGTGACAAAGCAGCAGTACATGTAATAATTATAGGTTTGTCGTCTCGAACGAAGAAAAGTAAGCTATTCCAAAAAGTCAATGATAATTGGCATTGCGAGCATGTTGACAACATAAGTCCATATTTAACTAAAGGTGGAAATGTAATTGTAAAACCCTCTCATTTGCCAATATGTCACAATATTAAGCCAATGATAAAAGGAAATCAGCCTACTGATGGAGGTCACCTTCTATTAACACCTGAGGAATATAGAGAGCTTCTAAAGATTGAACCTCGTGCTTTACCATGGATTAAGAAGGTTATTGGTGCAACTGAATTTTTAAATGGAAAAGATAGATGGTGTCTGTGGCTGGATGGAATAACTATGGATGAATTACGTTCCATGCCATATGTATACAAGAGGGTTCAATTGGTTGCTGATATGCGTAGAAAGAGCCCTGATCCAGGGACTCAAAAACTTGCTAACAAATCGCACCTATTCAGAGAAACAAATAATCCGAGTAGTTACATACTGGTTCCTAGCGTTAGTTCTGAACGTCGAATATATGTTCCTTTAGGCCTATTCAATGCAGATACAATCTCTACCAACCTTAACCTAATTATTCCAGATGGAAGTTTGTACGAATTTGGCATTTTGTCATCACTTTTACACAACGACTGGATGAGATTAGTTGCTGGACGTCTGGAGAGTCGTTACCGTTATTCAGCATCGATTGTTTATAACTCATTCCCTTGGCCTGAAGTCACAGATGCTCAACGTAAGGAGGTCGAACAACTTGCTGAAGAGGTTATTCTGACTCGTGAAGAATTCCCAGGCCATACCCTAGCTCAGCTTTATGACCCTGACAAGATGCCTATTAAGTTGTTAATTGCACATCAGACGCTTGATAAAGAAGTTGATAGACTTTATCGGGATCGTCCCTTTAAAGATGCTGCCGACCGATTAAGTTGCTTGCTAGCACGCTATGAGGCACTGGTTCAAAACTGATACTGTTTTATGAACTTATAGCAGATAAAGGCACCAATGAAATTAAGGACTAATGATGAAAAACCTTCTACATGTCGAGTATAGTCAAACGGGTCAAAGCTCTAACCTTAACTCGATGGGTATGCGTGAAATGCAGGCTAGAGCTTTTGTTGAGCGTAGTAGCCAGTATCTTTTGATCAAAGCACCACCGGCATGTGGAAAATCGCGTGCACTAATGTTTCTTGGCTTGGATAAGCTGGAACATCAGAATTTGCGCAAGGTGATTGTCGCGGTCCCGGAAAAATCTATCGGGGGGTCATTTCAAGATACCAAACTCACTGAGCATGGTTTTTTCGCTGACTGGGTTGTTAAATCGGAAAATAATCTATGTGTAGATGGCGGTGAGCCAGGTAAGGTCAGGGCTTTCGAGCGTTTTATGACCAGTGATGACAAGATTATTGTGTGCACTCACGCCACTTTGCGTTTTGCTTTTGAAAAATTAGCAGTGACTGATTTTGATAATTGTCTTGTAGCTATTGATGAATTCCACCATGTTTCAGCGGACGGTGATAACCGCTTGGGTAGCCTCATTGATGATTTGATGAAAAAATCAAGTGCGCACATTATCGCTATGACTGGCTCCTACTTCCGGGGTGATACGGTACCTATCTTGTTGGCCGAAGATGAAGCATTGTTCACAAAGGTCACTTATACCTACTATGAGCAGCTAAATGGCTACCAATATTTGAAATCCTTGGGTATTGGTTACCATTTTTACCAAGGGCCTTACATCGAAGCTTTACCCTCAGTACTTGATGCCAGTAAGAAAACTATAATTCATATTCCAAATGTTAACTCTGGTGAATCCACTAAGGACAAGCATGGAGAAGTGGATGCTATTCTGGATGTTTTGGGAAATGTGTTAAAACGCGACACAGTTACAGGTGTATACCATATTGCGGCTAAAGATGGTCGTTTACTTAAATTGGCTAATCTTGTCGATGATAACCCCATTGAAAGGCCAAAAATCCAAGCCTATCTGCGGAATATCAAAGCTGCCGATGACATTGACATTATCATCGCGTTGGGCATGGCCAAAGAAGGTTTTGATTGGCCATTCTGTGAACATGTTTTGACCATTGGTTACCGCAGTTCGTTAACAGAAATTGTACAAATTATTGGCCGTGCCACGCGTGATTGTATTGGCAAAAAACATGCGCAGTTCACCAACTTAATTGCTCAGCCAGATGCGCAGGATGATGATGTGAAATCATCAGTCAACAACATGCTAAAAGCGATTACGACCTCGTTATTAATGGAACAGATTCTTGCCCCCAGTATCCAGTTCAAACCTCGTTCGCAATGGGACGGAAAACCACTGCCACCCAATACCTTATTAGTTGACGATTCATCAAGCACACCTGTATCTCAAAAGGTGCTCGACATTCTTAATGGCGATAAGAACGAAATTATGGCCACGTTAATGGCTAACGAACAAACGGTAAAAGAAGCAATCAGTGAAACCATTCCTCCTGAGACTATCACCCAGGCGGCATTGCCTGCAGTGATTCAAACTCTTTATCCTGATTTGACTGTAGAAGAACAAGAACAAATAAGGCAGGGTATCTTACAAAGTATGCTAATTACTCAGCAAGGTGGATTGTTCGAGGGTGAAGACCTGCCGCCTGATGCCGTAATAGATATGGGCGATAATTCTGGGATGGAATCCAGTTCAAGCGTTGTTGGAAAACAGTTTCTTAAAATGGGCGAGAAGTTCCTTTGCATAGACAATCTTGATATAGACCTGATTGATTCTATTAATCCATTTCATGGCGCTTATGAGATCCTCTCTAAATCAGTTACGGCTTCTATGCTGAAGACCATTCAGGAGGCTGTGAGTGCCAGTAAATCTCAAGTCTCAGAAGAGGAAGCTGTAATCCTTTGGCCTAAGATTAAACAATTCAAAAAAGAGCATGGACAAGAGCCATCGTTGAACTCAAGTGACCCGATCGAAGTAAGGTATGCGGAAGCGTTAGCGTTTATACGTAAGATGAAACAGCAACAGATGGCAAAACAGGGACAGTAATATGATCCGTTTATCGACTAATCACCTGTCAGGTAAATCGACATTGGATAGCATCATTTCAGAGGACGATGAATTCGACCTGCTTGACGTGCAACCGCTAAAACCCAAATCTGGCTTAGTTAATCTGTATGGTAATCAATTTTCAGAAATCGTAGCGTATTACGAACAGCATGGTCGGCTTCCAACTGAAGGAAATACGGTATCTCTTGATGAAAAGCGCCTTGCAAGGCGCTTAAAGAGTATTAAAGAGAATCCGGATCTGTGTTTACAACTAAGATCTATAGATTTCTATAAGTTACTTGAATCAAATAGTTCGGACTTTATACATACCAACTTAGCCGCAGAGTCTGAATCACCCTCTTATATCAATAAATCAGAACTTGTTACCTCATTGGAAGACATATTTGCGGATGACGATGACGAACTATTAAATTTCGATGAGCCTGATATTTTCAGTATTACGCATGTTTCGGTTGATAGAAAAGAGCAACCCGATGAAATTGCTCAGCGGCAGCCTTGCCCCGATTTCCAGCGGTTTGAGCCTCTTTTTCTTCAACTACGGAGTGGTTTAAAAAATGGCATTTTTCCCCTGGAACGTTTTACGCACAAGTTGAAAATTAGCGAAGGCGACTTTTTTGTTCTTAACGGCGTGATTGGTTACGTACATAGTGCTGGTGAGCGACTGCGTGAATACAGTACTTATAATGCGCGTTTACACCTGATATTTGAAAATGGCACTGAAATGAATATGCTCTATCAGTCCTTAACTCATGGCTTGGTGAGGGACAAAGAAGGGCGTAAAGTGCAACTCAATGGTCAGAAACTAATACCTTCAGATGTTTCTGTTCCATCTGGTTTAGTTTATATACTTGCAACTAAGAGTAAAGATCCAGCGCTCATACCTTATAAACAAAATTTATACAAAATTGGCTTTACTGAAACGACTGTAGAACAGCGAATCAAAAATGCTGAAAAAGACCGTACTTTTCTTGAGGCCCCTGTCAGAATTGTAGCCACCAGCCAATGTTTCAATTTAAATGCACAAAAACTTGAAGCCTTAGTACATGGCTTTCTAGCAACGCGTCGCCTTAATATTACACTCAAAAGTCATACTGGACAGGTTTATACACCGAAAGAATGGTTTAATGTCCCTCTGACAACAGTTCAGGCTGTAATCCAATATATTGTGGATGGTACTATTTCGCAATATCGTTTGGATAACACAACAGGCAAGATTGTAGCGAAACGTTGATAATTATGATTGTGTAATTAATATTTATATCAAAAATAGTCATTGCAACTATTTTAGATGTAAGTGATTATCCTGAACAGATCTTCATAAATTGCAGGGTATCACTGCGCTGCTGTTTATGAAGGTCTGAACGCATTCTGCTGCAGATAAACCTAACCATCTCAAGCCTGAAATAATAAAATTGATCCTCTGCAT
>Ga0075364_10001078_pt1 | contig 14541 bp, 18 predicted proteins | sample EndMetdeltDD1764_FD_71517 | JGI IMG/M metagenome (GOLD analysis project Ga0075364, IMG submission 71517) | Populus endosphere microbial communities from Tennessee, USA - Endosphere MetaG P. deltoides DD176-4 | ecosystem: Host-associated > Plants > Roots > Endosphere | place: USA: Tennessee... | reverse complement strand
AAAGCGATCGAAATGCTGATACCTCCAGCACTCCGGCCCGCACTTCAAGCGGGTCCGATCGACGGGACTTCATGGTGCCTGCTGGTCAAAAGCAACGCAGCGGCAGCCAAGATACGGCAACTGCTACCAGCGTTTGAAGCACACCTGCGCAGTCGGGGGTGGGAGGTTAACGCCATTCGCCTGAAAATTCAAACCGGTGCCACGAGGGCGGTGGAATGAGGCGAATGTGCCAAAAGATGGTGCCGATTGTCGGAATCGAACTGACGACCTACCGCTTACAAGGCGGGTGCTCTACCAACTGAGCTAAATCGGCGAAGGCTGCATTCTAGCCGCCTTATGGCGACCGATACGAGAAGCGCTCAACGTCACTTGACGCGCTTGAGGGATGGGCGGCTGCCACCACCGACAGGGGGAAGCGGCCTCGGGGAATCCTCGGTAGCAGTTTCATCAGCACCATCCGAAGGAACCAACTGCATCACACGCTCGGCGGCGGGCTGCACATCCGCATCTTCCGACAGCCTATTCAATGGGAGGGTACCGGAAATTACCGCTTCTTCATCCATCGCATGGTCAGGGGGAGGCGGGAACGCCATTCCCTGACCATTCTCACGGGCATAGATTGCAATCACATGACTGACAGGCACCATGATGTCGCGCGGCTTGCCGCCGAACCGCGCCTTGAACTCGATAAAGTCATTACCAAGTTGCAAGGCACTGGTGGCGTCGTAGCTCACATTGAGAACGATTTCCCCATCCTTCACGTATTCCCTTGGAACCTGTACCGACTCATCGACGCGAACGGCCACGTACGGGGTGAATCCATTGTCAGTGCACCACTCATACAAAGCCCGAATCAGATAGGGGCGTGTCGAAGTAGAGTCCTGAGCGTTCATCATGGGAATATGCGAGAGAAGCGCAATTACTTGCGCATGACTTTTTCGGAGGGCGTCAACGCTTCGATATAGGCAGGGCGAGAGAAGATCCGCTCAGCGTACTTCAACAACGGCGCTGCATTCTTACTCAGATCGATACCGTAATAGTCCAGACGCCACAGCAATGGAGCGATCGCGACATCCAACATGGAGAAGTTGTCACCCAGCATGTACTTGTTCTTCAAGAACACGGGGGCAAGCTGGGTCAGGCGATCCCGAATGTGCGCACGGGCTTTTTCCAAAGCCTTGTCATTGCCCTTGGCGGCGCGGGACTCCAGCATGTTCACATGCACGAACAGTTCCTTCTCGAAATTGAGCAGGAACAGGCGCACGCGAGCGCGGTCAACGGGGTCGCCAGGCATCAGTTGCGGGTGGGGGAACCGCTCATCAATGTACTCATTGATGATGTTCGATTCGTACAGGATCAGGTCACGCTCGACCAGGATCGGCACCTGTCCGTAAGGGTTCATCACGCTGATGTCTTCGGGCTTGTTGTACAGGTCCACATCGCGAATTTCGAAATCCATGCCCTTTTCGAACAGCACGAAACGGCAGCGATGGGAGAAGGGGCACGTCGTACCCGAATAAAGCACCATCATGGTGAGTAGCTCCTAAAAATCAAAAGAGTGGGCGCTATCGCGCCCACTCTGTACAAGCCGGTCTGCGCCTTTCGACGCAACAAAGAAGTCTAGCGGTTACTTGACGTCCTTCCAGAAGGCAGCATTCAGCCTCCAGGCAATGACCGTGAAGATGCCGAGAAACATCAGCACCCATACGCCCACGCGAACCCGCGTATTTTGCGCTGGCTCGCCCATCCACTGCAGGTAATTCACAAGATCACCCACAGCTTGGTCGTACTGCAGGGGCGTCATGGTACCAGCCGAGACCTGCTCCCACCCTTTGAAGACCTGGATCTTGTGTCCATGGCTCTCATGTTCTTCGAACAAAGGACGGCGATCTCCCTGCAGTTGCCATAGTGCATGGGGCATGCCGATGCTGGGAAATGCCAGATTGTTCCAACCCGTTGCCTTCGTGTCATCGCGATAAAAAGTACGCAGGAAGGTGTACAGGTAATCAGAACCCGTACCTCCATGCCCCGCACGCGACCGAGCGATCACAGTCAGATCGGGCGGGTTGCCACCGAACCACTCCTTGGCCTGGCGAGGGTCAATGGCCGCCTTCATGGTCTCACCCACCTTGTCCGTGGTGAACAGCAAGTTGTCCTTGATCTGCTGCTCAGTGAGGCCGATGTCCGTCAGGCGGTTGTAGCGCATGAAGGATGCAGAGTGGCAACTCAAACAGTAGTTGACGAACAGTTTGGCGCCATTCTGCAAAGAAGCGGTGTCCGTGACTTTGCCTGGGGCCTTGTCCCAGGCAATGCCGCCTTCGGCAGCCTGCACACCCGAAACAATGCCCAGCGCGACAATCAACGTGAGGATGATCTTTTTCATTGTTGTTATCTCCAGCTCAATGCGCAGAAAAAGTCACGCGATCGGGAACGGGCTTCGGCTCACCCAGGCGACTCCACCAAGGCATCAGCAGGAAGAAGCCGAAGTAGAACAAGGTCCCGACTTGCGACACACGCTCTCCGATCGGAGATGGTGGCTGCACACCCAAGTACGCCAAGATGACGAAGTTGACAACGAAGATCCCGTACAGGTACTTGTGCCAGCTTGGGCGGTAGCGGATCGACTTCACGGGACTCATGTCCAGCCATGGAAGAAAGAACAGAATGATTACCGCGCCGCCCATCACCACCACACCCCAGAACTTGGCGTCGATGGAGAGCATCAGCACCACAGCCACCGCAGCCGCCCCCGCAAGAGCCACCTTGATGAACATCGGCAGGCGGCCCTTGACCACACCGAAACCGGCAGCCAGCACCACGCAAGCGATGAGGGCATACATCATTTCGCTGGTGACAGCGCGCAGCATGGAATAGAACGGCGTGAAGTACCACACAGGCGCGATATGCGCTGGCGTCTTCAAAGGATCGGCAGGAATGAAATTGTTGTATTCGAGGAAGTAGCCACCGAATTCAGGCGCGAAGAACACGACCGCCGAGAAGATGAACAGGAATACGCACACACCAAAGATATCGTGCACGGTGTAGTACGGATGGAAGGGAATGCCGTCGAGCGGATGGCCCTTGTCGTCCTTGGGAGCGTTTGGACCCTTGATCTCAACGCCATCAGGGTTGTTGGATCCCACGTCGTGCAGCGCCAGCAAGTGCGCCACCACCAAGCCCAGCAGCACGAGCGGCACGGCGATCACATGGAAGCTGAAGAAGCGGTTCAGCGTTGCATCGCCCACCACGTAATCACCACGAATCAGCAGCGCCAGATCGGGACCAACAAAGGGGATGGCGGCGAACAGATTGACGATCACCTGAGCACCCCAATACGACATCTGGCCCCATGGCAACAGATAGCCCATGAAAGCCTCGGCCATCAGCGCCAGGAAAATTGCGCAACCGAAGATCCACACCAGTTCCCGCGGCTTGCGGTAAGAGCCGTAGAGCAGGCCCCGGAACATATGCAGATAGACCACGACGAAGAATGCAGAGGCTCCCGTGGAGTGCATGTAGCGGATCAGCCAGCCCCAGGGCACATCGCGCATGATGTACTCGACCGACTCGAAGGCCTTGGCTGCATCAGGCTTGTAGTGCATCACCAGGAAAATCCCGGTGACGATCTGGATCACCAGAACCAGCAAAGCCAGCGAGCCGAAGATGTACCAGAAGTTGAAATTCTTCGGAGCGTAGTACTCCGACATATGAACGCGGTACGCATCGAATGCCGTTGGAAAACGGTTCTCAAACCAATTGGTGACCTTGGCCCCCGTAGATGCGTTCGGCGAGAGTTCCTTGAATTCGCGATAAGCCATGTCGTTCTCCCTCAGGCCTTCTTGTCTTCACCGATCAGGAGTTTGGTCTCCGTCAGGTACATATGAGGTGGCACTTCGAGGTTGTCCGGAGCGGGCTTGTTCTTGAACACACGTCCCGCCATGTCGAATGTGGAACCGTGGCAGGGGCAAAGAAATCCGCCCTTCCAGTCGTCTGGCAGAGAAGTCTGGGCGCCCGTCTGAAACTTATCGGATGGAGAGCACCCGAGGTGCGGGCAAATCCCAACAGCCACCAAAATTTCGGGCTTGATGGAGCGCGCTTCGTTGCGCGCATATTCAGGCGTCAATTCGCCGGGTTTGCGTTCGGATTTGGGATCAGCGAGTTGACTGTCGAGTGAAGGCAATGCCGCAAGTTGCTCAGGCGTGCGCTTGACGATCCACACCGGTTTGCCGCGCCACTCCACGGTGATTTTCTCTCCGGGCTTCAGAGCAGAAATATCCACTTCCACCGCGGCTCCGGCGGCCTTGGCGCGCTCGGAGGGCTGAAAGGTGCTCACGAAAGGAACGGCAGTTGCCACGCCGCCCACCGCACCAGCGCAGCCAGACGCTATCAGCCACGTCCGTTTGCTGGAGTCGATTGGAGTTTCACTCATGGGGTCCTCGATCTACTTCGCTATTGGGGGAGGTCAACAACAAATTGTAGCGGAGCGAATATGGTTATTGCATTGCTCCAGAGCCCTTTAAGCTAGGCAATACTTCAGTGTTTTCATCTATATCAAAAGGGGTGCGAAATGGGCATTACTAAAGAGTTTCGGGAGTTTGCCGTCAAGGGGAATGTGATAGATCTGGCGGTGGGCGTCATCATTGGCGGCGCCTTCGGAAAGATCGTGGATTCGGTCGTGGGCGACCTCATCATGCCCATTGTCGGACTGGTATTTGGCAAACTGGATTTTTCCAATCTGTTTCTGGTCTTGGGCACCATTCCACCAGGCGTCCCTGGCACCCTGGACGGGCTGCGCAAAGCCGGCGTTCCGGTATTAGCCTACGGGAGTTTCATTACCGTCGCGGTGAATTTCGCTATTCTCGCTTTCATCATTTTCATCATGGTGAAGCAGATCAATCGGCTCAAGCGCGAAGCGCCTCCTGCGCCCCCCGCACCGCCAGCCGCCGCTCCTGAAGACATCGTTCTGTTACGCGAGATCCGCGACAGCTTGGCGCAGCGCCGCTAGCAACACCCCAGGCTTGCGCCACGAAGCCCGCCCCATGGCGGGCTTTTTCATGTCAACCGGAAGCGAGGCGCCGCGCCATGCGCACTGCTTCGATAAGGCTGGACGCATCCGCCACACCTTGGCCGGCGATGTCGAAGGCCGTGCCGTGGTCCGGGCTGGTGCGGACCAGCGGCAGCCCGAGCGTCACGTTGACGCCTTTGTCGACCCCCAGGTACTTGACCGGAATGAGCCCCTGGTCGTGGTACATCGCCAGCACTACATCAAACTCCCCGGGGTGCATCGGCGCATGGCGCGCCCGCATGAAAACGGTGTCGGGTGCGAACGGCCCGTGTGCGTCGATGCCTTCGGCACGCGCATCGGTGATGGCGGGCGCGATGGAGTCCAGTTCTTCGTGACCAAAAAGCCCGCCCTCACCCGCATGGGGATTCAACCCTGCCACCCCGATACGAGGGAGCCGCCCCAACGTGCGTTTCAGCGCGGCATGGGTGATGCGCAGCGTGCTTAGCACGTTGTCGCGTGTGACGGCTTCCAGCGCCTGCCGCAGCGAGACATGGATGCTGACCAGCACCGTGCGCAGTTCGTCGCTGGCCAGCATCATGCGCACCGGCATGTCCTGCAGAGCGACACCGGCGTGGCGAGCGGCTTCGGCTTGCAGCAATTCGGTGTGCCCGGGGTAATCCACGCCCCCTGCGGACAGCGCTTCTTTATGCAGCGGCGCGGTGACCAGCGCGGCCACCTCGCCTCGCAACGCTGCACGCGCAGCCCAGACCACGCAATCCGCCGCAGCCCGGCCTGCGGCCGCGTCGATCTTCCCCCAGGCCACGGGGGCCGGGAGGCCCGGCAAAGGCAGCACCGGCACGCAGCGCACAGGCGCCAACGCAGCATCGGCAATCCCCGCCAACACGGCCACCGGCAGGCCGGTGTCGCCTGCCCTCTGTATGCACTGCGCGGCCCGCCGCAGAGTGGCCGGTTCGCCAACGACGAAGCACCCGCGCAGATCGGCCGGCGCATCTCGGAAGGCTTTGGCGATGATTTCCGGCCCGATACCGGCGGGGTCGCCTTGCGTGATGGCGATGGGAAGCAAAGGGTGCATATCTGAGGACAATCCAGAATATGGATCAAAAACACCTAGAGCGCTTGAATAACAAGCGCAGCAAGCTATAAATAAGTGAGCATCAATCAGGCGGGGTTGTCGATGTCGATGAACTGATGCGCCAGCCCCAGCTCTTCGGAGACCTGCGCGGCCACCGCAGGCGCTCCGTAGCGCTCGGTCGCGTGGTGGCCGGCAGCGATGAAAACGACCCCCGTCTCGCGCGCCAGATGGGCCTGGGGTTCCGATATCTCCCCCGTGATGAAGGCATCCGCCCCCACCGCGATGGCGGGCTCAAAATAGCCTTGCGCCCCCCCGGTGCACCAAGCCACACGCCTTATGGGGCGCACAGCGTCGCCCGCCGCCGGCCCGACCACCGTGACGGAGCGACCCAGCACCGCCTGCACATGGCGGCCCAAGTCGTCGGCGCCCTCGAAGGCGGCAGAAGCAACCAACCCCAGCTCTTGCTCACCAAAGCGCTGATCCGCTTGCCAGCCCAGCCTGCGCCCCAACTGGGCGTTGTTGCCCAGTTCGGCATGCGCGTCGAGCGGCAAGTGATAGGCAAAGAGGTTGATGTCATGCGCCAGGAGCAACTGCAGCCGCTGCTTCATCCAGCCGGTGATGCGGCCGTCCTGCCCACGCCAGAAGAGGCCGTGGTGCACGAACAGCGCATCGGCACGCTGGTCGATGGCGGCCTCGATCAATGCGCGGCTCGCCGTGACGCCGCTCACGATGCGTTCAATGTGCGGCTTGCCCTCGACCTGCAGGCCGTTGGGGCCGTAGTCCTTGAAGCGCTCGGGCTGGAGCAGGCCGTTCAGCCGGCCCAGCAAATCTTCTCGCGTGGTGCTCATGGGCCGATTGTCTCAGCCCAGGTGGCGAGCGGGCTAGGCGCGGGGCTGCCAGCCACGCGAGGCCAGTGGCCAAAAGCCGATGAGAAAACCCAGTACACCCATGGCGGCCACATAGTGGGCGGGCGCCATGATGTCGTACTTCTGCCAGACGCTGATCAGGATGGGCGTCATGCCGCCAAAGACCGCGTAGGCCATGTTGTAGGAGAACGAAAGGCCGGAGAAGCGCACCTCCGGCGGAAACGCCCGCACGCCCACGATGGGCAGCATCGAGATCGTGCCGACAAAAAATCCCACCAGCGCATACGACCACACCAGCGACTCCGGCGTGCCGGGCAATCCCATGTAGAAGATGTATGAGGTGATCGCCAGGCCGCCCCAGCCCACCAGCATGACGGCTTTGGTACCGAAGCGGTCGGATGCCCAGCCGGTCAGCGCGCAGCCGATGGTCAGCGTCAGGGTGGCGCCCACGTTCGCCTTCAGGGCCAGCGCTGCGGGGATCTGGAACACCGTCTGCAGGTACACGGGCGTGAACAGGATCACCACCACGATGGCCGTGGACAGCACCCAGGTCATCAGCGCCACCAGGGCGATGGCCGGGCGGTGCTCGCGCAGGATGGTTTTCACCGGCAGTTCACTGGCGATCTTCTTGCGCTGGGCCAGCTCCTGGAAGATGGGCGTTTCTTCAAGGAACCGGCGCAAATACACGGATACCAAGCCGAACACGCCGCCCAGGATGAACGGAATGCGCCAGGCCCAGTCATGGATCTCGGCCGGGCTGTAGTGCGTGTTCAGCGCCACGGCGATCAGCGAGCCCAGCAGGATGCCACCGGTAATGCCCGCCGTCAGCGTGCCCACGGCCATACCGTAGTGGCGCTGCGGCACGTGCTCGGCCACGAAGACCCACGCGCCCGGCATTTCACCGCCGATGGCGGCGCCCTGCAGGATACGCATGGCCAGCAGCAGCAGCGGCGCAGCAATGCCGATGGCAGCATAGGTGGGCAGCAGGCCGATGACCAGCGTGGGCACGGACATCAGGAAGATGGAGAGGGTAAACATCTTCTTGCGGCCCAGCTTGTCGCCGAAGTGCGCAATGATGATGCCGCCCAGCGGACGGGCCAGGTAGCCTGCCGCGAAGATGCCCAACGTCTGCAGCTGGCGTAGCCAATCGGGCATGTCGGCCGGGAAGAACAGCGCGCCCAGGATCTTGGCGAAGAAAACGAAAACGACGAAGTCGTAGAACTCCAGCGTACCGCCTAGAGCGGAAAGGCCCAGCGTGCGGTAGTCGCTGCGCGTGAGGGGGCGATGGAGGGCGGCATCCGCCGCAGAGGACGCAGAGGTCACAGTGGTCATGGTGTATTCCGGAAACTCGACAGGAGGACTGCACGGAGCAACGGCACGGTGGCGTGCCATGGGCGATCCATCGTTCAGCAGGCGATCCAGGGTGGGGGCTTGACGCGCGCGGCCTGGGCAGGTGGGCCTGGGCGCGGGGAACGGGCGGCGGTTACAGTCGGCCACATTCTAGGGGTTTCCCCTCTGATTCACTGACCAGGCACTGACAACCCCGCAGTGACCAGGGCTGCGAGACCTGTCAGCAAGCCTGCCTGAAAAAGCGACAATGCAGGCTTTGCAAGGCTCCACCTCCATCCCATGAAGCGCTTCTGGCTGCTGTTTTCCCAAGCTGTGACCGTGCTGGTCGCGGCCTACTTCGTCGTTGCCACCCTGCAACCTGACTGGCTTCGACGCGGCACCACGCGCACCAGCGCAGGCATCTCTCTGATCGAGGCGCCCTCCAGCCCCACGCCCCAGCCTGCGGCGGGCAGCTTCAGCGGTGCTGCCCGCAAGGCGGCCCCCGCCGTGGTGAGCATCAACACCAGCAAGGCCGTACGCCATCCGCGCAGCAACGATCCGTGGTTCCAGTTCTTCTTCGGCGACCAGGGCACGCAGCAGGCGCAGACCGGCCTGGGCAGCGGCGTGATCATCAGTCCCGACGGTTACATCCTCACCAACAACCATGTGGTGGAAGGAGCGGACGAGATCGAGGTCACGCTGACCGACAGCCGCCGCGCCCGCGCCAGCGTGATGGGCACCGACCCCGACACGGACCTGGCCATCCTCAAGATCGACCTCGACAAGCTGCCCGTCATCGTGTTGGGCAACTCCGACCAGCTGGACGTGGGCGACCAGGTGCTGGCCATCGGCAACCCCTTCGGCGTGGGCCAGACGGTCACCAGCGGCATCGTGTCTGCCCTGGGCCGCAGCCAGCTGGGCATCAACACCTTCGAGAACTTCATCCAGACAGACGCAGCCATCAACCCCGGCAACTCCGGGGGAGCGCTGGTAGACGTGAACGGCAACCTCATGGGCATCAACACGGCCATCTACTCCCGGTCGGGCGGCAGCATGGGCATCGGGTTCGCCATTCCCGTCTCCACCGCCAAGCTGGTGCTGGACGGTATCGTCAAGGACGGCCAAGTGACGCGCGGCTGGATCGGCGTGGAGCCCAACGAACTGTCCCCCGAACTGGCAGAGACCTTCGGCGTGAAGGCCTCCGAGGGCGTGATCATCACGGGCGTTCTGCAGGACGGCCCCGCGGCCCAAGCCGGCGTGCGCCCCGGAGACGTGATCGTATCGGTGGATGGCAAGCCCACCCACAACGTCTCTGCCCTGCTGACGGCCGTCGCCGCACTCAAGCCCGGCACGGCAGCCGCCTTCCAGCTACGGCGCGGCGATGCCCAACTGGAGCTGAACGTCGTGCCTGGCACCCGCCCACGCCCTCAGCGTGCGCAGCCAAGGCGCTGACACGGTACAGCCGAGGGGAGAGGCATGGCGAGGCCCGCAAAGGCACACACCTCCACGCTCACCTGCCGAGGCGGTGAATGAAGGCCCATACCTTACTATCAAAAAAATAGCTGCCAGCGCTTTCCAAGAAAGCGCTGGCAGCTATTTTTATTGGAAATACAGATCAGGTCGATTCCTGAACATCCTCGGGTGCCTTGGTGTGTCGGATGAATATCTGGGCGGCCCAGATTCCCACTTCGTACAGCAGGCACATCGGAATGGCGAGCGCCAACTGGGAGACCACGTCAGGTGGCGTCACGACCGCAGCGATCACGAAGGCGATCACGATGAAGTAGCCGCGAAAGCTCTTGAGCTTGTCTACCGTGACGATACCCATGCGTGCCAGCACGATCACGACGATCGGCACTTCGAATGCGAGACCGAAGGCCAGAAACATGGTGAGCACAAAACTCAGATAGGCCTCGATATCAGGCGCTGCCGTGATGCTCTTGGGCGCAAAGCTCTGGATGAAGCTGAACACCTGGCCAAACACGAAGAAGTAGCAGAACGCCACACCGATAAAGAACAGCACCGTGCTGGACACCACCAGCGGCAGTACCAGCTTCTTTTCATGCGAATACAGACCTGGTGCCACGAAGGCCCATACCTGCCACAGCACGACCGGTAGCGCCACCAGGAACGCGGACATCAGCAGGATCTTGAGCGGCACCATGAATGGCGAGATCACCGACGTGGCAATCAGCGTGGCTCCCTTGGGCAGGTGGGCTACCAGTGGTGCCGCCAGCAGGTCGTACAGCGCGCCGGGACCCGGGTAGAGAAACAGCAGGCCCGCAGCAATGGCAACGGCGATCGTCGCCTTCACCAAGCGGTCGCGCAGCTCCATGAGGTGCTGCACGAACGGCTGCTCGGTACCTGACAGCTCGTCTTCTTTAGTGGGAATATCGGACATGGTGGGGGTGCGGCGGCGCATCGCTCATGCGGGCCGCACGGGCACGCAAGGCTGCGCAACCGTCAATGGAATTTCTGGGGCCGGAAACGGGCGACGCGTGCAGCGCCCGACTGGGCCTTGGTACGCACACCGGAGCGCGACTTGTACCACTGGGGTGTGGCACCGCGCTTGAGGCGCCAGTTCTTCCCGGGGTGCTTGTAAGCGGGGACGATGCTGCTCTGGCCCGACGAACCGTAGGAAGACGACGCATCAGAGGAAGAATGACCAATCGACTGGTCCCAGTCCTTCTGAAAATCGGTAGCGGTGGTCTGCACGGACTGCTCGACGTCGCGCGCCGCACCCTCCACCGTTTCCTTCATCTTGCGCAGTTCATCCAGCTCCATGGAGCGGTTGACCTCGGACTTCACGTCGGCGACGTAGCGCTGGGCCTTGCCCAGCAGCGTGCCCACCGTGCGCGCCACGCGGGGCAGCTTCTCAGGCCCGATGACGATAAGCGCCACCGCGCCGATCAGCGCCATCTTGGACAGGCCAATATCAATCATGGAACAGACTCAGGGTAGCGAACGTGATCAGCTCTTTTGCTTGGCTTCGACGTCGATCGTGGTCTTGTCGGCGGCAGTCTGGTTGGCGACCTGCCCAGCAGGAGGCGTGGCCGGCGTATCTGCGGCGGAGCCATCCTTCATGCCGTCCTTGAAGCCCTTCACGGCGCCGCCCAGGTCGGAGCCCATGTTCTTGAGCTTCTTGGTGCCGAACACCATCACGACGATCAACAGAACGATCAGCCAGTGCCAAATGGAAAACGAACCCATGGAAAAATCTCCTAACGAATACGGGTCATTCTAGACCCCGGGCATGTCGCCCAGACATATCCCTTGCAACATCACGGCCGCCTACTGCAAGGCAAGGTGACTGCGATCAACCCTTGAGCCAGGGGCGAGGACCGCCCATGACATGGATGTGCAGGTGATGGATCTCCTGGCCCCCCTCCATCCCCGTGTTCACCACGATGCGGAAACCGCCCTCCGGATAGGGGTTGCAGCCTTGCTCCAATGCCAGGCGAGGCGCCAGCACCATCATCTTGCCGAGCACGGCCGCATGCTCTTCCCCCACGGCAGCCATGGAGTGCACATGGGCCTTGGGCACCATCAAAAAGTGCACTGGCGCCCAGGGGTGGATGTCGTGGAACGCGAACACATCGTCGTCCTCATACACCTTCCTGGAGGGAATCTGACCACTGATGATCTTGCAAAAGAGGCAATCGGGATCGTGCATGGTGGGATGGAAGAAAAGACAAACAGGTGATCAGCTGCGCCATACGGCGACTGCTGCATCAAGGGCTGGGAAACGCAGTGCGCAACAGTCAGCCATTGTCGGCCACGTTGACGCTGGGGCGCACGCCCACATCGGCCCGGTGGTCGTGCAGCCAGCGCTGACCCGCTTCGCGCCCGAGTGCGAAGAGCTGCCGCACGAACGGCAGGTCGGCGCGCGACTTGCTGGCCGCGCCAAAGCCCGCCAATACGGAGCCGCCGTCGATGCGGTGCATGCGCACGCTCTTGTAGCGGCGGGCATCCAGCTTGCCTTCAGCCAGCAGGCGGCGCACGAACTCGATGGCGCGCATCTCGGCCAGCAAGCTGGCGTTGAAGGTGACCTCGTTCATGCGCTCCATGATCTCGGGAGCGTTGTCGGGCACCGTCGGGTGCTCGATGGGATTGATCTGCACCAGCAGCACATCGGCACATTCGGTCTTGTAGATCAATGGGTGCAGGGCGGGGTTGCCGGAATAGCCGCCATCCCAGTAGTGCTGACCATCGATCTCCACCGCCTTGAACAGCAGCGGCAGGCAGGCCGATGCCATCACCGCGTCCGCACTCAGGCGTTTGCCCGAGAAGATTTCCCCACGGCCGGTGCGCACATTGGTCGCACACACGAACACCTTGGGACCGCCCGATGCCGCCAGCACATCGAAGTCCACCTCGCGCTCCAGCAGACGGCGCAGCGGGTTGATGCCCAGCGGATTGGTCTGGTAGGGCGACAGCCACTGGGTCATCATGCCCATCAGCGGATTGGTGCCGCGCAGGGGCGCGCCCCACATCATGCTGCCCAGCGTGCCCACGCCCTCCCACAACCGGGTAAGCGTGGAGCGAGCCAGTTCGCAGCCGGCCTGGTGCGCATCCTGGGCGCTGGAGTGCTGGTGCGCGGCCTGGGCAAACCCATGGGCCAGGGCGACGGCATTCATCGCTCCGGCGCTCGTTCCGCTGATGCCATCGAAGCTGAACCTGCCGTCCTCCAGCAAGGCGTCGAGCACGCCCCAGGTCAGCGCGCCATGCGATCCTCCGCCTTGCAGTGCCAGGTTGAGGCGCGGCAGCGCCTGGGTATCAGGCATGGACGGCCCGGCCGTTGCTCATGGCCAGCATGCCGCGCAGGATGCGGTAGAGGAACCACAGCGAGATCACCGCCCAGGCAATCCAGCCGGGAATGAAGAACAGCAGCCACAGCGGTGCCGTGAGCACATACAACACACCGGCCCAGATCACGGAACGAATGCGCCACGAGAAGTGGGACTCCTGCCACGTACCCCGCGCATCGTCGCGCTTGACCAGATCGATGATCAGCGCAATCAGCAGCAGCACGATGCTGGGCTGCGCGCTGGGCACGACGGCGGCCACGGCCACGATCAGGTGCAGCACATAGCTCACCCAGCCGATGGTGCGCAGCGATTCGTTCGGTTCCACGTCGACGATGTCGTTCATGCGGGGCCTCCTTCATTGTTTGCCCGGTCTGCCGCCTTGCGCAGCGCTTTCTCTTCGATCCCACTGGTACCTTCGCGGCGCTCCAGCTCGGCCACCACATCGGCGGGCGACAGCCCGTAATGCGCCAAGGCGATCATGGAGTGGAACCACAGGTCGGCCACTTCATAGACGATCTTGCCGGCATCGCCACCATGGTCCGCATCCTTGGCGGCCATGACCACCTCGGTAGCTTCCTCGCCGATCTTCTTCAGGAAGGCGTCCGGCCCCTTGTGCAACAGGCGGGCCACGTAACTCTTGTCAGGGTCTCCGCCATGGGCGGGCTTGCGGCCCTCGATCACGGCGGCCAACCGCGCCAGGGCGCCCTCCAGGGAGGCGTTTGGGGTGGATTCAGCGGCAGTGCTCATAGGTCTTCTATTACTTGTAGATGGATTCGGGGTCTTTCAAGACCGGATCGACAGCCTGCCAGGCTCCGTCTCTCAGCACGCTGAAAAAACAGCTGTGCCGCCCCGTGTGACAGGCAATGCCTGGCTCGTGGCCCAACTGGCTCACCTTGAGCAGGACGACATCGTTATCGCAGTCCAGCCGCACTTCGTGCACGGTCTGGACATGGCCAGACTCTTCGCCCTTGAACCACAGCTTGTTGCGAGAGCGGCTGAAATAGACCGCCCGACCCAGTTCGGCGGTCTTCTGCAGGGCCTCGCGGTTCATCCAAGCGAACATGAGCACGTCGCCGGTGGCCTGCTCTTGCGCAATCACGGGCACCAGGCCCTGCGCATCCCACTTCACTTCGTCGAGCCAGTTCATCAGGGCATTGTCTTTCATTTGCTGCAATGCAGCATTTATAAAATTGATAGCTATGAGCGCTTTATTTATAAGCGCCAGAGGCCGATTTCACCCAAAATCAAGTTTTCAGCGTGCGGCAGATCACTGCCGCACCGGAATGCCGCGCTCGGCCATCCGGGCCTTGGCCTCGCCCACGGTGAATTCCCCATAGTGGAAGATGCTGGCGGCCAACACGGCATCCGCCCCGCCCTGCTGCACTCCGTCGGCCAGATGGTCCAGATTGCCCACGCCGCCAGACGCGATCACCGGCACAC
>Ga0075364_10001077_pt1 | contig 14551 bp, 12 predicted proteins | sample EndMetdeltDD1764_FD_71517 | JGI IMG/M metagenome (GOLD analysis project Ga0075364, IMG submission 71517) | Populus endosphere microbial communities from Tennessee, USA - Endosphere MetaG P. deltoides DD176-4 | ecosystem: Host-associated > Plants > Roots > Endosphere | place: USA: Tennessee... | reverse complement strand
CTCTAGCCACGATGACGTGGTGCGGGTATGGCAGCAGGCGCCTGAATCGGGCGGCGCGACCTGGGCGGGGCTGGCGCAGCGGTTGGACGGGCGTTCGTGGAAGCGGCTGGACGGACGTTCGGTGAAGTGTTTGGGCTCACGGTCGGGCCAGTGGTGGCTGCCGCAGGCCTGGCGCCAGCCGATTGCGGCGACGCAGGCCCGGCACGCAAACCGGCAGCCTCAAGTGCACGGGCTTTTTTTGCACCCAGCCCCTTGACCCGTTCTGCCAGATTGTCCATAGACTCGTATGGACCTCCGCGTGCACGTTCTTTGACAATCAGCGCCGCCGTTTTGGTACCCAGGCCACGCAGGGCTTCAAGCTGATCGGCGGTGGCCTGATTGACATCCAGTGCCTGGGCAGAACCATAAATGCTCATGCAGCACGCCAGGATGCAGGCCTGGCGAACACGCGCTGTGCGCCGCGCAAAAAGGAATGAAACAGGGAATCGTCGAGACAAGGGGAAGGACATATCAAAGGGCTCCTGGGACTGTCATGCAAAAAACATGATGCCCTCAGCGCGCCTTTCCCTGACGATGAACGGGACATGTCTGCCCCACCGCATAACTACCTAGTTCGCCCCTCGCGAGCGCCAGTACGTGACGTACTCCCCCACCCCTTGCGTGACATCGCGCATTTTGGCGGTAAACCCACTGGCGCGCAGAGCGGTGATGTCCGCCTGGGTGAAGCTCTGATAGCGGCCCTTGAGGTCGTCCGGAAAGGGGATATAACGCAGCAATCCCTCAGCCACCAGCGCGTCAAGCGTTAATGGGGCCTGTCCTTTTTCAGCACGCAAGGTGTTGACGACGGCCGCGGCGACGTCGTTGAACGGCTGAGCGCGCCCGGTTCCACAATTGAAAATGCCGGACACCTGCGGGTTATCCAGAAAGTGCAGATTGACGGCCACCACATCCTGCACCGAAATGAAATCGCGGCTCTGTCCACCATCGACATAACCATCCCACCCCGCGAACAGGCGAACGTGGCCATCGGCCAGAAACTGGTTCATGTTGTGAAAGGCGACCGATGCCATGCGGCCCTTGTGCTGCTCATGCCCGCCATAGACATTGAAATAACGCAGCCCGACCACCTGTGCCGTGAGCGAGTTCATGCGCCGGCGCAATACCTGATCGAAAAGCAGCTTGGAATAGCCATAGACATTCAGCGGCCCTTCGTTGGCAGGGTCTTCGGCATAGACGGACGAGCCGCCATACACCGCTGCCGAAGACGCGTACAAAAAAGGGATGCGATGGGACTGACAATACTCGAACAACTCCAGGGTGACCCGGTAGTTGTTATCCATCATGTAGAGCCCGTTGCGCTCAGTGGTGTCCGAACATGCGCCCTGATGAATGACGGCACGGATCTTCGGCAAGGTGCCACTGCGCACCCGGCTGCGAAAATCATTGCGGTCCATGTAATCGGCAATGCTGCAGTCGACCAGATTGACGAACTTGTCGCCCTCGGTCAGGTCATCTACCGCCAGGATGTCGTGCTCACCACGCTGGTTCAGGCCGCGAACAATGTTGCTGCCGATAAATCCTGCTGCACCTGTCACAACGATCATCGTATTTCCTCTTCCAGTTCCGCAGCCGTCACGATGGACGTGCCAAGTTTTCCGACCACGATGCCGCCTGCCCGATTCGCCCATCTCATGGCGTCGGACCAGGTCAGACCGGCTGCCCGTGTGACAGCCAGGGTTGCCAGGACGGTGTCGCCCGCGCCCGACACGTCGAACACCTCATGCGCCTGTGCATCGACGTGATCGCGCCCCTGGGGGGTGAACAGCGTCATGCCCTGCTCGGAGCGGGTGACCAGCAGGGCTTCAAGCGACAAGGCCTCGCGCAGCGCCTGGGCGCGTTGATCAAGTTCTGCCTCGGTCGTCCATCGCCCCACGGCCTGCTGCATCTCGGAGCGGTTGGGCGTGACCAGTGCGGCGCCCCGATAGCGCGAGTAGTCGTCGCCCTTGGGATCAACCAGTACCGACACACCCTTGGCGCGCGCAGCATCCATCAGCATCTCGACCTGGGTGAGCGCGCCCTTGGCATAATCGGACAACACGACGACGTCGGCCCTGGACACCTGATCGAGCACCGCCTGATACAGCGCCTGCAGCGCCGGCGCCGAAGGCGTAGCTTCGAAATCCACCCGGAGCAACTGTTGCTGGCGGCCCAGCACACGCATTTTCAGCGTCGTAGGCATGTCGGCATCGACGACCAATGAGGTATCTATCCCGGCCTGCTCGGCCAGTGCACGAATGGCTGCGCCGGCTTCGTCTGCACCGACAAAGCCGATCAGGCTGGCTTGACCGCCCAGCGCCACGATGTTGCGCGCCACGTTCGCAGCGCCGCCCAGGCGATCTTCACGTCGCACGACTTTGACCACGGGCACAGGCGCCTCGGGCGAAATACGGTCGACCTCGCCAAACCAATAGCGATCGAGCATGAGGTCGCCCACCACGAGCACGCGTGCGCCGGCGACGGCTTTGAGAGGGAACGGCATCATTGCAATTCTTCCAGACGCTTCGGCGCGTAAGTCTCCCAGGCGTTGCATCCCGGGCATTGCCAATAGAAGCGTCGCGCCTGAAAGCCACACTTGCGGCAGGCGTAACGATCCAGGCGTTGGGTATGTTTGTGAATCAGGCTGCGAAGCAGGTTCATGTCGGCACCTGCCACGGGCCCCTGATCGCTCACCCCATCCTTGGCCGCCAGTTCTGCCTCGAGCAGCCGGTCCAGGCCAAGCAATGAAGGATGATGCTGCAGCGCCTGCCGCGCGAACGTCCAGGCCACGGTCGGGCCTTGTTGCGTGCGCAGTGCACGAAACACGACGTTGAACAGATCCAGTGAGGGGTACTTGTCGTAGTGGGTCGTGAGCAGTGCAAGACCCTGCGCGTCCTCGCCCGCATCGACGTAATTTTGCAGCAGTGATTCAGCGACCAGACCGACATAGTCGGGTGCCATGCTCAGCACACTGGTCAGATGCAGGCGCTCCTGCTTGGGATGACCCTCCTGCGCTGCAATGCGTGCCCGCAGCATTGCGATACGCACGGAGGACGCGCGCGTGGCGCCTTCGCGATCGCTGTCGGTGGCAGCATGCTCGGCGGCGTCCAGCGCCTGATGGGCGGCATCGATGTCGGGGGGCGTGTTTGCCAGCGCCTGGTGGGCCTGCTCGCAGTGGTAGTGCACCAACTGCGGAAACGGCTCATCGACCAGACCGCGCAAGGTCTTGACCGAATCGATCGCGCGCGGCCAATCGTGTTCGGATTCGTAGATGCGAATCAAGGACTGCATCGCAGGCAGTGCAAAGCGCGAGTCCTTCATCTGCTGAAAGCCGGACTCGGCCCGATCGAGCATGCCTGCCTTCAGGAAGTCCTGGGCCAGCTCGTGCTGGGCGTGCTCACGTTGCGCCTGCGGTAGATCGGCGCGGCTGAGCAAGCTCTGATGCACGCGAATCGCACGCTCCATTTCGCCCCGCCGGCGAAACAGGCTGCCAAGTGCAAAGTGCAGCTCAGTCGTTTCGGGATCGAGTTTCGCCACTTCGACGAAGGCATCGATCGCACGGTCGGGCTCTTCATTGAGCAGAAAATTTAAACCGCGGAAGTAGGAGTCGGGCAGCATGCGCGTTTCCGACAGCATCTGCCGGATATCCACGCGTGCCGCCAGCCATCCCAACCCGAACAGCAAAGGCAGAAAGATCAGCCACCAGGGTTCAAAATCCACGGCAAGGTCTCCCTGAGGTCACAACGGAGACATGGGCGCAACCGCCTCGGGCGGCAGCGCTGTTGCAGCGGGCGCTTGCCCGTTCAACTGTGCCTGGGCACGGTCAAGCTCCTTGCGCAGGCGCAGCGCCTCCCGACGTCGGCGCATCGTGGCGGGTATGGTGAGCAGCAGACCAAACAAAGTGCCCACCACGAACACCACGAGCATGACCACGATGAGCGGCACGTCGTGCAATACACGATCGGTAAAGAACGTCACCGACACCGGTTGTGTGTTCTTCAGTGCAAACATCAGCACTGCGACGAATATCACCAACCTCAATACCCAGACGATATAGCGCATGGATCACGCTCCAGAAAATGCGAGACGGCAATTGTAAGCGACCCGGCGACCAACGCACCTGATCAAGGGAAAAATGAAAAAGGCTGCCGAAGCAGCCTTTCGCATTGAGAACGACGGTTTAGTGTAACGCAGCCAAACCGAGCGGCGTTGCCTCGACCTCACTGGATTCTGTTGCCCGCACTGGTGTCTGCACATCCAGGTCGACTCGCTCGCGCAGTTCCTTGCCCGCCTTGAAGTGCGGCACCTGTTTGCCAGGCACCAACACTTGTTCACCGGATTTAGGATTGCGCCCGACACGCGGTGACCGCTGCGACAGCGAAAAGCTGCCAAAACCGCGGATTTCGATGCGCTGACCGGCGGCAAGCGCCTGGGTCATTGCATCGAGCACGGTCTTGACCGCGAAATCGGTGTCGCGGGCGGCCAACTGAGGATAGCGGGCCGCCAATGCGGCAATCAGTTCCGACTTGGTCACGGCTTAGCCGTCGTTGCGTGCCTGATCCAGCTTCGCCTTGAGCAACGCACCCAGATTGGTGGTGCCTGACGAGGCGCTGGCTTCGGACATGCGCTGCAACGAGTCGCTGGTTTCGGCGTTGTCACGGGCCTTGATCGACAACTGGATCGAGCGCGCTTTGCGATCGACGTTGATGATCATGGCTTCGATGTTTTCGCCTTCCTTCAGCGCAGTCGTGGCATCTTCAACGCGGCCCGACGAGATTTCGGAAGCGCGCAGGTAGCCTTCGACATCCAGGGACAGTGTGACGACAGCGCCCTTGGGCTCAACCGACTTCACCGTACCAGGAACAACGGCACCCTTCTCGTAGGTCGCAGCGAAGTTGTTGAAGGGGTCGCCTTCCAACTGCTTGATACCCAGCGAAATGCGTTCTTTATCCGTGTCGATACCCAGAACGATGGCTTCGATCTCATCGCCCTTCTTGAAGTTGCGAACGGCTTCTTCACCGGTCTCAGCCCATGACAGGTCGGAGAGGTGAACCAGACCATCGATACCGCCGGGCAGACCAACGAACACACCAAAGTCGGTGATCGACTTGATCGCGCCACGCACCTTGTCGCCACGCTTGAAGTTCGTGGAGAAATCTTCCCACGGGTTGGCACGGCATTGCTTCATGCCCAGCGAAATGCGACGACGGTCTTCGTCGATTTCCAGAACCATGACTTCGACTTCTTCGCCCAGGGTGACAACCTTGCGCGGATCGACGTTCTTGTTGGTCCAGTCCATTTCGGACACGTGCACCAGACCTTCGATGCCAGCTTCGACTTCGACAAAGGCGCCGTAGTCGGTGAGGTTGGTAACCTTGCCGAACAGACGGGTGCTTTGCGGATAGCGACGAGCCAGACCCACCCAGGGATCTTCGCCCAGTTGCTTCACGCCCAGCGAGACGCGGCTCTTTTCCTGGTCGAACTTCAGGACCTTGGCTTCGACTTCCTGACCCACTTGAAGGACTTCGGAAGGATGACGCACACGACGCCATGCCATGTCGGTGATGTGCAGCAAGCCATCGATGCCGCCCAGGTCGACGAATGCGCCGTAGTCGGTGATGTTCTTGACCACGCCCTTGACGATTGCGCCTTCGTGCAACGTTTCGAGCAGCTTCTGACGCTCTTCACCCATGCTGGCTTCGAGCACTTGACGACGCGACAGCACAACGTTGTTGCGCTTGCGATCAAGCTTGATGACCTTGAATTCCAGGGTCTTGCCTTCGTACGGCGTGGTGTCCTTGACAGGACGCAGGTCGACCAGCGAACCCGGCAGGAATGCGCGGATGCCGTTGGTGATGACTGTCAGGCCGCCCTTGACCTTGCCGGTAATGGTGCCGGTGACGAGCTCGCCGTTTTCCAGGGACAGTTCCAGACCCATCCATGCGGACAGGCGCTTGGCGCGGTCACGCGACAGGTTGACGTCGCCCAGGCCGTTTTCGAGCGAATCGATGGCCACGGAGACGAAGTCACCGACGTTGACTTCAAGTTCGCCCTGGTCGTTGAGGAACTCTTCGAGGGGGATGTGACCTTCGGACTTCAGGCCGGCGTTCACGACCACGAAATTGCGGTCGACGCGGACGACTTCGGCGCTGATCACTTCACCGGACTTCATGTCCTGGTGCTTGACGCTTTCCGCGAAGAGGTCGGCAAAACTTTCACCGCCGAGGGCGGTCGAGGGTTGGGATGACATGAATAACGATCCATTGGCCGCAATGCGGCCCTGTTATACAACGCACCAGAACATGCAATATGCGATGCCCCAGTGGAGTTCAAAAAACCTTCACGAATTCACCGGTCGGCTGACGCGGCCCATTCGATCCGGGACGATTGACTGCACCTGCACATACACGGGCGCATGCTGCACACCCGCCAGCCCGGTCCTGATCAGACCGAACCTATTAGCCCTGCACGCCTGTGGACGAACCCGAACCAGCGGTTCGATCCTGCCAAAGCGCGAGGATGCGATGAGTGGTTTCATCAATCGACAGATTGGACGAATCAAGCACCGTGGCATCCTTTGCTGCAACAAGCGGCGCATGTGTGCGCTGCATGTCGCGGGCATCCCGCTCGCGCAAATCGCGCAGCAGGTCTGAAAGATTAGCAGAAATTCCCTTTTCCTTCAACTGGTTAGCCCGCCGCTGCGCACGCGCTTCGGCATCGGCCACCAGGAATATCTTCAATGGCGCATCGGGAAACACGACGGTTCCCATATCGCGCCCATCGGCCACCAGCCCCGGAGGGCGCTGGAACGCACGCTGGCGGGCCAGCAGCGCCTCGCGCACCGGCCCCAGCGCCGCGATTCGGGAGGCCAGATTGCCCACGCGCTCTTCCCGCACGTCGTGCTGGACGTCCGCGCCTTCGAACAGAATGGCGCCATCAGAGAAAGAGACCGCCAGTGACAGCGCGAGGCTGGCCAGGGCGCGCTCATCCTCGGGCGCGACATTGCGCCGCAGTGCCGCCAGGGCGGTCAATCGATACAACACGCCGCTGTCGAGCACCGCCCAGCCCAATGCCTGTGCGACCCGATGGGCAACGGTTCCCTTGCCCGAGGCGGTGGGACCATCGATGGTAATGACAGGGCTCACGCCCGCCGTGCCGGACTTCTCGCTCATACCGAAACCCCTTGCTGCGGTGCACGTACCAGCGCACCGTAGACATCGAAATAGTCAGGGAATGTTTTGGCCACGCAACCTGGGTCAAGAATGCGCACGGCAGCCGGACCAAACGCCGCCAGGGAGAAGCACATCGCCATGCGATGATCATCCCAGGTCTCGATGTGCGCATCGCGCCATTGCCCGGGCGCAGGCGGAGTAATGCGCAACCAATCCGCGCCGCTGTCCACCTGGGCGCCCAGCTTGGTCAGTTCCGTCGCCATGGCGTGAATGCGGTCGGTTTCCTTCACGCGCCAACTGCCGATATTGCGAAGCCGGCACGGCCCGTCGGCGAACAGCGCCAGCGCGGCGGCCGTCATGGCGGCGTCTGGAATCAAGTTGAAGTCAGTATCGAACGCACGCAATCGCTGGCCGTGAAAAACGGAGATGCCCTGCGAAGTGATCGAACCCTTGCCATAGGTGATGGTGGCGCCCATGTCTGTGAGCGTTTGCGCGAACGCGATATCGCCCTGAATGCTGTCGGCATCGATGCCCTGCACGGTGACCGGCCCTGCGCCTATGGCACCGAGCGCCAGAAAATAAGAGGCGGACGATGCGTCGCCCTCGACACGAATCACACCTGGAGATCGATAGTGGGCCTGAGGCTGCACGATGAATCGGGACCACCCTTCACGGGTGACTTCCACACCGAAACGCGCCATCAAGTTGAGCGTGATGGCGATGTAGGGTTTGGAAATCAGCTCGCCCACGACGTCAATGGCCAGCGACTGCCCCGTACGACGCGTCAACAGGGGCGCGGCCATCAGCAGGGCGGTCAGAAACTGACTGGACACGGCGCCCTGCACCTTCACCGTACGCACGCCCTGCTCTGTCTGTGAGCCTGATTCGCCGAACTCGCCGATATGCAAGGGCGGGTAACCCGCCTGCCCTGTGTAGGCAATGCCCGCACCGAGGCTGCGCAGGGCATCCACCAGATCGCCGATGGGGCGCTCGTGCATACGCGCCACGCCCGACAGACGGTAGTCGCCGCCAAGCATGGCAAGTGCCGCCGTCAGGGGTCGGATGGCCGTTCCGGCGTTGCCCATGAACAGGGTCGCCTGTGGGGCAAAACGCCCTTCAGCACCGGTGACGTCGACCGAATCCCGACCCGTTCTGACCACGTTCACGCCCAACGACGACAAGGCGCCGAGCATGACCTTGGTGTCATCCGAATCGAGCAGCCCCTCAATGGTAGTGCGCCCGGCAGCCAATGCGGCCAGCAGCAACACACGATTGGAAATGCTCTTGGAGCCGGGCAACTGCATGCTGCCGGTGGCGCTCGCCACGTGCGGCAGATCAAGGAAAGAGGTCAAGGTCAGGCCTTTCGGGAAAGCGGCCAGGCGCGGCGCGCTTGCGCCGCCACATCCAGCAGGGATTCAAGCGCAGGCCCATCGCCACGCGCCAACGCGCCGTCGACATCGTCCAGAAGCTTTTTGACTGCACTCAGTTCCGTGCGCAGCGCCTGGGCGTTGGACAGAAAAATATCACGCCACATTTCAGGCGACCCCGCCGCGATGCGGGTGAAATCCCGAAAACCGCTGCCCGCCATGTCCAGGCGAAGCGCGGCGTCGCTCGATGTGGACACCTGGGCCATATAGACCGCAGACAGCAAATGCGGCAGATGGCTGACAGACCCCAACACCTGATCATGCTCGAGGGCTGTCATGCAACGGACGATCGCCCCGCAGGCCTGCCACGCCTGCGTCACGCACGCCAGGCTCTGTGCGCTGTTTTCCGGCAGGGGCGTGAGCACCACTTGCTTGCCTTGGTAGAGCGTCGAGCGGGCCGCTTCAGGCCCACTGGATTCGGCACCGGCCACGGGATGCCCCGGAACGAACTGACCGATCCGCGAGCCCAATGCCTCACGGGCGGCCTGAACCACGGTCGTCTTGGTGCTGCCCGCATCGGTGAGCACGGTATGGTCCTGCAGGAAAGGCGCCATGCGTCTCAGGGTGTCATGCATGGCGCCCACAGGCACGGCCAGCATCACCAGATCAGCCTGGGCCGCAGCGGTCTGCGCATCGACCACCGCATCGATCAGGCCCAGATCCAGCGCTTTCTGCAGCGTGGCGGGCTGCCTGCCCACGCCCAGCACGCGTGTCACCCTGGAGGCCTGGCGCAGGGCGGCAGCAAATGAGCCACCGATCAACCCGACCCCGACTATGGCGAGTGTCAGCGGCGCACGTTCCGGGGACGAGGCGTCGGGAACATCTGCGGGACGATAGGAATCATTCATTTATAAACGGTCGTTCACGGCGTGTGGCCATCCACGGGAGAAGCCCTGGCACTCATCGCGCACTTACTGTGCGGGATAGGAGCCCAGGATCTTCATGAAGGCCGTCTGGCCCGACAGCGTCTGCAGCGCCTGCTTCACCGGCAGATCGTCGCGATGACCCAGAACATCGACATAGAAGTAGTAGTCCCACTGACCATTGCGGGCCGGCCGGGACTCGAAGCGCGTCATCGACACGCCATTGCGCGCCAACGGTGCCAGCATTTCGTACACCGCGCCCGCCCGGTTGGGCACCGCCAGAATCAAACTGGTCTTGTCCCGACCGCTGGGCAAGGTCACCATCTTTCCGATGGCAAGGAAACGCGTGCGATTATTGGCATCGTCCTGAATGCCTGCGGACACGATGTTCAGGCCCCAGGCAAGCGCGGCCGGTTCGCCGGCAATCGCAGCAATCGTGCTGTCCTGCCCTGCCATGCGTGCAGCCTCGGCATTGCTGGACGCCGCGACCCGCTCCAGACCAGGCTGATTGCGGGTCAGCCATTCCTGGCATTGTGCCAGCGCCTGCGGGTGCGCCATCACGGCCTTCACGCCATCCAGGCTGCCTGACTGCGTCATGAGACAGTGACGAATCACGATCGAGCGCTCGCCCAGCACTTCGACATGCGCATTGAGCAACAGATCGAGGCTGCGATTGACGGCACCTTCGGTGGAATTTTCGACCGGCACCATACCCACGTCGGCCTGACCGGTTTCGACCGCCCGGAACACGTCGTCGAACGATGTGAGCGGCACGGTGGTCACCGCATGACCGAAGTGCTCGAATGCCGCCTGTTCCGAAAAAGAGCCTTGAGGTCCGAGATACGCGACCGACAAGGCGCGCTCCAGGCCCCGGCACGCCGACATGACCTCGGTCCAGACCGATGCAATGGCACTGGGCGGCAGCGGGCCGGCGTTGCGCGCCTGGAGCGCCCGGATGACATCGGCTTCGCGCTCGGGACGCAGCACCTGAGGGTCGGCTGCCGCTGCATGCTTGAGCACGCCCACTTCCTGTGCGGTGCGGGCACGTTCATTGAGCAGATCAAGCACCTGAGCGTCGATGCGATCAATCTTTTCGCGCAAGGGGCGCAGGGTGTTCTTGAGCGTGTCATCCATGGCGGCGCTCGAATTCTGACATGTATTGAACCAGAGCCTGCACGCCCGCCACAGGCAAGGCGTTGTAGATCGAGGCGCGCATGCCGCCCACGCTCTTGTGCCCCTTGAGTTGCATCAGACCACTCGCGGCGGCACCGGTGAGGAAGGCATCGTTGAGCGACTCATTGCGCAGCAGAAACGGCACGTTCATACGTGAACGCACGGGTGCATGAATCGGATTGGTATAGAACTCGGTGCTGTCGAGATAGCCGTAAAGCAGTCGGGCCTTCTCGATGTTGGCCGCTTCCATGCCTGCCAGACCGCCCTGTGCCTTGATCCATTTGAATACCAGGCCGGCAATGTAGATGGCGTAGGTCGGCGGGGTGTTGTAGCGTGACTGCTCGGCGGCCACGTTGGCATAATCGAAAGCTGTCGGACAGATCGACATTGCCTGACCCAGCAGGTCACGACGCACGATTACCATCGTCACCCCTGCGGGGCCGGCATTCTTTTGTGCGCCGGCATAGACCATGCCCGTGCGCGCCACGTCCATCGGGCGCGACAGAAAGTGACTGGAGGCGTCCACCACAAGCGGCACATCCGGCGCGCCATAGGCTTGCGGCTCGGGCCAGGTGGCGTACTCGACCCCCCCGATGGTTTCGTTGCTGCACAGATGGACATACGCCGCATCACGACGCACCTTCCATTCCTTCACATCAGGCACCCAGGTCCAGGGCTGGTAGCGCTTGCCGCCGATGTCACGCTCGGCATCGCTTGCCGCTGCGATCTGCGCATCGCCATACTTGCCGGCTTCCTTGAAGGATCGGCGTGACCAGTGCCCCGTGAGCACGAAATCGGCAGCGGCGGGATCGACCCGCCCCATCAGATTCAATGGCACGATCGCATTTTCGGCCGTGGCCCCGCCCTGCATGAACATGACGGCATAATCTGCCGACACGCCCAGCAGCTCGCGCAAGTCGGACTCAGCCTCGTCGCAGATCTGGGTGAATTCACGACCGCGATGGCTCATCTCCATGACCGACATGCCGCTGCCATGCCAATCAAGCATTTCGGCGGCCGCCTGCGTCAACACCGCCTCGGGAATGGCCGAGGGACCTGCCGAAAAATTCCAGGGACGTGCCATCATTCCTCCGATGCGGGACCTGCTGGGGGGGTGTCGTCAGACGCTGGCTGATCCGATGAATCGCCATCATCCTTGCGTGGTTGGTCGGCCGACATGTCGGCGCCCTCGGTGGCATCCACGTCAAGCGCCGCCGCATCATCACCTTCGTCAGCGTCGCTTTCAACGACCCTGCGCACGCCCGACAGGCTGCTGTTGTCATCGACATTGATCAGGGTCACACCTTGTGTGGCACGACCCATTTCGCGGATCTCGCTCACCCGGGTGCGCACCAGCACGCCGCCGGTGGTGATCAGCATGATCTCATCGGAGGTGCGCACCAGCACGGCACCGACGACCTTGCCGTTACGCGAGGAAGTCTGGATGGCGATCATGCCCTTGGTGCCGCGGCCATGACGGGTGTATTCGGTGATAGGCGTACGTTTGCCATAACCGTTGTGGGTCGCCGTCAGCACGCTCTGTTCTTCGTCGCTGGCCACCAGCATGGCGATCACCGACTGGCCATCTTCGAGCATCATGCCGCGCACGCCACGGGCATTGCGGCCCATGGGTCGGACATCACCCTCGTCGAAACGCACCGCCTTGCCGGCATCCGAGAAGAGCATGATGTCGTGCGCGCCATCGGTCAGATCGGCACCGATCAGGTAGTCGCCCTCGTCCAGATCAACCGCGATGATCCCTGCCTTGCGGGGATTGGAGAAATCCGACAGCGGCGTCTTCTTGACCGTACCGCGTGACGTGGACATGAAGACATAATGGTCTTCGCTGAACACCTTGACCGGCAGCACGACCGTGATCTTCTCGCCGTCTATGAGCGGGAACATATTCACGATCGGTCGGCCACGCGAGGTGCGGGTCCCTTGTGGCACTTCCCAGACCTTGAGCCAGTAGACACGGCCGCGATCGGAGAAGCACAGCAGGAAATCATGCGTATTGGCGATGAAGAGCTGATCGATCCAGTCATTCTCTTTCATCGTGGTCGCCTGCTTGCCGCGTCCGCCGCGCTTCTGCGCACGGTATTCGGAAAGCGGCTGGCTCTTGATGTAGCCGCCATGCGAAAGCGTGACGACCATATCGGTAGGCGTGATCAGGTCTTCGGTGTCAAGCTCGTAGGCGTTGTGCTCGATATGCGAGCGGCGAGCATCCTTGGCATTGGTCGCGAACTCCAGCTTGATTGCCTGGAGTTCGTCGCCGATGATCGTGGTGATGCGCTCGGGCCGCGCCAGAATATCCAGCAGATCTGCAATGGTGGACATGATGTCGCTGTACTCACCCAGCACCTTGTCCTGCTCGAGCCCGGTCAGGCGTTGCAGGCGCATGTTCAGGATTTCCTGAGCCTGCACTTCGCTCAGGTGGTAGAGACCATCGGACTGCATGCCGAATTGCGCAGCAAGATCATCGGGACGGAACGCAGCCATGCCGCCAGGCGTGGTCGTGTCGACCCGCGAGAGCATCTCCTTCACAAGGGAAGAATCCCAGCCGCGATCCATCAACTCCTGACGTGCCACAGGCGGCGTCGGCGCGGCCTTGATGATGGCGATGAAGTCATCGATGTTGGCCAGTGCAACAGCCAGGCCTTCCAGCACATGGCCTCGCTCGCGTGCCTTGCGCAACTGAAACACCGTACGGCGCGTCACGACTTCACGGCGGTGGAACAGGAAGTACTCCACCATTTGCTTCAGGTTCAGCAAACGGGGCTGCCCATCGACCAGCGCCACCATGTTGATGCCGAAGGTGTCCTGCAACTGGGTGTGCTTGTACAGATTGTTGAGCACGACCTCGGGCACTTCATCACGCTTGAGCTCGATCACCAGGCGCATGCCGTCCTTGTCGGACTCGTCGCGGATGTCGGATATCCCTTCTATCTTCTTCTCGTTGACGAGCTCGGCAATGCGCTCCTGCAGCGTCTTCTTGTTGACCTGATAGGGCAGCTCGTCGACCACGATCTGCTGACGGTTGCTGCGCTCCATGTCCTCGAAGTGGGTCTTGGCGCGCATGACGACACGCCCACGTCCCGTGCGGTAACCATCGCGCACACCCGACATGCCATAGATGATGCCCCCCGTGGGGAAATCGGGCGCGGGAATGATCTCGATCAGTTCGTCGATGCTGCAGGTGGGGTTGCGCAGGCAATACAGACACCCGTCGACAACCTCGGCGAGGTTGTGCGGCGGAATATTCGTCGCCATGCCCACGGCGATACCTGAACTCCCGTTGACCAGCAGATTGGGCAGGCGTGAAGGCAGCAGCAATGGTTCGTTCTCGCTGCCATCGTAGTTCGGCCCGAAATCGACGGTTTCCTGATCGATGTCGGCCAGCAGCTCGTGCGCAATCTTGGAGAGCCGGATTTCGGTGTAGCGCATTGCCGCTGCACTATCGCCGTCGATCGAGCCGAAGTTGCCCTGGCCGTCCACCAGCATGTAGCGAAGCGAAAAATCCTGTGCCATACGAACAATGGTGTCGTAGACGGCCTGATCGCCATGGGGGTGATACTTACCGATGACATCGCCGACGACGCGCGCAGACTTCTTGTAAGCCCGGTTCCAGTCGTTATTGAGTTCGTGCATGGCGAACAAGACTCGCCTGTGCACGGGCTTCAGGCCGTCACGCACATCAGGAAGCGCGCGACCGATGATCACGCTCATGGCGTAATCGAGGTAACTGCGACGCATTTCCTCTTCCAGAGCGACCGGAAGCATTTCTTTGGCGAAGGAATCCATATTGATGACGATAAAATCGTTGAAGGAACCCGGGCCGGGCGAACATCGGATTCTAACATTTGATTCAGCTGCCTCTGTC
>Ga0075364_10001075_pt1 | contig 14555 bp, 15 predicted proteins | sample EndMetdeltDD1764_FD_71517 | JGI IMG/M metagenome (GOLD analysis project Ga0075364, IMG submission 71517) | Populus endosphere microbial communities from Tennessee, USA - Endosphere MetaG P. deltoides DD176-4 | ecosystem: Host-associated > Plants > Roots > Endosphere | place: USA: Tennessee... | reverse complement strand
GCGCTGGAATGGTTCGTGGCCGGCGTCACCGATGGATCGCTGCCGGACTACCAGGCCTCCGCCCTGCTGATGGCCATCGTCCTGCGCGGGATGACCACGCGGGAGACGGCGGCGCTCACCGACGCGATGGTGCGCTCGGGCGTCCGCGTCGAGTATCCAGGGCTGGAGCATCGTCCGGTCGACAAGCACAGCACGGGCGGCGTCGGCGACAAGACGTCGCTCATCCTCGCGCCGCTGGCGGCGGCCTGCGGCGTCCCCGTGCCGATGATGTCGGGACGGGGCCTCGGCCACACCGGCGGCACGCTCGACAAGCTGGAGTCGATCCCCGGGTTCCGCACGCGGCTCTATCTCGACGAGCTGCGGCGCGCGATCGCAACCGTCGGCTGCGCGATGATCGGGCAGACCTCGGAAGTGGCCCCCGCCGATCGCAAGCTGTACGCGCTGCGCGACGTGACCGGCACCGTCGAGAGCATTCCGCTGATCACCGCGTCGATCATGAGCAAGAAGATCGCCGAGGGGGTGGGCGGCCTCGTCCTCGACGTCAAGTGCGGCGACGGCGCGTTCATGAAGAACGAGGCGGACGCGCGCAAGCTGGCCGAATCGCTCGTCTCGACCGGGGAGGCCGCCGGGGTCTACACCGAGGCGGTGATCACCGACATGGACGCGCCGCTCGGGCGCGCCGTCGGCAACGCGCTCGAGGTGATCGAATCGCTCGACACGCTCAAGGGACGCAATCCCGGTCCGCTCGAATCGCTGTCGGTGGAGCTGGCCGCGCGCATGGTGCAGATGAGCGGGGTCGAATCCGATCTCGCCAAGGCGACCGACCGCGTCTGGGCGGCGCTCTCGTCGGGGGCCGCGGTCGAGAAGTTCCGCGACATCATCCGCAACCAGGGGGGCGACCCGTCCGTGGTCGACAAGTACACGAAGCTGCCGGTCGCGCCCGATCGCCACATCTTCACCGCGCTGCGCAGCGGCGTCGTCGCGACGATGAAAGCGGAAGCGATCGGCCGCGCGGCCGTGGGGCTGGGCGCCGGCCGCGACAAGCTCGACGCGGTCATCGATCACGCCGTCGGCTTCGTCATCCTGACGCCGCCCGGCACGCCGGTGAAGGCGGGGGATCCGCTCGTCGAGATCCACCACCGCGACGGCCGCGGCCTCACCGAGGCGCGGCAGCTGCTCGAACAGGCGATCGCGATCGAGGACACGGCGCCCGAGATGCGTCCGCCGGTCCTTCATCGCCTCCAAGGAAGGATCTGAATGGCTCACGCGACGACCGATCCCATCGCCACCGGCGAGATCGCGCTGCCGCCGCCGCCGCGGCAGCCGTACGACAGCCGCGACGCCAAGATCGTCGGCGCGGCGATGGCCGCCGCGGCGGTCTGCGCGCTGGCGGCGAACCTGCTGCACGTCGCGGTCATGCAGCCGCTCACCGGGTTGATCGTGATCATGACGATCGCCTACGCCTTCTCGACCAACCGCCGCGCCATCGATCTGCGGACGGTCGCCTGGGGCCTGGGGCTGCAGATCCTCTTCGCGTTGATCGTGCTCAAGACCACGGCGGGGCGCGTCGTCTTCCAGAACCTCGCGGCGGTGATCAACAAGCTGCTCGACTTCGCGTTCGTCGGATCGGGCATGGTCTTCGGGCCGCTCGGCAGCAAGGAGGTGTGGCCGAAGATCATGACCAACGTCCTCGGGGCCGAAGGGGCGCAGTACGGCGTGATCTTCGCGTTCCAGGTGCTGCCGACGATCATCTTCATCGCGGCGCTCTTCGCCATCCTCTATTACTTCGGCATCATGCAGATCGTCGTCCGCGGCTTCGCGATCGTGATGCGGCGCGTGATGCGCGCGAGCGGGGCCGAGTCGCTCAACGTCGCCGCCAGCATCTTCATGGGGCAGACCGAGGCGCCGCTGACGATCCGGCCGTTCATCCCGAAGATGACCGAATCGGAGCTGATGACGATCATGACCGCGGGGATGGCGCACATCTCGGGCGGCATCATGGCCGCCTACATCCTGTTCGGGATCCGGGCGGAGCACCTGCTCACGGCGGTCATCATGACGGCGCCCGGCACGCTGATGATGGCCAAGATCTTCGTCCCCGAAACGCAGGTGCCCGAGACGATGGGCACGGTGAAGCTCGACGTCGAGCGCACCGACGTCAACGTCATCGACGCCGCCGGCCGCGGCACGAGCGAAGGACTGCAGCTGGCGCTGAACGTCGGCGCGATGCTCATCTCGTTCCTGGCGCTCGTCGCGCTCGTCAACGCGCTGCTCGGCCTCGCCGGGCTGAGCCTCGAGCAGATTTTCGGCTGGGTCTTCTCGCCGATTGCCTGGGCGATGGGCGTGCCGTGGCGCGACGCGGCGACCATCGGCAACCTGCTCGGCACGCGCATGGCGCTCAACGAGTTCATCGCCTACGCACAGCTGGGCAAGATGGCCTCGACGCTCGATCCCAAGTCGTTCACCATCGCGACGTTCGCGCTGTGCGGCTTCGCCAACTTCAGCTCGATCGGGATCCAGATCGGCGGCATCGGCGCGCTCGCGCCGTCGCGCCGCCACGACCTCGCGCGTCTCGGTCTGCGCGCGATGTTCGCGGGGACGCTGGCCAACTTCATCACCGCCACCATCGCGGGGTTCCTGCTCTGACCGTCAACCGAGAACTGGCATCCTGATGACGTATCTCCAGAAGGTCGACGAGGCCGTCGCGTCCATCGCATCCCGGCTGCCGGGATCGGCCGTCCCCGACGTCGCCGTCGTGCTCGGATCCGGACTGGGCACGTTCGCCAGCCGGCTGCGCGACGCCGTGACGATTCCTTACGGCGAGCTGCCCCACTGGCCGGCGTCGCACGTGATCGGCCATGACGGCAGGCTCGTGATCGGCAGCCTCGCCGGGAAGCGTGTGGCGGCGCTCTCGGGCCGTGCCCACTTCTACGAGGGACACGACCTGCGCACCGTGTCGTTCGCGACGCGCGTCATCGGGCGTCTCGGCGTCAAGGTATTGATCCTCACCAACGCGGCCGGCGGCATCAACGTCGCCCTGACGCCGGGCACGCTCATGGTGATGGACGATCACATCAACCTGCTCGGCAGCAACCCGCTGGTCGGCCCGAACGAGGATGCCTTCGGGGTGCGCTTTCCCGACATGACCGAGGTCTACTCGAAGCGGCTGCGCGCGCTCGCCGACGAGGTGGCGCGCGAGCAGCGGCTGGCGATCGGGCACGGCGTCTACGCCGCGCTGCACGGACCGAGCTACGAGACGCCGGCCGAGATCCGCTTTCTCCGCACCATCGGCGCCGACGCCGTCGGCATGTCGACCGTCCCCGAGGCGATCGTCGCCCGCCACATGGGCGTCGACGTGCTCGGGATCTCCTGTATCAGCAACGCCGCGGCCGGCGTGCTGCCGCAGCCGCTCAACCACGACGAAGTCATGGACGTCGCACGGCAGGTGCAGGGCGCCTTCGCGGCCCTGCTGGAGGGCATCATTGGCCGGATCTGACGATCAGAACTGGACGGGCGATCGGCGCCAGCCCCGCAAGGAACGGCGCGTGCAGACCGATCGCCGCTCCGGCGTCGATCGGCGCGTCGAGGATCGCGGCCGTCCGGAGGGCGATCGCCGCGGCGGCGAGGATCGGCGCCAGGCCGAGCGTCGCTGCGGCTTCGACCGCCGCACCGAATCCGGATGGTTCCCCGTACCGCTCGACCTGCCGCCGCTCGGCATCAACAGCGACGCCGCGCTGGTGGCCGCGGCGGTGGACGCGCGCAATCACGCGCGCGCGGCGTTCTCGGGCTTCAAGGTCGGCGCCGCGCTCGAAGTCAGCGACGGCGAGGTCGTCACCGGCTGCAACATCGAGAACGCGACCTACGGCCTGACGATGTGCGCCGAGCGCGTGGCGCTCTACAAGGCGCTCTCCGAGGGGCGCGACGTCTTCACGCGGATCGCCGTCGTCGCCGACACCGACGAGCCCACGCCGCCGTGCGGATCGTGCCGGCAGCTCCTCTGGGAATACTGCGGCGACATCGAAGTGGTGCTCGCCAACCTCTCGGCGGTGAAGCGGCGCATGCGGCTGTCGCAGCTGCTGCCGCTGCCGTTCGACGCCCGGCTGCTCTGACGGACCCCAACGGTGAACAAGAAGGAGATGCGTATGTCTTTTTACAGACTGACCCCGATGGCCGCGGCCGCCGCGCTGGCGCTGTCCGCCTCGACCCACGCGTTCGCACAGGCGCCGAAGGGATCGGCGGTCATCGCCTCCACGCAGGTCACCGCCACGGTGACGAAGATCGATCAGAAGACCCGCGAGCTGACGGTGAAAGGAGAGGACGGGCAGGAGCGGACGTTCGTCGCCGGTCCCGCGGTGAAGAACCTCGCGCAGGTCGCTGCGGGGGACAAGGTCGTGGCGACCTACACGGAAGCGCTGGCCTACGAGCTGAAAAAGGGCGGCACCGCCGGCGCCAACGTCTCGGTCGGGGCCGGTGCGGCGGAGCCCGGCAAGAATCCGGCCGGCGCGATTGCGCGCCAGGTGACGCTCACCGTCTCGATCGTGGCGATGGACCCGGCGGTTCCCTCGGTGACCTTCAAGGGGCCGCAGGGCAACACGCGGACGATCAAGATCAAGGATCCGGCCAAGCTGCAGGGCGTGAGCGTCGGCGACACGGTACAGCTGACGTACACCGAGGCGCTCGCGATCAAGCTCGAGAAAGCGGCGAAGTGACGCGGCGCGCCAGACGGTAGAATACCCGGATGCTCCCGACGATCGATTTCCAGGACGAGGCCATCATCATGGTGGACCAGCGCAAGCTGCCCACCCAGGAAGTGTACGTGCGCTGCCGCACGGCCCCCGAGGTCGCCAAGGCGATCCGCACGATGGTGATCCGCGGCGCCCCGGCGATCGGCGTCGCGGCGGCGTACGGGATCGCGCTCGGCGTGCGGAACAGCACGGCGAAGGGCACGCGCCAGCTCGCCGTCGACTTCCAGAAGATCTGCGACCTGATGGCCGCCACGCGGCCGACCGCGGTCAACCTGTTCTGGGCCATCGATCGCATGAAGCGCGCGTTCGCGGAAGGCGCGCAGGCCGGCGAGTCGGCGGGCGAGCTGATCGTGCGCCTCTTCCGCGAAGCCAAGCTGATTCACGACGAGGACGTCGCCAGCTGCAAGGCGATGGGGGCGCACGGCGCCGCCATGGTGCCCGACGGCGCGCGCGTCCTGACCCACTGCAACGCGGGCGCGCTGGCGACCGCGGGCTACGGCTCGGCGCTCGGCGTCATTCGCGCCGCGGTCGAGCAGGGCAAGAAGGTGGCGGTCTTCGCCGACGAGACGCGCCCGTTCATGCAGGGGGCGCGCCTCACGGCCTGGGAGCTGGTCCGCGAGGGCATCCACACCACCGTCATCACCGAGAGCATGGCCGGCCCGCTGATGCGCGCCGGCGAGATCGACCTGGTCGTCGTCGGCGCCGATCGCATCGCCGCCAACGGCGACACGGCCAACAAGATCGGCACCTACACGGTGGCCGTGATGGCCAAGGAGCACAACATCCCGTTCTACGTCGCCGCGCCGCTCTCGACGATCGATCTCTCGACGCCCGACGGCGACCACATCCCGATCGAGGAGCGCGATCAGCGCGAGGTGAGCCACCTCGGCTCGTCGCAGCTCACACCGGTCGGGGCCTACATCCGCAATCCCGCCTTCGACGTGACGCCGTTCCGCTACCTCACCGGCATCATCACCGAGCGCGGCATCCTGCGTCCGCCTTATTCGGAGTCGCTGAAGCAGGCCTTCTCGGCCGTCGCCGGCGCGTAGTACCGAGAGCGACGGAGACGAGCCGACGGCGGCGGCACCAAGGCCACGAAGGTCACGAAGTTCACCACGTAAATTTTGTTAGTCTTCTTCGTGGCCTTTGTGATCTTCGTGCCGGAGCTCGAGCCGTTGACCGCCGGCAGCTGCCGCCATCCATGAACCTGCTCGCCATCGAGACGTCGTGCGACGAGACCGCGGCGGCGGTGATTGCCGAGACCGGCGACGCCGCGAAGCCGTGGCAGCTGAGGTCGAACGTGGTGGCGTCGCAGGCGGCGATCCATCGCGAGTGGGGAGGCGTCGTCCCCGAGCTGGCGTCGCGCCAGCACCTCCGCGACATCTGCGGCGTCGTGGAGCGCGCGCTCGAGGACGCGTCGGCCGGCTGGCGCGACCTCGGCGCGATCGCGGTGACGCAGGGCCCCGGACTCGTCGGCTCGCTGCTCGTCGGCGTCTCGTTCGCCAAGTCGCTCGCGTGGTCGCTCGGCGTGCCGCTCGTCCCCGTGCACCATCTGGCGGGCCACATCGAGTCGCTCGTCCTCCAGCACGGCGAGCTGCCGCTGCCGGCGGCCGTCCTCGTCGTCTCGGGCGGCCACACGAGCCTCTATCTCGTGCGCGAGCCCGGCCGCTACGAGCTCATCGCGCGCACGCGGGACGATGCGGCGGGGGAGGCGTACGACAAGGTGGCGAAGCTGCTCGGGCTCGGCTATCCGGGTGGACCGATCATCGACAAGCTCGCCAAATCGGGGAACGACCGCGCGTATCCGTTTCGCGTGCCGCGGATGACGCACGCCGATCGCGCCCGGCCCGGCAGCACCGCTCCCCCCGGCCTGCTGCCGCCGAGCGTCGAGCGCGCGGTGGACTTCTCGTTCAGCGGACTGAAGACGGCGGTCATGCGGCAGGTGGCGGAGATCCGAGGCTCGACGACCGACGTCCGACGGCCGACGTCCGACGATCGGGGGGGCCGGGATCCGGGATCCGCGGACCTCGGACCGCGGACCTCGGACCTCGGACCTCAGGTGATCGCCGACATCGCGGCCAGCTTCCAGCGCGTGGTGATCGAGTCGCTGCTCGACCGCACGTTCGAAGCCGCGCGATGGCTTGGCGCCAGGAGCGTCGGCATCTCCGGCGGCGTCTCGGCCAACAGCCGGCTGCGCGCCGACGCCGAGTCCCGCGGCCGCGCGCTTGGGCTGCCGGTGTTCGTCCCGCCGCTCTCGCTCTCGACCGACAACGCGGCGATGATCGGCGCGGCGGGCCTGCGCCGCCTCCGTGCCGGCGTGACCGCCGGCTTCGACCTCAACGCGGCCGCGTCACTCCCGCTATGACTTCGCCCATCACCAGACAAGATTTCCAAATTCCCAAATCTCCAGATTCCCAAATCTCCACATCGCCATGAACGTCTTCACCGACTACCTCTGGTTCCAGACGAAGAAGCGCCAGGAGTTCGTGCGCATCACCGACGAGGTCGCCGCGATCGTCAAGAAGAGCGGCGTCGAAGACGGGATGGTGCTGGTCTCGGCGATGCACATCACGGCGGGCGTCTACGTGAACGACTGGGAGGACGGCCTCATCGAGGACTTCCAGGCGTGGCTCGAGAAGCTCGCGCCGGCGGGCCTGCCCTACAAGCACCACCAGACCGGCGAGGACAACGCCGACGCGCACCTGAAGCGGACGATCATGGGCCACCAGGTGATGCTGCCGATCACCGGCGGCAAGCTCGACCTCGGCCCGTGGGAGCAGGTGTTCTACGCCGAGTTCGACGGCCAGCGCAAGAAGCGGGTCGTGGTCAAGGTGATGGGGGCCTGACGCCGCGAAGGATGGAGGCTTCTGAGGTGGAGGCTGGACGGACAGAGGACGATGGACGGCGATATCCGGACCGCCCCGTCGTCGGCGTCGGCGCGGTGGTGCTCGTCGAGGGCAGGATCGTGCTGGTGCGGCGCGCGCACGAGCCGCTGAAGGGGGAGTGGAACCTGCCGGGCGGCGGCGTCGAGCTGGGGGAGACGCTGCGCGAGGCCTGCGCCAGGGAAGTGCGGGAAGAGACCGGACTCGACGTCCACGTCGGCCCGGTCGTCGAGGTGTTCGATCGGATCATGCTGGACGCCGGCGGCGGCGTGCAGTATCACTTCGTGCTGGTGGACTATCTGTGCCGGCCGGCGGGCGGAGAGCTGCGGTGCGGCACCGACGCCAGCGAGATCGCGCTGACGGACCCGGATGCGCTCGACTCGTATCGCCTCACGGACAAGGCGATCGAGGTGATCCGGAAGGCGCTGGTCCTTTCGTCCGACGGGTGAGGCATATGCTGCTGTTCACGCTGCTCGCGATGCTCGTCATGCAGGCGCCGGCCGGGCAGGCCCCCGCCGCTCCGTCTTCCACCGCGGGTCTCAAGGCCACGATCAGGATCAGCCTGGCGAAGCTCGACGTGCCGGCGGTGCGCGACGCCGGGAAGCCGTCGCCGCTCGGCAACTTCGGTCCGCTGCTGACGCAGATCCTGACGCCCGAAGGCCCGGTCGACATCCAGTACACGATCGTCGGCGGCGACACGCGCGCCGACATCACGGGACGGCTGGCGACGCTTCCCCGCGGCACCATCGTGCTGCAGCGCGTCGGCGACCCGATGATTCGCGTCGCGGATCCCGCCGGCAAGACGTGGTACGAGCTGCCGGCGAGCCAGAATCTCGGCGTGCTGCTCGGCACGCCCGACGTGACGATCGAGCCGACGGGGGAGACCGCGACGATCGCGGGCCAGCGGGCCGAGCGCTTCCGCTTCCGCGAGACGCTGCAGGTGCCGGTGGCCGAGGGCGTGAGCCTGCCGCCGAATCTCCCGAAGGACGTCGATCTCGCGGGCGATCTCTGGTCGACCGACGCCTACTCCGGCGCGAACTACACGGCGGTGTTCAAGACGCTCCAGGCGTTCGCCGCGATTCCCGGCGTCGAAGCGCTCACCGCGGGCGGACGGTTCCCGCTGCGCATCGCGCTCCGCTCGAGCATCATGCCGGGCTACGAGCTGCGGAGCGAGGTCACGACGATCGGCCCGGCGTCGGCCGACCCGTCGTTTTTCACGGTGCCGTCGGACTACGTGAAGATTCAGCCGCCGATTGGCGGCGACTGACACGTCCACGACCGCGTTGGACATGACGGAACTGAGGAGTTGACATGGGGCTGGCGCGAGAAGACGCCTGGGCGATCGTCACCGAGTACACCCAGAGCGAGAGTCTGAGGAAGCACATGCTCGGCGTGGAAGCGGCGGTGCGCGGCTACGCGCGGCACTTCGGCGAGGACGAGGACGACTGGGGCGCGGTCGCGCTGCTGCACGACTTCGACTACGAGCGCTTCCCGGATCAGGAGAACCACCCGTTCCGCGGCGTGGAGATCCTGAAGGCGAAGGGCTATCCCGAATGGGTGACGCGCGCGATCCTGTCGCACGCCGACTACAGCGGCGTCGCGCGCGAGTCGCGGCTGGAGAAGACGCTCTACGCGTGCGACGAGATGTCGGGCTTCGTGACCGCCGCCTCGCTCGTCCGGCCGTCGAAGAGCATCCTCGACCTCGAAGCCGCGTCGGTGGCGAAGCGGATGAAGGACAAGGCGTTCGCCCGCGCCGTGAGCCGCGACGACCTGCGCCGCGGCGCCGAGGAGCTCGGCATCCCGCTCGACCAGCACATCGCCAACGTGATCGCGTTCATGCGCCTGCGGGCGGACGAACTCGGGCTGCGAGGCAGCCTGTGAGCCGGCGGCCGCGGCAACGAGGACGCCTGCGGCAGCCGAAGATCTCGCGCTGAGAACGGAGAGGAGGCGAGCCCGTCTCGCGCCGGGCACGCCGTCCGCGGCGCGAGATCGCCGTGAAAGTCGGTCGAATGAGGGCACCCGCCGAACGGAAACTCCACTTTTCCGTATAAGCTACTGACCGGAAATGGACGCAGTCGTTCAACTGGATGACGTGACCGTCATCTACGGGAAGAATCAGGCCCTCAAGCACGTCTCCGCGAAATTTGCGAAAGGGGCCGTCGGACTGCTCGGACCCAACGGCGCGGGCAAGAGCACGATGCTCAAGTCGCTGCTGGGGTTCGTGAAGCCGGACCAGGGACGGATGACCGTGCTCGGCCTCGACGTCGCGCAGGCGCCGCTGGCGATCCGCGCGCGCATCGGCTACATGCCGGAGAGCGACGCGCACATCCCGGGCATGAACGCGGTCACGTTCGTCGGCTACTGCGGCCAGCTCGCCGGGCTGCCGGCGGCCGACGCGATGCAGCGCGCGCACGAGGTGCTCTACTACGTCGGCCTCGGCGAGGCCCGCTACCGCAACGTCGAGACCTACTCGACGGGCATGAAGCAGCGCATCAAGCTCGCGCAGGCGCTCGTCCACGATCCCGACCTGCTCTTCCTCGACGAGCCGACCAACGGCATGGACCCGAAGGGACGCGAGGAGATGCTCGAGCTCGTGCGCGATCTCGGGCACAACAAGGGCGTCAGCCTGATCCTCTCCTCGCACCTGCTGCCCGACGTCGAATACACCTGCGACCACGTCGTCGTCATGGACAAGGGGCAGATCGCGACGCAGGGGCCGATCGACGAGCTGAAGGGGCCGGCCGGCCGCGTCTACGAGCTGCGCATCAAGGGAGACCTGCGCGGCTTCCTCGACGTGCTGGCGGGGCAGGGGATGCAGACGCAGGCGACCGACGAAGACGTGATGCGCGTGTTCGTGCCCGACACGCTCGGCAACCACCAGGCGATTTTCAAGGCGGCGGCGGCGTTCGGCGTGCAGGTGCGCCACCTGCGTCCCAGCCTGCCGACGCTCGAAGACGTCTTCGCCAAAGCCGTGGGAGAGGAATAGGCCGGACGGTCCGGCGATCGCCATGCCCATACACGATCAGAGCTACCGGCACTATGGAGGCGGCCGCGCGCCGGTGGGGCGCTCGTGGCTGATCATCGCGTGGGCCGGGATCTGGACGTTCCTGCGCAAGCGCGCGTTCCTGGGCCTCCTGTTCGGCTCGCTCATCCCCTTCCTGGTCCGCGCGGCGCAGTTCTGGGGGTCGGCGAACATGCCCCAGCTGGCGTCGCTGGCGCCCGACGCGTCGACGTTCCGCCGCTTCCTCGAGTACCAGAGTTTCTGGGTGTTCGTCATCACGGTGTACGTCGGCGCGGGCCTCATCGCCAACGATCGCCGCGCCAACGCGCTGCAGATCTACCTGTCCAAGCCGCTGATGCGCTCGGAGTACATCCTCGGCAAGCTCGCCGTGCTCTTCAGCTTCCTGGCGCTGGTGACGCTGGTGCCGACGCTCCTGCTGCTCCTGCTCAAGGTGGCGTTCGACGGCAACTTCACGTTCCTGAAGAACAATCTCTTCCTCATCCCGGCGATCACCATCAGCGCGCTGCTGCAGGTGCTGCTGGCGTCGTTCACGATGCTGGCGCTCTCGTCGCTCTCGAAGAGCGCGCGCTACGTCGGCATCCTCTACGTCGGCATCACGTTCTTCACGAGCGCCATCTACGGCGCGCTCTACGCGATCACCGGCAGCAGCCGGGTGTCGTGGATCTCGATCGGCGCCGACCTCGAGCAGGTGGTGGACGTCATCTTCCGTCTCAAGCCGCGCTACGCGACCCCGTGGCAGGTCTCGCTGCTCGTGATCGTCGGCCTGATCGCCGTCTCGATCTCCATCCTCGAGCGCCGGGTGCGCGGCGTGGAGGTGGTGACGTGAGCACGGCGAGCATCCCGACCGTCGCGAGCACGCCAACCACGCCGACCACGCCGAGCCCCGCGGGCACCGCCGCCATCGTCACCGCGGAGCACGTCTCGAAGTGGTACGGCCAGGTCATCGGCCTCAACGACGTCAGCGTGTCGGTCCCTCCCGGCGTGACGGGACTGCTCGGGCCGAACGGCGCGGGCAAGTCGACGTTCATGAAGCTGATCACCGGGCAGCTCCGGCCGAGCAAGGGGGCGATCAAGGTCCTCGGCGAGCCGATCTGGCGCAATCCGAAGATCTACTTCCAGATCGGCTTCTGTCCCGAGCAGGACGCGTTCTACGAGCGGATGACCGGCCTCGAGTGGGTGCGCGCGCTGGTGCGCCTGAACGGGCTCGACGAGAAGGCGGCCGACGAGGCCGCGCGCCGCGCGCTCGCCTCGGTCGACCTGATGGAGGCGGCCGGCAAGAAGATCGGCGCCTACAGCAAGGGCATGCGCCAGCGCGTGAAGATGGCCCAGGCGCTCGTGCACGACCCGCAGCTGCTCATCCTCGACGAGCCGCTCTCGGGCATGGATCCGATCGGCCGCCGCCGCACCATCCGTCTGATTCGCGACTGGGGACGCGCCGGCAAGAGCATCATCGTCTCGAGCCACATCCTGCACGAAATCGAGTCGATGACCTCGAACATCCTGCTGATCAACAACGGCCGGATCCTCGCCGAAGGGGACGTCCACCAGATCCGCGAGCTGATCGACGAGCACCCGCACACGATCTACGTCCGCGCCGAGCAGCCGCTCCGCATCGCGCGCGAGTTCCTCGAGAAACCGGAAGACGACGTGCGGAGCATGAAGTTCGAGCCGGGGGCGGTGATCGTCGAGACGGGGAAGCCCGACGCGTTCTACGCCCGCGTGACCGAGATGGCGGCCAGCGGCGAGTTCGGCGCCATCGACGAAGTCACCTCGCCCGACGACAACCTCCAGGCCGTCTTCCAGTATCTGGTGAAGTAGATGGCGACCACGCCCACCCAGCCCCCCGGCTACTTCTCGTCCGCGCTGCGGGTCTTCGATCTGTCCGTCGGCGAGATGCTCTGGTCGCGCCGCACGATCTTCATGGCGCTGGTGGTCGGCGCGCCGGTGCTCATCGCGCTGGTGCTGCGCCTGCTCGACGCCCTCGGCGCGCCGGTGTTCCGGGTCAACGGCATGCAGGTGGCCGGACCAGCCGTCTTCGGCATGATGATCTGGTTCTTCTACCTGCGGTTCACCATCCCGGTGCTCGGCGTGTTCTACGGCACGTCGCTCATCGCCGACGAGGTCGAGGACAAGACCATCACCTATCTCTTCACGCGCCCCGTCCCGAAGGGGGCCGTGCTGCTCGGGAAGTACCTGGCCTATATGGCCTGCACCGTCTTCGTGGTGCTCCCCTCCGTGGTCATCGTCTATCTCTGCATCGTCCCGATGCGGGGGAGCCTGGGCGCGTCGTTCCTCGACCTGGTGAAGGACCTGACGCTCCTGGCGATCGGCCTGGCGGTCTATGGCGCGGTGTTCGCGGTCATCGGCGCCCGGTTCAAGCGGCCGCTCCTGGCCGGGCTGATCTTCATCTTCGGGTGGGAGCAGGTCGCGCTCGCGTTCCCGGGCTACCTCAAGCGGTTCACCGTCGCCTATTACCTGCAGGCGCTCGTGCCGCACGCCATGCCCAATGACGGGATCGTCAGCCTCATCCAGTCGTTCTTCCGTGAGAATCCGCCGCTCGGCGAGGCGCTCTTCTGGCTCTTCGCGATTTTGCTGGGATTTTTGTGGATCGCGGTCGTAAGTGTTGAGCGCAAGGAATACGTCCTCGAACAGTAACCTGTTCGGCTGCGGACACTTAGATCCCGATCCCGGAACTTTTTACCCCTACGATCGGTATAATCCAGCCAGAGGGTTACGCGCCTATGACGAAAAGAACTCGCTACTTCATGGCCGTTTCGGCCGGCATCGTGGTGGTCGGTCTGGGTTCCGGCCTCGTCGCCTTCTACGGCGGCGGCTTTCCCTCGCTCTCGGCCTCGCGGTCGGGACCTGCCGAGTTGAGCTTCGTGCCCGCCGATTCGTCGCTCGTCGCCTTCGCGAACGTCCGCGAGGTGATGGACTCGCAGCTTCGCCAGCGCATCAAGCAGGCCTTCCCCGACGAGCGCGGCCAGCAGGAATTCCAGGAACACACCGGCATCGACATCGAGCACGACATCGACTACATCGTCGCGGCGATGACGACCCCCGGCGCCGGCGGCCTCAAGAGCAATCCCAACGGGCTCGTCGTGGCGCGCGGCCGCTTCAACACCACGCAGCTCGAGAGCCTCGCGCGCGAGCACGGCGGCGTGGTCGAGGAATACAAGGGCAAGCGCCTGGTGAAGGGTTCGGACGGTGACCACGCGCACAGCGTCGCGCTGGCCTTCCTCGAGCCCGGCCTCGTCGGCATCGGCAGCGAAATCGCCATCAAGAGCGCCATCGACGCGCAGCTGACTGCCCACAGCATCACCGCCAACAACGAGATGATGGAGCTCATCGCCGACATCGACGCCGGCAACAACGCCTGGGCGGTCGGCCGCTTCGACGCCATCGCCAGCCAGGCGAACCTGCCCGCCGAAGTCGCGAGCCGCATTCCCCCCATCAAGACCTTCGCCGTGATGACGCACGTCGACGGCGGCCTGAACGGTACGCTCCGCGCGGAAACGCGCGACGATCAGTCGGCCGAGAACCTCCGTCAGGTCGTCCAGGGCCTCCTCGCCCTCGGCCGCATGTCGAGCGATCCCAAGGCAACCGCGCTGCTCAACTCCCTGCAGCTCTCGGGCTCCGGCCACACCGTCGCGCTCGCGTTCTCGGTGCCCGCCGAAGTGTTCGACCTGCTGCCCGGCATCCGCAAGGAAATCGGCGGCCGCCAGTTGCCCGAGCAGCTCCCCAAGGAACTGAAGGACCTGAAGCAATTGCACGAACGGAAGTAGCTGTCGCGAGCGCGGGCCGCGGGTGCGGGGCGCGTTTCCGGGACGCTTGCAACAATTCGGATCGTGATTGAAAGGGAGTGGCAACGCGCCACTCCCTTCGTTCTGTACAACCCAATCTGCC